>JACXTT010000541.1_pt1 | contig 64521 bp, 52 predicted proteins | sample 9270951 | NCBI WGS metagenome assembly JACXTT01 (sample SAMN15532306, study PRJNA645909) | rock metagenome | isolation source: weathered quartz diorite | place: Puerto Rico | collected 2017-06-21 | reverse complement strand
CTGCGGCTCGCGCTCAAGGGCCTTAACGACAACAAGAGCGCCATCGGCACCAAGGTTGAAGTCTTTTCTGCCGGACTGCGGCAGAAATTCGAAGTCTACGGGTCGTCCGGATACCTCGGACAGAACTCGCCCTATCTGACCATCGGTCTCGGCCAGGCAAAAGAAGCCGATGTCGTCCGCATGCTCTGGCCGACGGGCGTGCTGCAAGACGAAATCGAAGTCGCCGCCAACAAGATGCAGAACATTCTGGAGATCGACCGCCGCGGCTCTTCCTGCCCCACGCTTTTTGTGTGGGACGGCCAGCACTATGAACTCGTGGGCGACATGCTGGGCGCGGGTGTCGTCGGACACTGGGTCGGCCCTAACCAACGCAACATCTCGCGCCCCACGGAATACATCAAGGTCGACCGCAATTCGATCCGCGAGAAGGGCGGCCGGCTCAGCTTCCGCTTCATGGAGCCGCTTGAAGAGTCAGTTTATCTCGACCAGGTGGAGTTGCTCGCCGTCGATCACCCCGCAGGCGTTGACGTTTATCCCAACGAGTATTTCGCCAGCAACCCGCCGTACCCGCCGTTCAAGGTAGTATTCAGCCGCGATGCGCGTCCGCCTGCCGGCGCATGGGACGAGCATGGCCACAATGCCCTCCCCGACCTGCTGGCGCATCGCTATTTCGGGGATTTCAAAGTGCTGTCGTTTGCCGGATTCACCGAGCCCCACACGCTCGAACTCGATCTCGGAGAGCCCTACCGCGGCGGTCCGCTCTGGCTGTTGATGCACGGTGAGATCGAATATTTCACCGCGACCAGCATGTATGCCGCCGACCAGGCGGGCCTCCAGCCATTCGCACCCTATCTCGAAGCGCAAAACGAAAAGGGGAGATGGGTCCGCGTGATTGGTGACCTCGGTTTCCCCGCCGGCGGGGCTCGCACCATGACCGCCGACCTGACTGGCAAACTGCCGTTGAGTACGCAACGCATCCGGCTGACGACCAACCTGCAAATCTACTGGAATAACATCCTCATCAGCCGCACCAGTCAACAGCAGAGTGCTCGCATTGCATCTGTGCCACTCGCGCGCGCCGACCTGGGCTTCCACGGATTCCCGCTGAAGATCGAGAACCAGCCTCCGGGAAACGTGGCATACATCTACGAGAGAGTCAGTGCTACCGGCCCCTACACGCGGCCCGCGGGCGCTTATACCCGTTACGGCGATGTGCAACCGCTGCTGACCGCGAGCGACGACAGGTTTGCAGTGTTTGGGTCAGGAGACGAAGTCGCACTCGATTTCAACCCCGCCCAACTGCCCGCTCTCCCGCAAGGTTGGGTGCGCGACTATTTCTTCGCCGCTCACGGCTACGAAAAAGACATGGACTTCTACGCTTACCGCGGCGACACAGTTGAGCCTCTGCCGTTTCACAACATGGGGACGTATCCCTATCCCGGCAAATCTTTCCCGACTGACCCCGAACACTTCAACTATCTTCTCGAATACAACACGAGGTATATGTCGGGGAATGAAGCGAGTGGATATTCGTTCCAGTACCCGGATCACCGCTGACCTGGAACTATTGATTTTCCGATACGATTCGCTACTGTCAGCATTTTCTTAAGGTAGGGTCTTCCGACTCCACCAGACGATCCGCTTTGCGAATCGTCTGGTTACGTTCAGGATGACAGTTGTGAGGCCACGCCAGGTTTTGCTCACCGCGCTACAATCACTCTGCATGCGGCTCAGCCGGATTTCCATTTTGTTGACACTCCTTACCGGCTCACTCTCATCGCAAACCGCGCCACAAAAGCTGCCGGCTTCTCCCGCAAAGATCCCGCAACTATCGGCAGAAAAGAAGCCGCCCGCTACCACGCTCCCCGTCCCCATCTTCCGCGAAATCGCTGCCCAAGCCGGCCTGACCGCTTCCCACATTTCTTCTGCTGAAAAGCACTACGTCGTCGAGTCCATGAGCGGCGGCATCGGCCTGTTCGACTGCGACAACGACGGCAAGCTCGACATCGTCATGGTGAACGGCTCAACGGTCGATCGCTATCGGCAGAACGGAGGCGATCTCCTCGTCACACTCTGGCATCAGGATGCGGACCTCAAGTTTACCGACATCACGCAAAGAGCCGGGCTCACGCGCAAAGGCTGGGGAATGGGCGTCGCCGTCGCCGACTTCGACAACGACGGCAATCTCGATCTCTTTGTAACCGGCTATGGCGGCAACGCGCTCTATCACAACAAAGGCAACTGCACGTTTGAAGACGTAACCGACAAGGCGGGCGTGCGCGGAGGCGGCTTTTCGACCGGCGCTGCCTGGGCCGATTACGATCGCGATGGCTACGTTGATCTGTTTGTCTCGCGCTACGTGCACGTGGACATGAACAATCTGCCTGTGCCCGGCTCGACTAAATTCTGTCAGTTCAAAGGAGCGCCCGTGCAGTGCGGTCCGTGGGGGATGGAGGGCGAAACCGACCTGCTCTATCACAATCGCGGCGACGGCACATTCGAGGAAGTCTCAAAGAAAGCTGGCGTCAGTGATCCCGACAAATACTACGGTCTCGGAGCGACCTGGGGCGACTACGACAACGACGGCTGGCCCGATCTGTTCGTCGCGGACGACGCCACTCCCAATCATCTCTATCACAACAATCACGACGGCACCTTCACCGACAACGCTATGGTCGGCGGCATCGCAATGAACAGCGAAGGCCAGGCGCTCGGTTCGATGGGAGTCAGTTGGGGCGACTACGATCACAGCGGTCGCCTTTCGATGTTCATCACCGAGTTTGCCGATCAGCCGAACACGCTCTATCGCAATGAGAGATCGCGAGGGTTCGAAGATGTGGCGATGCAGTCGCGTCTCGGACAGGCGAGTCTCCCGCTCGTTGGATGGGGCACGGCATTCTTTGATATCGACAATGACAGCTGGCTTGATCTGCTCGTGGCCAATGGACACGTCTATCCGCAGATGGACAACGTGAAGGGCAGCGCCGCCTACGCCCAGCCCATGCTGTTGCATCGTAATCTGCGTAACGGGACGTTCGAAGAAGTTTCGAAGCCGGCGGGTCTCGCCGACATGCCCCTGAAGTCCCGGCGGGGCGCGGCTTTTGGCGATATCGCCAACAATGGCAACGTGGATGTCATCGTGTTGAATGTCGGTGAGCCGCCGTCGTTCTTGCTTAACACGAACCAGAGTGCGAACCACCGCGTGCTGTTTCATTTAGTCGGTACGAAGAGCAACCGCGCGGCAATCGGCGCGCGAGTGACGATTCACACACCAGGCACGATGCAATTCGACGAAGTGCGCGGCGGTGGGAGTTACCTCTCGCAGAACGATCTGCGTCTTCATTTCGGCTTGGGGGCGGCCGCGAAGATCGATCTTGTCGAAGTGCGGTGGCCGACCGGGAAAAGCGAGAGCTTCAAAGATGTCGCAGCTGACAAGATCTACACCATCGTCGAAGGGCAGGGAATCCGGGACGCCGTGCCCTTCAGCGAAGTTCACACACGCTGATCCCGCCTGAAACGGAATTCAAAATCCCAACCACGGTGGGACACCGAAGTCACAGGTGGCGTTTGCGCATGCTTCATTTCCCGTAGTTCTTTGGCAGAGCCTTCGCCAGATCCTTCCACCCGACCAGCACGAATCCCTGGTCTTTAAGAAACTTCTGGAACTCCGCGCTCTTCACCATGTCGAGATCGTGCTGTCTCCAAGCGGCTCCCCAGTCCGGATGGTCTGCCGTTGCGCCGCGCATCTCGTCATCGTCGTAAGCGAGGTGGACGATCACCTGGTACACGCCCGGCTGTAGACTGGCGAGCTGCTTCTCGTACCATGCGGTCCAGTCTTTTGCTTCGATTCCCGGGTTGATGGAAATTACTTTTTGCACGAGCATTTCTTCCGCGGGAGGCGAGGCGCCCAAAGGCCCGTGTGTTCCTTCCCACTCCTCCAGAATGGGGACACCGTATCGGTAACCCATCCTCTGATACATCTTGTAGAGGTCCGTAGAGCCGAACAACGCGGCCATGTGGGTATCGAGGTGGGTCGGATGAATGCCCTTCGATTGCGCCCGATCAATCTGCGCGCGCAGTTCTATCTCGACCTCCGGTATCTTGGCGTTGTGGGCGACAACGTCGGTATCGAGCGGAAGATATCCTTCCGGATCAAGCAGGCTCGACACTCTGTCTACCGAACTCACCGGCCCCCACCGCAGAGTGGTCCATTCGCTGTTCAGAGCCTGGTGAATGCCAAGATCAGCGTTAGGGTGTTCCTTCGCCCAACGCGCCACCTCCGGAAACCATGGGCAGGGCACCAGGATGCTGGCGGAAGTGATCCAGCCCTTTTCCAGAGCCTCGAAGGTCGCGCGATTGACAGAATGGTTCATGCCCAGGTCGTCCGCGTGAATGACCAGCAAGCGTGCTGTCGCGGGATAACCGAGCCGTTCCTGAACAGTTTTCACAGCTGCCTGCGAGCACAGCGGCAAACTCAGTAGAGCCAACAACGCAAGAAGCTTGATCGTGTATCTTTGAGTCATAGAGTCCGATCCGTCCTGGCGGCTATTCTCGCCTACCGACCCGACTCCAGTAAAGAATCGTTTTAATAGAGCTTTTTAAGGTTGACAGAATGGCGCTGCCATATCAGAATCCAGTGGCATTTTCCGGCGAAATTGCCCGGATATCCCTTCCCCGCGACCCCGTTATCTTGCTGGATAATGGGGTTTTGCTTTTCGAAGGTGGATAGATGACTTCTTCCGCAGCTACAGTCGAAACACCTCGACTAAAACGTTCCCTGACACTCTGGGACTTGATCCTGTATGGCGTCATCGTCATTCAGCCGGTCGCGCCCATGTCGGTGTTCGGTGTGCTCAGCGACCGTGGCCGCGGGCACGTCGTCACCACCATCCTGATCGCGATGGTCGCCATGCTATTCACCGCTGTCAGTTACGGACGCATGGCACGCGCCTACCCGAGCGCGGGTTCCGCATTTACCTACGTGGGCCAGGAAATCAATCCCGCTCTCGGCTACGTCACCGGTTGGAGCATGGTCATGGACTACATGCTTAACCCGATCATCTGCACCGTCTGGTGCAGCCAGCAGGCTCACGTCTTCGCGCCTGGAGTGTCGTATTGGATTTGGGCCATCTTCTTTGCGGCGGTTTTTACCGGACTCAACATCCAGGGGGTCAAAACTTCAGCGAGGGTGAACTCAGCCCTGGCCGCCGGAATGGGCGTGATCATCGCGATCTTTTTTGTGGTGGCAGCGCGCTACATCTTTGGCCATCCGCACGACGAAGCCGGATTTTTCACTCGTCCTTTCTACGATCCTGCGCTCTGGAATACGAAAGCGGTCCTGGGGGGAACGTCCATCGCGGTTCTGACCTACATCGGATTCGACGGCATCTCTACGCTTTCCGAAGAAGCCGAGAACCCACGCCGCAACATTCTGCTGGCGACCGTTCTCACCTGCCTGGTGATCGGCATTCTTTCGGCCGTCGAGGTCTATGCCGCACAGTTGATCTGGCCCGCCTCCCAGCCCTTTCCCAACGTGGTTACTGCCTTCGTGCACGTAGCCGGCCGCGCCTGGAAACCGATGTTTGCAATTCTTGGATTTACACTGCTGATCGCCAACTTCGGCTCCGGCATGGGTGCGCAAATCGGCGCCGCCCGTTTGCTCTACGGGATGGGGCGCAGCAATGCTCTCCCGAAGTCGTTCTTCGGAATGGTTGACGCTAAACATCACGTCCCGCGGAACAACGTCTTGTTTGTTGGCGGCCTGGCGCTGGTGGTGGCCTTGCTGGTGGAGATCGGAGTGTTCAGCTACGGTCTGGGCGCGGAGATGCTCAACTTCGGCGCCCTGATTGCTTTTATGGGTGTCAACTTGTCAGCCTACCTCCGGTACGACGTTCGCGAGCGGCGCAGTTGGCTCGCCAAGTACATTGCTCCCGCGTTGACCGGCTTGGTCATTGCCTGCTTCCTTCTTGCCGGCCCACTGGGATCGGCCGCTTGGATTATCGGAGGTGCAGGCCTAATCCTGCTGACTCTTGTCGCTCCGCCCATGGCAGGCTTCGTCATCTGCTTCTTCCTGTGGTGGAGCCTGAGCCGGCCCGCCAAAATTGCGGGCAGCCTCTGGATGTTGGCTGGCATCGCCTTCGGTGCGTGGAAGACGAAAGGTTTCCGCGGAGATCTGGTTAACTTTGAGCTGCCTCCGGAAGAATGATTCAAATCAGTAGTAAGAAGTCAGATTGCAAAAGTAAAAGGCTCTTCGCAAACGCTTCCGCTTGGGTCAAGAGCCTTTACCTCTGCAATCTGCCATCTTAACTTCTGCATTTTTGGCTTACTCCACATTCCACCCCTGCACCTCAACCTCCGGCTTCGCCCCTCCCAGGTCGGCAATGCGATACATCGCGGTGATCTCCCGCTTTTCTCCGGGCAGCAGTGAAACGTAGTTGTCCTGCCATACTACCGGCAGGATTTCTTCGCCACCTTTGCCCTTATCGACCTTCAGCCGGACGAAGAACGCCACACTCTTGCTGGGATTCTCGACCGTGACCCGCATTACCGATTGGTTCCTCTTGCTCTCGGTGCGGCTGGAAACGTTCAGCTTCACCTTGGGTAGTTGCGCAAGCGCGGTGTAGTCCGCATACGACTCCGTCGGTGTCACATACCAGTTCGATTTCGCCCAGTCGATGGTCTCGTTTTTCGTCGAAAGCCAGTAGAAGTTTGAGCCCACCAGTTTGCCGCTTGCGTCAAATACTCGCAGATCAAGAAAATACGCGCCCGACAGCCCGTCAACTTGCGGGATCTCAAAAACTTTCGCCGTGCTGTCCGCGGCGGCATCGAGCGCGACTCCTTTGGAAAACTTCTCGGTCGCATCGACGTTCAGGATTCGCACCGTTAGTTTCAACCCCTTGGCGTCCCCATATTGGCTGCTGACCAGCCACACGGAGTGGTCGTCATATCCGTAAATTGGATTGAGCGCCTGTGTGGCCTTCTTCGCGCCGAAGTATCCGCCCCCCGGACGCAAGTAGTAGTCGTAAAGGTGCCAGATCATGGAAGGCCAGCCATTGTTCAGCATCCACTGGATCACGCCCGTCGAGGTGTATTTGTTACGGCTGTAAGCCTCGTACATGGCGCGTACGCCTTCGTAGGTCATCAGCTGCGATTTGTAGGTGAACTCTTCGGCGCTGGCGGCCTTGCCGTAGCGGTTGTCCTGCGCCTCGGTGAATACTTTGAGGGTCTTGAACGCTCCTCCGCCGGCGTGGAAATTCCAGTAGTCGTCAATCGGCCACAAATGGTCTTTGGGAACCATCCGCCGGACGCTTTCAATCGGCGGGACTGCCGGACCCATGCTGGTTTCGGAGTTGAATCCATACGCGCCGCCGCACCCGCCCTGGTTGCAGCCTTGCTCCTGCGTTGGCCGATGCGGGTCCGCCGACCAGTACAACGGAGCGACGTACTCATACGGTCCCGACATCTTGACTCCGCTCGCGCCGGTGATCGTTGCCGGTTTGGCCGTAGCCGAGGAGACAATCGGGTTCGGCCAGAGCAGATCCTTCTCGATTTTCAGATACATTTCCTCCACATCCGGCGGTGGAGGATTGTCGCTGCCGTTCAGCCACATCACCATGCTGGGATGGCCGCGCATCCGGTACATCTGGTCGCGCAAGGAAGCTTTGGCGATCTCGAAGTCCTCTGGCGCCCAGTTGCCCCAGTGCTCCCAGTGATCGCAGCAGCACCAGCCCGCCATCACGAGGATGCCTTGCTGATCGGCGGTTTCATACAGGAGTTCGGGCTCGAGCTTGCCTTCGAGGCGAACCGTGTTCAGGCCCATGTCCTGCACGTAGCGCAACTCGTCGGCCATGCGTTGCGGGTTAAAACGCACCATCATGTCGGGCGTCCAACCGGCGCCCCGGATCAGAATGTTTTTGCCGTTGATCTTGAAAAGGCGCTTGAAGCGGTTGGGCGCATGCTCGTCGACTTCGGATGTGATCTCGCGGATGCCGAAATTCGTGTGCGTGGAATCGGAAACCTTGCCGTTGACTTCGAACGACAGGTCCAGTTCATAGAGGTTTGGGGTGCCCATCTGCGCCGGCCACCACAGGCGCGGATTCGACAGGTTAAGTTGCTGGAACGTTACGGGATCAAAAGTGACATCCTTGCTTTCGCCGGGTGCGAGATCCACGTTCTGAACAAATTCAATGCTCTCGATCTTGCCCTTCAGCGTTCCCTTGACCGGCTGATCGGTGCCGTTCTTGAGAAGTGCCGTCACCGTCAGATGGGCAGCATTGTTCGCCGGCCAATCGACCTTGGACATAACCGCTGGATGCCGCACCGCCACGGGACCACTGGCTCTCAAATACACCGCACGCCACAATCCCATGTTCTTGTCGGGCGGCGCTGGGTTCCAATCCACGAAGGTAATAGCCAGGCTCGCATCCGTCGGTGCCCAGATCTGCGCGGCGACTACGTTCACGCCCGGCCTCACGTTCGACGTAACGTTGAATTCGTAAGTGCGCCACGCGCCGGCTACCTGGTCCGAATTCGCGATCTGCTTCCCATTCAGCCAGATATTTCCGCGATAGTTGATACCGCGAAAGTTCAGCCACACCGTTTTTCCGGCAAAGTCTTTGGGAAGCGTGAACTCCTTGCGATACCACCACGAGACGGCATAGGGACTGTCGGGTGGCATGGTCAAATTCGAAAAGTTCGCCCCAACCGGATAAGACAAACCTGGGTACTGCCGGAGATTCATGCCAAAAAAGGGGTCGGGGAGAAGACCGTTCTTCACCTGGGCGGCGACAACTGTCGTCGGAACCGTCGCTTTGATCCAGTCCTTGGGTTGGAACGAGGGGCTGGCGATCGCCTCGCCCTTCTCCGGAACCTTGGTCGAGGACTGCAAAGCCCACCCGTCATTTAGGGATAGCTTTGAATCGGTGGACTTGGAACCAGCCTGGGCGAGCCCCGCTGTGCACAAAAAGATCGAAACAAAGATCGAAACCAGGAGCTGGGCAATCTTCATGAAGTGTCCTTGATGAAAGTGAGTGTCCGCGATCTATTCTGCCGGAAGCGCCGCCAGCTTCATAGCATTATTATTAATTCGTTTCAATAAAGAGTTTTGGTTGGAAAAGGTAATTTTCAGCAGGTGAGAGCGCGGGCCGTGCCCCGAGCACCCGCGGCTGCTGGTTTATAATATAAAATTCCTGTTTTTCACGCGGAGTTATCTGAGTCATGATTCGAACTCTTCAAAGTGCAGGGCCGACCCTGAAAATTATTCTGGGTGGGATGCTTCTTATCATTTGCGCCGGCATGATCATCACTCTCATCCCTGGCGGGTTGAGCTCCAGCTTCGGTATCGGCGCGCCCCCCCGGGGTGTAATCGCCCGCATTGACGATCAGGAAGTGACCGTACCCGAGGTTCAGCGCGAAGCTCGCCTGATGATCCGGCAGCAGTTCCCCAAGGGCGGAGAACAAGCTGCCATGTTGCTGCCGTTTTTTGCCGGGCAGGCTGCCGAACAGCTGATCAGCGAGAAAGTCCTCGTCGCCGAGGCGCGCCGTATGGGCCTGCGGGTCAGCGACGATGAGTTGCGCGACGAACTGCAGCACGGACCGCTCGCCTCTATGCTTTTCCCCGAAGGCAAGTTTGTCGGGCAGGAAGAGTACGAGAACTTCGCTCAGCGTGCTGACCTCACTATCCCTCAGTTCGAGAACCTGGAGAAGGAATACATTCTGATTCGCAAGTTGCGCGCCCTGGTTTCGGGCAGCGCATTCGTAGGCGAACCGGAAATCCGCGCGGAGTTCGACCGCCGCAACACTAAGATCAAGTTCGACTACGCCGTGCTCACGCAAGCCGACATCCTGAAGGGACTCCATCCTACCGAGCAGGAACTAATAGCCTTTTACGATCGCAACAAGGCGACTTATAACAACTCCATTCCGGAGAAGCGCCAGATCAAGTACGCGATTGTTGAGACTGCAAAGCCGGCGGCGACTCCGGTCACCGATCAGGACTTGCAGGCTTATTACGACCAGCATCGTGACGAATACCGATTGCCGGAGCAAGTGAAGGTCACGCACATCCTGATCAAGATTCCGCTTCCCGGCGCGGATGGCAAAGTCGATGAGAAGGGCGTAGAGGCAGCTCGTAAGAAAGCCGAAGACGTTCTGAAGCAAGTAAAGGCCGGAGGCGATTTCGCCAAGCTCGCGGGGCAGTATTCGGACGACCCTGGAAGCGCGAAGAATGGCGGCGATCTGGGCTGGATCGGCCGCGGCCGTACGGTTCCGGAATTCGAAAAAGCTGCCTTTTCTCTTCCTAAGGGCCAGACCAGCGATCTGGTTAAGAGCAGTTACGGTTTTCACATCATCCGCGTCGAGGACAAGCAGGACGCACACGTCAAGACGTTGGCTGAGGTGAAGGGCGAGATTGAAGCGAAAGTGAAGGAAGAGAAAGCTACCCGCGCAACCGAGGTCGCCGCGAACGCCTTGCTGAGCCAGGCGCGCACCGGCGGACTCGAAAAAGCCGCCGCCGCGAAAGGTGCACACATGGTCGCGACGGGATTCTTCAGCCGCCAAGACACTTTGCCTGGTCTGGAAGCGACCCCCGAGCTGATGGAAACCATTTTCAATGAACGCGAAAAGGCGCCGGCTGATGTGGTGCAAGTCCCGCAAGGCTACGTAATTTTTGAGTTGGTTGCCACCAAGCCTCCGGCCACACCTGCGTTCGAAGAGATTCGCTCCCGCGTGGAGACAGAGTTCAAGAACGAACGCGCCAGCTTCCTGCTACAGCAGAAGACGGTGGAACTTTCTGATCGCGCGAAGGCCGGGCACGATTTGAAGAAAGCGGCCAAGGAACTCGGCGCCACCGTGAAGACCAGCGACCTGGTTCTGCCCGATGGCCAGGTGCCCGACGTAGGGTCTTTGTCCGGTGCGGCGAGTTCGATTGTCACCTTGAAACCCGGCGAGATCAGCGGCCCCGTCAACACCGGCGCCAACGGCGTGGTCGCGCAACTTCTGGAAAAACAGGCGCCCAGCGACCAGGATTTTGCCGCCAAGAAGGACCAGACCCGCCAGGGCCTCCTCGACAGCAAGCAGAACGAGATCTTCTCGCTCTTCGTGTCCAACTTGCGGAAGGAAATGGAAAAGTCCAACAAGCTCCAGGTCAACCAGGAAGAAATGAAGAATCTGACGCGCCGGGGGGCCGAAGAGGGATCATAAGAGAAGTTCTCAGTTCCCAGTTCTCAGTCAAAGCGAACTGAACCAGTTCTTCTGAGAACTGAGAACCGAGAACCGAGAACTGAGAACTGTTTCTGAATGTCTTTCCCGCGCGCCAGCGGAATACTGCTTCATCCTACCTCGCTGCCTTCCCGCGGCGGGATCGGCGATTTTGGTCCTGGAGCTTACTCGTTTGCTGACTATCTCGCTTCGGCCAAACAGGGCCTCTGGCAGGTGTTGCCTCTCGGCCCTTTAGGTTTCGGCAACTCGCCTTACTCTTCCACTTCTGCCTTCGCAGGCAACCCGCTCCTGATCAGCCTGGAGAGGCTCGCCGATCGCGGCTGGATCGATCGCGCGCAGCTCGACGCGCTCCCCGACGGCATCGAGCCGGTGGACTACCAACATATTTTCAACCGCAAGATGCCGCTGGTGTTCGAAGCCGCGCACAACTTCCTGCGCTCCGCTCCATCTTCAGCACGCTCGCGCTTCGAGTATTTCTGCCAAGAGAATCGCTGGTGGCTCGACGACTTCGTCCTCTTCGACAGTCTGCGCGCGGATTTCCGCCTGGAGAGTTGGAACCACTGGCCGCGCGAACTCGCTCATCGCGATCCTGTGACGCTCGAGAAGAAGCGATCCGAACTCCACGATGACCTCCAGGCGCGTAGTGTCGTCCAGTTTTTCTTTTCCGAGCAGTGGCAGGCGCTGCGCGCCTATTGCGCGCAACGCTCGATCCGGATGGTCGGGGACATCGCCATCTTCGTGAACTTTGACAGCGCCGATGTATGGACCCATCCCGATCTGTTCCGCCTGAGCGCCGACCTGGAGCCCGAAGTCGTTGCCGGAGTGCCGCCGGATTTTTTCAGCAAGACCGGCCAGCACTGGGGGAATCCTCTCTACCGCTGGGATGTGATGCGAGCTCAGGGCTACCGCTGGTGGATCGACCGCCTGCGCTGGGCCACGCACAGCTTCGACTACATCCGGCTCGATCACTTTCGTGGCTTCTCACAATTTTGGGAAATTCCAGCTAGCGAAAAAACCGCCGTCAATGGTCGCTGGGTCGACGGTCCTAAAGACGACCTGTTCAATCGCGTCCGCGATGCTCTTGGCGGACTGCCTTTTTTTGCCGAGGATCTCGGCTACATCACGCCCGACGTGCACGCGCTGCGCGAACGGCTCAACATTCCCGGCATGGCGGTGCTGCAGTTCGGGTTTGGCGATCCCGGCTCGCACACGCATCTGCCGCATACTTTCACGCCGGACAAAGTGGTTTACACCGGCACCCATGACAACGACACGATCCTGGGGTGGTGGGAGTCGGGTGCGTCGGAGGAGGAGCGAAGCCACGCCCGTTCCTATCTTGGGCTGGGGGAGGACGGTGTGAACTGGGCCATGATCCGGTGCGCCATCAATTCTGTGGCCAGCTTGTGCGTGGTGCCGTTCCAGGACGTGCTCGCCTTAGGCAGCGAGGCGCGCATGAATGTGCCGAGCAAGCCGGAGGGAAACTGGTGTTGGCGTTTGAGCCCTGGGATGCTGCGCTCGGAAGTAGCCGCGAAACTCGCTGCCCTCGCGGAGATGGCCGACAGGTTTTCCACTCCACTTGCCGAAGTCAACCGCGAGGAGTGGACCGCTTGAGTGCCGTGGTGTCCTGCTCTTTTCCGATCTCAACGTTAACCGATCAGCGTTTCGAATGAAACTTCCTGACAAATCGGGGTGAGATTCAGACGTATAATGTGTCGCCTGCGGTGAACTCCCCCTGGCAACAGACTCTGCTCCACACGTTCGAGGGCCGCAAGGAAGGCGCGAATCCGACTGCAGGCTTGGTCTTCGACGCTGCCGGCAATCTCTTCGGCACCACGACTTTGGGTGGCACGTCAGAATTAATCCGACACTCCCCGCCACAGTGTTTGAGTTATCCCCTATCGGCGCAGGCAATTGGAACGAAACCGTGCTTCACCTTTTCGGAACCAAGAGATCCGCGAAAAACGGTGCGCTTCCCTTTGCCCCCCTCATCCTCGACTCAGCAGGCAGACTCTACGGCACGACGGCCGGCTCAGCCAACGGCTCTGGCGCCGTCGTGTTTCGCATCCGACCGTAGGACCCGACCGAATCGGTTGTCATTGAGCGGGCTGGGCGGGCTCAAGCTGGCATTCCTTAGGCGTGTGGCCTTTAGAGCATCCGGATTGATACCCACCAAGTCCTCTAAAGTACTGTGACCTCCGTCATCCAGCCGAAGCATATATCCTGTATCCTCAGGGGGTTACTTCTGGGACACTGTTCACGAACCTTTAACCGTTTCTTCACACGGCAACAAAGGAAGCTGGGCGAAAATTTACTATGCAGAGATCGCCAAGCATACGTGACAGGCGTCGCGGTTTTTGGACAGGCTCGCCTCAACTTCCTGGTCTGCCTGCATTTGCGGGTAAGCTGATTCCCATGGCCGAAGTGCGCGAGCTCTACGAGCGGGTACGCTCGGCTCCGGACGGCTTTTGCCTAGAGACCGTGCTGGAAGAAATGCAGGTGGATCTGCAAGTCCAGTCCGCTGATCTCGAGCGCATCCCCGCAAAGGGCCCGCTGGTAGCTGTAGCCAACCATCCATTCGGCGTGCTCGACGGCGCTGCTCTAGGCGTGCTTTTGTCGCGCGTCCGGCCGGATGTACGTGTGATGACAAACTCGCTGCTCGAAGGAATCCCCGAGCTGCGTGAACATTGCTTCTTCGTAGATCCCTTCCAGACCGCTGCTTCAGCAGAAAGAAATTTGAAGGCCCTGAAACAGGCTATCGAATGGCTCCGACAGGGTGGCGCACTGGCGGTATTTCCCGCCGGTGAGGTTTCGCAGTGGAATGTCGGGAAGGCACAAGTCGCCGATCCCGCCTGGAATACCGTGGCTGCCCGCCTGATGCGCAAGACTGGCGCCAGCGGGCTTCCCGTGTACTTCTGCGGACGCAACAGCCTGACCTTTCAGCTGCTCGGGCTTATTCATCCGCGGCTGCGCACGCTTGTTCTCATGCAGGAATTTCTGCAGCAGCGTGGCAAGAGAATCGAGGTCCGCGTAGGAACTTCCATTCCGGCTGAACTGATTGCCGGCATTGAGAACGACCGGGAAGCCACCGAATACCTTCGTCTGCGGACCTATCTGCTCTCCTATCGCGGCAAGAAAGAGATTTCGCTTCCCACCAAAATGCGCTCGGTCCTGCCACGCAAGGCACAGGAAACGATCGTATCCGCCGTGCCGCAGAGTTTGCTGGCGCGCGACATTGAGTCTCTCCCGCCCGAGCAACTGCTTACAGAAAACAGTGAGTTCGCCGTGTACGCGGCCCGCGCCGCCGAGATGCCCAACCTGCTCGACGAACTCGGACGCCTGCGCGAAGTTACTTTCCGCGCGGCCGGCGAAGGCACCGGCAAAAGCGCCGACCTCGACCAGTTCGACACGTATTACTGGCACCTACTGTTGTGGAGCAAGGAAAAACAGGAACTGGCCGGCGCCTATCGGGCGGGCAATACCGACGAGATCATCCGCGGCCACGGGATCAAGGGCCTGTACACCCACACCGTATTCCGTTACGACGAGCGCTTGTTTCTGAAGATCGGCTCAGCTCTCGAACTGGGCCGTTCTTTCGTGCGCACCGAGTATCAGCGGCAATACGCTCCGCTGCTTCAGTTGTGGAAGGGGATCGCGCGCTTCGTCGCCGCCCGTCCGCAAACGCCAGTGCTGTTCGGCGCGGTCAGTATCAGCAACGAGTACAGCCGCCTATCGCGGGAGATGATCGTGCGCTACTTTGAGTCGCGCGAAGACGGCCGCGAGTTTGCCGACCTCATCCAGCCCCGAACACCCTTCCGAACTCCCAAGCTGCGCCGTTGGGATTGCCGCGCCCTGTGCGACGCTCTCCATAATCTCGACGAACTCGGCGAGCCCATTTCCGACGTGGAAGAAGACGGCAAGGGCGTGCCTATCCTAATCAGGCAGTATGACAAAGTAGGGGGCAAACTGGTTGGGTTCAACCTCGACCGCAAGTTCTCCGACGTAGTGGATGGACTGGTGATCGTGGACCTTCGTCAAACCGATCCCACAGTCCTCGAGCGCTACATGGGCAAGGAAGGCTACGCCGGCTTCCGACGCTTCCACAAGAAGGACTAGCCATCCCGATCTGCCACCGTTTCTACGGAACAATCCGCACGCTTGGAACGTATCTCAACCATAGCGGGAGTTTTCTCGTCTCGGGATCTCAAGCTCCTCGATCGCAAGGCTCTCTTATGATCAGTCGGATGCCTTCATGCGCAGATTGATGTTCGTCTTGCTAGTCTTCACGAGCGGACTCTGCTTGGGCGAAGATCCCATACGGGTCAACGTCAAGCTCGTGAACGTGGCTTTCTCCGCACGCGATTCTCGCGGCGCGCTGGTGAACAGTCTCACCAAAGACGATCTCGAAGTCTTCGAAGATGCGGTTCCGCAAAGAATCTCGTTCTTTGCGCGCAGTGTCGATGTCCCCCTAACGCTCGGATTGATCGTCGATTTCAGCGGCAGCCAGGATCAGTTCTCGAAGCAGCACCAGCACGACTTGGAGGTCTTTCTTACGAACGTCCTCGGACCGAAAGACCGGGTGTTTCTGATCGGGTTTGGCAACCACTTGCGTCTGATCAGTGACTTTTCGCAATCCGGCGCGGAGTTAATGGACCGGTTGAAGCTCTATCAGCACAGCGACAAGCATTTTCCGGAAGTTGGGCCGAAGGAGCATCGGGAATTGGGCACCGCTTTTTACGATTCCCTTTACTACTCAGTCATCGAAAAACTCAGCGGCGAGAGCAGCCGGCGGGCTCTTCTCATTTTCAGCGACGGCGAGGATAATTCCAGTTCGCACGACATGATGACCGCCATTGAGGCAGCCCAGGCCGCCAACGTGCTCGTCTACACGATTCGCTATACCGAAAGAGAACATGGCCACCTTACGGCGCGCAACCAATACGGCATTCGGGTTATGGACCGCATCGCGAAAGAGACTGGAGGCCAGGCAATCGACGCCGAGACCACCGACCCGAAAACCTATTTTCAGCAAATTGCGCAGGAATTGCGGACTTCGTATGAACTCGCCTACTATCCCACGAGCCCGTTACCGGACGACACCTTCCGCAAGATCGTGATCCGCCCCAAGCAACCTGGCCTTACAATCCGCTCCAAGACCGGATATTTCTCGCGTTAGCAGATCGACTGCAGATTCTCCCCGGGAATCCAAAGACCGCTTTGCTAAATCAGCCCACCTGTTGAACAATGAATTGTTACCCTGGCCGCAGCGGACGCTTCCGATTCCACTGGCGCCAGGAAACGCAAGGAGCCCTAATGCCCGCCACCGGTGAACTCATCCGCATGATGAATTACGTCGACGACATTTCCGCCACGCTGCGCCGTGTCAGCACCAGCATTCCAACCATGACCGACGAGGAGCGGGTGCGGCTCGCGGAATACATTCGCAAATCGGACCCGAACTACGATGACGTGCTGAAACAGCTGGAAGGCGGAGGCAAGTAGTGGCCGAAGTCAAAACCGTCGCCGTCATCGGCGCCGGCATCATGGGTCGTGGCATTGCCCATGCGGCAGCCATCGGCGGCTATCGCACCATCCTGGAAGACCTTCTCCCCAACGCCCTGCGTAAGGCCGAAACCGAAATCCGTGCCAATCTCGACAAAGCTGTCGAACTCGGAAGAGTCAGCGCTGGTGCCGCTGATGCCGCTTTTGCTCGGGTGGAGTATGCCGGATCGGTCGAGCAAGCGGCACGCGAAGCCGATCTCGTCATCGAGGCCGTTCCCGAGGAGATGGAGTCGAAGATCGAAATCTTCACGCTGCTCGACAAGATCTGCCGTCCGACGACGATTCTCGCTTCGAATACGTCATCGCTGAGCATCACCGAGATCGCCAGCGTCACCTATCGTGCGAAGCAGTGCGTCGGCATGCACTTCTTCAATCCCGTGCACAAGATGAAGCTTTTGGAAGTCGTCCGTGCGCTCGAAACCGACGACGACACGCTCGCCACCGCCGTCGAAGTCGGCAAGTGTATGGGGAAGGAAGTCGTGGTCATCAAAGAGGCTCCCGGCTTCATCACCAGCCGTATTAACGCCATGATCGGCAACGAGGCCTTCTACATGCTTCAGGAAGGCATCGCCAGCGCCGTGGACATCGACAAAGCGCTCAAACTGGGCCTCAACCATCCCATGGGACCGTTTGAATTGGTGGATCTGGTCGGATTGGACACCCGCCTGCACATCCTCGAGTACCTGCACAAAAGCTTGGGAGAGAAGTTCCGACCCTGTCCGTTGCTGGTGCAATATGTGAAGGCGGGGCGGTTGGGGCGCAAGTCGGGTCGAGGAGTGTTCGAATATCCTGACGCGGCGAAGAATGACACCGCCGCGGGAGCCGTCAGGTCCGGATCTCCAGCAGTTTCATAAATTCTTGTACGCCCGGCTCATTCGTGAAGTCGCGATCACAGCGTTCAACGCCGCGACCTGCGACAATGAGGGCTGCGGTTTGCTTCCGATCGGCAGTTCTCTCCCATCCGGACAATTCCTGCGCCCATAGCCTCGCAGGGCGTACAACCATGTGCTCGCGCGGCCTATCAGTGCTATAGTTCGTATCCGCCACAAGTCGCCACAACCTCGGTCTTCCAAACACGAAGAGGTTTCGGGATGGAGGGGGAACAAATGGGAAGCAAACGGTTTTTTCTTTCCTTGAGCAGGGTTCTGACCACCTTTGCGGCGGTCACGATCCTGCTGAGCGCTGCCTGGGCGGCCGGCGCCCCGCAGGTAATCTACAGTTTCGCCGGAGAAGATGATGGCGAATACACAGACACTGATTTAGTCATTGACAGTGCCGGCAATCTCTACGGCACATCCGTGCAGGGCGGTGCTTTCGGCAGCGGCACCGTTTTCCAGCTGTCACCTTCGGCCAGTGGCTGGACCCACACCGTTCTCTACAGCTTCACCGGCGGCGCAGACGGAGGGGAACCTTACAAAGGCGTTACGCTCGACAGCCAGGGCAATCTCTATGGCACAGCCGTTGCTGGCGGCGGGGGCTTTTGTGAAGGCGGGTGCGGCGTGGCGTACAAGTTGACGCACGTGGGCGGAACCTGGACCCAAAGCGTGATTCATACCTTCAGCGGCGGCAATGATGGATCGGGGCCGGGGAGCGGGCTGACGCTGGACAAGCACGGCAATGTGTACGGGATGACTCCGACCGGCGGAGCGAATGGGCTGGGCGTCATATTCCGACTGCAACTGCAACCAAGCGGCGTCTGGAAACTAAAGGTGCTTCACGCCTTCACAGGAGGCGACGATGGCGCGACCGGTTCGGCGGGGCGGCTGCTTCTTCGCTCTGGAACTTTTTACGGTGCGGCCACGGTCGGCGGCGCGAATGGACAAGGGACTGTCTTCAGTCTCAAACACATCCCGGGGGAATGGCAGTTCAAGACGCTTTATTCTTTCAAGGGGCAACCCGACGCAGGATTTCCCTACGGTGGCTTGGCTTTCGACCAGGCGGGGAATCTCTACGGGACCACTTACTACGACGGCGCCTATGATTTCGGCTCTGTCTACCAACTGTCTCCGCAGCCCGACGGTTCCTGGAGCGAAAGAGTCCTCTACAGCTTTAAAGGTGGACGAGACGGGATGGGCTCCATCAGCAACTTGGTTCTTGGCAGGAACGGCGCTTTATACGGCACAACTAGCGAGGGTGGCGCGAGCTGCAGTTGCGGCACCATCTTCAAGGTGAGAGCCGACGCCCAAGGGAACTGGATAGAGAGAGTGGTTTATCGTTTCACCGGTGTCCCCGACGCCGCTTTTGCCTACAACGGAATGGTAGCCGATGCAGTGGGCAATCTTTACGGGGCAACGGTCCACGGAGGCACGAACGACGACGGCGCAATTTACAAGTTCACGCCGTAAGTCGATCCGCCGATCATTGCTGCAGAACGGGACGGGCCGTCTGACGTAGTTAATTGTATTCGCTTTTTGTTCGCTTTTGAGGTAAGCTGTCTGGCGCCATGAGCGGATGCCTGCCAGCCTTTTCCGAAGGGCAGTTTCCAGTCGTCGACTGGCTTTTCCTCGATCTGAACTCGTATTTTGCTTCGGTTGAACAGCAAGACAATCCCGAACTGCGTGGCAGGCCGATCGGTGTAGTTGCGGTCGATACCGATTCCACCTGCTGCCTGGCGGCAAGTTATGAAGCCAAGGCTTATGGCGTCAAGACTGGTACTTCGGTTAAAGATGCAAAAGTCTTGTGTCCACATATAAAACTGGTGGTCGCCCGGCCCAAGTTGTATGTGGAATACCAGCAGAAAATCATCCAGGCGATGGAAGAGCATCTGCCGGTTTACAAGGCTTTTTCGGTGGACGAAATGGCTTGCCGGCTGATGGGCCGGGAGCGGTTTCTCCCCAATGCCACGACGCTGGGCTACAGAATCAAGCAATCCATTCGCAACCTTGGAGCGGCCTTGCGCTGTTCCATTGGCCTTTCCTGCAATTGCTATCTGTCGAAGACGGCGGCCGACCTCTGCAAGCCCGACGGATTGACGGTGTTAATCAAGAAGGACTTGCCGAACGCGTTGTACTGCATGAAATTACGGGACGTGGTGGGGATCAGCCACGCTATGGAGCGTCGGCTGCACAACCGGAGCATCACGACGGTTGAGCAGCTTTGCAAACTGTCTTCGCAACAGATGCGGGACATTTGGGGAAGCGTACTGGGAGAAACAATGTGGTATTGGTTGCGCGGCGAGGACTGGCAGGAGAAGGCAGGATCCCCCCGCAAGAGCATCGGCAAACAACACGTGCTGGCGCCGAAATACCGGACGAAAGACAACGCATACAGAGTGGGATTGAAGCTGCTCAGCAACGCAGCGATAAAGTTGCGCCGGTTGAATATGTGGGCGCGGGGAATCGGTGTCACGGTCGTTTTCACGAGAAGATTTCAAGAAATCAGAAATGAAGCCGATCCCTCGGGATGGAATGCTCACAGAAGCATTCACGATTGCCGCGACACGATGACACTCCAGGACCATTTCCGCGAGCTCTGGCGTGACTGTCCTTCAAATACTCCTGTTCATGTGGGCGTGTGGCTTTTCGACCTGATCCCGGACGAGTTGCGCAGCCTGGGATTGTTTGACGATGAAAGGCGCGAGACTGTGAGCAGCACGATGGACCAGATCAACAAACGGTTTGGTCAGCACATGGTTTATCTCGGAGGATTGCACGGACTCGGCGATGCAGCGCCGACCCGCATTCCGTTTTTCAGCGTCCCTGAGTTGGCAGATTTTTGATAGCTGGGAGCCAACTTGCCAACTCGCTGTCCAGATCCTTCGGCCTCGCACAGATTCGGCAGCTCTGACTGTGAGCGAAAAAAGGCCACCGGCTCGTTTTCGAGTCAGCAGCCCCATTCCCACAAACCACAAACCACTTGCTACTGGTTTATGTCCTGCTTCGATTCCAGTCTCTTGACCAACCCATCCACATAGCTTTTCTGGTTGTCGGGTGCCTTCTCCAGTGCCATCTTCATTTCTTTCGCCGCGTCGTCGAACTTGCCCTGCGAAGAGTAGATCCGTGCCAGTCCAGAATGCACGAACCACAAGTCGGGATGCTTCTTCGCGTTATCGCGGAAGATCGCGTATGCCTCATCGCTGCGCTTCTGTGCTTGCAAGCCGCGGGCATAGATGTGGATTTGCAGCGGGCTCGCCATTGCCAGCGCTTTCTTTTCCGCCGCCGCCGCATCGTCCTTGCGGTTCAGGGCTGTCAGGACCTGTGACTTGGTCATCTCGTTGTCGTAGCGGTCTTCGGTTTCGATGGACTTATCGGCATACTTGAGAGCGTCGTCGAATGCGACTTTCTCCGCCAGCAGGTAGTTCGCCGCATCATCCCAGCTCATCCAGGTGTACTGCGAAAGATTGCGAAGCTGCTTCTTCAGGCTTGCCTGGACGACGTCATGCACGTCCACGCCTACCTTGAACGGAACCGCCACCTTCTCCCATTCCAGTACCACGACCGCCGACTCCGGCTGGAGTTGGTCGAAATCGTAGGTCAGGGCATTATGCATCTCTGCTGCTTGCGGCTTCACAGTCACACGCAGAGCGTCTTCGGCTTCGTTATAGGTAAATGCTCCCCAGGAAGTGGAATTCTTGGAAAAAATGATCGTCCACTGATCCGCAGTCGGGATCATGTGCAGACCGTAAGTACCCTTGTCGAGCGGCTTGCCTTCGATCGTGACCGGATCGCTGAAGGAAATAGTGGTGTTCTCATTGGCTCCGGCCCGCCAGACCTTGCCATACGGCACCAGGCCGTCCCAAACTTTGCGGTTATTCACCAGCGGACGGTGGTAGGAAATGGTGATGTCGGTGATGCCGACCCGCTGCGTGATCTGTGCCCGCTGACTGGGTCGCGGCAGGTCCAGCACGAATGACTGCGCCGGGCTAATGCCGGACATGGCTGCCGTCAACAGGCAGAAAAACATTCCTCGTAAAGCTCCTCGAAACATGGAGAACGCCTCCTCTTGGCTTGTGTCTCTCAAAACGCGGAACTTGGTATCGAATGGATCTCAGTTTCTGGTTCGCGTTCTGGTGGCGCAGCTTAGACGTGCCCGGATGGTAGCGGTGAGCGGGAAATTCGGAGTCCAGTCGCGAAGAGACCTAATTTTATAGGCAGCTAACCTCCAACCCATTTCCGGAGTCTAACTTAGGGCTCCGTGTGTTTTGTTGGGAACCGAACCCCAATCTCTCTCGTATAAAAACATTAAGATGGCAGCGGATTCCTCCGTCTCCTGGGCGGAATCCCGCGCACCCAATATGCGAATGCTGATCGAGATCGTCCGCCAGTCCCTGGCCACTCTGTGGGCTCATAAGCTGCGCTCGTTCCTGACCATGTTCGGCATTGCCTGGGGAGTCGGGTCTCTACTCCTGCTGGTAGGGCTGGGAGAAGGCTTCCGCAGCGGACAAACGAAGCAACTCGCCAACCTGGGTCAGGACATCATGTTCATGTTCCCGGGGCGCGTTCCGGCCGTCGAAGGAAGCACGCAGTCCGGTCGAACCTACCACTTCACATATCAGGACTATCTAGCGATCCGCCGGGATGCGCACTCCCTCAGGTATTTGTCTCCGGTCCTGAATCGTGAAGACATTCGTGCCGTCAGCGACTACGGTTCCACCAACGGCCAGGTCTTTGGAGTTGCGCCCGAATACAACCAGATTCGCAACGTTCCGGTCGGCACCGGACGCTGGTTCAACGAAGAGGACAACAACGAGACGCGCCGGGTCGCGGTGGTTGGCTGGGAGCTACTAAAGAACATCTTTCCCGGGCGCCCGGCGGTGGGCTCGACCATTCTGCTCAACGGCACCCGCTTTGACATCATCGGCGTTGTCAGCAAAGTAGGCCAGGATGGCAACAACGGCACCAACGCGCGCATCTTCGTCCCCGTCGAAACCATGCGAGGCCTTTTTCCGCTGAAAGAGCAGAACAGCGAAGATGCCATCTCGTTTCTGAATTACCGCCCAATCGTTCCTGCACAACATCTCCAGGCCAAGAACGAGGTCCACGAGATTCTCGCCCGCCGTCACGGCTTTGATCCCAAGCTGGAAGAGTCATTCGAAGACTGGGACACGATCGAGAACAACCAGAAAGTGGGCAAGATCTTTAACGCCATGGACTGGTTCCTGGGCGTAGTCGGCGTGGTTACGCTCGGTCTGGGCGCAATCGGCATTATCAACATCATGCTGGTCTCGGTTACGGAAAGGACCCGCGAAATCGGCCTGCGCAAAGCGCTGGGCGCAACCCATCGTGCCATCCTGACCCAGTTCTTTGTGGAAGGGGCTTTCCTGACCGCGCTCAGCGGTGGGATCGGGCTGGCGCTGGTCGGGGGATTTATTTCACTCCTCGCAATGTTGCCCGCACCCGAAGGATTTGACACACCCCGCATCGTCCCGGCGTCGGCCATTATTGCGATTCTTTCACTCTCCATTGCCGGCATCGTTGCCGGCCTCTATCCAGCTCGCCAGGCGGCACTGCTGCAACCGGTGGAGGCTTTGCGCCAGGAATAGCCATGGTTATCGAACTCGGTCGTCAAGCCTACAACGCGCTCAAGCACAACCGCCGCCGCAGCATCCTCACCATGCTCGGCATGGCCTGGGGGATCGCGACCGTCGTGTTGCTGCTAGCCTACGGCACTGGATTCGAGCGTGGCCTGTGGGTCGCCTTCCGCTCCTGGGGCACGAACCTGATTTTCATCTTCCCCGGACGCACTTCGTTGCAGGCTGGTGGCACCAAGGCCGGCGCCGAAGTTAAGCTCACCGTCAACGATCTCGACTATCTGGAATCTGAAGTGCCACTGCTTAAGCGGATCTCTCCCGAAGTTTCCAAGCAGAGCAGCGTGGCATGGGGCACGCGCAGCGCAAATTACGGCGTCAGCGGAGTCTACCCCTACTATTCCCGCATGCGCCGCATGGACGTGGAGTACGGCACCTTTTTCACTGAGCAGGACGAAAACAGTCACAGCCGGGTCGCGGTATTGGGCGCGGACGTGAAGAAGAAACTTTTCTCCGGACAGAATGCGTTAGGTGAGAAGGTGCGTCTAGACGGCATCTCGTACGAAGTCATCGGCGTGCTCAAGCATGTCATCCAGAATGACGACGATAACATGAACGGCCATGTCTACATCCCGTTCAGCGCCATGAGCGATATCAAGAACACCTACTACCTGAATGCCGTCGCCATGGAGTACGAAGGCGACCACGCGAAGGTCGCAACGGCGATTCGCCAGTCGATGGCGTTCCACCATGAGTTCGATCCCAAGGACAAGCGTGCCATCTTCATGTTCGACGTCTTTGCCGACCTGCTCGACCTGCGCGTCATTACAACCGGCATCAAAATCTTGCTCGGCTTCATCGGCCTGCTGACCCTCGGCATCGGAGGCGTCGGCCTGATGAACATCATGCTGGTCTCGGTCACGCAGAGGACGCGCGAAATCGGCGTCGAGAAGGCGCTCGGGGCGCGCAGTTGGCATATCCTCTTCCAGTTCCTGGCCGAGGCTCTGGTCATCACACTTCTGGGCGGGCTAGCGGGCGTGGTGCTGGCTTATTTAGTCTCCTGGTCGGTAGGATCCCTCACCCTGTGGAGCGCTTTCATCGAGAATGCCAGCGAGGGAGACATCCATCTGACCATCGATTCAACTACTCTCATAGCGTCATCGCTTATCCTGGGATTTGTGGGCATCATCAGCGGCATGCTGCCCGCCATCAAGGCCTCAAGGCTCGATCCGATCGAGGCCCTGCGTTACGAATGAAGGCTGGTTTTCACGCTGCAACCACCAACCACTAGCGACCTCTCACTGCCTTCCTGTGATATATTCTTGCGGATTTCCACAGGAGGAGCCATGCGCCCACTTGGCGTCACTTTGATCGGTGTCTACCAGATTTTGCGCGGTGCCTTGGGAGTGCTGTTCGGCCTGAGCCTCCTGCTGTTTACCGGACTGGCTGCCAAGTTGGCTTCCCTCGCAGCCGAAGGCAATGCAGTGGAGCGTATGCTGCACAGCGTCGGGCGGTTAGCGGGGCTTGGCATCCTTGTGTTCGCGCTGTTGCACATTCTAGCCGGCTTCGGTCTGCTCAAAATGCAGAACTGGGGCCGTCTTCTGACGCTTCTGTTCTCCGCCATCGGACTTGTACTCCTCCTGCCTGTGCTGATCGGGTCGCACGGTTTGCCGTTGGTCTTTGCAGCCATTAACGCCGTCAGCATCTTCTATCTGGCCATGCCTCCAATCAAGCGCGCCTTCCATGGGGAAAGGACCATCCTGCGCGCGACCGCCTGATTGTAGTAGCGCGGCGTCCTCGCCACTCCGGCCGAAAACATCCATCGACGGTCGGTTATAGAATGACCGCGTGTCCGACTCGCCGAACCTGGATAGGGTCCGCGCCCACCTTCAGCTCTACGAACATCCCCTGCTCGCGTTCGCCGCGCAGGAGAACAACGGCGCAATCGAAGTCTTGATCGACCTGAAGAACTCAACCGTTCCGGTGCACACGTATCGCTTTCCGATCCATCCCCGCGACCTGGAAAGCCCGCAATTTGCCTGGAGTCTCCAGCGCCAGCTCTATGACGCGCTGCACGACTACTTTATCGAGATGTTCACCCGCACTCCGCAGGACCGGAAGGTGCCGCGTAGCGCGCGCCCTGGCGCCGAGGAACGTTAGCTTGTCTCTCCGGGAGCAGATCGAGCAGGAAATCCGAGAGCGTGGCCCCATCCCATTCTCCCGCTACATGGAAATCTGTCTGTACGATCCTGCCGCCGGATATTACTCGCGCAACGCTGAGCAATTCGGCAAGGCAGGAGACTTCTATACGTCGAGTGACGTCCACGCCATCTTCGGACGCTTGCTCGCCCGCCAGTTCGAAGAAATGTGGCAGAGTTTGGATCGCCCGCACGAAATTGAAATCCTCGAACTCGGCCCCGGTCGTGGCTTGTTCGCCCGCGACGTGTTGGACTGGTCGAAGAAGAAATTCCCTGACCTCTTCGCCATCCTGCACTACACGGTGCAGGAAGCTTCGCCAACTCTGAGGGCGAAGCTGCGCGACACTCTACGCGAACACATTGGAACCAGCAAAGCTGCAGTTCCGGAGGAACGACTGAGCTTAGCTCAGCGCTTCAGCGCTGGGACTGGAGGAAAGAGCGCCCAAGTCCCGGAGGAACGGCTCAATTTCATCCGCCGCACTCGTCCGCCAGCGACTCCGCTGATCATCTTCGCCAACGAATTCTTCGACGCGCTACCCGTCGAAATCCTCAGCACAGAGGGCAAACTTCATCTCGCGCTCGAAAACAACCGCCTGCACGAAGTTTGGCTTCCCCCAGCTGCCGAAGAACTCGAATTCATCGATCGCTACGGAGTTCATCCTGAACCGGGCGAACGCATCGAGGTCCCACTTATCGCCCAAGACTGGATAGCGCACATCGCCCAATCCATCTCGCGCGGATTCCTGTTGATCATCGACTATGGCTACACTCGCGCGGAGCAACTCGCCGGACGCCATCGCGGCACGCTCATGGCTTACCGCCATCATTCAGCCAGTTCCGATCCCTACCAGGCTCCGGGAGAGCAGGACCTCACCGCGCACGTAAATTTCACAGCCCTCGCGAGTTCGGCCGAACAAGCCGGAATGCAAGTGCGTGACCCTGTGACTCAATCCCAATTCCTGATGAGCATTGGAGAAAAGGACCATTTCGCAAACGCCTTCGAAGACTGCCGCTTGCCCCAGGAACACGCCAAAGTTGCGCTGCAACTTAAACACCTCATCACGCCGGCCGGCATGGGGGAGAATTTTCAGGTGCTAGTTGCCAGCCGCGGCGTGGGGACCGCAAAATGACGCGACACATCGCAAGGCAGAAGACGAAAACAATTCTTGCGTTGCTGATTGCTGTAATCGGGAGTTTCCCCCTTGGTTGGATCGTGGCCATGCTGCTGACGCCCGTGCTGTGGCGTCTGGAACCAGTTCTCAACCTGGAACTCGCCGGACACTCCGGGCCGTCAGACTGGGTGTTTCTAGTAATTTGGGCCGTCGTCGCAGTTGCACTTTTCCTGGTGTTGCGGCGGGTTTTCTTCAAGCCCTGAAAGCGGCGGGTAGATCCACCGGTACGCCTCGCCAGAGGCACCAGCCGCCACACGCTAATCCCAACCACCCCAACTGCTAGTCACTCCTTTTGCAGAAAGGATAAGTACCAAAGTGCACAATTTTCGTTGCTATTTAACATCCCTGAAATATCCTGACAGTAAACTGTAAAGAGCAGAAATGGGTACTCCTCGGATAACACGATCTGCACTGCCGCTACAGGTAGCCGCCGTCTGCTACCGTCGCCGTAACTCGCACGCCGAGTTCCTGCTGGTCAACACCAACGGTGGCGGCAAGTGGACGTTCCCCAAGGGAGCGCCCGAAGCCCGCCTTTCGCACAGTCAAGCCGCAGAACGCGAAGCACTTGAAGAGGCCGGCGCCACCGGAATCATCGAGCCGCGACACTTCCACATTTACGTTCACTCCAAAGGCGTTTTCTGGCAGAACGGAGGCGTGCAGGAATACGTGGTCAAGGCTTTCCTGATGGAAGTGCAGCAGACCCGCCGTCCCGATGAGACATTCCGGAATCCCACCTGGTTCGACGCCGAACAAGCACGCGTAACACTAGCGAAGGGCAGGGAAGTGAAATACGCTCGCGAACTTCAGACCGTGATCGACCGCGCCCTGGAGCACATCGGCGCCACCCGCCTTGTCCTTACTCGCTGAGCGTTAGGGCATTTCTATTGCATAAGCATTGCAGAAACGTGTCACCGTCTTTCGCAGCTCGTCGTCCAGGAGAGCCAATGTGCGGGCCGCGATACTGTGCGGGCCGCCACCGTAGAAGGCGCCCGCGATTCCGCCCGTGATGCACGCCAGAGTGTCGGCGTCGCCGCCAAGCGAAATGGCCAATCTGACGGCATCCTCGTAATCTGCAGAGTCGAGAAAAGCTGTTATGGCTTCCGGGACGGTTTCCTGGCAAGACTCCGTGAACAAGTAGGTTTGACGGATCACATCGACTTAGATCGTAACCAAATCGTACTTCGACTTTCCTCAACAAAGAGAGAGAACTCAAGGGTTTTCTGCCCCAGGAATTCGTGCACCGAGCCTATGACGTCACTCGAGATTGCGCCCAGCATCTTTCTCCCCCGGCCACGTAACGAACACCATTTCGACCGCGGACGTTCAGAGTCTAGCGCACTCTCACAGTCGGAGAAAAAATCATCTTTGCCACCCTTTGTGTTTAGATAAATACACACATGATCCAACTTTCCGGCGCCGGCAAGCGCTATGGCCACAAGCTCCTGTTCGAAAACGCCGACTGGCTGATCACGCCGGAATCGCGCATCGGTCTGGTCGGAGCCAACGGCACCGGCAAATCCACCGTAATGAAGATCCTGGCTGGGCTCGAATCCCTAGACTACGGCTCGATCTCGCGCGCCAAAGGCATCTCCGCCGGATACCTGCCTCAAGACGGTCTTGCTCTCAGTGGACGCTCTATCTTCGCCGAGTGCATGTCGGTTTTTGCCGGACTGCATGCGATGGAAAAAGAGATGGAGGATCTCACCCACAGCATGTCGGAACTCGACCACACCAGCGCCGCCTACGCTGAAGTCGCCGATCGCTACCAGAGGCTGGAGCACGATTTCCGCGCTCGCGATGGCTACATGCTGGAGGCGGAAGTCGGAAAAGTACTGACCGGCCTCGGCTTCCACCGCGATGATTGGACTCGCCACACGGAAGAGTTCTCGGGCGGCTGGCAGATGCGCATTGCGCTCGCCAAGCTCCTGCTCCAGAAGCCCAATCTGCTGCTACTCGACGAGCCCACCAACCATCTCGACCTTGAAGCCCGCAACTGGCTTGAGGAGTACCTCACGAGCTATCCCTATGCCTATGTCCTCATCTCGCATGATCGCTACTTTCTCGACGTGACCGTGAAGCGCATCGTCGAAATCTGGAACAAGCAGATGCATTTCTACGCCGGTAACTACGACCAGTACCTGACGGCCAAGACCATGCGGAGAGAACAGCTCGAAGCCGCCTACAAAACGCAGCACGATCGCATCGAGCAGCTTGAAGTCTTCATCAACCGTTTCCGCTACACAGCAACGAAAGCCAAGCAAGTCCAGAGCCGGATCAAGGAACTCGAAAAAATCGAGCGCATCCAGATCCCGGAAGAAGAGAAGACCGTCCACTTCTCCTTTTCGCAGCCCAAGCCCAGCGGACGGATCGTGGCTGAGTTCTCCAACGTCGCGAAAAGTTACGGCGACCATCGCGTCTTCGAAAAAGTGAATTTCATGATCGAGCGCGGCGACCGAGTTGCTTTGGTTGGTGTGAACGGGGCAGGGAAATCGACGCTAATCAAACTGTTGGCCAGCACTGAGCCTGTGAGCGCGGGAGAGTTCAAGCTTGGCCACAACGTCCAGCCCGACTACTTCGCGCAGGACCAATACAAGGAACTCGATCCCGAAGCTCGCATTCTGGAAGATCTTGGAGAGCTATCGCCGTCTTCGACACAAACCGAACTGCGCAGCCTGCTCGGCTGTTTCCTGTTCTCCGGTGACGACGTCTTCAAGCGCATCGGTGTGCTCTCGGGCGGCGAGCGCAACCGCTATGCGCTGCTCAAAATGCTCCTCCATCCCGCCAACTTTCTGCTGCTCGATGAACCCACCAACCACCTGGATATCCGCGCCAAGGACGTCCTGCTTGAGGCCCTGGAAAAGTACACCGGCACGATTGTGTTCGTGTCACACGACCGTTACTTCATCGACAAGCTCTCCACGCGCGTGTTCGAGATTGGCGACGGCAAAGTCGAAATTTATCCTGGAAACTATGAAGACTATCTCTGGCGCAAGCAGGGGGGAGCTGCAGTGCTGGAGGCGCAGACGGCCAAGACTGCCGGATTGACGGCCGCGCCCACGAACGGCAACCAGCCTCCGCTCGCCGAAGCGGCTGAGCCGAAAGCAAAGCGCCTGAACCCTATCAAGCGCAAGCAGATGGAAGAGCATTTGCACGAACTTGAGCGAGAGATCACGCAGGCGGAAGCAGCCATCGCTCAATGCGAAACGCAACTGCAAACCTTCGTCAGCGCCGACGAGACACAACGATTAGGGCACGAACTCAGTCAAAGCAAAAGCAATTTGCGGAGCTTGATGGCGGAATGGGAAGAACTATCGGGGGTACTCGAAACGACGGATTAGGCCGTGGCAAAAAACCCCAAAAATGACCAACGACCTGTGATCTTTAGGGTGAGCATCCCATGGCCAATTCCACTTTTCGCGCCAAGTCGCAGATCTGAGCCGAGCTGAGCGTTCCCAGCCTTTCCCGCGCGGCGTCGAGAGAGGTCCTGCGTATTGTCGTGACGTGCTCGGCCCTCGCCATCTGTCGCTCGCGCAGTCCGGTCTGTCCCGGTTCGAGTACGAGGTGAGTAAAGACTTCACCCTTGTGGACGGACGTGCTCAGCGGTACTACCAGCACGGTGTCAGCGCGCGGATGATTGTTTCGTGCGTTGACTGAGACGATCACGACCGGGCGCTTTCCTTTTTCCGGAGGGTCGGTTGGCAACTGCGTGAACCAAATTTCCCCGCGCTGTGGGTTGGTCATAGTAAGCCTCATCCTCCTTCAGGGCGAGACTCTGCTCGGCAAGTTCTCCCCAAGCTCGTTCTTCTTGTCTCTCCTCATCGGTTAAGCTGTCGTAGTAGGCAGTCACGTTGGCTTCGAGCGCCGCTCTGTGCCGCTCTCTGGTTTTCTCCTGGAGAAGTTCATCCAGGACCGAAGACTGTGAATCGGTCTGCCGTCGCCGTGCTTCCTGCTTGAGGTACGCCAGACTCTCGGGAGAGAGTGTGAATGTTCGCCGTAATTTGCGATCTCGATTGGCTCTCGTCATAGTACATAATATCATACCATATATATGATTAGATGTAAGCGCTATCCAGAGTGGAGCCGAAGGGATCTCCAACAAGGCGAGACGCGCTTCTCCAAGAAGTTTGCGTTGGGGCTTTTCTGAGAACTGAGAACCCGGGAACTGAGAACTGCCTTTACCCGCCTTGCTTCAACTCCGTCAGCACCTGGCGCGCGATCTCTTTCAGCGTTTCGAACACGCCCACGCCTTGAAAGGCGACCGACTCGATCACCGCCTCGTTCTTCTTGCGCAGTTCCTTCGAGAGTTTGTCCACCGCCAAAACATTCGGCAAGTCACGCTTGTTCAGTTGCAGGACGTACGGGATCTTGTTGAAGTCGTAGCCGTGTTCTTTCAAGTTATCCATCAGATTGTCGAGCGCTTCGACGTTCGCGTCCATGCGCTCTCCCTGTGAGTCGGCGACGAACACGATGCCATCCACACCGCGCAGTATCAGTTTGCGGCTGGCGTCGTAGAAAACCTGGCCGGGAACAGTGTAGAGGTGGATGCGGGTCTTGAAGCCGCGTACCGAACCCAGGTCCAGAGGCAGGAAATCGAAGAACAGGGTACGGTCAGTTTCGGTCGCCAGCGAGATCATCTTGCCCTTCTGCTGCTCGGCCGTCTTCTGATAGATGAACTGCAGGTTCGTCGTCTTGCCGCCCAACCCGGCGCCGTAGTAGACGATCTTGCAGTTGATCTCGCGAGCTGCGAAGTTGATGAAACTCAAAGGCTTCCTCAGTGACCACGCGAACGATTCCCACCCCGGGAATCATTCCGACACAAATCCCTCAAAGTCTAGTTCGGACTCTGCAGGTTTTTATATCACACCCGAAGGGGTGGCCGCAGGTTACCCACGTTACTAAAAGGCCACAGGCTCAAATGCTTAGCGGGGCTGGACACCAGGACAATGTAAGGTCACGGGTCACCGGTGTCAGGAACATCGCACCAAGTTTTCCTGACACCTGTTACCCGTGACCTGTGACCTCGTTTTACTTCGGCGTTGGCAGCGGATAGTAGCCCGCCTTGGAATAGACCCTGACGTCGGGGCGGCGCACTCGAACTTCGATCTCGCGATATCCGCCCGCTCCCGGCTTGGCAGAGTAGGCGAGCGTGTACTGGTTGCGCGCATCGCCGATAGCGCGAGCGTAGGCGCGCTCGATATCGGCCTTGGCATTCTCCGCGTAAACCGTCCCGCCTCCGGTGGCGGAAACGTACTTGGGCAGAATGTTGCCGTAGCCGAAATTGAACGATGCCACTCCCGGCACATCCAGTTTAGGAATATGAATCTTCTGGAGCTTGCCGTATCCCGGAATGGCCGCGCCTTCCACGCCCACGGCGTACAGGATCACATTTTGGGTCAGTAGAACTTTGAGAGTATCGGCGTAGCTGGCGTCGCTGCCGATCTCCCGTCCATCGCTGATCACGAAAATGATTTTGCGGCGGGTGCGATCGCGCTTCGACAGATCGCGCGCCGCCATCAGGATGGCGTCGTTGATTACATGGGCCTGCTTGGGCGGCGTGATCACCGGCTGCACCTGCGAATCCACCGGATGCCCATTAATGGTCGGACCCTGTGGACCGAGAGGCCCGCCCGTGACCGGGGCCCCATCGTTGCGGCCGGTATAGGTCTTCATCTGGTTCAAAACCGCCGTCAGCTGCTGGCCCACGGTCGTGAAGTCCGAGACCCGGCTGACCGTGCTGCTGTAGGTGTAGATCGCGATCTCGTCGAACTGGCTAAATGCGCCCTGAAGCGCTGGCAGCGTCTGCTGAATCTTGCGCACGCCGGAATCCGGCATGCCGAGGTCGAAGATCACCGCTGCCGAGAGTGGGAAGGGGTCGCTGGTGAAGAACTTCAGAGTTTGTTTTTGCCCGTTTTCGAGCACAGTGAAGTCTTTGGGCAGCAGGCCGCTAACCAGGCGTCCGTCATTGTCCTTCACCGTCACCGGAACAACGACATAGCTAACGGTGACCGGCGGGAGTTTGTATAAGTCTTCGCGGGCATTCTCGGAATCGGGATCTGCCAGAACTATTTTTTCAGGAACTGTTTTGACCGGCGGCATTGGCGGTGGAGCGGTTTTCGCGCCGGCTTCGTCAGGAACGCTACGCGGAGGTTCGTTGGTGATGGGCGGCGCTTCTTTCGGCTGGGGACGGGAATCGTCTGCACTGGAACTATCCGGCCGCGCGTCCTGGCCGGCAGGCGGGTTCCCTCCAGGCAACGTCGGAGGCGGCACCGGCCGGCTGGCCGAAGGCGCGTCCGGGATTTCCTCGGTTTTCTGCTGCGCCCAGCCAGCTCCCGCTAGCAGAAGGATCAGCGCCCCAAGCACGACCACGCTGGTTTTCTTGACCATTTTCCCGGAAACCCGCCCTTTCTTTCTAATCTACTCTGTGAATCTTGCAGACAACCCTTATTCAGATGCCCACGCCCGCCCCTTTGGTGCATCTAAGCTCTACAGGGTAGACTAGCAAAGTTTCGGGATGAAAACCCTCATGTCCAAGCTACATTCCAAGCTGTGCTTTGCCGCCTCGGCCTTCGCTCTCATATTGACAGTTGCGCTTTCCGTGGCTGCGCAGGATTCCCAAAGCCAGGTCCCGGCTTCCGAAGACCAGCCCACCGCGACGTTCAAAACCGGTGTCGAGATTGTGCAACTGTTCTTCAACGTGAAAGACAAGCACGGCGCGCTCATTCCCAACCTTACCAAGGACAGCTTCGATATCCTCGAGGACGGTAAGCCCCAGACCATCAAGTACTTCAAGGCTGAATCCGACCTCCCCTTAACGCTCGGAATCCTGATTGACGCCAGCGGGAGCCAGAGGCATGTCCTGGGGATCGAACAAGAAGTCGGCGGCTCGTTTCTGGAGAGCACGCTTCGACCGAGAGACATGGCTTCGGTGTTCAGCTTCGATGTGGATGTGAATCTGCTTCAGGACTTCACCGGCTCGGTGTCGCGGCTCAGGAAAGCTCTCAACGAAGTCAAGATCAATTCCGGCACGGGCGCTTGCGCCAACCTTCCCGGTCTGGGAGGCGGCCCGATTCCGTGTCCTTCGACCGGTCCCCGCGGCACGGTGCTTTATGACGCCGTCTACGTGGCCTCGCACGACGCCTTCGCCCAGGAAGTCGGCCGCAAGGCTATGATCCTGCTCACAGACGGTGAAGACCAGGGAAGCAGGTTGAAGATCAAGGACGCCATCGAGGCGGCTCACAAAGCCGACACCATCTGCTACGTGTTACTAATCGCGGACCGTGGCCTCAGCTTCGGTTTCGGCGGCGGCGCCATGAAGAAACTGACGGAAGAAACGGGTGGCCGCGTGATCGAAGTCGGCAACAAATTCGAGAAGTTGAAACAGGCCTTCGATCAGATTTCGCAGGAGCTCCGCAGCCAGTACAACATCGGCTATACCCCCACCAACACCAACCGGGACGGCTCGTTCCGCAAGGTTGAAATCAAGCCGAAGGGTGGCGACTACAAGATCCAGGCACGCAGCGGCTACTATGCCATGCCGCGCAAGGACGAATAAACCCCTCTTTGGAGCCATTGACAGATTTCCGCCTCGGCATTGACACTGCCGAGTTCAGGCGCCCCCACGTCTGATTGGGCCCTAGTTGTCTCTCCCCTAATCTTCCAGGAGTGTTGCTGATGATGACGCGTGCCTGCGCAGTGCTGTGCTTTGTCCTGATCCTCTGTCTCGCTACCTTCGGAAGCCAAGCCGGCACTCCCGAGGTTCGCACCGGCCTTTATCACGGTCGAAAAGTGATTTATCAGGTCATTGACGGCAAGAACGTCTTCGAGGGCGACATCATCCTCGAGCACGTGGATCACCCCAATCCGTCAGGGGCAGGCAATGACGGAATCGGAATCGTTTACCCGGCAAACTTCTGGCCCAAAGTTGGCAACGTCTTTCAAGTTCCCTACACGATCACCGTTGGCGACCAGAAAGTGACCGATTCGATTACATCGTTCAACAACATCTTTTCGGGCTTCATGCAGTGGGTACCGCGCACCACGGAAGTCGACTATGTCGATTTCAATCTCGATGTGAACAATCACAGCGGAAGCTGCAATTCTTCCGTAGGCCGCGTGGGCGGAAAGCAGACCATCGGGGGTTCGATCGATTGCGTGAATCAGCTTCACGAAATGGGGCACGCGGTTGGCCTCTGGCATGAGCAGTCACGTTCGGACCGCGATACTTTCGTCGACATTTCGTACAACAACATCATCAAGATTCTCGCGATCAACTTCGATCAGTTGCAGGACAATGCCCAGGACGTCGGTCTCTACGACTACGCTTCGACGATGCAATACTCTCCATACACTTTCACCAAGAACGGCCAGCCGACTATTGAATCCATTCCTGCCGGTATTCCGTTGACCTCGGCATTTCCCGGTTATAGTGCCGGCGATATTGACAACGTCAAACGGCTCTACGGCGCAGCCCCGACTGCCGTGACCATCACTTCCAACCCGGTCGGACTTCAGGTGACCGTTGACGGTTCGCCGATTACGACTCCACAGACCTTCAACTGGACATTGAACTCCACTCATACTCTGACTGCGCCAACGACCGTGCAGACTCTGAGCGGAACACCCTATATTTACGGACGCTGGGGCGACAGCACCGCCGCCAGCCATACCATCACCGTCACGCCTGGTAACGGCATGGTTGCGCAGCCGTCGTCTTCGCCTGCGATAACGGTTTACAGCGCGAATTTCGTCATGCTGGTGCCCTTCACGTCCAGCGTGTTCCCAGCCACTACCGGCACCATGACAGCGACTCCGCCGGCTCAGGTTTACCCGGGCGGCACCGGCGTGTACTACACCGCGCGGCAGCAGGTTACGGTACAGGCGACCCCAAATGCAGGGCAGAATTTCTATGGCTTTTTCAATTCGCCATTCTGGTTGCCATATTCCCTGAACATCAATCCAAAGATTTTCAACGCCCCTGAAGATGGCAATCCCATCAACCTCCAGGCTCTCTTTACTTCGTCTCCGGTGTACACCATTACGACGAACCTGAGCGATGTCGGTGTGGGCGTTTTGATCGACAGCGGTTTCTGGTACGCGCCGAAAAATCTATCGCCTTTCTACGATTCCGGATGGAACGCAGGCAGCCAGCACAGTATCGGCGTGGCCGATCCGCAGATTCCCTGGGCGACAACGTTCCGTTATCCGTTCCAGAGCTGGAGTGACAGCGGAGCAGTCACGCACAACGTCACAGTCCCGGCCAGCAGCACAACGTATACCGCGACGCTGGGCGCACAGTATCAGCTTCTGGATTTCGCCAACCAGCCGTGCGCAGCGACCATCAATGTCACACCCACATCGCCCACAGGCGATGGCTTCTATGACAAAGGCACGGTGCTGACCTTCAATGAATCGGTCAATACTGGCTGGGTGTTTACAGGCTGGCAGAAAGATCTTTCGGGCACGCAGAATCCGAAAAATCTGACCGTGAACGACGAAATCTATGTGTTGGCCGATTACAACACGGTCAGCACGCCGCTTTCTGTCAGCAATCTGAATCCGAGCTCCGCCGTGGCGGGAAGTCCTGGCTTCACTCTTGCCATCAACGGTGCGGGATTCACCGCAAACTCAGTAGTATTCGTCAACAATACGTTCCGAACTTCGACTTTCATCAACTCCGGCAAGTTGACCGTCCCGGTCAACACTGCGGACCTCGCAACACCCGGTGGCTTTCAGATCTTCGTGGAGAATTTTCCGAACGGCGCGTCCTGTACCGCTTTCTCTACGAAAACGTTTTTTGTGCTGAATGGTGTCGGGACTTCTGCCACTGTTTCATCGGGTAGTCTAAGCTTCAGCAAGCAAGCGGCCGGGTCGACTAGTTCGAGCCAGACCGTCACCCTGACCAACACCGGATCGAATCCGCTCAACATCGGTTCAATTGCGGTCAGCGGCGGCTTTACGCAGACCAATTCCTGTCCCGGCTCTCTCGGCGCGAGTTCAAGCTGCACCATCGACGTGAAATTTGCTCCGGCCGTGCCTGGCGCCGTGACCGGCGCATTGACCATCCTGGATAACGCGGGAAGCAGTCCCCAGCTTGTAACCCTGACGGGCAACGGGGTCGCGCCGCTTACGTTCAAGCCGACGACACTTAATCTGGGCAGCGTAACGGTGGGGAGCAACTCATCAAAGACGGTGACTGTTACCAACAACGAGACCACAACTCTGAATCTGAGTTTTGCCGCCAGCGGGAACTTTTCTATCAATGGCGGAAGCTGCGGCGCAACGCTCGCGGGGAAGGCGAACTGCACGATCACAGTGAAGTTCCAGCCGACCGCAAGTGGAGCGATCAGTGGAGCGCTTGTTGTCAACGACAACTCGCCCTTTACACCACAGGCAGTTGCGCTTACGGGAACGGGCACCGGCGGACCGGCAGTGCCGCTGAGCTTCAGTCCGGCGAGTCTGAGTTTTGCCGCAACGGGCGTCGGGGTGACAAGCTCCGCCAAGACGGTCACGGTGACCAACATCAGTGGGGGCGCGGTGAGCATCAACTCGCTTACTGCGGGCGGCAACTTTGCCGCCGCGGGCAGTGGCGGCACACCCTGCGGAGGCTCCCTCGGCGCAGGCGCAAATTGCACGTTCTCGGTTACTTTCACGCCATCAATCCCTGGTTCGATCAAGGGTGGTGTGGCGATCACGACTTCGGGTGCGGGGAGTCCGCAGAACGTGGCGTTGAAGGGCACGGCGAAGGCGCCGGTGACGCTGACGCCCGCGAGTCTTACTTTCTCTGCGCAGGCTGTCGGAACCACCAGCAGCGCGAAGAGCGTGACTCTGACGAATCTCTCCGGCGGCGTGTTAACCATCGCCAGTATCGTTGCCAGTGGCGACTACGCTATCGTTTCGACTGGTTCGAAACCCTGTGGCGCCACGGTCGCGACCGGCGCCAATTGCACATTTGGTGTCACCTTCACACCGAACGTGACCGGCACGATCTCGGGTGCCGCAACCGTCAGCCACAGCGCGCCATTAGGGCCGGCTGCGATCAAGCTGACAGGAACAGGCCAATAAGCATGTGAGTCGGATGCTCGTGTCCGACTCTGGAGGAAGGAAACGGAACTGTCAGGTCTTGGGCCGGTTCTTCAGCGGTATGACGAACTTCAGTCCTGACCATACGTCCGTGACGGCGCAGACCTTCACGTCGACCAGACCCGCATTCAATCCAATCTCGCGAACGATGTTTTCGCTGAGGTCGGTAGTCACTCCCGATGATTTTTTTGGCCAAGAGATCCACAGCATGCCCGCCGGCGCCAGGGCTTTAGACGTGTGCTTGATCTCTCGTTCCAGTTCCGCCCGCGACTTGGAAAACAGATGTATGAAATCCAAAGACCCCGCCAGATCCTTGGTGATGCGGCATTCCGCGAGCGAGTCCCGAAGCTCAGACCGCACACCGCCGGGCATATTGAGCAAAGCGACACGAAAGCCCTCTTTGATACCCAGTTTCTTCGGTAAGGGAGTTCCTGAATAGCCTGGCATGCGAATTGGTTGGGGCAAGAATCCGACTCGAAACTTGTGGCGCGCTGCGTCCCTTGCCTAGCGTTTCGGCGCGTAGTATCCCTTGCGCGTGCGAACGTGAAACGCCTTCTGCTGCGCAAGAATCTCGATGGTGCGGAAGTGTCCATCGGCGACAAAATCTGCTGGCCGGTAGGACATTGCGTACTGACTGCGCAGTTCGTCCTGGATGGAGGCGAACGCATCGGACACGTCGCGAAGTTGAAAAGGGAAGAAGGCGCGGCCGCCGGTGGCCTCGGCGATACGTTCCAGTATCTTGTCGCCCTTGCCCTTGGAGCCGGTGATATTCGTGCTGATGGTATAGACGATCACCTCCGCGCGTTGGGCCATTTCGATGGATTCCTCGCGCGTTACATGGCTCGAATTGTCGTCGCCGTCGCTGAGCAGGATGATGGCGCGGCGCACGGGGCCAGTCTGCTCGTGTTTCATGAGCTTGTCCCGGCAAGCGTAGTACAACGCGTCGTACATGGCGGTGCCACCGCCCGCGCGCAAAGCGCGCACGCCCTTCGAGAGCAGTTCGGTGTTATCAGTGAAGTCCTGGGTAACATCCGGCGTGGAGTCGAAGCCTACGGTCATGGCCTGGTCATAGCGTGGACGGATGATCGAGTTCAGGAATTCGATGGCCGCTTCCTGCTCGAACTTGAAACGGTCACGAATCGAATTGCTGGCGTCGATCAAAAGGCCGACTTGCAGAGGAAGGTCAGTCTCGTTGTGGAAACTGTTAATCCGGTCGGCGGGCTTCCGGTCGTCCAGGACGCGGAAGTCGTCCCGCTTCAGATCCTTGATGTAGCGGCCGTGCTTATCGGTGACGGTGAAGATGACGCGCACTTCGTTGGCGAAGGTAACGATGGTCGTAACGGGCTCGGGAGCATCGGACTTCGGCATGTCTTCGAGCTGCGGTGTGCCCGGCACCGGCGGCGACTGGGAGGGCGCGGCGGGCGGCGTTGCGCTGGTTGCAGGCGGCGCGCTCGGCTTAATGCTGTCAGCTTGCGGATTTACACTTTCCTTCGAGCTGTCTGAGGGCTTTAGTTCCTGGATTGGTTTTTGCGGAGATTGCTGCGTCGAACCTGAAGGTGAGGGCCTGCTATCATTCGTAGGCGAGGGTTTGGCGGGAGCGTTCTGCTGCGCTGTGGCCGACGGCGCAGACGGCAGGTTCTGATCCGAAGTCTGGCCGGCGGCGAAGCCAACCAGCACTCTACAACCTGCCAATAGCAAGAGAAAGCGAAATCTCATGAGGATTCGTTTCATTATAGCCGGTGCCGTAGCACCCGCAGAATCACCGTCGTAACTCTTTCGGAGTGCCAGTCGCTATCCGCTCTGCCCTAAGTCCGTTAACAAGCCTTCGAGTTCCTCCGGCAGCGGTGATGAAAAGCGCATCGTCTCTCCCGTTTTCGGGTGCTTCAATTCCAGCGCCGCCGAATGCAAAAAATTCCGATCGAGCGTCAACGTCCGCACTTGTCCCGCCGCTCGTATCTTGCCCGACTCGCTTTTCAACTCGCGGGCGGCGCCGTAGAGTGCATCGCCTACTACCGGATGGTTGATCGACGACAGGTGTACGCGAATCTGGTGCGTGCGTCCGGTCTCGATTTTGAGCTCCAGCAGGGCAAACTTTCCATAGACCGTATTCAGTTTTCGCTTTACCAAATAGTGCGTGACCGCTTCGCGCCCCCCCGGACGACGCGTGGTCATGCGAATCCGGCGCTGTGAATCGCGGCTAATCGAGGTCTGAATCGTGCCGCGCTCCTGTTTTGGCCAGCCCTGCACCAGGGCCACGTAAGTCTTGTGCACTTCGCGGGAGGAAAATTGTCGCGCCAGCCGTCGATGCGATTCGTCGTTCTTGGCGACCACCATCAATCCGCTGGTAGCGCGATCCAGGCGGTGGACAATCCCCGGCCGGAGTTCGCCTCCGACTCCTGACAATGCGCCAAAATGATGCAGCAGCGCATTCACCAGGGTGCCGCGGTTGCGGGCGTCTTCGGTGGCTCCGGCGCCGGCGTGCACCATCATGCCGGCGGGCTTGTTGACAATGGCCATATCGTCGTCTTCGTAGACGATATCGAGCGGTATTTCCTCCGGAAGAGCACGCAACGGAGGAGCCTGCGGCGGGCCTGTGATCGTAATTTCTTCCCCGCCCCTCATGCGCAGAGACGGACGAGCTGCACTCCCGCCAACCAGCACTTCGCCTTTGGCGATCAATTGCTGAATACGGGCGCGGCTTACCTCCGGCAACTTTGAGACGAGATATTGGTCGAGACGCTGGCCGGCGTCTTCCGCAGCTGCAATAAACGTGACGGGAGAGGCACCCATTCAGTGCAGTTCTCAGTTCTCGGTTCTCAGTTCCCAGTGAAGCAAATCAGCGATTCTTCTGACAACTGAGATCTACCACCTGACACCTGGTTTTCTATTTGATCTCTTTCATCGGCAGCATAGACCCGTAGTCCTGCCCGGAAGGCTCAACTGCGCGCGCCACCACTCCCGCGAACGCGTCGCGGAACTCGGGAAACTTCGCCACTAGAGCCTTGATTAGAGTGTTGTTCATCTGAAAGGTTTTCGCGGTATTGGAGACATCCGAAGCTTGATATTTGATCACCAAGTCAAGCTCGCCGCCCACGCTCAGCGGAAATATCGCGATGAGCTTATACGTTATGCCGCCCGCGCTCAGGTCCATGAGGTTCCCGTCCACTGGAAGATCGCTGGGCTGCACCGATTGCGCTTCGTCGTAGAACTTGTCAGTAGCAAGAGTGCTCATGAAGTCGGCTGGGGCAGTCAGCTGGATCGCTTCGCGGAAATAAAGCCAGGCATTGCGATTCTGGCCTTTGGTCTTGAACTCCCGGGCACGCTGCGCGAACCAGGATGCATCATGACCATTGACCTGCGAGGACCGGGCGTAGAATCCGGCGAGCTTCCACTCCGCGCCCAGTTGTTGAAGAACCATGGTCAGCGTTCGGGTATCTTGACTCCCTTTTGCGTCCATAATGGCGACGCCATACTTGCCCGGCGGGAGATTGTTGAGGACGAAAACGGCGCTCTCGCTGGTCTGCCCGTGGGATCCGAAAACACCACAGAGAAACTCGGCCCGCGCTAGCGGTTGGTCGCCTTCGGCCGCCAGTAAAAACGGCGGACGGACGGTCACTTGAGCCCCGGCGAAGGCAGACTGGTTGTCCTTGACAGCGACCTCGATCCCGCTAAAGTTCGCCGCCAGCACGGGAATGGCATTCTGCTGGAGAGCAGCCGATTCCCCGCGCGCAGCCATATCGAAGTAGCGTCGGGCCGTGGTCTCCATCGCGGTGCGGACCGGGACATCCATGTCGGCGGCACTCTGGCAGGTCTGAGCTTTCGCGCTCGCCGTCATCCAGATCAGCGCGACCCACCACCCATGCCACAGCCGGCGATTCGAGAGCGCCTTTCGCGAACCCTTGGTCAAGGGTCAATCTCCTCCTGCATTTTACGATGCCGTCAAGCACGGTAGGTCCGTAAATGCTTACAGAAGTTATACCTGCAAATACGGTCAAGAAGCTTTACCACGCAAGAAATAACGTCCCGGGCGTTCTCCAAAACAGTGCTAAGATTTACCTCAAGCATGACAGTTGCCATCGGCAACGGGCGCGGGGTCTGGGGGATTCTATGCCGCGAACAGGCAAGTGGATTGCGTTAATGGGGTGGGGCCTTCCCCTGTTGGCAGCCTCGTCGTTCGGACAAACCCCTCCGCACCGTCCGGACCTTGGACTCTTGCGGCAGCAGATGGCGCGGCGCACAGTCGTAACGCCCGCGTTGCCCAGCGGGCCTCTGACCCAAGTTCCGATGACTCAGATTCCGTCAATCCCTCCGCAAGTCAGTTATCAGGATGGCATGCTCACCATCGTGGCGCAGAATTCGAGTTTGGGAGATATCCTGCGCGAGGTGCACAAAAGCACGGGAGCCGCCATTGAAGTCCCGTCCAGCGCCACCGAACGCGTGGTAACCCGGCTCGGTCCGGGGCCGGCCCGTGACGTGCTTGCGAGCTTGCTCAACGGCTCGGCCTTTAACTACGTGATGGTGGGGTCGGCATCGGATCCGACGAGCCTGGCGAGCCTGATGCTCACCATGAAGCCAGCTGGTGGCACGGGTGAGAGTGTCGCGAACGCTTACCAGCCTCCTCAACAGTACATGCCGCCGGAACGGGCACAAATAGCCCCTGGGACGGGTCCAGGCGGGCCGGTAGTCCAGCAACCGGCTAGCGATGAGGAGGCGGACGCCGAAGATAAGGATGACGAGGACGCCGACCAGGACCAGGATCAAGCTGGTAGGAGCGCGACCGCCCAGGATGGCTCGCAAACCAACGCGCCACCGAAGACTCCTGAGCAGATTCTGGAGATGCTTCGCAAACCGCCACAGCTCCCCCCAGGGCAGGGCCTTGGACAATGGCGCGCTGTGCCTCCGTCCAACCAACAGCCGCCCGACAATACGCAAGACAATAACTAGTTAGCGAAACAAGTGGATCTGGCGGTACGACTGTGCCTAGTCGCCGCTCGCCGAGCTTTGGCGAGGCACAAGTACAGGCGCCGGGCGGGAGGTGGGCCGGGAAGGATTGCAGGCTGCTAGCAGTCCAGTCACAGCGTAGTAGGCACTGAACACGCCGAGAGCTACACACAAAATTGCAGTACCACCGATCAAAAGAACAACCAAAAGGGCATTCACCGTTGTATCACCTTACCCAACAGCCGCTTAGATGTCTGCCAGCTGACAAATGTTTACTGTAAACGCGTTTGACGTCCGCCTCTGTTAACGACTAAGATACGGTAGTCGCACTGCGTATTCTCACTCTCCAACATTTCTGGGGGACCCGTCCACGTTACGGAAGTCCAATAATTCTTGCGTCTGATGGCGATTACTAAAATCTCAGTGCGCGGCGCGCGCCAGCACAACCTGAAGAACATTGACGTGGAAATCCCACGTAACACGTTGACGGTTATTACTGGGTTGAGCGGGTCGGGCAAATCTTCGCTTGCCTTCGATACCATCTACGCCGAGGGCCAGCGCCGCTATGTCGAGACCCTTTCCGCCTATGCCCGCCAGTTTCTCGACCAGATGGAGCGTCCTGACGTGGACGCCATCGACGGCCTGAGCCCGTCCATTTCTATCGAGCAGAAGACCACCAGCCGCAGTCCGCGCTCTACCGTCGGCACCATCACCGAAATCTACGACTACCTGCGCCTGCTATATTCCTCGATCGGTGTGCCGCACTGCCCGAATTGCGGCAAGCCGATCACACGCCAATCCGCAGAACAGATCGTGCAGCGCGTGATGGCACTCACGCCCGATGACCGGGTCATGATCATGGCTCCTATCGTGCGCGGCCGCAAAGGCGAATTCAAGAAAGAGATGGAGAAGCTTGTCCAACACGGCTTTAGCCGCGCCCGTGTCGATGGAGAACTGGTCAATCTGGAAGACGACATCCGCCTCGACAAGCGCAAGAATCACACCATCGAAGTAGTGATCGATCGCCTGCTGGTGAAGTCCGGTATCGAGCACCGGTTGGAACTCTCTGTCGGACTCGCAATGAAGTTGGGTGGTGGCCTGGTGCTGGTTGAGGTGGTCAACGGGGAAGAGACGCTCTATTCGTCGCGTCTCGCCTGTCCCGATTGCGGCATCAGCGTGCCACAGCTTGAGCCGCGGTCGTTTTCGTTTAACAGTTCTTACGGAGCTTGTCCGGAGTGCCACGGCCTGGGCAGCCGCTATGATTTCGATCCCGCCAAGGTGATCGTGGACTGGTCAAAGCCGCTGCTCGATGGTGGCCTCGGGCCGGGCTCAGCATCGCAGAACCTGAATCACGGATTGCAACTGGTAGCAGAAGCGTACGGCATTGATTTGGCCACGCCCTTTGAGAAATTTCCGGATAAGATTCAGAACCTGCTGCTGTACGGCGAACCAGCGCGTGGCGGCAAAACCGGCTTTCTCGGGATTCTCGGCCACCTCAAACAGAATCTCGAGGCCTCCAGTTCCGACACCTATCGCGAATACCTGCTCGACTACATGTCGGCCACTGAATGCCAGGTGTGTCATGGCAAGCGGCTGCGTCCGGAAAGTCTGGCGGTAAAAGTTAACAATATGTCGATCGCCGATTTCACCGCACTGCCGGTTTCGCGCGCGTTGGAAACGGCGCTGAAGATCAAGCTGGCGGGAAGGGAGGAGACCATTGCCGGCCGCATCGTGCACGAGATCACCGAGCGCCTGCAGTTCCTGCACGAGGTTGGCCTGGGCTACATCTCTCTCAGTCGATCGGCAGCGACGCTTTCCGGCGGAGAAGGCCAGCGTATCCGACTGGCAACCCAGATTGGCTCGAGGCTGCGCGGAGTGCTCTACGTTCTGGACGAGCCGTCGATCGGTCTGCACCATCGCGACAATGGACGCCTGCTGGCGGCGCTCGAGAATCTGCGCGATCTTGGAAATACCGTGCTTGTCGTCGAGCACGACGAAGAAACCATCCGCCGCGCCGACTACGTCATCGACCTCGGACCCGGCGCCGGCCGCCATGGCGGCGCGCTGGTCGCCAGCGGCACACCCGCGCAGATCGTCGCTTCCGCCCAGTCGCTTACGGGCGCGTACATGGCCGGACGCCAGCGGATTACCATGCTGGCCGAGCGCCGCAGCCCGAACGGCAAGGCGATCACCGTCCTGGGAGCGCGCGAGAACAACCTGAAAAATCTCGACGTGATTTTTTCGCTCGGCGTGATGACGGTTGTGACCGGCGTTTCGGGATCGGGAAAATCGACTCTCATAAACGACATCCTGTACCGAGCTCTCGCCAAACAGCTTTACCGTTCCCGTGAAGAACCCGGCACGCACAAGTCAATCAGCGGATCGGAACTGGTAGATAAGGTCATCCGTATTGACCAGTCGCCTATCGGCCGCACTCCGCGCTCCAACCCTGCAACCTACACGGGAATGTTCGCGCAGATTCGCGATCTCTACGCCATGCTGCCCGAATCGCGCGAGCGTGGCTATAAGCCCGGACGCTTCTCTTTTAACGTCCCCGGCGGCCGCTGCGAAGCCTGCCAGGGCGAGGGCCAGCGCCGCATCGAAATGAATTTCCTACCGGACGTGTACGTTCAATGCGAAGTCTGCGGCGGCCGCCGCTACAATCACGAAACACTCGCCGTGCGTTACAACGGATATTCCATCGCCGACCTGCTCGAAACGCCCGCTTCCGACGCGCTGCAGATTCTCGAAAACATCCCGCAGGTAAAACAAAAGCTGCAAACGCTGGTGGATGTTGGCTTGGGATATATTCACCTCGGACAGTCCGCCGTCACGCTCTCCGGTGGCGAAGCGCAACGCATCAAGCTGGCCCGCGAATTGAGCAAGCGCCAGACTGGCAAGACTCTTTACTTGTTAGACGAGCCCACTACCGGCCTGCACTTCGACGATGTGCGCAAGCTCCTCGACGTTCTGCACCGCCTGACCGATCTTGGGAACACGGTCATCATCATCGAGCACAATTTGGACGTGATCCGCAATGCCGACTGGATTCTCGATCTCGGCCCTGAAGGTGGAGAAGAAGGCGGCCGCATTGTTGCCCAAGGAACACCGGAACAGGTCGCGCGGGTGAAAAAGTCCTACACTGGACAGGCGCTAGCCACATATTTCAACGGCGCAAAGCCGGGCGTGAACGCCACACCTAGCCCGCAGGAAGTCCATTGAATCCCTTTCCCGAAAATCCGGAGGCAGTCCCGGAGGTTCCGTCGAGTCCGCTCTCCGATCTAGCGACCGTCCCACTCCCGGAAACCGCCCCCGCCATCCCGCAGCATCCACCCTGGTGGGATGTGTTTGTGCTCGTTGTGCTTACCGTCCTCTCGGTCGTGCTTCTTCTCGTCAGCATGATCGCGGCGGTCGTGATTGCGAAGAAATGGATCTATCCGCATCTCGGAATCTCCGAAATCGTGCGCATGCCTCTGATTGCCGTCTTCGGGCAGGCCGCCGGCTATCTTCTGGTTTTTGCCAGTATGTATTTGCTAGTCACGCGCGTGCGACAGCGTCCGGACTTCCTCGCCGCGATCGATTGGAATTGGCCCTCCCACCTTGGGCGATACCTTGTTGCAGGATTCACGCTTTCTCTCGCGCTTCAGGGCCTGGCCCATCTGCTCCCCATTCCGAAAAACCTGCCGATTGATAGTTTCTTTCGGACACCAACGGAAGCGTGGGTGCTATCGATTTTCGGCATCACTCTTGCACCTCTCATGGAGGAATTGTTTTTTCGCGGATTCGTCTATCCGGTGTTGGAGCGTCGTTTCGGTATGCCAATGGCCGTCCTGTTGACCGCTGCCCCCTTCGCCCTGCTGCATGGGGCACAACTGATGTTCGCCTGGGGCCCGGTGCTGGTGATCTTTCTGGTGGGCGTGGTCCTTACTATCGTGCGCGCCCGCACCAATTCGGTCGCTGCTGGATTGCTTGTCCATGTCGCCTACAATGCAACCATCTCCGCTCTGATGTTCGTCGCTACCGACGGCTTCCGCCATCTGGAAAGGCTGAATCAGTAAGAGTTCTCAGTTCTCAACTCCCGGTTCTCAGAATGCGACCGTAGCAACTGGACACTGGGAGCTGAGAACTCGGGTCTTTAGCCCGTGCTATCGTAGAACTTCATGTCCACAGCCCGACAAGAGTTGTTGGAGATGCTCGCGCAAAAGTCGTTTCGCCTGGGTGAATTCAAGCTGTCTTCCGGCGGCACAAGCGACTACTACATCGACTGCCGAACCACCACGCTCGATGCTCGCGGCGCACAACTGACGGGCCAGGTATTTCTCGAGGCGATTAGCGAGCAGGGATGGAAACCCACCGCCATCGGCGGACTCACCATGGGGGCTGACCCCATCGTGGTCGCCGTCGCCGTGGCCAGCGGCACGATTCACGGTTTTCTTGTGCGCAAAGCGGAGAAACAGCATGGCACCGGCCGCCGTATCGAAGGTTTTGCGAAAAAAGGCGCCCGCGTGGTGATCGTAGACGACGTGTGTACGACAGGATCTTCGACTATACAAGCCATAGAAGCCGCCCGCGAATTCGGATTCGAAGTGATTGGCGTGATGTGTCTGGTCGAACGTCAGGAAGCACACGGAAGGCCGCACGTCGAGAAAGCCGCAGCGCCGGCGCCGTTCATTTCGATATTCACGGCAAATGAAGTGCGAAAGGAGCACTTAGCACTTAGCACTTAGCATTTGGCCAAAACGCAACGTGTCATCACTATCGTGGACCTTTTGCTGCAGCCTTGGCTAAGCGCCGAGTCCTAAGGCCAAGTGCCACCGAGAACTGAGAACGGGGAACTGAGAACTGTTTCATGATCCAAACTCTCGAATGGACTAATTCCGGCGTGCGCTTCGTCGATCAGACGAAGCTGCCGACCGAAGAAGTGTACGTAAACTGCACGACCCACCAGCAGGTCGCTGACGTGATCCGCAACATGGTCGTGCGCGGCGCGCCGGCCATCGGTGTGGCTGCCGCCATGGGCATCGCGCTCGGGGTGCAGAATTCAAAGGCTGAGACGGTCGCAGAACTGAAAAAAGACTTCGACGAGATCTGCGAGACCATCCGGCAAACACGGCCAACCGCGGTGAATCTCTTCTGGGCGATTCGACGTATGCAGGAGAGGTTTGAAACGCTTCGCGTCCGCCCAGTCGCGCACATTAAACAAGCGCTCGTCGAAGAAGCGCAGCGCATGCATGCCGAAGACATCGCTGCCAATCAAGTCATGGGACGGCACGGCGCAGCGCTCATGCCCGCGAGCGGAGGCGTGCTCACGCACTGCAATGCCGGTGCCTTGGCTACCGCCGGTTATGGCACCGCTCTTGGCGTGATCCGCGCGGCCATTGAACAGGGCAAGAAGATCCACGTCTACGCAGATGAAACGCGTCCTTTTCTTCAGGGCTCGCGCCTGACCGCGTGGGAGTTGATGAAAGACGGCATCCCAACCACCATAATCTCCGACAACATGGCTGGCGCGATAATGAAGCAAGGCAAAATCGGCGCCATCGTAGTCGGCGCCGATCGGATTGCTGCCAACGGTGATGTCGCCAATAAAATCGGCACCTACACCGTTGCTGTGCTGGCCAAAGAGCACGGCATTCCGTTCTACGTAGCGGCGCCCATTTCTACCGTGGATCTGAATACGCCCGACGGCAGCAAGATTCCGATCGAGCAACGCAACGCCAGAGAAGTCACACACATCGCCGGTAAACAAATGGTCCCGGATGGCGTCGAGATCGAAAACCCGGCCTTCGACGTAACTCCGGCAAAATATATCAATGCCATCATCACCGAGCGCGGCATCGCCCGCGCCCCATACACAGAATCTCTGCGCCAATTAGCCCAACAATCCCAGTAGAGACGCGGCTTGCCGCATCTCCGCCGGCGCCACCAACAATGCTTCCCATGCTCACCATCTCTCAATCGCAACTCACCTTCGAGAGCGGCAACAAACCCATCCGCCTTGACGCCTACCTCCCCGACTCGGGCGGCAAACTGCCCGCCGTGCTCGCTATGTACGGCTCCGGAGGCGGTGTCGCCGGCATGAACGAACCCGCCGCCATGCTGGCCGCGCAGGGCTTTGCCGTTTTCGTCCTTCACTACTTCGACCGTACCGGTACCACGCAAGTGGCCGACAAGCAGACCATCTTTCGCAACTTCCCAGCTTGGGGAAAGACTGTGTGGGACGCGATCAGCCACATCGAGCAGCATCCGCAGGTCGACATAAGCCGCATCGGACTTCTCGGATTTTCTCTCGGTGCCTACCTCGCGCTCTCCGTGGCTTCCGTCGATCCGCGCGTGAAGGCCGTTGTCGAATTTTTTGGCGGACTGCCGAAGGAAATGAAGCTCTTCATGCGCCGCCTCTGTCCTGTGCTCATCCTCCATGGTGAGGCCGATCCCACGGTTCCGGTTCAAGAGGCGTACGATCTGAAGAATTTGCTGGAAAAGAAAGGAATTCCGTACGAGATCAGGGTCTATCCGGGTGCCGGTCACGGTTTTGAGAATGAAGTCTGGCGTGACGCCGGATTGCGTAGCTTACAATTCCTGCAGAAGTATCTAGCCTTACCTGAGAGTTGACGGTCGACGGTCTCCCCGGAACTTTTCCGGCAGATCTTCGTACATTATGAATGGGGAGGTGTACTCGTGATCGCATTTCTGCTTTGGTGCCTTCTCTTCGTCCTGTGCTGGCCGTTGGCGTTGCTGGCTCTGGTGTTGTATCCGATCGTGTGGCTCCTGCTGTTGCCTTTTCGCCTACTGGGGATTGCGGTGCACGGCGTGCTCGCGCTGATCTGGGCCGTTGTGATGCTGCCCGCACGCCTGCTCAGCGCTCCGTTCCGGCTTCGTCACACGTGAAGCAGCACTTGGCACTTAGAATTTAGCCCTTGGCAAGACTCTCGGCCTAGACTGATTGGGCTAAATGCTAGATTCTAAGTGCTAAATGCTAAGTGCTAAATGCCGTGAGCCCTAGCCCTGCATTGTTTTAAGGGCAGGACTGATTCGCAGCGCCGCTTCGGTCGCGCGCTGTACATCCTCTGCCCCTAGTCCGGGCGCAACTTCCTCCAGTACCAGTCCCTGTGGTGTCACATTGATGTAAGCCATTTCGGTAACAATGGTATGAACGACTCCTACGCCGGTCAGCGGCAGAGTGCACGCCTTCAGAATTTTGGGCTGCCCATCTTTTGTGGTGTGCTCCATCGCGACGATGACCCGCCGCGCCCCCGCGACCAGATCCATGGCTCCGCCCATGCCCTTAACCATTTTGCCGGGAATCATCCAGTTGGCGAGATTGCCCTGTTCGTCCACTTCCATCGCGCCCAGCACGCTCAGGTCAACGTGGCCGCCGCGGATCATAGCGAAGGAATCGGCACTGGAGAAGTACGCCGTCCCGAGAAGTTCGCTGACCGTTTCTTTGCCAGCGTTGATGAGGTCAGCGTCTTCCTGACCCTCGACAGGATACGGCCCAATCCCCAGCATGCCGTTCTCACTCTGGAGGATCACATCCATCCCCACAGGCACGTAGTTGGCAATGAGCGTCGGCAGGCCAATCCCGAGGTTCACATAGAAGCCGTCGCGCAACTCGAGAGCGATACGCTTTACGATGCGTTCACGTTTGTCAACGTCCTTCGCGGCTTTGGCGTCTGTCGGCATACTCTGTTCGGCTGTGAGCTAAGGGCACGGGTCTCAGACAAGTTAGGTGCTGGCAACTGCTTTCGTCACCGTTCGTTTCTCAATCCTCTTCTCAAACAACTCGCCCTGAAAGATGCGCTTCACGAACACGCTGGGCGTGTGAACTATGTCGGGATCGAGCTCCCCCGGTTCGACCAGATGTTCGACTTCCGCAATCGTGATTTTGGCGGCGGTGGCCATCATCGGATTGAAGTTGCGGGCAGTCTTGCGATACACGAGATTGCCCCACTTGTCACCTTTCCAGGCTTTGACGAAAGCGAAGTCGGCTCGCAGTGCGCGCTCCATGATGTAGGAGCGGCCGTCGAATTCGCGAGCTTCTTTGCCTTCCGCGACAACCGTTCCCACTCCAGTCGGAGTAAAGAATGCGGGGATGCCGGCGCCGCCGGCTCGAATCCTCTCGGAAAAAGTTCCTTGCGGAACCAGGTCGAGCTGCACCGTACCATTCAGCACCATCTGTTCGAGCAGCTTGTTCTCGCCAACGTAGGTCCCGATATGGCGGCGGATCTGGCCGTTAGCCAGGAGGAGTCCCATGCCGAAGCCGTCCACGCCCGCGTTGTTGCTGATCGTCGTCAGGTTCTTTGTGCCCTTGCGCGCCAGCGCCCGGATCAGATTCTCCGGCATTCCACACAAACCGAACCCGCCCACCATGATGATGGCGCCGTCAAACACGTCCTGGATCGCCTCTTCGGCGTTCGCGACGACCTTGTTCATGCGTTGCCGATTCTAAATGAAAATTTACCGCTCATACACAGTTGGCAAGTCGTGGGTTTTCATTTCTGCAATCTCACTTCTCACTTCTGACTTGAAGCCTTTTCTACCTGCCTCCGCGGTGGATTCTTCCTCAATTGGTGGGCCCGTTCAAATTCCTCGGCGAGTTGTTTCGTATCCAGATTCTCGCGAATGTGCGCCAGTCGCTGTTCCAGCTTCAGTAGCGCGCGCCCCAGATTGTCTTTGTTCGTGATGGCGATATCGCGCCACATCGAATAGGGGCTGCCGGAGATGCGCGTCAACTCCCGCAGGGCGCGTCCGCCGATATCCAGCAACGGTGCGTCTTCGCCAAACTCATCCACCAGCGTGGCGGCGAGCGCGGTCGAAATCATCTGCGGCAGATGGCTGACCCAGGCGCAGAAGCGGTCATGATCCATGGGATCGAGTATCGCCACCCTCGCGCCCAGTCTTTCCACACAATGGAGAAACTCTCCGGACAGCCCAGCCTGAACATTCTGGCGCGGCAGTGGCGTGAACAGCCAGGCCGCGCCTTGGAACAGGTCTGCGTCGGCATAGTCCACGCCCGCCTGCTCTTTGCCGGCCATCGGATGCCCGGCGAGAAAGCGCTGCCCGGCCGTTCGCCCGAGCGACTTGGCGGCGCGTTTTGCTACTTCCGCCTTAGTGCTGCCTACATCGGTGACCAGCGTGCGCGCGGGAAACGCCGGACCGAGCTGCTCGATCTGATCGAGAATCGCAAGCACCGGCGTTGCCAGCACGACCAACTCGCTTCCGCGTATGGCGTCGGCGGGATGGACCGTTCCCACGTCAATGGCGCCGCGCTCGCGCGCCCGCTCCAGCACTGGCGCGCGATCGCAACCGATGATCCGCCCCACAAGACGACGTTTCTTCAGCGCAAGCCCTAGCGATCCGCCGATCAGGCCTGTGCCGATTATGGTGACTTGCTTGAAGACCATGCCTGCTCTCTGGTGTTAAAGTCTTGACCGGCCGGACACCGGTGCTACTACGCGATCTCGCGGCCGACTGCTGGCGCGATCATGCGCAGTTCGTCCATCAGCTTCGCGAACTGCTCGGGGTAGAGAGACTGCGCCCCGTCGGACAATGCCTTCTCCGGCTGATGATGGACTTCGATCAACAGGGCATCTGCCCCCGCTGCCACCGACGCGCGAGCCATGGGCGCAACCTTGTCGCGGCGTCCCGTGCCGTGCGATGGGTCAGCAGTCATGGGCAGGTGCGACAGCTTGTGGATGATCGGAATTGCCGAGATATCCATCGTGTTGCGAGTGTAAGTCTCGAACGTGCGAATGCCGCGTTCGCACAGAATAATTTCGTAGTTGCCGCCGGAGAGCAGATACTCGGCGGACAACAGCAGTTCCTCTAGCGTGGCCGCAATACCACGCTTGAGGAGTACCGGTTTTCGCACCTTGCCGAGTTCCCGCAGCAGGTTGAAGTTCTGCATGTTGCGCGCGCCCACCTGGAAGATATCCACGAAGGGCAGCATGACGGGAATCTGCGAAATTTCCATGACCTCACTAATGACCAGCAAATTGAAGCGATCGCCGGCCTCGCGCAACAATTTCAGCGCGTCCACGCCCATCCCCTGAAACGAATACGGAGACGACCGCGGCTTGAACGCGCCTCCGCGCAGCACGCGGGCTCCGGCTTTTGCGATGTGTTCAGAAACGGCAAACAGTTGCTCGCGGGATTCCACCGAGCATGGTCCGGCCATGACCACGACTTTGGGGCCGCCGATTTCCAGTCCGTTGGCAAACTTCACGACCGTACCCTCCGGACGAAAATTCCGCCCGGCCAGCTTATAGGGCGCGGAGATTCGGTGAACCTCCTGCACCCCGGGCATCATTTCGACTTCGCGGATGTCGAAATCGTGCGGCGCTCCCACTCCGCCCAGCACCGTCTGGCGCGCACCCGTCGAGCGATGGACTTCAAAGCCCATCCGGACCAGTTGATCGATCACATGCTGGATCTGATCTTCCGACGACGATTCTTGCATTGCGACAATCATGAGTGCCTTTGCCTTTGTGCTGCGTGCGCGCGGGAAAACTGCTGTCACCGGGCGCGGACTGCCTTCTAGTCATCGTATTGCGAATCGATCTCCGTGCCGCGGGGCGTGGGCTCGGGATCCGGAACGATCTCGTGTTTCTGAATGCTGCGCATTACGTCCATGATGCGCTCATAAATCTGTGCTAAGTCGCGTGCGACCAGCGGACCCGCGTTGCACTTCTGCGCGTTCACAATCACTTCGCGCTCGCGTTCCGGTTCGTATATGGGGAGGTCGGTATTGCGCTTCAGTCGTCCGATTTCAATCGCGGCGCTCGCGCGCTGGTTGAGCAGTTCCACCAGCTTGCGATCGAGTTCGTCAATTTTCTTGCGCCAATCAGAAATGTCCATAAGAGTTGCGAGCTACGAGCTTCGAGCCACGAGCGATCTTACAAATTCTGCCACAGCGGCGGGTTCCCGTCCGGGATTTCGTTCAATCGTCTGCACGATGGCGCTTCCTACCACTGCTCCTTCGGCGAACTTTCCTACGGCGGCGAACTGCTCGGGCGTCGAGATTCCGAAGCCGACCGCTATTGGCAGCTTCGTAAACCGGCGGAGGCGCTTCACCAGCCCACTCGCGTCTTCCGGCATTTGCTGACGCGTGCCGGTCACCCCCGTGCGAGAGATCGCGTAGACAAAGCCGGTCGAGACCTCAGCTATCTGCCGCAAGCGCTCGTCGGTGCTGGTAGGGGCTGCCAAGAAAACCGTGACCAAGTCGTTCTTGCACGCTTCGCACAGATACTCGGCCGACTCTTCGACAGGAAGGTCGGTAATCAGCACGCCGTCCAGACCGGCGTGGCGGGCGACCTTGCAGAACTTTTGCATCCCCATCTGCAAGATGGGATTGAGATACGAAAAGACGATTAGGCCGACCGACTGCGAGTGCTCGCGAATTTCCGCCGCCAGCTTCAGCACCTGTTCGAGCGTGGTCCCGTGCTTCAGGGCTCGCTCGCTCGCCCGCTGAATAACCGGACCGTCGGCCAGTGGATCGCTGAAAGGAACGCCCAGCTCAATCACGCTCGCGCCGGCGTCAACGGCAGCGAGGATAATCTCTCGCGTGGTAGCGAGGTCCGGGTCGCCACAGGTTAAGTAGGCGACGAGTGATGGCTTATTTTCGAAATGAAAGGGCATTGGTCAGTTATGGACAGATTTGGCCGTAGGTAATTTGCACGTCGCGCCAACTGTTCAGTTTTCGCAAACCTGGTTCTGGGTCCGGATACTCAATGTTCAATCGTCGGGGGCCGGACCAACAGAAGCGTATTCGGCCCCGGTCTTTATCAAAAGTCACAATTTCCCCATCCGTAATTGTCCCGTCCATAAAGTCAGTGTGGAGCGCTGATGTTCCGATTCTAAGATTCACATTGTGTACGTACGAAGTCGTAGCGCCGCAATTACGGATCATCCAGGCTGCTACGTATCGACCATCGGGAGAAGCTTGTTCTAAAGACAGTTCTTCTCCGCACAACGGATCAAAATGAAAGAACAGAGCAACAGCCACGACCGGCAATGCAATTGCCCCAACTGCCGAGCAGGAATCTACGCATGGATTCTCAGAGGGCAACTTTCTCCCGCAGGATTCCAACATCCTTGTCTCCACGCCCGGAAACATTCACGATCAGGATCTCAGATTTCTTCATCTTTGGAGCACGTTTGATCGCCTCGGCTATCGCGTGCGCAGACTCCAGAGCCGGAATAATGCCCTCGGTTCGAGCCAGGACAGTGGTCGCTTTCAACGCCTCAATGTCCGATGCAGGCACATACTGGGCGCGGCCAGAATCCTTGAGCATGGCGTGTTCCGGTCCAATCGAAGGATAGTCGAGCCCGGCCGACACAGAGTGAGTGGTCGCAATCTGTCCGGACTTGTCCTGTAGAACGTAAGAGTAAGTTCCCTGCAGCACGCCTGGAGATCCTCCACGAAAGCGGGCAGCATGCTGGCCGAGCGCTTCTCCGCACCCGCCCGCTTCCACTCCGATCAATTCGACTTTCTTATCTTTCAGGAAGTCGTAGAAGATCCCGATGGAATTCGATCCCCCGCCCACGCACGCAATGATCGCCCTGGGAAGCTTGCCTTCGGCTTTGAGAATCTGCCTCCGCGCCTCGCGCCCAATTACGCGATGAAAGTCGCGCACCATCGTCGGATACGGATGCGCTCCCAGCACGCTGCCTAGCAGATAGTGCGTAGTGCGGACATTGGTGACCCAGTCGCGCATGGCTTCGTTGATAGCGTCTTTCAGAGTGCGCGACCCCGAATCCACGCCGCGCACTTCCGCGCCCAGCAAACGCATCCGGAAGACGTTCAACTCCTGCCGCCGCATGTCCTCGGTGCCCATGTAGACAACGCACTCGAAGCCCAACAGCGCGCACACCGTGGCCGTGGCCACTCCATGCTGGCCGGCGCCGGTTTCGGCGATCACGCGATGCTTGCCCATGCGTTCGACCAGCAATGCCTGGCCAATGCAATTGTTGATCTTGTGCGCGCCGGTGTGCAGAAGGTCTTCGCGTTTCAGATAGATCTTCGCGCCGCCTAACTTTTCTGTAAGCCGCTGGGCGAAGAACAGCGGCGTTGGTCGTCCGGCATAGTGCTTCAGCAGGTAATCCAGTCGCTGCTGAAACTTGCGATCATGTTTTGCCTTCTCGTACTCGCACTCCAACTCCTCGAGCGCCGCCATCAGCGTTTCCGGAACATAGCGCCCGCCATACACGCCAAAACGCCCAGCCGCGGCTACGGGTTTTCTCGGTGTCGTGTTGCGCGCGCGTTTTGTGACGTTTGCCGTCGCCATGATCAGTTGCTCTCGTCCGCGGCGCGCACAGCCTGGACAAACGCGCGGATTTTCTTCGCATCTTTTTTGCCCGGCGCGCGCTCGACCCCGGTTGAAACATCCACGCCCCAGGGATGCAGAATGTGAATCGCCTCCTGCACGTTGCCGGCATGCAGACCTCCAGCGACGATCAGTTTGCTAATGCTGTTGATTACTCCCGCCCAGGGTTGCACGCGCTCCCAATCGAAGGCCTGCCCGGTGCCGCCGCGTTGTTTTGAGTTGGAAGAATCGAGCAGCACACCGGTAATTACGCCTGGCCTAAATCCGTGTGTTTCCAGAAAGAGGTCACCGTTTTCGGCTACGTGGATCTTTTGCACACGTTTCCCTTTGTAGGCTTCATCGGGTTCGACAAGCCCACTGGACACCGGGTCCCAGCCGACACTCTGATCCGCCGGCTTGTCAAAGATTTGCGCTGCGCAGGTGCGAAAGATGATGGGCCTCCGCAGGCCTTTTGACATCAAACGAAAGAGCGAACGGGAAAATTCAGCGTCTTCCTCGCCGTGCAGCTGAACCGCAGTGAGTCCGGTCTCGGTGACGATCCGCTGTACGCCTTCGACAGTTTCGTTCACGAATACGCCGATCTTTTCCACCTTCAGCGGTAAGTCAGCGACGATCGATTTAACGGTCTCGACCGTCACCCGCCGCGGGCTCTTTTCGTAGAACACAAAACCCAGCGCGTTCGCGCCAGCAGCCACGGCTGCGTGAGCGTCGTCAGGATTCGTGATCCCGCAAATCTTGATCCAAGTCATAAGAACCAGTGGTTCATGATTAGTGATTGGTGGTCGGCCAAAAAAATCCACTCTTAACTACTAACCACCGCCTTAGCTTCTTCCATCAGCACCTTGAGCGCTTCTCCGGGATGTTCTGCCCTCATGAGTGATTCACCGATCAGGAACGCGTCATATCCAGCGGCACGCAGCCGCGCCACATCTGTGCCGGAATGGATTCCGCTCTCAGCCACGCGAACGCATTTCGAAGGAAGCTTTTCGGCTAGCCGGAACGCCGTTGCGAGGTCGACGTTGAAGGTCTTGAGATCACGGCAATTGACGCCGATCAGGTTGCATCCGGCATCGAGCGCCCGTTGCAATTCTCTTTCGTCGTGGACTTCACACACTACATCCAAGTCCAGTGCTTGAGCGCCGCGAGCGAATGCGACCAATTCTTCTTGCTCGAGAGAGGCAACGATCAGCAGGATTGCATCGGCGCAATGCGCGCGCGATTCAAGAATCTGGAATTCATCGACAATGAAGTCCTTGCGCAGGCAGGGAAGAGAAATCGCAGAAGATGCCTGCTCCAGATAATCAAGCGAGCCCTGAAAGAATTCTTCGTCGGTCAGCACGGACAGCGCGGCGGCGCCAGTTTGTTCCAGTTCTCGCGCCAGTCCATCCGCTCGAAAATCCGCGCGGATCAATCCTTTCGAAGGCGACGCCTTCTTCAGTTCCGCAATGATCGCTGGTCCGCCTAGCGCGGTCCGGCGAAGGTGCTCGCGGAATCCTCTGGGTCTATGCTCCGCCGCTTTTCGTTCCAACCCGCGCAGATCCGCGCTTCGCCGGCCTTCGGAAACACGTTTCCGGGTGGCGGACACAATGGAGTCGAGGGAGGCAGGCATGAAATTTAATTATACGGAAGCAGCCCTTGGATGCGGGGGTCTCGCATTCTTTAGCCTTCGATCTAATCAATCCGGATGGTTGCCCAATATTCTGCCGAAGCGAGAACCGGCACGACCTCGAAGTCAACCAGATCGTCCCAGTGCCGTACCCATTCGTTCAAGGATTCCAAACTGGGCGCTTCCATGATCTGGAAACAGCGCGCGCGTGCCGCATCTACCCAACTCACCTGATAGACCACTCCCTCGGGCAACATACGGCCGTCCCGCCGGAACCGTTCCCCAACCGGCTTTGGGTCGCCGCCTTTGAAACGTTCGATGACCATGAAGAGCATGTCTGGCAGTGTACCTGCTCGAGCGGTGCGAGCCGGCGTCGCGATTCGTTCGTTCCCTCTCCGTTGACCCAACCCACGCACGATGCTATAAAGATTGGTCCCGTGCCGGAGGTGTGCAGCCTGCATTTCAGGCTGCGGATCGGCGGCATGAGCATTCCGACGCGGCCAAATCGGCACTCCTAAATTCTGTCTTGCGGTGGAAGCGTGTTCGGAACTCCGGCGGCTGTTCCCAGCGACGAAATTCTCGCGGGCAAAGCGGGCCGGAGCATATTCACGCGTTGTGATCCCTGATTATCAGTGACTGATCCCTGGAGGATTGAAATGCGCACCTGGATGGGAACGCTTGCGTCCGAGGGATGCCGGTTCTCGAAGACTTTAGCGACCCTTGCAACTCTGTTGCTCCTGACCGCCGCCTCGGCCCTCGCCCAACCCGCCGGAGAAGCTGGCGGCGGCGAGGCCGCACTCCAACTTCCTGACCTCTCGTCGGTGTCGTTCCTCGGCATGGACGGCCACCGCATGCTCATGATCGGCCTCCTGTTCTGTGTTTTCGGTTTAGGTTTCGGCATGGCGATCTATATGCGCCTGAAGAACCTGCCCGTGCACCGCTCCATGCGGGAAATTTCGGAACTCATCTACGAAACTTGCAAGACCTATCTGTTGACTCAGGGCAAATTCCTGATGCTCCTTTGGGCCTTCATCGCCGCTATCATCGTGCTTTATTTCGGCGTGTTGCGGCACTTCGAGATTTCTCGCGTGCTGATCATTCTGGTATTCAGCCTGGTCGGAATCGCGGGTAGCTACGGCGTGGCCTGGTTTGGAATTCGCGTCAACACGTTTGCAAATTCCCGCACAGCGTTCGCCTCGCTCCCCGGGAAACCATACCCGGTGTACCAGATTCCGCTCGAAGCCGGCATGTCAATCGGCATGATGCTGATTTCGGTCGAACTGCTCATCATGCTCTTTATTCTTCTATTCGTGCCGGGTGACTACGCCGGGCCCTGCTTTATCGGATTCGCCATCGGCGAATCGCTGGGCGCGGCTGCGCTGCGTATTGCCGGCGGCATCTTTACTAAGATTGCCGACATCGGTAGCGACCTGATGAAGATCGTCTTCAAGATCAAGGAAGACGACGCCCGCAACCCCGGCGTCATTGCCGACTGCACTGGTGACAACGCCGGCGACTCGGTCGGACCCTCCGCCGACGGCTTCGAAACCTACGGCGTTACGGGCGTTGCCTTGATCACGTTCATCCTGCTGGGCGTGAAAGATCCGATGATCCAGGTGCAGCTCCTGGTATGGATCTTCGTCATGCGCATCATGATGCTGATCGCGAGCGCGCTGGCGTACTTCATCAACGGCGCGATTGCAAAAGCAAAATACGGGAACGCTGACAAAATGAATTTCGAGCATCCGCTCACGTCGCTGGTGTGGATCACGTCAGTCGTTTCCATTGTTGCCACCTATATTGTTTCGTCGCTTATTATCCCGAACCTCGGGGGAGACACGTCGCAGTGGTGGAAGCTGGCTTCAATCATTTCCTGCGGCACGCTGGCAGGAGCGGTAATTCCTGAGCTAGTGAAAGTCTTCACCTCAGTGGATTCGCGGCACGTGAACGAAGTGGTGACTTCCTCGAAGGAAGGCGGCGCATCACTGGGCATTCTCTCCGGTTTTGTGGCTGGCAACTTCTCTGGCTACTGGCTGGGGCTTTCGATGGTGGTTCTGATGTCGCTTGCTTATTTTTTTAGTCTGATGGGCTTGGCAACTGCCGCTACCATGATCGCCGCGCCCGTGTTCGCCTTCGGCTTGGTGGCCTTCGGATTCCTCGGTATGGGTCCAGTGACAATCGCTGTCGATTCCTATGGCCCCGTCACCGACAACGCCCAGTCCGTCTATGAGCTCTCGCTGATCGAACAGGTTCCCAACGTGAAAGCGGAGATCAAGAAAGACTTCAACCTGGATGTGAACTTTGACCGCGCCAAGGACTTGCTGGAAGAGAATGACGGCGCCGGCAATACTTTCAAAGCGACCGCCAAACCGGTGTTGATTGGAACCGCGGTGGTGGGAGCGACCACGATGATCTTCTCCATCATCATGGCGTTGACCAGCGGGCTGACAACCAATGTGGACAAGCTTTCGTTGCTGCACGCTCCATTCTTCCTGGGTCTGATCACCGGCGGCGCGATGATCTACTGGTTCACCGGCGCGTCAACGCAAGCCGTGACGACCGGCGCCTACCGGGCCGTCGAGTTCATCAAAGCCAACATCAAACTCGAAGGCGCAACCAAAGCCTCCGTTGCCGACAGCAAGAAGGTGGTTGAAATCTGCACTAAGTATGCGCAGAAAGGTATGTTCAACATCTTCCTGGCTGTCTTCTTCGGTACACTGGCCTTTTCCTTCGTGGAGCCGTTCTTCTTCATCGGCTACCTGATCTCGATTGCGATCTTCGGTCTCTACCAGGCGATCTTCATGGCCAACGCGGGCGCTGCCTGGGACAACGCCAAGAAGATTGTGGAGACGAAACTGAAACAGAAAGGCACTCCGCTGCACGACGCAACCGTGATCGGCGATACCGTTGGCGATCCGTTCAAAGACACGTCCTCAGTGGCTATGAACCCGGTCATCAAGTTCACGACGCTGTTCGGTCTGTTGGCGGTCGAACTGGCGGTCTCGCTCACGCGCGACCAGGGCACCGGCCTGACGCACATCCTGGCACTTGCCTTCTTCTCGGTCTCGGTGTTCTTCGTCTATCGGTCGTTCTACGGGATGCGAATCTCCTCGGAGTAGCCGGCTACGGAGGCTGCTTCGAAGCGTAACCGCCAAAAATGAAACGCCATCCGGAGCTGCTGGATGGCGTTTCTTGTTTGTGAGCTGCGACTTACTGCTTGGTGAGCGTTACGGTCTGGTCGGGATCTGATGCACACTGGTCCGACACGCTGTAAGTGCCGGTGATATTTTTGGGTACTGCAGCGCTGTCCAGAGACGCCGTGTAGTTGAAGCTGCCCGTACCAAGGTCGGCATTCAAATTCAGGCCTGTGCCTTGGAGGCTGGAAGGGCTGATGGTAGCTGAACTCGAGCAGACCGATCCGGTGTAGGTCACAGTTCCGGTCAGCGCGAATGTTCCGTCCTGCGAAGCTGTCGCCGCCTGAGTCAGCGCAATGGACATCGTTACCGGGGCGCCGCTAACCTGCACTGTTCCATTCCAGGTCCCACTGATCGACGGAACTGCGCTGGCAGTCACGGTGCCTGAATCGGCGCACGCACCCGTAACCGTGTAGGTCCCGGACAGCGAGTCTTTCGATCCCGAAGCGGTGACCGAAATCACCTGCCCCCCAAAACTTTCGGAAGTCAGGGTGACATTCTTGCCTTTCACGGTGCCGGTAAAAGCGATGAACTGAGGGACGATGCAGAGCGATTGGGTAATGTACATTGTGCCCGTCAGGTTAGCCCCGCTCTGGGTGAGGTTCCCGCCGAGGGCAAATGTGGTGGCGCTGGCTTTCCCCGCGGCGGTCGAGGATGCGCTGAACGCCCAATTGCCTGGGGTTAGTCCCAGATTATTGTTGCCGCCGCATCCTGCCAGGGCAAGGGCGAGGACGCCTGCCAGTGACAAGAGCGAGAACTTGGGAAAACTTGCGAACTTCATAACTCCTCCGTCTGCCGGTACAAACCTTGGCGGTCATGTACCAGTGGACGTATTTCAACTCGTCGCAGTAACGTTGGGAAGATTACTAATGTACCCAAGGCCCTCTCGAGCCTATTGTTGGTCACTCTCTGGCACGCGGAGAGTGAAAGTCTGGAATTCGCTTCCGTCGCGATCCGGACGTGATAATTTGTTGCGATGTTTATTGGGCACTTCGGCGTAGCGCTGGCAGCGAAACGGGTTGCACCGTGCACTTCGCTCGGTCTCTTGATCCTGGCGGCGGAGTTTCTCGACCTGCTCTGGCCCGTTTTTCTGCTGCTTGGCCTTGAACATGTTCGCGTAGTGCTCGGAATTACCAAAGTGCAGCCGTTCGACTTCTACGACTATCCCTACTCGCACAGCCTTACCATGGCGCTACGCTGGGCGCTGGCTGTCGGCCTGATCTACTACCTGGTGCTCCGCTATGTTCGTGGAGCATGGGTCGTCGCAGCGCTGGTAGTCAGCCACTGGGTGCTGGATTTCATTGCGCATCGCCCAGACCTGCCGCTATGGCCGGGTGGACCGAAGGTTGGATTAGGCCTGTGGAACTCGTGGCCCGGCTCGATCTCGGCCGAGGCTTTGCTATTTGCCGCAGGGATCTGGCTCTATCTCAATTCCACGCGGGCGCGCGATCGGGTTGGCACTTGGGCGATCTGGAGCCTGATTGCGTTGCTGTCATTGGGATGGCTGGCGGCCCTGCTTGCGCCGCCCCCACCTGACACTCATCAGCTCGCAATCGGCGCTCTGGTGATCTGGATCACAATCCCGTGGGCCTGGTGGGCCGATGCGCAACGAGAGCCCACTGAGAAACTAACGTAGAGCTTGCCGCATCTCTCTCGACGTTACAACGCAGCGACCTCGCTCAGTAAGCGTCCTTCATCTTGTCTTTCACGCTCCTGGCCAGTTTCTCAATCTCCTGAGCCTTCTTGATCACATCCATAGACAGGATATTCGGACCAGTCTTATCCACATTCTGCTTAAGTTCGGCGGCCAAGCTGAGCAGCTTCTCGGTATCGCGTCGCAACGCTATCTGCCGCTCGACAAAAGCATTTGTGATTTGCGTTCGCTCAAGCTGTTCATGCGGATCTACCCAAGTAGGCATGATCCTGACTGGGTTTACCCCACCCCCACGGGCTATGGTTTTTCTTTGGAGTTGATCCAACTCCGTGGAAATCGGCTGTAACTGTGCTTGCACCGCTGGAGAGCAAAACAGCAATGTCAGAGGTAGAACATGCTTCCACATACCGTGCTCCTGCATCACGGCCCGCACTCTGCGGGCACTCATCGTTCTTTAGCACGGTCTGCTTGTGATGAGGGTGTGCGAAGGGGCGTATCCGTGAACGAAAGTAACGACCGATGGTGTCAGTCGACTTAGGAGAGTGGCACGTGCGCGTCGCGCAGTACTTTGTCGAAAGCCGGCTTGGGAGAATCGCTCGTCAGGAAGCTCCCCCCTCGTCTTCGCCATATACCTCGACCTGGAGACACTCAAAGCAAATGACGAAATCCGCTTGCTTGCCGCTGCGGACGAGGTGAATGCCATGGCGTGGGTTCAAACAGAAGGCGCCTGTTCCTTGGTTCTCGAGCGCTCCTCACTTCAGCTGAAACCAATCTCCGTCGAGTCGCGGCGTCGGTGACTGAAGTTCGCCCAGGATCTGGCAACCGTGGAAGTCATTTTTTCCCGGCTGCGCACCACCTCACGCCTCAGGCTCCGGCCCGGCTACAGCGAGCTCATGTTCGAAAGGAACTCGCTATTGGCCCTCGTTTTCGAGAGCTTGTCGATCAGCAACTCCATCGCTTCGACCGGTGACAGCGGGTTCAGCACCTTGCGCAGCACCCAGATGCGCTGCAAGTCTTCTTTCGGGATCAGCAGCTCTTCTTTTCGCGTGCCCGAGCGCTGGATATCGATTGCCGGGAACACGCGCTTGTCCACCAGTTTGCGTTCCAGGATGATTTCCGAGTTGCCCGTGCCCTTGAACTCTTCGAAGATCACATCATCCATGCGCGAACCGGTATCGATCAAAGCGGTTGCGATGATGGTCAACGAGCCGCCTTCCTCGATGTTACGTGCCGATCCAAAGAACCGCTTCGGACGCTGCAACGCATTCGAGTCCACGCCGCCGGAGAGCACTTTGCCCGAAGGCGGTACGATGGTGTTGTAGGCGCGAGCGAGACGGGTGATAGAGTCAAGCAAGATCACGACGTCGCGTTTGTGTTCCACCAGGCGCTTCGCCTTTTCGATCACCATTTCGGCGACCTGTACGTGGCGGGCTGCCGGTTCGTCGAAGGTCGAGGAGATAACTTCGCCCTTGACCGAGCGCTGCATGTCGGTAACTTCTTCCGGACGTTCGTCAATCAGCAGCACCATGAGCACGACTTCGGGATGATTCGCCGTAATCGAGTTCGCCACATTTTGCAGCAGCATGGTCTTGCCGGCACGCGGAGGCGAAACAATCAGCCCGCGCTGGCCTTTGCCGAGCGGTGTGAGCAGGTCCATGACGCGCGCGCTGGCATTCTCGCGGACGGTTTCGAGCTTCAGCCGTTCCTGCGGATACAGGGGCGTCAGGTTGTCGAAGAGAATTTTGTTGCGCGCTTCGTCGGGCGATTCAAAGTTGACCGCCTCGATTTTCACCAGTGCGAAATACTTTTCGCCCTCATGCGGCGGACGCACCTGGCCGCTGATGGTGTCTCCCGTTTTCAGGTCGAACTTGCGGATCTGCGACGGCGATACGTAAATGTCGTCCGGGCCTGGGAGGTAGTTGTAGTCGGGCGAACGCAGGAAGCCGTAGCCGTCCGGGAGGATCTCCAGCACACCTTCGGCGAAGATGTGCCCTTCTTTTTCACTTTGCGCCTGCAGGATCTTGAAGATGAGATCCTGTTTGCGGAGTCCGCTGGCGCCCGGCAGTTCCAGAGATCGGGCGATCTTGGTCAGCTCGGTAATATTCTTTTC
>JACXTT010000540.1_pt1 | contig 64531 bp, 36 predicted proteins | sample 9270951 | NCBI WGS metagenome assembly JACXTT01 (sample SAMN15532306, study PRJNA645909) | rock metagenome | isolation source: weathered quartz diorite | place: Puerto Rico | collected 2017-06-21 | reverse complement strand
TCGCCAGTGGAGCGGTTTATTGAATGATTTTTATAAAGCACGCTGGCAACAATTCTTTGATTTACTTGTCGCATCATTAAAAGATAATAAAGCGCCCGATTTTAAAACCTTTAATAAATCGATCAGTGCATGGGAGTGGCAATGGGTTAATACCCGGAAAAATTATCCTGTATCGCCATCAGGAAACAGCATAGCCGTTGCCGAACAATTATATAAGAAGTATAGAAATATAATGGGGGAGGATCTGAAATAAGATGGTAATGGACAACATAAAAATTCCGGCAAAACCTGCGCGTCTGCTATCTCTCGACGCCCTCCGTGGCTTTGATATGTTCTGGATCATGAGTGGGGAAGGTGTTATACACGCGCTGGCTAAAGCCACAGGCTGGCCACTATTTTTATGGATGTCGGGCCAGCTGCACCATACCGAGTGGAATGGTATCACATTTTATGATATGATCTTTCCGCTGTTTTTGTTTATTGCCGGGGTTTCCATGCCTTATTCCATGAGCAATAAGATTAGTAAATACGGGGTCGCCAATCCTGATTTGTTGCCTTCTGCGGCAAAAAAAGAAATCTATAAATCGATGATCAGAAGAACATTGATCCTGCTTTTTTTAGGTATAGTAGTTAACGGGTTGTTTAAGTTTAATGGTTATGAAAATACCCGATTTGCCAGTGTGCTTGGGCGCATAGGTCTGGCCTGGTTTTTTGCTGGTCTCATCTACCTTAATTTTGGCTTACGTGCGCAGGTATGGTGGTTTGGGGCATTACTGCTGGGCTATTGGGCAGCTATGGAGCTAATCCCGGTTCCTGGCTATGGGGCTGGTGTTTTAACTATGAACGGCAGCCTGGAATCATATATTGATCGTTTACTGCTTCCCGGCAGGTTACATGATAAAGTACATGATCCCGAAGGTATCTTGTCTACCATTCCGGCAATAGGTACAGCTATGCTGGGCATTTTTGCCGGGCAATTTTTAAAGTATGAATCAACAAAATGGCCTATGTGGAAAAAAGGGCTTGGGCTTTTTATTGCAGGGTTGATATTAATAACATTGGGGATGTTATGGGATATGGTTTTTCCAATCAATAAACGCTTGTGGACAAGCTCTTTTGTTTTATTTGTTGGTGGCTGGAGTTTGGTTTTTCTTTCAGTCTTTTATCTGATCATAGATGTTGCCGGTTATCATAAATGGGCATTTCCATTTGTGCTCATCGGCGTAAATTCCATCTTGATATATCTGGCATCGGAAGGAGTGGTCGATTTTCAACATACGGCCAATTTTTTCTTTGGCGGACTTATCCATCACCTGGCTCAAAACTGGCAGGCTTTCTGGAGCGCAGTTTCGATAGTTATTGTTCAGATCACCTTCTTATACATATTATACCGGAATAAAATTTTTCTGAAGATTTGAATTGTTAAGAAAATTAGATGTTTCGGCTTAACAAAGGTTTTAATATGGTATTTTATTAACTTTTTCTCTTCTTCTGGTTATAATTAGTTGCCTTTCCTTGTTTTATTTGAGCATTTATGAATTTATACAGTAGGTAGTAGGTGATCATTTCTTGTTTTCTCGATTCATCCATGAAGATCCGATTAAGATGCATATGGAAGATGCTTCTTAGATAGCCATTCCTGATTTCGGGATCAGTTACAAGGACTTTTTGCAGTCGCTTGAGTGCATTTGTAAAACGTTTACCTGCTTTAACCGAACCACTCAACATGGCGCCATCTTTTTGCAATAGCGAGGCTCTGATTTCCTCGCTTAGCTCCCGGTATTTCTTATCCAGGTCCACGCGGATGGAACGGCTTTCAAATTCCGGTAAAAACTGCTGATAACCATGTAAAGTGAATAGCAATTGTTCTTGCCTGTCCTGTATAAATACAGATAGCATGGAACGTAGAGTGTATAGCGCGAACAGATAAGACGCCGGTTGCCCGTGAGATGTCCGGATTTGAATAAAGCGGATGACCAGTTCACTGCTGGCCCAGAAAAAATGTTCTGTGTGGTCAATGCCGGCGGCTGCATATCGCTCCAGTTCCCGGCTGTAAACATCGATCTGATATTCCCTGATCACCTGCTGCTGAATATGATCCTGCAGCCTGGCGTTGAAAGCCATCAATATTTCACCGATATCATCCGGGATTATTTTGAGTCGTAACCGGATATGGGGCGCATGGTCTTCATAGCGAATAAAGAACCATTGAAAGACTCTTCCATGCCGGTACCGTTTTCGAAGTATTCCCTGCATCTTGAGGAGCAATCCGTCCGTCCCGGTCCGCGGGGAATAGATCTTCAGGTACAGCCAGTCGGAACCAGGTGCAAATTTCCGCCGGACGACCTTTTGGGCAGTTTTTTTCACCGTCTTAGCTACCTGGGGTAAGAGCGTGCTGATAGGCGTAACCGGAAGTATGCAAGCATTGTATTGCCTGATCGGGCCTTTTTCCAGGAACTCCTGGAGTGTCACTTGTTTCTTTTGCCTGATACAACTGACAAAGAACAGGATTTCGGCATTATTCGTGACATCGAACACCAGATGCTGATCGCCCTCGGCCAGGGAGAAGTGGAGAGGAAGCTTAATCGCCGTCATGATCTCTTGGAACTTTTTAACGACAGCATCGGGGTCCGGGAGCAATAACATTTTAATCTGTTCTTCATGAATAATCCATGTAGCCAGGCAAAGGATGACCGACCGGTATTCGACTCTGGGATAAAAGCTCAGACCGGGAAAGTATCGGCGGAGATCGAGGCTGAGGTTATGCCGGCAGTACTGGTAAGGCAGGTCTGCCAGAAAACGAAATAAGGGGAGTTGGTTAAGGCTATGGTTATAGGCCGATGTCAGCCTTGGTATCACGATCTTATTATGTTTGGCGGAATAAAGCATGATTTTATTGTCCGAGGCACATATATAAAGGTCAGACATCTGTAGCTGGTTGTCTGCCGGTACAAGGGAGGCTGCTGTAATGGGCAGCTCATAACTCCAGATGACCCCACGCCGGTTTATGTTATCCGAATGCGGATCGGCCAGATGAATTAGTTCGGCGAAGATCACGTCAGGGTTTTGTTGTTCCTCCTGTTTGGCCATTTCCCTTGCCGCTCCCAGGATATGGTCATCGCTTATAGTGAATCTGCCGATTAATGCAGGAGCATTGACCCCTCCTGCGTTCTCCATATAAATTTTATCGTTGACAGTCCTGAAAAGGAGTGACATGCCGATGGTCTGTAAGGGAAGATCCGTAGATTTAAATCGCTTCAATTCCTCCGTTGTCAGTGTAATGATCGTCCGATCAGTTGCCTGATGCCACTTATCCAGCAGAAAACTATGCACAGAGCGCCATTGCAGGGCAGTGTCCTGTGAGGACAGGTAGGGTGGTAGGTGCAGCGTTTCAAGTAATGGATTACCGTTTCCCGGCCCGGGGAAATGATAGCCGATCCCAACCTCCGGATCGAGGGCTGTCAGCAGCGGCAAGCTTTGACCTTCGAAATGCTGTTGGAATGATTGTATGAATTGATTCATGGCGGGATGCTGTTCCTGGCTTGAAAGTGCATCTAGCGCGTATAGCCCATCGCGCAAGGCCAATTGATGGCGTTTATGGAGAGTTTCTCCCTGTGCTCGACGTTTCAGAATCACGCTTAGCCCGGTGGCTGGCTTTTTATTGCGCTTACCCGACAGCAGACTATTCAATCGGTCGGTTAATTTTCGGAAGTGATTTGCGTCTATTGGATGATGCGCTATCAGCTGACGGAGGAAATGCACTGATGCATCCGGCCTTTCATCCCGCTGTCTGCTGCTGAGGAAGCCGGTCAGATAGGAGAGATAGTCGGTACCAGTGATATTGGGCCGAAAACGGTTAACCAGTAATTGGGAATCGATCAGGAAATCTGCGTATTCTGCGGCTTCTTCGGGCGAGCAGCCTGCAGTGCTCTCGATCTGATCTATAATAGCTGAACGACTCCGCGCACTCCTGCAGAAAGCGATCAGAGTCTTCAATAGGGTGGAAAATTCGATTGATTGTAGCAGGTATTGTCTTTCTTGACCGTTTTCATCCAAGATCGAATGGAAAAAACGATATTCCTTCATCACGCGGTAAAGTGAGAAGTTAGCCTCAAAGCGCAGCTGGTCGGGCGGAATAGCCGTTTGAAGCAGAGAGGATGCTAACCTGTATTGATAGGTCTGGCTGGCCCGGACGATGGCTTCGAAGACCGGCTCGGATAAACTGACGGGTTCTTCCTGTTCAGACCAGTTCATAAGCGTTACAGATGAAAATAATCCGAAGGGTGTTGGCCGGAAGCAGAAACGATTAAAATACTTGGTCAAGGTCTGCTTTTCTTTTTCTGAAAGTGCGGCGACCCGAAAAGATAAATTGCGCAGGCTTTCGTAGAAAACGGGTGTCGCCAAAACGAGCGCGGCCAGAAAATGAGCGTCCGAAAGCATCTTATCGATATTCAGGGTATATTCACCAGGACCCCGAACAGGTCTGCGAAGAAGTAGGGAGGGGAAAAATAGGTAGGACATCATATCAGGAATTGAACAAAGCCTTAGCCTACTAGTTTATCAGGCCCAAATGGTTACCATACGATAAATCGCCCAGCGTTTATTATGGTCAGGAGGACCCTTCCGCTAATAAGGCATATGATTTATGATTAAAGCTGGAAAATTTGTTCCATAATCACCCATTTTTCCCCGACTTTTGCCCAGGGCAGGGGCTGTTGAAATATCCACATCAACTGCTCCCATTCCTGTACTCTTGGGTTAAGGGCGTCCATCGCTTCTTTTTTTTGAGGCTCATACTGATCGCTTGTTTCCATGATCATAAACAAGCGATTGCCTGTACGATAGATCTGCATATCCCAGATTTCCGCGTCAATGATGCTTTTACGTATTTCGGGCCAGCTGTTTTCTGCCTTATGCCAATGTTCATATTCTGCTATTAATTGTGGGTCATCCTTTAAATCAAGGGCTAAACAATATCTTTTCATAGTATATTAATTTAGTGTGATAATTTTACAAATAGACGGGGGGATAGGATGTTTCAATTAAACCGTATTTTTTCATGTCTTTCCAGAACTCATCAGGGGTTTTTAAAGAGCCCAACGCAACATTTTGCGCCACTCTTTCGGCATTGGTCGTATTCAAGGCGATACTTTTTACACCAGGCGCGTTTAGGCCAAATGCAACACAGGCCTCTGCCGGTTTGATCTTGTGTTTTGCACACAGCTGATAAAACAGCTCCCGCCAATGATATAGGTGCTTGTCCTTTATAGGGTCAGTCAAACGATAGTTATAATAAGCGGAGCCTGTTAAAAAGCCCCCGTTAAAAACAGCGGAGTTGATGATCTGTATGTCCTGTCTTTCAAGTTCTTTCATGAATTTTACCAGTTCCTGTGGATGACTGTGAATCGTTAGGCTATTGGCGATCATGACCCAATCGAGTTTTACATCATCGGCTATTTTTTTGATAATTCGCCAGTCCTTAGATCCTACACCAATACTTTTCACTTTACCCTGTCGCTTTAATTCGTTTAGGGCGCAATAGGCATCCAGTATATCGAGGTAGCGTTGCGCCTGGTTCCGCTCGTCCTTTGCTGCCGCGAGATATTCATCGGGATCATGTACGGAAACCAATTCCGCCCGGTAATTACCCAGCAATTCATTCCCCTGTTCATAACACTCCAGGATGCCTTCATAACTTATTCGCTGAACGGCATCATATTTCAGATCGCGCCATATCCCGGGTTCAAAAGTTGGTTCTGGTGTTTTTAGTGTCGTTCGCAGCCAGCCCAATTTATTGCTGATCAGTACATCTGTGGAGTTTACGTTCAACTGCGTCAGAGACCTTCCCAGGGATTCCAGTGCGAGACCTGCGCCATACTTACCGGCGGAATCAAATACAACTGGTCGGGGAGAGCACCTGACACTTTCAGCGACAATGGAGCGCTTAGCTTCATCTGAAAGCGCTATATATAAATTTCCTAAACTGCTGGTTCCAAAAATTACCTTAGGTAAACTGATTTCTTGCATGCGAGAAGAAATTATATTTAAAGAATAGGGGAAACGGGTAAATTTTCAGGCTTCACGCTGATGCGATGACCTTTGATTCCAAAAAAGGCCACTACCTGAAAACAAATTAAGGGCACCACATAGCCAAATTGAATATTACCGGTTAGATCGCTGATATAACCAAATATCCTCGGCAGAACAGCACCGCCGACGATGGACATGATAATCAGGCTACTGCCAAATTCCGTATCAGCTTTTAATTCCTTTATACCCAGTGCAAAAATAGTCGGGAACATGATGGACATAAAGAAGCAGATGCCGATAACCGTGTAAACGGTTATCATACCATGATTTAAAATGGCGATGATGCAAAGGAAAATATTAATACCCGCATAGATCGCCAGCAAAGTAGCTGAACTGTAGTACCGCATTAAAAATGTTCCGATAAACCTGCCAATCAGAAATGCGGCGCCGCACAAACCTAAATAGTAGGTCGCCTCTACTTCTGTAATGCCGGCAGATTTTGTTGCGTACAGGATAAATAAACTGAATACACAAACCTGCGCACCGACGTAAAAAAACTGCGCGCTAACGGCCCATGCTAAATGACGGTGTCTCAGGGCATGGAAGATGTTTTTACTGGCTGTATGTTCTTCGTGTTGCTGGATCCTGGGCAAGCGGGTAAAGGCAAACAGGATGGCGATGAACACCAAAACGCTGCCGAGTATGAAATAAGGAGTTTTCACAGAAGAAGCTTCAGCGGCGAGCGCTAGTTTGCGGCCTTGCTCTGTCATTTCGCTTAATTGTGCCGCAGTGTAACCTTTCGTAAGTATAATACGCCCGCCAATGATAGGGGCCAGGGTTGCAGCGAGTCCGTTAAACGATTGCGCAAAATTAAGTCTTTGGGTAGAGGTCGCGGGATCGCCTAATGAGGAAGCGTAAGGATTGGCCGCGGTTTCTAAAATAGTTAATCCGCAGGCAATGATAAATAAGGCGACAAGAAAAAACACATACTGCTGCCTATTGGCCGCCGGTATGAATAAGTATGAACCAAAAGCAAAAACAAGCAGGCCGGTTATAATACCCGTTTTGTAGCCGTATTTTTTCATGATGAATCCCGCCGGTAAAGCCATCAGAAAATAGGCTATAAATACCGCGGAATCCACCAGGGTAGCCTGAACGGTCGTAAGCGTGAATGATTTTTTCAGGTGTGGTATCAATATGGGGTCAAGGTTGTGCGCAAAGCCCCACAAAAAAAACAGACTGGTTATCAGTATGAATGGGAAAAGATCTTTATTCTTGGTCATGAGGGGATATTCTATTTCTATTAATAATGAAAGGTTATTTATACTGGTTGCTATTCTCCCGGTACATACCGCGAGCATACCAGTCGCCTTGTTCGGGCCGGCACTGGAGGCCCCTATGCGCCCACATGCCAAACTTGGCATTGCGGAACCATTCCGGAACCAGCTACCGGGTCGGGGAGTCCCGGGTGGGCTGAAAGGGGCCAGGTGCAACGGGTGTATTAGAACAGGGGCTTAACAAACTGTTTCCATAAGGTTTAGACAGGTATAAGAATGATAATCCCGTGGCTAAACCTTTTATTAATATTCTTCTTTTCATAATCAGGTTTTGGTGGTTGTTTGTCAGTGGCTATGCTGACCAGTTGTGCGGGCGAACAGCCGGAATTTTATCAAATTCCACCGGGTTGCCATAATTGCAATATTCTGATTCGCAATTCACGTCATTTTCATTTATAATTGATCAATCAAATTTCTTTGAAATAATATCTAAATAATTGACCTAATAGGACTTTTTTTTATACAGAACCGACTATTTTCTGGCTGTTGATACCTTATTTCAATCTGTTAAGAAGATTCAGATATCTTTATCCGGACTATATCCCAATCCACTGAGGTACCAATCATTGGAAAATATCACTTTTTTCAGCTGGCCTTTTCCGTTTCATCAGGATGAGCGATGTTGATGGCCCGCCTTGTTCAGTGTGTGGTCGCAACCTGAAACATAAATCTTTTATCTCCCGTATCGCTTATGACACCAGGAAACGTTCACAGTATAATTAAAAGAATTTTCTCCAGTATTATTTCCTTTTTAACCTCACTATCTTAAACGAATAGGGTTCAACTGCCAGCTTCAGAGTGTTCCCTGAAAGATCGGCGTGACCATCAACAGGTCTCACCGTCATCGGTGCTGTTAACGAATTCTCTGCATTCCCACTGTCGGCTTTCAGCGTAGTGACCGCGGCCTGCTTTTGGTAACCTTTCGAACCTGTGATTTTGAAGCTCACATTTTGGGCAGACGCACCTGTATTCACAAATTTGATCACCAGTTCATTGGTGTTCTTGTCCAGACTGGCGGTGGCATAGTTATCGCTTTGCCCGGCTACGGTCTCATTGCCCAATGTAAGCGGTACCACATCTGTACCTTTATAGAGTGAGAATAATTGCTGCACATAATAATTGGGTGTAGCGTAACTTTTCAGGTTATCAAACCAGATTAGGTTGGGCGTCCACTGCCAGCCTTCCACATGGGCAAACAGGGGAGCGTAAGAGGCCATACTCACGACATCGGCATTCCGCTCCAGGCCGGTCATGAAGGCCGCTTCAGCAAGCGCGCATTCCCAATTGTTCTTGTTCTGCGGGCTCACCGTAGCCACACTTTGCGCCGCATATTCCCCGGCGAATATCTTAGGACCGTTACGATCATAATGATCATAACGGCGGGCATTATCCCTGAACCATTTTGGCGGCGCATAGTAATGTTCGTCCAGAATATCGGCTCCCAAACTGCGGAATGTTGTATTTAACAGATCAAATTCCCTGCCTTCGGGCGCCGGTCCCAAAGCGGATACGATCCTCACATCAGGATATTTACCCTTGATCGCCCTGGTGAAAATTTTCCAACGGTCGACATATTGCGGTCCCCATTGCTCGTTACCTATACCGATCATTTTTAGATGAAACGGTGCCGGATGACCAAGATCGGTACGCAGCTTACCCCATTTTGTGCTGGCATCGCCATTGGCAAATTCGATCAGGTCAAGCGCGTCCTGCACATAAGGATCAAGCTGATCCAGGGGCACCAGTTCCCCGGTATTAAATTCACAGGCCATGCCGCAGTTTAGGATGGGTAGTGGCGAAGCGCCGATATCTTCGGCAGTCACGAAATACTCCATAAAGCCCAGACCAAAAGTCTGATAATAATCAGGCGCCGGGCGGTGCTTAAATTCCGTGTTCCAGCGGTTAATGATATTCTCGCGTTTGTCAATATCGCCAATCGTTTTTTTCCATTGATAGCGGTTGTTCAGGTCACGGCCCTCCACGATACAGCCACCGGGGAAACGTAAAAAGCCGGGATGGAGATCAGCCAGTTTTTGTACCAGGTCGGCACGTAATCCACCCGGTCGGTTTCTCCAGGTATGTTCTGGGAACAGGGAGATCATATCCAGGTCAATGATGCCTCTGCCGCTTATCCAGACATATAATTGTGCTTTTGGCGTGGTTGCAGTCGATTTAAATTTCACGCTATAACGGTTCCATGCTTTATCTCTCGGTGTCAGTTGTGCTCTGCCGATAATAGTGTCGTTATCTCCGCGTAATTCAATATTCAGTTTGACGTCAGCGTCACCTTCCTGCTTGGCCATTATCGAAAAATGGTATTCCTCGCCTTCCTTAATACCCATCCCTCCACGGAAGCCCTCGTTCGAGAAACCGTAAAAACCAGCGTCGGTTGTAATATAGCTCTTGATGAAATGCGCGTTCTCAGGCCGCTCAACAGCCCGGTTAATGATCTCGGTACGCCCATCGCCGCCATCCTTTTTTTGTTCTTTCCATCCCATCAGGGGGATATTGAACTCAAAAGAGCGGTTTTTGACCAGTTCGGCGTAGACACCGCCATCGGCAGCCTGGTTAATATCCTCAAAAAATATTCCGTACATGGTCGGCTGGATGTGTGCTTTCACCTGATCAGCTGCTACGATATATGGTGCCTGCGCTTGAACCGCTGCAAAAGCACCGGCAACAAGCAGCATTAAAAAAGCGCTCTTTAACATGGCTTACTTATTGGAGAATTTGTAAATGGTAACGGTATGGTAGGTTTGCCCCGGTTTTAACACGGTCGATGCAAATGCCGGTTGGTTTGGCGCGTCCGGAAAATGCTGGGTCTCCAGGCAAAAAGCCGAACGGTACGGATAAGTTTTGCCGCCTTTACCGTCCTTGGTTTCGCCGGTTAAAAAGTTACCTGAGTAAAACTGCAGACCAGGCTCCTCGGTATAAATTTCCATGGTGATGCCTGTTTGGATACTTTTGACGATAGCGACCGGCGTTTTAAGATCATGCCTATTCAGCACGAAGTTATGGTCATAACCTTTACCGTTTTTCAGTTGTTTATCGGTAGTGCCTATATCTTTCCCGATAGTTTTTGGCGTGATAAAATCAAAGGGGGTACCCTTAACCGGTTTCAGCTTGCCGGTTGGTATAAGCGTGGTATCCACCGGCAAAAACGCGTCGGCATTGATTTGTAATAGATTATTGGTAATAGTGGAGCTGCCCGCACCGTTCAGGTTAAAATAAGCATGATTGGTCAGATTAATGATGGTTGCTTTATCCGTAATAGCTTTGTATGCTATTTTCAGTGAGTTATCATCGTCTAAAGTATAGATCACAGTTGCTGTTAAATTACCTGGATAGCCACCTTCACCATCCTTTGAAACATAAGTGAGTTCCAGCTGCGAAGTGCTCAATTGTTTAGCCGAAAACACCTTTCCGTAAAAGCCATTAAAGCCGCCATGTAGTGTATTTACGCCGTCATTGATATCCAGTTGGTAAACTTTACCATCAAGTGTAAATTTACCTTTCGCTATCCGGTTACCATAACGACCGATGATCGCGCCGAAATAAGGCTCTTTGGGTTTTTGATAGCTCTTCAAAGAGTCGTAGCCTAAAATAATATCAGTGGCTTTGCCGTCTTTATCAGGCACCAGCAGGCTTACCAGCCTGCCGCCATAATTGGTAACAGCTACGGTAACCCCGCCGGCATTTTTTAGGGTAAAGAGTTTTACTTTTTCTCCTTGCACATTGGTAGCAAAATTGGCCGGATCAGGTATTTGCTGTGTTGTCGCTGATACCGGATCTTTAGCGGTCGAATCGGTGGCTTTCGGGTTGCCGTTACAGGCTGCGAAAAAAGCCGCCGAACAGGATAACATCAATAATAAATTGGGTTTGGTCTTCGTCATTTCAGGTCATGGGTTTAGCCTTTACAGCATCGCATTTTCAATGGAATGCTTTTAAGGAAGTAAATAATTGGGTTGAACTGCCGGTTAATGTTCAGTGTTACTAAAGTATAAAATATAATTATAATTGTAAATAAAACACTTATAATGTTTCGTAAAGAAAGCCCGCCTCGCGCGGGACTTTCTTACTCCAAAATCAAATATTTCGACTGATTAACCTCGCTTTTATTTACCAGAATTTTGCGTAAAGCATGGTAAGCAGTATCAGGGTAACTACAATTAATGCCAGGGTCGATTTTTCCACTCTGAACATGGCCTTAGGTATATCAAATGCTTTCGGGTTAACCTTTGGGCCTGCCAAACTGATCGCTACCATCACGATGATGGTGAACAGGAAAGACAAGCCCATACAGATCAGGAACGGGATTTCGTACCCGCCCTTGCCATTTGGGAAAGCCGAGTAAAGAAATGTTTCGTGACCGAACAGGGCGGGGGCATAATTATTAAACAACACCGACATCAGGAACCCGGTTAAAATACCGGCGATAGCGGCGGCGCCTGTTGTTCGTTTCCAGAAGAAACCTAAAATAAAAATGGCAAAGATGCCCGGACTGATAAAGCCGGTATATTTTTGAATGAAGGTAAAGCCACCTTCACCGCCTATGCCTAAAAGATCTTTCCAGGTAAGCATAATGGAAAATATCAGGGCCGCTAAAATGGCAAGCCTGCCTACCAGAACCATTTTCTTTTCGCTGGCTTCTTTGCTGATATGTTTTTTATAGATGTCTAATGTGAAAATAGTGGAGATACTATTGGCCTTACCCGCAAGGGAGGCTACAATGGCAGCCGTTAAGGCCGCAACGGAAAGCCCTTTTAGGCCTGTTGGTAAAAAGCCCAGTATAGCCGAGTAGGCATTATCCGAATTAAAGTGGCCGCCTGAGGCCATTTCCTGCTGTAACGCCCCGTTTTTGTACAATACATAAGCGGCGATACCCGGCAGTACCACAATCACAGGCATAGCCAGTTTCATCAAACCGGCGAAAAGGATCCCGGTACGGGCGGTTTTAATGTTAGCCCCCAAGGCCCTTTGCGTAATGTATTGGTTACAGCCCCAGTAGTTCAGGTTCACGATCCACTGGCCTGCAAAATACATGGCAATGCCCGGTAAAGCCAGATACTTGTTGATCTCTTCCTGCGGCGCGCTCGGTTTGGGTTTAGCCATCATCATTTTGAAGTGGTCAGGCGCGTCGCTCATCATTTTATTTAAGCCTGCCAGGGCATCTTTGCCCAAACCAAAATGCTGACTCACCAAAGTAAGCGCTATATAAGTGGTAGCCAGACCGCCAACAACCAACACCAAGACCTGTATCACATCGGTAAAACCGATCACCTTCATACCGCCAAGGGTAATGAACAAAGCAAAAACGGATAACGCAATGATGATCTCATGCAGGTAGCCACCACCCATTAAATTGTTAATGGCCAAAGCGCCCAGATAAAGTATAGAGGTAAGATTAACCAACACGTACAACAGCAGCCAGAAAATAGCCATGATAAAACTCACTGTTTCATTATACCGGGTGTGCAGAAACTGCGGCATGGTGAAAATCTTGTTTTTGAGGTATACCGGTATAAACCAAACCGCCACAATAATCAGCGCTATGGCGGCTACCCATTCGTAAGCGGCAACGGCCAGACCCACGGCAAAGCCCTGCCCGCTCGTGCCTATGAATTGCTCTGCCGAGATGTTCGAGGCGATCAGTGAGGCACCGATGGCCCACCAGGTCAGCGAACCTTCGGCCAGGAAAAAATCGTGACTGTCAGATACGCCTTTGACTTTTTTACGGCTGTATACCCAGTATCCGTAACTGGTAACTATAATAAAATAGATGACGAAGATCACGTAATCAATAGTGGAAAATTTGTTCATTATAGGGTTTAATTTAATTGGATTGGTTAGGCATTTAATTGGCGTGATCGGCTAGGTTATAAACGTATGTTTTATAAGTGTGTTTTTCACAATTATAAGTTGGGCTAAAACTATATTTTTTATTTTTAAAACGCAATGGCCATTTTGTATTTTTTATTCCACAGAAAATCTGCCGGCTGTCACGGTAATTGATGATTCGCTCTTCCGTAAATACGGGTAATCTGTCTTGTCTTTGATTGATCGCTGACCATACGGTATAAATGATACCTACCTGCTGTTTTCGCTAGAAACGGATAAAAAGGCCAGCGAAGGTTTTGCCCGCGGCAGAAGGACGTCGGGCTTATCCGCAAAAGACTACGGCATAAACGGCCGCCTCCCCAAAGGGTCCCCTCCAATTATTCCGTTTCCTTTTGCCCCTTGCGGGCACCTTTCCGGGCTTTCTTTTTTTCCGTTTTTTCTTTTGAAAACAGCTTTCAGGGGCAGGCGGCAAAAAAAGGGAAAAGCGAATTAATAAATTATTTAATTAAAAATTAAAGTCATGGAAATTACAGGAAGATTGGTCGCAGATGCCATCGTGAGAACAACAAGCAGCGACAAGACAGTAACAGGATTCAGGTTAGCGATTAACCGCAGGTACAAATCAAATGGCGAACAGAAGGAGGAAACGACCTATGTGGATTGCGCCTACTGGCGTACGGATGCGTTAGCGCCTTATCTCACTAAAGGTTTATTGGTGCAATTATACGGGCATATGACCGCAAGGCCTTGGGTAAGCCGGGACGGGGAACCGATGGCGAGCCTGAACTTTCATACCAATGAAATTATGCTTTTAGGTGCATCAGGAAAAACCCATGATAATAGGGTAAAGGGCAACAGGAAAAATTAAGCACCCTCAGGGTGGGGATTAATGAATATTAAAAAATTGAATTATGGCACATCATCTTTTTTATAACGAACAGACAGAAAAACACAGCTTTTTCAGTGTAAGGGAAAAGGCATGGCACGGCTTGGGGCAAATCGTGGAGGATTACCCTACCAGCGGGGAGGCGATACGATATGCGGGTTTGGATTATCTCGTGGAAAAACGCCCTTTGTTTACCAATACACCACCCAGCGAATGGTATGAAATGGCTGAAAGCATAGCATTTCCCAAAATAGATGTACCGAATTTCTTTGCCACCGTCCGGACAGACAATAACGCTGTTTTGGGCGTAGTGGGCAAGGACTATGAAGTGGTGCAGAATAGGTATGCCTTCCAGTTTTTTGATGCTATTGTCGGGGGCGACAGCGGCATCAGGTACGAAACCGCAGGGGCTTTGGGTAAAGGCGAGCGCATCTTTATTACCGCCAAACTGCCCGAATATATCAAAGTAGGCAGGCAGGATTTAATAGAGCAATACTTGTTTCTGACCACTTCGCACGATGGTTTCGGAAGTATCACCGCAGCCTTTACGCCGATCCGTGTCGTGTGTAACAATACTTTAAATGCCGCTATGCGCAACCATTCCAATGGTATCAAGATACGCCACACGGCTTCCGCTAATGATCGTTTGAAACAGGCGCATACCTTAATGGGTATTTCGCATGTGATGGCCGGAGAATTGGAGGAACTGTTTAATTACTGGACAAAAGTACGCATCACCGACAAGCAGGTAAAAAAGCTCATACAGTTGGCCATGGCACCGAATAAGGAAGTTATCAGCAATCTGGAACTGGGTTTGGCCGATAAGCTATCGGCGACTTATACTAATATGGTGAATAATGCTTATACCTATGCAATGGCAGATCCGGCACAGCAGATGGAAACTACCGCCGGCACTTTGTTCGGGGCATACAACGCCATTACGGGTTATTATCAAAATGTCCGCAATTTCAAGGATGGCGATGCCAAATTCAAGTCCATCATGGATGGTACGGCGAAACAAAGGGCACAGGTCACCTTTGACCTTTGCGGGGATTTTGCCCGTCTGGGTGCGGATGCTTTAAATCTGATAAAAAGCGGGGCGAACTAAAGCCCCGCATCTTAAATCTACAGCGATGCAACCATTAAGGATGTTAAACAATGTGCAGAAAGCAAGGCTTTTGCACAGTTTATTGATACAGGAGATACCCGGCTTTTTAGAGTATTTCCAATCATTGACCTATACTATGCTGAATGACAGGGAAAGGATAGCGGCCGAATGGCAAGACCAAATGTTTGGGGTTGAGTTTTGGTTTGAACTGGCGGGGGAGGTACAAGGGGTAATGGTCAAATATCCTAAAGATCTGTATAAAAGTGCTAACGTCTTTGCCGACCAGTTATTCGATGGCTACAGGGCTATCTTTTCCGCACATGCTTTAATGCGGTATATAGCTCTCGGCAGAAACACCGATCCAAAATTCAGACCCGCAATTGAACTCTTATTCGGCTAAGCATGAAGACGCACCATGATTATACCATCCTCTGCGGTTTGCTGCTAGCAGGCATATGTTTATCCGTTAACAAATCGGCAGGCGCAGATTTTACCGTAGGGGTATGGAGGCCTTACAGCATTTTTCTGGCTACGGCAAGGCCTTAATCATCACCTTTTCAAAAGGTCTGGTGCTATTCATCGGCAACCTGTGTGGGTTCGCGGGCTTGTTCTTATTCGCCCTCGCAGGCTTTAGTCATTTTAATTTTTAAGGATTATGAAAACGGACTTTTTTGAACAAATAGCAGGGTTGCAAATTAATGGTAACCTGCTCTTGGATATTCATCGGACAAAACCGGTGTATTGACCGTTTGGGCCATCTTGAAGGAAGATGACATTCCCCGCACCCGCGGGAATGATCTTCAGCCGATGCGATGCTCTAACGGCACCGTTTAAAATGGTTTGTAACTAAAATAGGGATCCCCCCGAGGGGCAGGTATTCGCCCGGCCCGTTTACGCCCCGTATTTTCCTGTGTTGACTTATGTTTTGGAGAAAACACGGGGCGCTTCATGTCGAATAACTTATAAAATGATCTTCGGACGAATGAATTAATGAGCTGAAGGCTGGCGAATAATCCTGGCGTCCAAAGGAGAAAATAAAATTACCAAAATCGCCTGTTTAGAGTAGAGGTGGCACCGGTAAAAAATAACGTATGACCGGATTGTATAAGACACGGCGGGGTTTTTTATAATAATTTCAACATTTGACACCCTATTTATTGACTTTTGTACCCCCTCACTTATCTTTTCGGTCTATATTTTTGGCCCACCTGACCGATAAACCTGAAGGCTTTTTAAAATACAGATCATTGTTTGTTGTTTCCCTGCCAGGAAACGAAAATAATTTTTTGGAACAAAGATCTTTTGATTAGCTATCATTTTTACAGCGGGAAACAAAGCATAAATAAATTACCAATAAACCTATATTCATGTTGAACAAAAAACAAGGTTTGAAGCCTCTTTGCTTCAGATCTGTGGTCCTCTTATTTTTATTTTGTATAAGCTTGTCCGTTAAGGCATCTGTTCTGTCGTACAAGAAAGATGTAAACGGATTGACATTTAAGTTGGATAAAGGCTTAATGTACATAGCGGTTTGCAAGGCTGATATCATTGAAGTAAAATATACCATATTTAATGCGTTTGAAACAAAGAAGTCACTGGTGATTAACAACAACTGGCAGGTGCACCCGACCTATCAGGTAACCGAAAACAAGTCCGAGGTGATCATCTCCACAGCCAAACTAAAGGTAAAGGTCAACAAGGTGACCAACGCCGTTACCTATACCGATTTGAAAGGCAATGTCATCACGGCCGAGGACAGCGATAACAAAACCATAAGCCCGGTTACTATTGCGGGGATCAATACTTACAACATCAGCACGCAGTTTGTATCGCCTCTAAATGAGGCATTGTATGGATTGGGCTGCCATCCGCTTGATTCCCTGTCTATTAACTATAAGGGCCGTAACCAGGACCTGTTGATCAAATACCTTACCGGCGCGATCCCCGTGCTATTGTCAACCAAAGGCTATGGCTTGCTTTGGGATAATTACTCCGCATCAAATTTTTACGGTGCCGAAGCCGGTAACACCAAATTCAAATATGTATCGGAAAGCGGTAGGCAAGTGGATTACTATTTTTTTTACGGTCCTGATTTTGATCACATTATAGATCTGTATCGTACTGCTACCGGTCGTGCGCCCATGTTTGGTAAATGGGCCTTTGGCTTGTTTCAATCGCAGGACAGGTATATGAGTGAAGCAGAGATCATCAGCGTAAAGGATAATTACCGCAATAACCATATTCCGGTGGATGTGATCGTGCAGGATTGGTATTACTGGGATCCCTTGCCTATCGGATCGCATGTGATGAAACCGGAGCGTTACCCGCATCCCAAACAAATGGTAGATGAATTGCATAAAGCAAACATCCATGCCATGATATCGATATGGCCTGTATTCGGCAAAGGCACGCCTAACTATGACGCGTTGGAAAAAATGGGCGGATTGACCGATATTACCTGGGACAACATCGTTACCCATACGTTTGATTCTTATTATGATGCCCACAATCCTAAAGCGCGCGAGCTTTACTGGGATCAGGCCCGCGACAGCCTGATCAAACGCTACGGCTGGGATGCCTGGTGGATAGATCAGTGTGAGCCGGATAACGGCGCTTTGCAGGACGCACGCCGCCAAAGTAATTTTAGTATTGGTAAAGGGATAGATTACTTTAATACCTACTCCTTACAGCACACCAAAGGCGTTTACGAAGGCTGGCGCAGGGATATTCCCGGCAAGCGTGCTTTCTTTCTCGTAAGACAATCATTTGCCGGTGAACAGCGCAACGCATCTACCTTATGGTCTGGCGATATCGAGTGTACGTTCAAAGATTTTAAGAACCAGGTGCCGCAGGGCATAAACGCCTGTGCGTCGGGGCTGCCGTATTGGACATCGGATATTGGCGGTTATCATTTCCATTGGAAAGCCGCCGATTGGTCACAACCCGACAAGCGCGAACTGTTTACCCGTTGGTTTCAGTTTGGCGCATTCAGCCCCATCTTTCGTGTACATGGAAAAGGCGAACGTGCATTGTTCAGCAAAAACTGGGATGAGAACACCAAAGCCATCCTGCTGAACTTTGACAAGCTGCGCTATCGCTTGCTGCCTTATATATATTCCCTGGCCGGCCGTGTAACGACCGATAACTATACCATGATGCGCGCCCTCACTTTTGATTTCAGGAACGACGCCAAAGTTTACAGCATACCTGACCAGTACATGTTTGGTCCTGCATTGATGGTTAATCCGGTTACGGAACAGCTATATACATCGGCCGACGCGGATAAAAAGGCCAAAACCCGCCGGGTTTACCTGCCCGCTGCCAGCAAGTGGTATAATTTCTGGACCGGTGAAATACTGGAGGGTGGACAAACGATCAGTGCGGCGGCGCCTATAGAGATATTGCCTTTATATGTAAAAGCCGGTTCTGTTATACCTATGGGCCCCCATATGGAATATGCTACAGAGCAGCCTAACAGCCATGTAGAGCTGCGTATTTATCCCGGCGCTGACGGATCGTTTAAGTTTTATGAGGATGAAAACGATAATTACAATTATGAGAAAGGACGGTATGCCACCTTTACATTCAGGTGGAACGATAAGCGGAAAGAATTGAGGATTTCAGATACCAAAGGCACATTTACTGGTATGTTAAGACGCCGTGTTTTTAATATTGTTCTGGTTAACGGTAAGCATGGATCAGGGATATCGGAAGCTGATAAGGTCGATAAAATAGTGGTATACAACGGTAGCGCCCTTGTAGTGAAATTATAGGCATAGGATTTAGGCAATAAGAATATATCCGGATGCCATGATCCGCTGATCAGGCAAATGATCTCCATGCCCGGAATTGCTGGCACTTTTTGCCCTTTTATGAGAAACCAATTTTACTTTTAATATGAGAACCTTAAACTATTTTTTCGGCATTGCCATTGTCCTGGCGACAACTGGGTGCCACAAACAGGAAATGGCCGGCCAGCCCGTTAAGCCGCTTGCTGAAACGCGTACCAAGAACTTGACTGCGACCAGTTATCCGAGTTACAATACGTCGCCGCTTCCGCCGGATCAAACAGGCGTGACCAGTACGGCAGTTCAGATCGCTTCAAGAATTCGGCTAGGGTTTAACATTGGCAACACCATGGAAGCGCCTAATAACGAACAGGGATGGGGAGCCCCAATGATTACTCAGGCATTCATCGACAAGGTAAAACAAAGCGGTTTTACCGCTATAAGGATTCCCTGTAATTGGGATTGGTCACACGTGCCTGATTCAACAACTGCAAAAATAGATCCCGCCTGGCTGACCCGCGTACAACAGGTGGTGCAATATTGCGTCAACGACGGTTTATATGTGATCTTAAATATACATTGGGACGGAGGATGGCTACAGGGGAATTGCACGGTCGCTAAGCAGCCTGCTGTCAATGCCTTGCAAAAAGCGCTTTGGGAGCAAATTGCCACCAAACTGCGCGGTTTCGACGAACATTTACTTTTTGCCAGCACTAATGAACCCGCTGTAACGGACGCGACCGGGATGGGGGTGCTGCTTTCTTATCATCAGACTTTTATCAACGCGGTCAGGTCGACCGGAGGGCAGAACAGTTACAGGACCCTGGTTGTCCAGGGACCCAATACGGATATTTCGGAGACAAACAGTCTGATGAATACACTGCCTACGGATCCAGCCTCTAATCGCATGATGGTCGAAGTCCATTACTACACACCTTACAACTTTTGCCTGATGGACGGAGATGCATCATGGGGCAACATGTTTTATTATTGGGGTTCGGGATATCACTCTACCGCCGATCCCTCGCGCAATGCAACTTATGGTGAAGAGTCGGACGTCAATGGGTATTACCAATCAATGAAGACGAAATTCGTTAACCAGGGTATCCCGGTAATTATGGGCGAATATTCGGCGATGCTCCGGACCTCCCTTACCGGAAGTGCTTATGATCTCCATGCGGCTTCCAGAGCATATTGGTATAATTACGTCACCCGTCAGGCATTGCTGAATGGCATGCTGCCGTTTCTTTGGGATACCGGGTCGATCATTGACCGGTCGACGTACGCCATAAGCGATCAAAAGGAGTTGGCCGCATTAGTGCAGGGAGGGTTAAATGGTACTCCGGCAATTCAGTCCGGAAGTGTTTACCAGATCTTCAACAGGAACAGTTTCAAGGCTTTGGAGTTCGCTGGGTGGGGGACCGCTAATCAAACCCTGGCGGATCAATGGGATTATGCAGCCGGAGCCAATCAGCAATTTAAGGTGCAGTCTGCGGGCAGCGGCAGCTACCTCATAACGCCGATGCACACCTCGGGCAAGTGTCTGGAAATAAATGGCTGGTCTACTGCTAATGGTGGTTTTGCGGATCTGTGGTCTTACACCGGTACAGGCGGCAATAACCAGAATTGGTTAATTCAACCAACAGACAACGGGTACTATAAGATCATCAATGTCAATAGCGGAAAGGCGCTGGAAGTTTCCGGGTATTCGCTCAGTAATGGCGGCGGCGTTGGCCAATGGGATTACAATGGCACCACAAACCAGCAATGGGCATTTTTGAAATTATAAAATTATCAACCGGGTGCCAATGAATTTGGCGATCGGTTACCAACGCACCTTTAATCCGGTTGAAAGAAATTTAAGATATCACAATCATAATTGTGATTTAGTTGATAAGGCAACTCAATGCGTCCGGGGTGCGATACGGGCGCATTTTTAAGAAATCATACAATGGTTGTGATTGAGTTAAAAAGAGGCAAGCCGATGCGTTCCGTGGTGAGATACGGAGCGCATTTTTTATGACATAAAGGGATCAATAGCAGCGATCGATAAGTAACTTTATTGTTATATACGCATAACGCTTTTGCGTAACATTTATATTACCTTAGTGTACTGATTATATTTGAATACTGTTGATTCCCGGTGCTCACAATGCTGAATTCCATGCGTGAAAAATTTTATTATTATCTTCTCTTGTTTACATTAATCGGCGGATGTTTCCACGCTTTTGGTCAAAGTAACCAGTACCGGTTTTCACAACTTGATGTTAGTAACGGCCTGTCACATAATCAGATCAACTGTATCCTGAAAGATTCGGAAGGCTTTATGTGGTTTGGTACCGCGTCCGGTCTTAATCGATTTGATGGTTATACTTTTAAAGTATTTCGGCACGAGGCCAATAATAAAAACTCCGTAGTAGATGATTTTATAAGTAAAATTTTTGAAGGGCCGGACAGAAAGATATGGATATTTTCACGCAACGGAGCTTGTTTTTATGATCCTGATAAAGAGCAGTTTAATAACGATATGTCGTTATTGTTACGCCCTTTGAAGCTTCCGGTTGACCAGCCTGTCAGCAGGATAGTGCAAACCAGCGCTGATGATTTTTGGTTTTTGTATCCGGATTCAGGTATTTACAGATACAATACCCTGAGTAAGGAGACAAAACATTATTACCATGGTATTCATGCCATCCTACCTTTATACTCAAATTCGATTACAGATATTACCGTCGATCATAAACACAATGTCTGGATCGTATATGGTGATGGTATGGTGGAGATGTTGGATAGCAGGCTTAATAAAATTGGCTATCACACAGATGTCTTCAATAAGGCAATTAATAACAGAACTGGCAGATATTCCCTGGCTGTTGATCGGGATAACGATTTGTGGTTTTACGCGCCATACGGAGATTTGGGCATAATTTATTACGAACGGCCAACAGGCGTTCTTCGCAGCATTAATAAAGGATCGGCTACAGTAAAGTTAACGACGAATCTCATAAGCAATATTATTCAGGCCGATGACGGCCTGATGTGGATCGCTACCGACCATGGAGGCATAGATGTTCTGGATAAAAGTGATTTCAAAATCACTTATTTATTAAACCGCCGGGACGACCCCAAATCTTTACGACAGAACAGCGCTTTACTTTATAAGGATGATTTAGGGATCATGTGGGCCGGTACCTTTAAAAAAGGCATAAGCTATTATCATAAAAATATTATCAGATTTCCGCTTTACAGACACTTAGCCTCAGACCCCGGCAGCCTGGATTTTGAAGACGTGGACAAATTTGTAGAGGACAAATTGGGGAATTTGTGGATCGGTACCAACGGCGGGGGGCTGATTTATTTCAATCGTAAAACAGGTAAGTTTACAAGCTATAAATCTGAACCCGGAAATCCAAATAGCCTGAGCAATGATATTGTCATCAGTCTTTGTATAGACCATGATCAGAAATTATGGATAGGCACTTATTTAGGCGGGCTGGATTGTTTTGATGGAACTACATTTACTCATTACAGACATAATGATAATGCGGTCACCAGCATTGCTGACGATAGGGTCTGGAGCCTGCTGGAAGATTCTTCACACCGTTTATGGATAGGGACCTTTGAAGGTGGTCTTCAGATTTTTGACCGTTCCAAAAAAATCTTCTATCGCCCCTTTAAGCAATCGGATATAAGATCCCGGCTGGTATCCTGTATCTTCGAGGACAGACAAGGGAATATATGGGTAGGGGGAGTTTTGGGCGTGGATGTCATATTGAAAAATAATGGACGGGTGATCCATTATATCCACAATGAAAAACACCCGGTTGGTTTAGCCGACAATACCATAAACAGTATTAATCAGGATAGCCGTGGTTTAATCTGGATAGCGACAGCAGGAGGACTAAGTATCCTGAACCCTGAGACAGATACTTTCACTACACTGACAAAAACCAATGGCTTACCTGCCAATGTCATATCGGGTACAGTCGAGGATAATGAAGGGGCGATGTGGTTAAGCACGTCAAACGGCATAAGCCGAATCACTTTAATGCCGGCTGCAACCGGCTATCATTTTAAAATAGAAAACTTTGATGAATCGGATGGTTTGCAGGGACGCGAGTTTAACGTAAATGCTGTTTTAAAAACACGTAAGGGAGAATTGATATTCGGCGGCGGAGATGGATTTAATATTTTTAATCCCGCAGAAATTGAACCCGTTACCAATAAGCTCCAGTTAGCCTTTACGGATTTTCAGCTGTTCAATAAGAGCGTGTCGGCTAATGAGGATATTAATGGGCATGTGGTGCTGTCAAAAGCTATATCGGTTACCCATGATATTACGCTCAGGCACAGCGAAAATATCTTCTCCATAGAGTTTGCGACGCTTGATTTTTTCAATCCCAGCAAAGTAAAATATCAGTATATGTTGGAGGGTTTCGACAAAGGCTGGGTAAACGCAGATAGCAGGACCCGAAAAGCCAGCTATACTAACCTGGATGAGGGTGATTATATATTCAAGGTGCGGGGCTCTAATTCAGAGGGGGTGTGGAAGCCCGATCATATCTCTTTAAGGATCAAAATACTGCCCCCGTTCTGGAAGTCGACACTGGCCTACATCCTTTATCTGACATTATTTGTTGTTGTACTTTTGTTTATCCGTCATCGCGGTATACAAAAAATTAAGAGACGGTTCGCTGCTGAAAAGGAAAAACAGGAGGCCCGGTTGTTGATCGAACAGGAGCGGCAGGAGCTTAGGCGTATGCAAGAACTTGACCAGTTGAAAACGAAGTTTTTGACGAATGTAAGTCACGAGTTCAGAACCCCATTGTCATTGATCATGGCGCCGGTTGATAAAATGTTTACCCGTGCTGACCAGGAGCAGAGTCAACAACTGAACATGATCAGGAAAAATGCGGGAAGATTATTGCATCTGGTCAATCAGCTGCTTGATTTTCGTAAGATGGAAGTTCAGGAGTTGAAATTACATCCCCGGTCCGGAGATATCGTTAAGTTCATCAAGGAGATAAGCCAGTCGTTTACAGATATTGCCGAGGGAAAAGAAATTAGTTTTGTATTCGATACGACAGTTGACTCCCTGTTTACTACGTTCGATCATGACAAGATAGAAAGGATATTATTTAACCTGATATCAAATGCCTTCAAATTTACGCCGTCGGGAGGTCAGGTGAGTGTTCTGCTTAATATATATAAGGCCGCCGTCGGTAGTGATACTGCTCTCGAAATTAAAGTGATCGATACAGGTATTGGTATCCCGCATGAAAAACATAGTAAAATCTTCGAACGTTTTTTTCAGCACGATATTCCCGATTCCATGATCAACCAGGGCAGTGGCATTGGTCTGGCCATTACCCGTGAGTTTGTGAAGATGCATGGAGGAGAGATTCTGGTCGAAAGTGAGCCGGATCATGGCAGTTGCTTTATAATCAGGCTGCCGCTCGTCATTTGCGCAGCCCCGGAATTGGATATGCCGGCAGGCGACGAAGTGGATAATGAAAATCCGGATGAGATCAGCCAGGATGAAACAAAGACCCTGGCCTGGGAGCAACAGGTAAATAAAAAGCCGGTGGTCCTTTTAGTGGAGGATAACGACGATTTTCGTTTTTATTTGAAAGATAATCTCAAAGATATCTTTTTTTTGATCGAGGCATCAAACGGGCGGGAAGGGTGGCAAAAGGCGCTTTCACTACACCCGGATATTATCGTAAGCGATATCAGCATGCCGGAGATGACCGGAATTGAACTGTGCAAAAAACTAAAGAATGATAAGCGAACATCACATATCCCGGTTGTGCTGCTAACCGCTTTAACGGGCGAAGAAGAGCAAATCAAAGGCCTGGAAATCGGTGCGAATGAATATGTAACTAAACCTTTTAATTTTGAGATACTGCTTTCAAAGATCAAAAACATTCTCACGCTCCGGGAAACCTATAAGCGGACATTTAAAAAGCAGATCGATGTGCAATTACAGGAAATGCTTATCGAAAATGAGGACGAGAAACTGTTAAAGAACATCGTTGACTATATAGAAATGAATATTTCTAACGATAGTCTTTCAGTAGAGGAGTTAAGCCGCAAGATGAGCATGAGTCGCGGATCGCTTTACAATAAGGTATTGATGCTGACCGGTAAGTCGCCTTTGGAGTTCATCCGTTCCGTACGGTTAAAAAAGGCGGTGTATTTACTGGAAAACAGCCAGATGACCATTAGCCAGATATGTTATGAAGTGGGTTTCAATACACCCAAATATTTTGCCAAATTGTTCAAGGATGAATACAACATGCTTCCGTCTGCCTATATGAGTCTTGTTCGGCAAAACGGATTATCAGAAACAGAGGGCCGTAAATAATTATATCTCAGGTCCCGCTTTCCGTAATGCCGTTTTCTCTCTAAGCCAGGAAATTGGCATTGCATTGTTGCCGGACACTCGGCTAAATAAAATAGGCGCTATCCGGCAGGCTGAAACCATTGTCTGTTTGGGGTGATCATATTTGATTGGCTTCTGAAGCGATCGTGCCGGTTGAATGTATCACAAAACGGCAAAAGACCGTAAGATGATCGGATGCAGTGGAATTGTCCAGACCTTTGATTAAATAACTTTAAATTGATGGTAGTCGCTATCAGGCATTGAGGTGGACGGTGAAATGAAATAGTGCTTATCCGTTCAATTTTCCACAAATATCTAAAAACCATGCAAGCGCTAAATTCAATTTAAGCCCGAGGTATCGTAAATATCAGCTCATATAGCAGTTTGGTGTTAATGTAAATTGCTTATTATCAGGTTATTGTGGTTGTTTGAACATTTAGTCCATATTTTTAGTCAACTCTGCCCTATCCCGCAGGTTAAGTTAGTATAGTTTCACTTCCCGGAACAAAGTCTCAATGCGTGTATGATTCATAACGCTTTTGAACAATGTTCCACCAATTATCAATAAGCCAATGTAATTTTTATGACGGACTGAGCAGGCGCTGATGGCTTTTAGCTTTTGCTATTGGTTCAGGTATGCCGATATGCAGCAACTATCTATTAAGTCGATTCAAAAGGTCGTTATTGAGGATTGGTGTGCCCTGGAAATTATACAAACCCTAATGATCTAAATAAGAATTAAAACTATTCATTACTAACCAAAACAACAATGAACCAATTATCAAACCTTAAAATCCCTTTACAAAATGGATAAAAATTTACACAAGAGAATGAGATACTGTATTTCGTTATTGATTGTAAACCTGTTCCTGTGCTTCTCAGGTTATGCGCAAACCATCAGTATCTCCGGAAAGGTAACAAAGGCGGACAACTCGGAGCCCCTGATGGGAGTAAACATCAAAATTAAAGGAACTGAAACCAAAGCCTCTTCAGCTATGGATGGGAGTTATGTAATTTCGGCAAAACCAGGTGATATACTTGTTTTCAGCTACGTGGGCTATACATCTCAGGAAATTACCGTTAAACAAAGCGACAAAATTAACGTCGGGCTAAATTCTACGTCTAGCAACTTAAACGAAGTGGTCGTTATTGGATATGGCAAGAGAGCGAAAAAAGATGTTACAGGCTCCATAAGCTCAATCACTGGGGACGACTTACGCCAAACCCAGCCCACTACTTTTGACCAGGCTCTGCAGGGTAAGGTAGCCGGGGTTGTGGTTCAACAAGTATCCGGCCAGCCCGGCGGCGGTGTGTCCATCCAAATACGAGGTGTATCGTCAATAAGTGGTTCTAATTCACCGCTGTTCGTCATCGATGGGGTTATTATTCCGCCGGTAAACGATCCCGGTAGCGGTTCCAATCCATTAAATACCATCAATCCTGCAGAAATAGAATCCATAGACGTGTTGAAAGATGCGTCGGCAACAGCTATATACGGTTCGCAGGCAACCAATGGCGTAGTTGTTATTACGACAAAAAGAGGAAAAATTGGGGCGCCCAATATAAGTTATGACTTCTATGCCGGGTACCAGGAAATACCCAAGCGACTCCCTACTGTGGACTTGCAACAGTTGGCTTCGTTTATTAACGCCCGGGCCGCTGTCTGGGGCTTTGATTCCAGACCCGAATTTGCCAACCCACAATATTTAGGTAAGGGAACCGATTGGCAGGATGCATTATTCCGGAAGGCGCCGATGACCAGCCACACTATTACGATAAAGGGTGGGGATCCCAGAACTCAATATTTGTTGTCAACCTCGTATTTTAACCAGGAAGGCATAGCCCTTGGATCTGATTTTAAAAGGTATTCCGTGCGGTTGAATTTGGACAATAAAACCACCAACTGGCTAAAAATAGGAACTAGCCTTCAATTGGCCCATGTTGATGAAAATGTGGCGGTAACCGGTAGCAATGTAATCAGCACCGCGCTAAACAATACCCCCGATATCCCGGTAACAAACTCTGATGGCTCCTGGGGGGCAGTTACCAACACCAGTGGTTGGGTACAGCCCTCGGCCAACCCGGTGGCATTGGCAACTATTATCAAGAACCTGAGAAAGCGAAATCAGATATTCGGCAATGTGTATGCAGAAATACAATTGGCTAAAGGCTTATCACTGCGAAATGAATTATCCGGTAATTTTGATTTTAGTACAGAGGATCATTTTTCGCCAAGTTATACTTTTGGCAAAGGTACACCCAGCCCCAGCAGCGGGTCATCAACCGCCAGCCAGAATTTTTACACCGTAATCCGTAATTATCTAACCTATAACAATAGTCTCGGAAAATTTAAATTCGATGCTTTGGCTGGGCATGAGGCGCAGGAAAGCACTTTCGAAAATGTGAGCGCCGGGCGAAGAAATTTCCCTTCAAACAACGTGCAGGCCATTAATGCTGGGGATCCTACCACGGCCACCAACGGAGGTGATAATTCACTGTCAAACCCCACAGGAGGCACTGCTCAGGAATCCTATTTTGCTCGTCTCAATTTTTCCTGGGATGATAGATATCTGCTTACCGGCAATATACGGAACGACGGTTCTTCAAATTTTCCAACTAATAATCGTTGGGTTACTACCTATTCAGGTGGATTTGCCTGGAAAATTAATAATGAGGCATTTTTGAAAGACGTACAGAATATAAATGAATTGAAATTAAGGCTTGGATATGGGCTTACCAACAATCAGGGCATACCTGGCAACACTTTTGTAACTCAACTTACGTCGGTATCAAATGGCCTGTCAGGTACAGCACAATTCCAGAGCAATTTAGCCAACCCATATGTGACATGGGAAAAAACGGATTATTACAGCGCAGGAATCGACGGGTCGTTTTTTAACGGGCGGTTAAGTTTTTCATTTGATGTTTACGACCGCGAAACAAACGGACTTTTACTGAAGGTACCCCTTCCGTTATATACCGGAACTGCTGCAGGTTATTCGCCCGGAACTATGGTAGCACCCTATGTCAATGTCGGTAAAGTCAGCAATAAAGGATTTGACTTCCAGGTTAGTTCTACCAATATCAATTCAAAAAACTTCAGTTGGAAATCCAGTGTCACCGTATCGCGGAATATGAACAAAGTGATCTATTTAGGTTCCGGTGGAAGCCAGGCTAATTTAAGTGAATCATTTAATAACGATATCATTCAAACAACGGTGGTAGGGCAGCCTATCGGCGAATTTTATGGCTATATATTTGACGGAGTTTACGCAAAGCCAAGTGATTTTCAAACACATGCCCGGCCTGCTAACTCAGCCGGTGTTCCCTATCCGATCTCTCCGTCCGGTGGCGGGATTTGGTATGGCGACCGTATGTTTAAGGACTTGAATGGCGATGGTATTATCGATTCTAAAGACAAAACTTATTTAGGCTCGCCAATTCCGAAATTTCAGTTTGGTATCAATAATACATTCAATTACAAAAACTTTGATCTGAATATTTTCCTCAGTGGCAGCTATGGTAACAAAGTGTTCAATCAACTGGGTGTATCTCAAACCGATCCGCAAAACAATACCAGCTATTTTACATCAGTATTAAATTATGCAAGATTGGCTTTAGTGGATCCGAATGGCTCCGCCTCCGATGTTAACAATGTATATGTTACCAACCCTAATACGACCGTCGTAGGTTTGAGAAACGACAATACCAACGGTAATAATCGTCCTAATAATTTGTTTATCGAAGATGGGTCATTCATAAGGTGCAAAGACATCACATTAGGTTATCGGTTCCAGGAAAGCCTTTTATCAAAAATATCCATCCATGCAGTGAGAGTATATGCGACTGTAACCAACGCCTTTGTCATTACCAAATATAAGGGCATGGATCCTGAAGTCGGCTCATGGAATCCGCTTCAGGCGGGATGGGACGGCGGTTATTATGCTCAGCCAAGGGTATTCACTTTTGGAGCAAACATCACCTTGAAATAATAAAACGATTACCGACTTAAAATATAGGTTCATGAAATCAATTAACAAAATTATCACCGTCCTGCTATTGGCAGCAGCAATAGCCGGGTGTAAAAAGAGTTTCCTCGATCGTCCGTCGAACTCGCAGATCAGTTCCAATAATTTTTATAAAACCACCTCCGATTTACGGCTCGCAACCGCCAGCCTGTACGCCGGTGCCGAATGGTGGCGGTGGAACAAGAACGGCATGTTACCATTTGGCGATGTACTGGCCGGTACAGGTAGTTTCGGGTACAGTCAGGATTTAGTACAGCTTTTTACCCGCACCATTACCGCTCAGAATAGTTATGTGTCAGAAACCTGGATTGGTTTGTACAGCATTGTCGCGCAATGTAATACGGTTATTAATGCGATACAACAACAAGCCGATCCGTCTATCCCGGCAGCGGACAAAAATGCTGCCCTGGGTGAGGCAAAGTTTATTCGCGCTGTAGCTTATTATCATTTGGCTGTTTACTGGGGCGCCGTACCCATTATTGAGGATAACAGCAAATTGATAGAAAATCCGTTGCTTAAGCGTAATATTATTACGGATGTCTACAAATTTGCCGCCAAAGACCTGACTTATGCAGCGCAATATCTTCCCAAAACAAATGACAAGGGCCGTGTAACTACCTGGTCTGCGCAGGGGATGCTGGGTAAAGTATATTTGACGATGGCGGGCGTGGGCCAAAGCGGTGGTGTGCGCAGCCAGGCCTTGTTGGACAGTGCCAAAAAATATGCGGGTAATGTATGTAAAAATAGCGGTCTGGCCTTGTTCCCCAGCTATTATGATCTTTTCAAGGCGCAAAACAACGATAACCCGGAGGCATTATTTGCTCTTCAATGGACCGCAGGTGTAGGCTATGGAAATGGCAACGATCTGCAAACCTGGTATGCGCCAACCAGTGACGTGCTTCCCCAAAAGCAAGGTGGATGGCAATCCTTAGCGCCAAGTTACGATTTGTACCGCATGTATTCAGCTAAGGATACCGTAAGGCGCAAAGCCACTATTATGCTCAATGGAGATTACTATCCCGAATTGAATCAGGCTGGTGGTGGCTATACGGCCACAGGTACGGGCATGAAAAAACACGTTATTGGTAACGAAAAAGATAACAATGCGCCAACAATGGATTCCTGGTCGTCCATTGAACATAATGCAGTGCTTAGACTGGCCGATGTGTATTTGGTCTATGCCGAAGCCATTTTGGGGAACAATGGTACCACAAGTGATGGTGACGCGCTATTGTATTTTAACAAAGTGCGTACAAGAGCCGGCGTGGACCCTGTGACTGCGATAACACCGACTTTACTGCGTGTGGAGAGAAGAGTAGAACTGGCTTATGAAGGACAATATTGGATAGATCTCGTCAGGTATTCTTATTATGATCCCGCCAATGCTGTGAAATTGCTCAATGATCAGGATGCTACACACGGTCGCATTAGTTTTAGTTATGATCCTAAAACGAAAATAGCTACAAGAGATACGACCGCTCTGCCATCTGCGCTTCCGGCTACCATAAGCTCGTTTACCTTACCAATTCCCGCGTCAGAGTTGACCAGCGACCCCAAATTGACGGAGCCGCCGGTACCTTATTATTAATTAAAATATAAAAAAATATACATTATGGAAAAAAAATCATACGTAAGTCTGTATTTTTTGTCGCTTATCTTTTTCCTGATAGCGACCTTGTTATCGGCTTGTAAAAAAAATGCGGAGAACGCTTCCCCTCCCGTTATTTCAAGTATTAAGAGTTATGTTGCCTCACCCAACGATACGGTTTTGCATAGAGCTGTGGCCAACGGCCAATGGGTGGTCATAACGGGGCAGAATCTGCAAAATGCCACTAAGATTCTTTTTGACGGAGTTCCTGCCTCTTTTAACACTGCTTTGTTTGCGCCTGGCAGCGCGGTGGTGCAAATACCGGTCATACAGTTTTCGACAATTGACACAGCGAAACTGTATACAGTTGAATACGCTACAACAGCGGGTTCCACGACTTTTTCTTTCAAGTTAGGCCCTGCGGGACCTTCCATTACCGCCATATCCAATGTATTTGCCAACCCGGGCGATTCAGTTTTTCTCTATGGCACAAATCTGGTATTGGTTCAACGCCTCGTATATGGAGGAACCACGATTCCATCGTTTAAATCAAACCTCGATGGAACAGCCCTTGGTTTTTTAATGCCGAATGCAACGCCCTCCAGTCAGGTGATAGTAACCACGAAGTCGGGTACGGCTCGCGATACCATCAATGCCACACCAACTATTATCGGTATTTCCGATGAGAATGCCAACCCCGGCGATTCGGTTTATATTTATGGTACCTATCTCAGAAATGTTCAGGCGCTAACTTTTGCAGGGGTCAAAATTACCTCCTTTTCATCAAACTTTTCCTTATCAGGTAGTGCAAGTTCGATCGGTTTTGTGATGCCGGATAACGCACAAAGCGGACCTGCATCGGTTACTACCAAGTTTGGTACGGTAACAACTGTATACAATGTGCATGATGTACAAACGGGGAGAATATCTGACTGGGAATGGGGGGGGGATTTCAACTGGAAATGGTATGGAGGCTCCTACTATACAAGTGGCAGCCCTGATTTTCCCGGTAACTCCACTCAATACATGGTGCTAAAAACGAATGTGCTGACTGCGGGCGAAGGAAATACATACTCCAATTACGCCATACTCATGAATGCGGCGCAGTGGGTACCGGTAACCAATCTTAATGATCCGGTTGATGATTGGGCATTTAAATTTGAGGTGAGTATCCCACAATCCTGGAATGGCGGCACAATAGATATTCTTAGCGGGGTAAACGGAAGCCCGATAGCCAGGTGGGAACCGTGGCAAACAAGTGCAACTACCACGGCACCTTATAAAACGAAAGGTTGGATGACGGTCACCATTCCTTTGTCTTTGTTCCGGAAAGCAGATCCTACGCTTGGCGACGGTAAAGGAGCCTCCATATCTAAAATTACCGATTTAACGGGTCCATCAGGAAATACCGATTGCACAATTTATATACATAACTATAGCTCTTCGTCCACTGCAACAGGCTTTTACGCGGCTTTTGACAACATAAGAGTTGTGAAAATTAAATAGGCTTAAGCCCCGCGGCAACATGCAGCTGCGGGACTATTAAACGAATTAAATGATTACCCTTTTTCAATAGAACGAGACTCATATGAAAAAAATAAAAATAAATACGGCCTATAAGATCTTAGGGATAGCTATAGTTGCTATAGTTGCCGTTTCCTGTAAAAAATCGGCAACAGCGCCCCCGGAACTCACGCTTGGCAATATAACGCAGGCTATGCCGGAAGAAGGGGGGACCGTGGCCTTAAAATTTAGTACTAATGCCGCGTGGAGCCTGGATACCACGGGTGTCGGATGGCTGCATTTAGACAAAGTATCGGGTAATAGCGGTGACGCGGCTATCAATGTTACGGCAGCAGTAAATTCATCTGGCAGCACCAGATCGGTGTTATTAAATGTCAATTCGTCTAATGGTCAAAGCAGGCGTATTATCGTGACGCAGAACGCTCAAATTTATCCGTCATATAATACATCGCCCAAAGTGCCCGATGCATCTGGTATGGGAAGCACCGCTTCGCAAATAGCCGGAAATATTACCTACGGGTGGAATTTCTATAACACCATGGAAGCCCCGGGCAGCGAAACCGGATGGGGAAACCCGCCAATTACCCAGCAAATGTTTGATTTGATAAAATCAACTGGGGTAAATGCGGTAAGGATACCTATTCAGTACACTGACCATTTAGTAAACAAGAAAACTGCACAAATAGATCCGGCATGGCTTGCACGTATAAAGCAAGTGATTCAATATGGTATTAACGACGATATGTATGTGACAATTAATATCCACTATGATCCCGGAAGTAAACTTACAGGTGCTCAGCAGGATAGCGCTAACGCTAAGCATAAAGCAATTTGGGAGCAGGTGGCTACAACCATGCGCGATTTTGACGAGCATTTAATGTTTGCCAGTGCCAATGAACCTGATGCTACGGATGCTGCAACATCAACCACCTTAATGCGTTATCACCAAACGTTTATTAACGCGGTACGCAGTACCGGCGGTAAAAACACTAATCGTGTTTTGGTTATACAGGGCCCTTCTGCATCTATAGACTTGCTTAACCAATATCTCAGTTCAGCTAACGTGTATAAAGCAATACCGATTCCTGTAGACCCCACACCGCACAAGATGATGTACGAGTTCCACTATTATAGCCCGTCGCAGTTTTGCATATTAGGCGGTCCGGGTACTACACCCAACGACGCAAGCTGGGGTAAAGAGTTGTATTTTTGGGGAAAAGACTTTCATACCAAAAATCAGATATTTTTGGACCGTAATTGCACTTCCGCTAACGAAGAAGCTTATGTAGATTCTATAATGCACACCCTGAAATCAAGATTTGCTGATAAGGGCATTCCATTGTTTATGGGTGAATATGCGTCGAATTATCACGCTGGTAAATTAACAGGATATCCTGCCGATTCGCTATTGGCATTAAAATCTGCGACACATTTCACTGCCTATGTTGCACAGCAGGCCAAAGCAAATGGCGTAATCCCGTTTTTATGGGCAGGCATATTTGATAGGCAGGGTAAGGACGGAGTTCCACAGGGTCCGACAATTGTAGGGGACACGGCAACTTTGAATGCCGTAAAAATTAGCGTAAACGCAGGCGTAGATAAATTTGGCTCAGGCGCAAAGTTTCATTAAGCATCCTGAATTATATGGTAAAGTCATGTCTGATGGATGTCTCCATCGGACGTGGCCATTACTTGATTATTACCCGAACGATATTTAAAACAAAAACTTTACCTATAGAAGATCATAAATCGAATGAAAGCTAAGCATTCTTTTAAAATATTATTTTTTTTTATTACCGTCTTGTCTTTTTTTTCAGTCAAAAAGGTTGATAATAACTATGCTGCACCGAAACTAACAGACATTGATCAGCCGATTAATGCTTTTTCGGTTAACGAAACGACACCGCCGGCTTTGTATCTAACCGGTTACATCAACCGGGGCTGCAATTTTATTAGCGACTGCCTGCAGCCTGGCAGAATGTTGCGCAACAGTTACGGTATTAGCCAAATGGCAGCATTGGTGCAAAATAGCACAAGATCAAACTGCCTTGGTATTTCGATGGTGAGTTTGTACAAGGGCAGGGAAAGAAGAAATATGGTTTCCGCGGGGCTCTCCGTCTATCCCTCCTATAATACTTCGCCAAAGGCTCCTGACTCAACGGGAATGAATAGCAATGCTGTGCAACTCGCCGCTAAAATCAGGTTAGGGTGGAACATAGGTAATACCTTTGAAGCCCCGGGTGGCGAAACAGCCTGGGGGAGTCCTGTCATTACAGAGGATTATATAAAATTTGTAAAACAGCAGGGATTTAATGCCATTCGAATTCCATGCGCCTGGAACTGGAAACATTTAAGCAATCCGGCGACCGAACAAATAGACCCCACCTGGCTCAAAAGGATAAAAGCGGTAGTCGGGTATTGCGTAAAGAATGATATGTACGTCCTGCTCAATATTCACTGGGATGGCGGTTGGTTAGATGGTAACATCAATAAGGTTATGCAGGATTCTGTCAATGCCCGACAAAAGGCATTGTGGGAGCAAATCGCCACCACGATGCGCGATTTTGATGAACACCTGATGTTTGCCGGTGCAAATGAGCCGCCTGCGGACAACGCGGAAAAAATGGCCATACTGACGACTTATCACCAGACTTTTATCAATGCGGTGCGATCCACCGGTGGCAGAAACAGCTACCGGGTACTGGTTGTTCAGGGGCCTTCCACCGATATTGACAAAACCAATGACCTAATGACGGCTCTTCCCCGGGACATGGTGGCGGCACGGATGATGGTGGAGGTGCATTTTTATACGCCTTATCAATTTTGTCTGATGGAAGGCGATGCTAACTGGGGTAAAATATTCTATTACTGGGGAGCCGGCTGTCACTCCGCAAGAGAGCCTGATCGCAATGCCACCTGGGGTGAAGAACGTGACGTAGATGCCGCGTTCGGTAAGATGAAAACGAAATTCGCCGACAAGGGAATTCCCATCCTTTTGGGTGAATACGGCGCCTACAGGCGCAGTAACGGCAAACATGTTCCTTTGGATTTGGCAACGCATAATGATGCGGTAGATCATTGGCTAACATATATCACCAAACAGGCGAAAGCCAACGGAATGCTACCATTTTTCTGGGACACCGGTGGCGCTTTGGACAGGCAAAATTATGCAGTGAAAGATCAGCGTACGATCAGGGCCCTCAATGCAGGTGCCAACTAAAATATTATACAGAGGCTGCAAATTATTTTCAATACCTATGACACACAACGCTGCCGTTATCATAAACTAAAACATGATAGCGGCAGTATTACGGATAGCGGAATTGCGAAGTTTTCCGAGTTTATAGGAAGGAATAAGAAACAAGCTACAACGACTATACAAAAACGAACACCCTTAGATGAGAAAATTCATAACCCTATTTATAATAAGTCTTTTAATTCCTGCTGCAGCGCTAAGAGCACAGGAAGCCAATCGGTTTTTCCCGGAAAAAGATCTCGTAACCACCGGTATCTACTATTATCCGGAGCACTGGAGTGAAAACCAATGGGAACGGGACATCAAAAAGATATCAGAGATGGGTTTTGAGTTTGTCCACCTGGCTGAATTTGCCTGGTTTAAAATGGAACCCGAGGAAGGACGGTTTGATTTCACATGGCTGGACAGGGCGGTGAACCTTTGTGCCAAGTATCATCTGAAAGTATTGCTGTGTACGCCTTCTGCGACCACGCCAACCTGGATGCGGATAAACTACCCGGAGACCTTTGTGATGGATGGGCATTATATCCGCGCGGAAAATGGCACACGTGGATTGGAATCTATTGTTAATCCGAAATTTCGTGGTTATGTGAAAAAAATAGTAGCGGAAATGGCCAAACGTTATGGGCAGAACCATAATGTGATCGGTTGGCAAATAGACAATGAGCCCGGTGCTGTTCCTGATTATAGTCCATCGTCGCAGGAGGAATTCAGAGCCTGGCTGAAGAATAAATACAAAACTGTTGACAGATTAAATGCAGCCTGGGGCACCGCATTTTGGAGCCAGTGGTTTAATAGTTTTGAACAGGTGATCATACCGAATACGAACCTGGTAGGCTGGTGGGGCAATAATCCTCATGCTTTGCTGGACTTTAAGCGATATTCGGCAGACGCACAGGCCGGGTTCCTGGATTTTCAAACGAACATTTTACGCAACTACATTCCAAAGAGCCAGTTTGTTACGACCAACTATACGGCCGTTTGCACGGGTTCAGATCCTAATCGTACCACGAAGCTGGATTTTGCAGCATATACGGCTTATCCGAACGGAGGCAGTGATAATATTGGTGAATCGGGTTTCCGTCTAGGCAATAGTGATGTTGTGCTTTTCGCTTCGGAGTATTACAAATCTGTTGGTGGTCTGTCAGGCGTTTTAGAGATCCAGCCGGGCCCGGTTAACTGGGGGAGCTACAACCCCCTGCTTTTACCGGGTACTGTTCGCCTGTGGTTATACCACAGTTTTGCGGCAGGTGGAAAGATCGCATGTTCTTACCGCTTCCGCCAAATTCTATATGGTGCAGAACAATATCATGCAGGTGTGATACAAACAGATGGTGTAACGCCCTCGCAGGGCGGTGAAGACTATGTGCAGTTTATGAAAGAAATAACGGAACTGCGGAAACAGTTTTCATCCGGCAAAAAAATGCCGGAAAAGCTGGCTGCCCGGTCGACCGCATTGCTCTGGAATGTGGAAAATTACTGGAGCATTGACCGCCAAAAACAGACCGGGCAGTGGAATACCTGGGACTATCCCGTAAAATTTCTTAAAACGGCGAAGTCATTGGGAGCGCCGGTTGATGTTATTCAGGAAACGGCAGATTTGTCCAAATATAAATTCATTATCGTTCCTGCCTATGAAATGGTTGATGCTGCGCTGATAAAAAAATGGAATGACTATGTAGCACGTGGCGGGCATCTGATCATGACCTGCCGTACGGGAACCAAAGATCGCCAGGGACATTTTTGGGAAGGAGAGAGCGCTATGCCGATTTCAAACCTGATCGGTGCCCACATCTGCCAGACAGATATGCTTTCAAGCTATGGTAAAGGCAATATACTGATGAATTCAAAACATTACCCCTGGCATAGCTGGGCTGACTTACTGATGCCGGATGAGACTTCAGAAGTGCTGGCTACTTATGATAACCAGTTCTACAAAGGAAAAGCGGCTATTGTAAAACACCGGATCGGTAAGGGAGATGTAACCTACATTGGTGTAGATAGTGATGATTCCAGGTTAGAAAAGGATGTATTGAAGGGGATTTACAAGGATGCCGGTGCTACAACGGAAGATTACCCGCCCGGGGTATTTGTTTATTGGCGGGATGGCTTCTATACGGCATTAAATTACTCATCCGATAACTACACGGTGAATCTGCCTGAGGATGCAAAGGTTTTAATTGGGGAGAAGACACTTAAGCCATCGGGCGTACTCGTATGGACAGAATAATTTGATTAAAAATGAACAAGCAAATGAAAAAAATAATTGGGGTATTGATGGTTTTGCAAATCGTTTTTCTGGCCAACGCAAATGGCCAGAGAGTGATCAATGTGGATTTTAACAAAAGCAAAGGCCGGCTCAATACCATGTTTAACACCTGTGTGGGGGCGGGTCGGGCAAATGAGGGGCTGCGTGCGGACTGGCAGCAGCAACTGGAATATGTAAGAAAGCAATGTGGTTTTCAATACATCCGGATGCATGGGTTGTTGACCGATGACATGGCGGTATATACAGAGGACGCCAAAGGGAACCCGCAGTATAATTATATGTATGTAGACGCGCTTTTTGATTTCCTGCATAAAATTGGTATCAGGCCTTTTGTGGAGCTGGGTTTTATGCCCAACGCCCTGGCCAGCGGAACCCAGACGATTTTCTGGTGGCGCGGAAATGTTACCCCACCAAAAGATTATAACAAATGGAAGGCTCTTATTTGGAACCTCGTTCAGCATTTTACCGAGCGATATGGTGCGGAGGAAGTAAAATCCTGGTATTTTGAAGTCTGGAACGAACCGAATTTATCTCCCGGCTTTTGGACGGGAACGCAGGCGGATTATTTCAAATTGTATGATTATTCTGTACAAGCGGTTAAAAGCGTAAACCCGGCATATAAGGTAGGAGGACCCGGAACCGCAGGTGCGGCATGGGTTCCGGAGATGATCAATCATTGCAGTAAAAATAATGTGCCGATCGATTTCATCAGCACCCATTCTTATGGTGTAAAGCAGGGTTTTCTGGATGAGTATGGCAATTCGGGCACGGTATTAAGTAAAGATTCCCTGGCTGTAAGTGGTGATGTGTTGAATTCCCGCAAACAAATTACGCAATCTGCCATACCCAATCTGGAGCTGCATTATACTGAATGGAGCTCATCCTACACCCCGGCAGATCCTGTACATGATAGCTATCAGGAGGCGGCCTATATCCTGGAAAAAATAAAACAAGTCGGCCATGCTGCCAATTCCATGTCATACTGGGTTTTTACTGATATCTTCGAAGAACCCGGCCCTCGGTTTACACCTTTTCACGGAGGTTTTGGCCTGCTTAACATCCAGGGCATCAACAAACCGGCTTTTTATGCTTATCAATTCATGAATAAGTTGGGGAGAACTGAATTAGCCAGTACCGACACCCGTTCATGGATCTGCAAAAATGATAAGGGTGATATTCAGGTATTATTGTGGGACTATACTTGCACTTTGCCGGATTCTGTCAATAATCAATCCTATTATATCAGGGATCTGCCTGCCAGATCAAAAGGGAAGGTAAAATTAAACCTATCGCATGTGCCTGCCGGAAAATATACCCTGGAAGTTTATCAAGTAGGTTATCGGGTAAATGACGCCTATACAGGTTATTTGGATATAGGCCGGCCGGCGCAGCTAAACAGGGAGCAGGTTGAAAAGTTAAAAAAAGAGAACGGCTCGCCTATCACCCGACAGGAGCTTGAAATCAAACCTGGCGTCGCATATTCCCGGGAGTTTGATATACGGGAAAATGATGTGATCCTGATAAACCTGCTTAAAAAATCTTAATCCATGAATATATCAATACCAAAGTTGAAAGAAATAAAGGAGGTATACAGCTGTGTGCTGTTTTTTTTACTGCTGATTACAGGTACGGCAAACGCACAGCATGTGCTGAATGATAACGAACAAAAAGAGAAGATCCGTTCTCTGATCGGCCAGATGTCTTTGCGGGAAAAGGTTAGCCTGCTGCACGCGAATTCCAAGTTCTATGTATCCGGAATAAAACGCCTGGGTATCCCGGAATGGGCGCTGAGTGATGGACCACACGGGGTACGCGCGGAAATTAACAGGAATGACTGGGCTTATTCAGGCTGGACCACCGATTCGGCAACCTGCTTTCCTCCCGGAACAGCCCTCGCTGCGACCTGGAACCCTGACCTCGCCTTTGAGCAGGGACTGGTGTTGGGTGAGGAGGCACGGTTTCGGAAAAAAGATATCTTACTGGGGCCTGGTATCAATATCATCCGTTCGCCGCTTTGCGGGCGAAACTTCGAATACATGAGCGAGGACCCTTTTCTGGTTTCCAGGATGGCGGTTGCCTATATCCAGGCCCTGCAATCGAAAGATGTAGCAGTGAGCGTCAAACACTGGCTGGCTAATAATCAGGAAACCCACCGGGATTCTATCGATGTATATATGAGCGAACGGGCTTTGCGTGAAATTTATTTGCCCGGTTTCAAAGCGGCGGTCACCGAGGGCGGGGCTTATACCGTAATGGCAGCTTACAATAAATTCAGGGGAGACTGGTGTTCGGAAAACGAATACCTCGACAGGCAAATTCTCCGGAAAGAATTTGGGTTTAAGGGTGTCTTAATGACTGACTGGGCTGCAGCGCATACGACTATGAAGGCTGCATTAAGCGGGCTTGATCTGGAAATGGGTACAGATAAAAATGATTATAACAAATGGTATTTCGCCGATCCGTTAATAAAGGCAGTTGAAGAGGGAAAAGTGCCGGCGTCTGTGGTTGATGAAAAAGTGGCGAATGTGCTGCGTGTCATGTTCCAAACAAAGATGTTTGATGAGGGTAACCGGGAGAAGGGGAAAATGAATACACCGGAGCACCAAAGGGCCGCCTATAATTCAGCGGTCGAAGCCGCGGTTCTGCTGCAAAATAAAGGCAATTTGTTGCCGCTTGATTTCGATAAAATAAAATCGGTCGCTGTCATAGGCGACAATGCTACCCGTAAACATTGCGCAGGGGGGCTCAGCTCCGAAATAAAAGCGCTATATGAAATAACACCCTTAGCGGCGATTCAGCAAAGGTTCGGCGCGCAGGTCAAAATAAACTTTGCTCAGGGGTATGAAAAACAATCCACTTTTAAAGAAGGCAGCAACAGGGGGCAGACCAATTCAAACCGTGTCGATTGGAAATTGATTGAAGAGGCTGTAAAAGCTGCTAGGGAATCAGACGTGGTGATCATTTTCGGTGGTTTAAACCACGATTTTGATACGGAGTCGTTTGACCGGCAAAATATGGACCTGCCTTATGGACAGGATGTTTTGATCCAGGAAGTGGCCAAAGCAAATCCCAACACCGCTGTTGTCATGGTGGCCGGTTCGCCTGTAAAATTAGCAGGTATTGTTAACCGGGTGCCGGCAATTGTATGGTCATGGTATGGTGGTATGGAAGCCGGTAATGCGGTGACAGATATATTAAGTGGGAAGGTGAACCCCTCCGGTAAATTACCTTTTACCCTCCCGGTGACCCTGGAACAGTCGCCGGCCCACGCCTTGGGTAATTATCCGGGAAAAGATCTGAAAGTAAATTACGAAGAAGATGTTTTGGTGGGCTATCGCTGGTTCGATACCAAAAAGATCCAGCCCCAGTTTCCTTTTGGATACGGGCTTTCTTATACCGGATTTGTACTCAACAGTTTTTCGACGGATAAGAAGAGCTATGAAAAAGACGATATCATTCATGCAAAATTCGTGATCAGAAATACAGGCAGCCGTTATGGTGCCGAGGTCGTGCAACTGTATGTGAGTGATCCTGTCAGTTCGGTTTTGCGCCCGGAAAAAGAATTAAAAGCTTTTCAGAAAGTTTTTCTGCAGCCAGGGGAAACGAAAACAGTTGAACTACAGGTGAAGATCAAGGATCTGGCTTTTTATGACGAAGCAAAAAAATCATGGAAAGTGGAAGCCGGCGAATTTGTGCTGCAATTAGGTAATTCATCGCGCAATATTTCAAAAACAGTGAAAATATCGATCAAGTAAATTCACTTTAAAAATCAGGGATAAGCGGAATCAGCGGTTGAAAGATCGGTGAACCGGAGACTAGAGTAGGTGCCACTCTTAATACGATTGGCATAAAAATGACTTTCAATTATGAAGACAAGGATCAAAAAACTGTTGATATTTTCAACGCTCCTGTTGGCCGTTTTATCGGTTAGAGCGCAAACACTATACGTCGGTACGAATTATCATCCGCATGATGATAAAGACCGGGAAAAAATAAAAAGAGACATCGGATTGATGAAGGCCGCCGGATTTAAAGCAGTCAGAATGGGCCATTTAGCCTGGGATAGTTATGAACCTGCTGAAGGTCAGTTCGATTTTCAATGGTTTGATTTTGTGATGGATATGATGAATAAAGCTGGGATCAAGGTGATTTTGGATATTGCCATTCGTCCGGCACCCATCTGGTTACATCATAAGTTTCCCTCCATTGATGTGACCAGCCCTGGTGGTAATGCGCAATATCCGAATCATCGCTATATGGATGATATAGGCGATCCGATGTATCAAAAATATGCAGTTCGCTACGCGGATACGCTTACAAAACATTATGCCAAACACCCCGCTCTCCTGGCTTTTGGTATCGATAATGAATCCGGTGACGGGCCTATTTCCTACTCTGAAACGGTGAGGAAAAGGTTCGTCATCTGGTTGATGAATAAGTATTCGAACATTGATAATTTTAATAAAGCCTGGGCGACACAACGCTGGTCCAGGCGAATTAACCAATTTGATGAAGTTGGACTGCCCGTAACGGGTGAAAAAAATGGCGCCCCCGAGAAAATATTAGATTTCAGACGCTTTATTTCGGACGAAGTCAACCAGCTATTATTCAAAATACTCGACACGGTTCATACCAACGCACCAGGGGTCCATACCAATACCAATGCCTGGTATTACAGCGCTTTGAAATATTTTGATTATTCGCAGATAGCCTATTCCGATAAAATGACGCGGGAGGGAGCCGGCTTTTATCCCGGAAATTCTTTGATCACGAACTGGGGCGTTATGAATGCGCTGTTTGGGATCTCCCGTATTCAGTTTGAAAGCTCCAATCCTTTTTGGTGCAGTGAGTTTACGACAATGACTGCCGTGCCCAATTCAATCCGAAAGTCGGCCTATGCTACACTGATGTACGGTAATCAAATGGTTTGCGGATGGACCTGGCAAAGTATGTGGTCTGGTGAAGAGCAATACCTGGAAGGCATGCTCGATTGGGACGGAGTTCCCAATCGTAAATATGAAGAGTACAAGAAAATAGCTGCCGAATTTAAAAAGATTGAAAAATATTTTCCTTATAAGCCTGTCCCGGAAGTTGGCCTGGCATTCTCGTTTCCCAGTCAGATAGCCGCAAACAGTTTCCCGGAGACATCGGACCAGCAGTTACAAAGCTGTTGGAATTTGTTTTATTACCGCAACATGGATGCTAGCGTTGTCGAGATCAGTAAGAGTCCGTTAAACTATAAATTGCTTTTTGTGCCGGGCTTAGCGGTAATGGATGAAGCAACTGCCACCAGGATACGGGGTTTTGTAAAGAACGGCGGGACTGTGGTGATGACAAGTAATTCCGCGGTGGTTGATGAAACCGGGAAAGTGTTTGCGTCCACCCGGCCGGGACGTTTAAACGATGTGTTTGGGATACGGGTTGCGGGCTATGAGGAAACAGAACCGATGAACGAAATAGCTCGTCAATCATTGGGCGGTAAAAAAATGCAATTGAATTATAAAGGGCAGAGCATTGCAACTGAATCAACCCGTTTTGACGTTATCGAATCCCGGGGTGCTGAAATCCTTGGAAATATAACTAGTCTGAATAAAGACTATCCGATTATCACCACGAACAAATATGGCAAAGGCAGGGCAATTTATGTCGGCTTACCCGCAAGCGGCGAGGTACTGGGGCCATTGCTGGATAGGTTGATAGCGGAACTGGGTATTAGGAAAGGCCCGCAGGTACCTGCGGGCGTTATGGCCCGACAAATCGACAAGACCCATTTTCTATACCTGAACGTGACCGGAGAACCCAAGGAAATAATCATGAATGGAAAATCACAGAGTATTCTTTTGGATAAGGAGCATACCGGCAATTTTACTATTGCGCCCTATGAGCCGGAGTTTATAGAAGTAAAATAAACTGATTTTCTATTCACTAAATAATTGAAAATGACCATTTTTAAAACAGCGTTAAATGCAGCAGATTAAGAATTTGATCATTGCATCGGTACTGTTTGTTGCCTTCCTATGGCCCGGTGCCAGTAACGCGCAAACCAATTTATACATTTCCGTTAAAGGGAATGATGGCAATCCGGGTACGAAAAGCAAGCCATTGGCTTCTATCAATGGAGCATTGGCTGTAGCCAGGAAAATTTCAGGGGCTGTTTTTATCAGGCTATACGGAGGTACGTATTATTTGTACAGTCCCATCGTGTTCAGTTCTGCCGACTCCAGGAAAGATAATGAACCACTCATTTTAACGAGCGTGGACCGCCAGAAGGTGATTATCAGCGGTAGCGCCTTATTGGCAGATTTGAACTGGACACCTTATAAGAACGGTATCTGGCAGACTAAGATCGGTCATGAACTTGTTTTTGATGAGTTGTTTGTCAATGGAAAATTGCAGCGGATGGCTCGTTATCCCAACTATGACCCTTCTGCAGAGTTTCTTGGGGGTACGGCCGCTGATGCCATCAGCAAAGAACGGGCTGCCAGATGGAAATCGCCTGCCGGCGGATATGTGCATGCCTTGCATAGCGCCAGATGGGGCGATTTTCATTATATCATTACGGGGAAAGACAGCAGTGGCCGGCCCGTTCTGGAAGGAGGATGGCAAAATAACCGGCGTTCGGGTATGCACGAAAAATACCGGTACACAGAAAATATTTTTGAAGAACTGGATACGGCCAACGAATGGTTTTATGACGGGAAAGCGAGAATCTTATATTATTTCCCACCGGCAGGCCTTAATTTGAAAACGGCAAGATTTGAAGCGAAGCAGTTAGCCCATTTATTTGAATTCAGGGGCACCGCGGAAAAGCCGGTTACAAATATCACCATCTCCGGCCTGACACTAACTGGGACCAAACGCACCTTTATGGAAAATAAAGAGCCCTTACTGCGCAGTGACTGGACAATTTACCGGGGTGGTGCGGTATTATATGAAGGTGCCGAACATTGCCGCCTCCAAAATTGTAGGCTGCATGATCTGGGTGGCAACGCCGTGTTTTTTAGCAAGTTCAACCGCGACTGTGAAGTGTCGGGGTGTCAGATGTCCGAAATTGGTGCGAGCGGCGTTTGTTTTGTCGGCGATCCAGGGGCGGCACGTTCGCCCAGCTTTGAGTATAATGAGCACATACCACCATCGGAAATTGATCGTACGCCGGGTCCAAAAACGAACAATTATCCAAAAGACTGTAAAGTTTATGATAATCTGATGTTTGACCTCGGTTACGTAGAAAAGCAATCGGCCGGGGTGGAGCTGTCCATGTGCCAGGATATATTAGTAAGTCATAATACCATTTACGATGTACCCCGTGCGGGTATCAACGTAAGCGAAGGAACCTGGGGAGGACACATCATTGAGCATAACGACGTATTCAATACGGTAAAAGAAACGGGAGACCACGGTTCTTTTAACTCTTGGGGGCGTGACCGCTACTGGCAAGCAGATAAAAAAAAGCTCGATTCCATCGTTGCCGGGAATCCCACTTTAGCGCTCCTGGATGTTGTTAAACCTATTGTGCTTCGTAACAACCGGTTCCGCTGTGACCATGGTTGGGACATTGATCTGGATGACGGATCCAGCAATTATATTATTTCCGGTAACCTGTGTTTAAATGGAGGGATCAAACTGCGGGAAGGGGTAAAACGGATTGTTGAAAATAATATTATGGTCAATAATACTTTCCATCCCCATGTGTGGTTTAAAAACAGCCAGGACATATTTCGTCATAATATTGTTGGAGCAGGATACCTGCCTATTGGTATTTCCGACTGGGGAAAAGAAGTCGATTACAACGCCTTTCCTGATTCCGTTTCGCTAGCCGAAGCCAGGTCGCGCGGCACGGATGAACATTCTGTGTACGGCCCGCTATCTTTTGAAGATCCGGAAAAAGGGGATTTTCGGGTAAAAAGGGGAGCTGCCGCCTTGTCCGTCGGTTTCAAGAATCCCGCGATGGATAGTTTTGGAGTTGTCTCCCCAGAACTGAAAGCCATCGCTAAAAAAATAGTCTTACCGCCAATTTCCGCGGCTAATAAGCTCAATAAAAATGACATTATCGATTTTATGGGTGCCAGGATAAAAAACCTGAGCACACCTGGCGAGCAATCAGCGACAGGAATGGATCAGATAAGAGCTGTGCTGGTTCTGTCCGTTGCCCCGGGCTCGGCCGCATCGGAGTTTCTACTGCCCAATGATGTGATACTGACTTTTAATCACAAGCGGATCGGCAATCTTAAAGATCTGCAGGAGGCCCGGAGTTCGGTTACCGATAAAAATACCGAAATAGTGATCTTCCGCAATCAGCGTCAGCTGATGCAGAAGATCGAAGTGAAAATGTAATAATATGAATTTATGAATAGAAGTTTTTTTTGGGGATTTATTTTTTTCTTATGCCCCGCCGTATTCTGCAACGCTCAAACCAGCGCTCCTAAACCATCAGGCCCGTTACCCACCCGTAACCAGCTGCGCTGGCAGCAAATGGAATCCTATGCATTTGTGCATTTTTCCCTGAATACATACACTGATCAATCCTGGGGATACGGCAATGAGGACGTGAATTTATTTAACCCCAAAGACCTGGACTGTCGCCAATGGGCGCGGATCTGTAAGGAAGCCGGTATGAAAGGGATCATCATTACCGCAAAACATCACTGCGGATTTTGCCTTTGGCCATCAAAATATACAGCGTATTCTGTCAAAAATTCGCCCTGGAAAAATGGGAAAGGGGACGTGGTCAGGGAAATGGCTGATGCCTGTAAAGAATACGGCTTGAAACTGGGTATTTATCTATCACCATGGGATAGGAATAACCCGGATTATGGGAAACCGGAATATATTACCTATTTCAGGAACCAGCTCACGGAACTGCTGACTAATTATGGCCCCATTTTCGAAGTATGGTTTGACGGCGCTAACGGAGGGTCTGGTTATTATGGGGGCGCTGATGAAACCCGTACCATTGACCGGACGACCTATTATGACTGGAAAAATACGTATGCGCTTGTACGCAAGCTGCAGCCGGATTGTGTGATCTGGAACGATGGTGGCGACAGAGGTGATCTTCGTTGGGTAGGGACGGAAGCGGGTTATGTGGGTGAGACCAATTGGAGCCTGCTCAATGCTACGGGGGAGGTAACCTGGAATATGTTGCATCACGGTTTGGAAAAGGGTAATACGTGGGTTCCCGCAGAAGTAAATACCTCCATCAGACCGGAATGGTTTTATCACCCCGGGGAAGACACGAAGGTGAAAACGTTGCCGCAACTCATGGATACATACTATCAGTCCATTGGTCGTAATGCTACTTTCCTGCTTAACTTTCCGATCATGCCCAATGGTTTGATCAATGAAAGAGATGAGAAAGCGGCTCAGGAATTTGGTAAAACAATTAAGGAAACGTTTGCCATAAACCTGGCTAAAATGAAAAAAATAACGGCTTCCAATGTTCGTGGCGATAGCAAAGAATTTGGTGCCGACAAAGCCCTTGATAATAATAAAGACACTTACTGGACTACAAACGATAACATAAAAGCCGCCTCGCTGCTCATCGATTTGGGTAAGCCGGTTTCGTTCAACAGATTTCTGGTGCAGGAGTATATCCCGCTGGGGCAACGGGTGAAAGCATTTAATGTTGAAGCCCTCGTCAATGGGAACTGGAAAGAAGTAACGCACGCGACGACGATTGGCTACAAGCGTATTCTTGTGTTCCCGAGTGTGAGGGCCTCTAAAGTTCGCTTAAATATTACCGATTCAAAAAATTGTGCTCTTATTTCCAATATCGGTGTTTATGACGCGCCGCAGATCCTGACCGCCCCGGCCGTTATCCGGGACCAATTTGGTAAAATCATGATAACGCCCGCTGATAAAGAATCCATAGTGTATTACACTGTAGATGGAAGTGCACCGACTCCTGCTTCAAAAAAATATACCGGTCCGTTTCAAACAGACGGAAAGTTGAATATAAAAGCAATGGCCTTCGATGCAACTACAGACAAAAGCAGCGCCGACGTAGAGGAAAAATTTGACCTGCCCCGCACGAACTGGAGGATTTTGGGTGTGGATGACGAAAAGGCAAACGCAATTTTAGATGGAGACCCCTCCACTGTGTGGCATCAAACTAAAGAAAAAAAATTGCCGGTTGATCTGGTGATCGACCTTGGAAAAGAAGAAAGCCTTTCTGGATTCAGGTATTTACCCGATCCTGGTTTATGGAACCCCGGCATGATTACTAGCTATCAGTTTTATGTTTCGCCCGATAATAAAGAATGGAAACTGGTTGATGAAGGAGAATTCGCCAATATCAAGAACAACCCTGTTACGCAAATTAAAGAATTTGAGACCGTAAAAGCACGCTATATTAAATTAAGAGCTTTGAAGAATACAGAAGGCAATGACAATATAGGGTATGCAGAAGTAAATGTCATCACCAATTAACTATGAAAGAAAGAGAAAAGAAGTGCCTGTATAAACGCTACACCAAAACAATGGAATTGCGTAACGATCCGAAGTTAATTGAAGCCTACAAAAAACTGCATGCAAAAGGGGCAGCATGGCCGGAAATAACCAATGGTATGAAGGAAGTGGGAATTATCGATATGGAAATATACCTTCTGGGAACCAGGCTTTTTATGATTATGGACACGGTAGCCGATTTTGACCATGATGAAGCCATGGCGGAACTGGCATTGAAGCCGCGCCAAGGCGAATGGGAAGCTTATATGTCACGATATCAGAATAGCAATGAACAGGCAAACGCGGGCCAGAAATGGCAATTGATGGAACATATTTACAAAATGGACGATGAGCAGAAATAATAACTTCCTAGACCTGGTGTCGAAAACAAAGATTGTTTTTGGCGGGCTATCACTTTTTTTAGCTTTATTATCTTTTAATGCAACGGCACAAAACAGATCAATTACACGCTCAACAAGAACAAAAGAGAATTTTGACTTTAGCTGGCAGTTCCACAAAGGGGATATCGCTATTAAAAGGGCGGTGAAAGCTGCCGGTTATGGGGGCTTAACGGACATCAATGTCAAGGTCGAAACAAATAAAGACGCTATTATTGCTTACACCGATGTGGATAAAGCAGCCACATTTAAGCCTGAAGACTGGAGGGGAATAGATCTTCCCCATGACTGGTGTGTGGAAGGTACTTTTGTTAACGATAAGTCAATCGGAAGCTCACCTGCCGTCAGCGGGTATTTACCTGGTGGGATAGGTTTTTACAGAAAAGAGTTTGATATACCTGAAACCGATAGAGGAAAAAAAATATCCATAGAATTTGACGGAATTTTTAGAAATAGTACTGTTTGGCTCAATGGCCAGCTGATGGGTAATCATCAAAGTGGCTATACGCCTTCAAACTACGATTTGACGGATGTTTTACGCTATGGCAATGAAGGTAAAAATGTTATTTTGGTAAAAGTTGACGCGACCGAATATGAAGGCTGGTGGTACGAAGGCTGTGGAATTTACCGGCATGTTTGGCTCAATAAAACCGACAGGCTCCATGTTGATCGCTTCGGTACTTATGTGACTACCTCTTTGATCTCACCCGATGAGGCTGCTGTAAACATAAAAACCAATATTAAAAACGAATACGGGGTCGCTAAAAACATTACACTGATCTCCAGGATTGTTGATAATAAAGGAGTCGTAGTTGACACAAAAAAGTCATCTCAGGTAATTGAACCCTTTAATACCGCTACGCTTCTTCAAAAAGGAGCTATCCAAAAGCCGCTATATTGGGCTCCCGAAACACCAAATCTTTACAAAGTACAAACTGAAGTTTCAGAAAATGGTATTACCACCGATAATTACGAAACTACGTTTGGGATAAGGGAGATTGAAATAAACCGAAATGGGGTATTTCTCAACGGAAAGCGTTATCCGGTGAAGGGCACTTGTAACCATCAGGATTTTGCCGGGATTGGCGTAGCCCTCCCTGATAAAATAAACGAATACAAATTAAAGTTGCTCAAAGAGATGGGGTGCAACGCCTATCGTTGTTCCCATCATCCGCCCACTCCAGAATTGTTGGATATGTGCGACAGGATGGGGTTACTTGTATTGGACGAAAACCGGATGTTGTCCAGTTCTGAAGAAGGGATAAAGGATTTGAAAGCCATGTTGTATAGAGATCGCAATCATCCGTCCATATTTATGTGGAGTATGGAAAATGAGGAATGGATACAGGGTACGGTAACCGGGACGAGGATATTGAAAACGCTGGTTGACATCACTCATCAAATTGATCCGACCCGACCGGTGACTGCAGCCATGAATCACGGACGAAACGAAGGAGGTTATAGCGATGTCCTGGATGTTGTGGGTTATAATTATGGGGACAAGGGCCTTGCATATGTGAAAGACCATGAAAAATATCCTCATCGAATAGAATTCTGTACCGAAGCGACCAGCTTCATTTCAACGCGAGGGGAGTATCGGAACGATTGGGGGAAGGGATATGTTTCAAATCTTGGATTGTGGAAGCCCGACTGGGGCCCGCTGCCAGGCGAGGACTGGGCGGATATTGTTAAATATCCTTATCTCGGTGGTTTATTTGTCTGGACAGGTTTTGATTATCGTGGTGAGCCAACCCCATACCAATGGCCATGCGTGACATCCCATTTCGGATTTATGGATATATGCGGCTTTCCCAAAGACGGCTACTATGCATACAAAGCAGCCTGGACGAACGAACCGTTAGTGCATATTTTTCCGCACTGGAACTGGCCTGGCAAGGAAGGGGACAGCACACAGGTGCATTGTTACACCAACTGTGAGGAAGTGGAGTTGTTGCTCAACGGCAAAAAAATAGGCCGACAAAAGGCGGTTCCTTATACTAAGCTGATATGGAATATGGTTTACCATCCCGGCAAATTGGAAGCCAGGGGATATAAAAATGGAAAACTGGTAACCCAGGATATTGTTGAAACAACTACGGCTCCGGCACAGGTAGCTTTGAATAACGACACTGACATCCTTAAAGCCGACGGTACTGACGTAGCCATTATCCGGGTGGCCATTAAAGATGCCAGGGGAAGAGTTGTCCCCACAGCCGGAAACCTGGTGAAATTTTCCATAGAAGGCCCGGGAAGAATTATTGGAACAGGGAACGGAGATCCCAGTAGCCATGATCCGGATAAGGCCAGCCAACGTACCGCGTTCAACGGATATTGTCTGGTACTGGTGCAATCGGATAGGCGGGCCGGAGAAATCCGCTTAAAAGCTGTTTCAGAAAGCCTTAAAGACGATGAAGTTGTTATTAAGGTCCGGTAGAAAGGAATAGGTTTTTGAAAGAGCATCACACATATGATATGAAACCGTATAGAACTTACAACATGGCGTCTCTTGCGAGAACCGTAATTATGGCCCTGCTTTTTGGAGCAGGTAACATGGCCTGCTATGGCCAGGACATAGACAAAATTAGTCGAAAACAATTATTTGACTATGACTGGAAATTTTTTCAGGGAGACCCAGAATCGGCCAAATCAAGAGATTTTAACGACAAGGATTGGCGGAAGCTTGATCTGCCTCATGACTGGAGCATTGAAGGAAACATCAGTCCGAAGAATCCCACTGCTGGCGCGGGAGGGTATTTCCCGGCAGGTACCGGCTGGTACCGTAAAACTTTTAGAGCCCCGGCAGCATGGAAAGACAAAAAGGTATCCGTTTATTTTGAGGGAGTCTACATGAACTCCGAGGTTTTTATCAACGGAATATCACTTGGTGTTTATCCTTATGGTTATTCGTCGTTTAGCTATGACCTGTCGCCTTATCTGGATATTAACAGTGAAAACGTAATAGCGGTAAAGGTGAATAATTCAGAACAGATAAACAGCAGGTGGTTCAGCGGGTCAGGCATCTATCGCCATGTTTGGATGAGGGTTACTGACGCTGTACACATAGATGATTGGGGCGTTGCGATTACAACGCCTGATGTATCTACAAAAAAAGCAACCGTTCAAATAAAAACATGGATAAAAAACGAAACCGGTTCTCCTCAAAATATTATTCTCCGCACTCGGTTACTGGATGCCAGTGCTAAAAATGTGGGTAATGGTCAAATAAAGGTGGAGCTGGCCGCTCATAGTCAAAAAGAAGTTGCACAAGACATTAGCGTCGTCTCTCCGCGGCTATGGACGCCGGAAAAGCCTGGATTATATGATGCCCGGATACAGGTGTTACAAAACAAAAAAATAGCTGACGAAATAAAGGTGTGTTTTGGCATGCGTTCTTTAAAATTCACCGTTGAAAATGGATTTCAGCTTAATGGTAAAACGGTAAAACTGAATGGCGGCTGTGTGCATCACGACAATGGTTGCCTGGGGGCTGCGGCTTTTGATCGTGCAGAGGAGCGCAAGGTTGAACTCCTCAAGGAAGCCGGATTTAACGCGGTAAGGACTTCTCATAATCCGCCTTCTGAGGCTTTTTTAAATGCCTGCGACAGGTTAGGCTTATTGGTTGTTGATGAATCATTTGATTGTTGGAAAGTCGGAAAAAACAAATACGATTACGCCCGGTATTTTAAAGACTGGTGGAAACGCGATCTGGATGCCATGGTTTTACGTGATCGTAATCATCCTTCCATCATCATGTGGAGCATTGGTAACGAAATAGTGGAACGCGGCACTCCAGGCGCTGCAGAAACGGCCAAAATGCTCGCAGACGCCATAAAAAAGATAGACACCACCCGGCCGGTTACATCGGCCGTTGTGGATAATGGCAAGAATTGGACAACGTTTGATCCTCTTTTCGCGGCGCATGACGTCGCCGGTTACAACTACCATCTGGAGAGCGCCCCGTCGGATCATAAACGAGTGTCTTCCCGGATCATCTTTCAAACGGAATCGTACCCTAAGGATGCTTTTGCCAATTGGAAGCTGGTAAACGACAATAATTATGTATTGGGTGATTTTGTTTGGACGGCCATGGATTACCTTGGCGAATCGGGGATAGGTCGCTGGTATTATTCGGGTGATGTACCGGGTGAACACTGGGAACATGATTTCTTTCCCTGGCATGGCGCTTATTGCGGTGATATTGATCTGATCGGGTGGAGAAAGCCGATCTCGCACTATCGCAACCTTTTGTACAATAATACTGAAAAATTGTATATGGCAGTTCGTGAGCCCGAACCACATCCAGTAGAGATCAAAACAACGTGGTGGTCGGTATGGCCTACCTGGGAAAGCTGGACCTGGCCGGACTATGTTGGAAAAACAGTTAATGTAGAAGTTTATTCCAAGTATCCAATGGTCCGTCTTTACCTCAACGATAAGCGAATTGGTGAAAAATCAACGACTGACCAAAACGAACATAAAGCTGAATTTACAGTATCTTATGCACCTGGTCAGCTTAAAGCCGTTGGTTTGGTTAACGGTATGGAAATGGAATCAACCGTGTTACAAACTTCCGGAGACGTTGCGAACGTTCGATTAAGTGCCGATCGTAAGGAAATAGTGGCCAATGCACAGGACTTGTCTTATGTTACGATAGAGCTTACTGACAAGAATGGTGTACTTCAGCCAAATGCGGTGAATCGATTGCTTTTGAAAATTGAAGGCCCCGGGGTAATTGCGGGAGTAGCCAACGCAGATGTGAAAGATACGGATTCTTATGTAGGGAATACGCACAAAGCCTGGCACGGACGCGCTTTAGTTGTCGTTCGAAGCACGCATGGCATCGGCGATATTAAATTGATGGTTAGTTCAATTGGTTTATCAGGGGCTGTTTTAAATATTAAAGCAATTTCTGAAGAAAACAAATAAACGAAACACTTGCCTCTGATAATTAAAAAGTTCATAAATTCAAAGCAATGTTTGCTCGTATGAGCGCGTGCATGATTGTAGCGATATTTAGCGTAATAGCCCTGGAACAGGTGTCAATGGGCGACAAATATCATATACGGACTATGGAAAAATACCAAAAATATGTGGTGCTGACATTAGGTTTTTTGCTTTACCTGTCGATATCACCAACCAGAGCGCAGCAAACACAATATCAATATTTGTCAGGTACAGATAAGGATCACACGGTTGACTGGGACTTTTATATCAATACAGGTCAGAAAAGCAGCTCATGGAGCAAAATAGCCGTTCCGTCAAATTGGGAACAGCAGGGCTTTGGTACTTATAATTATTATAAAGATACACAGAACCCCGAAGAGCAGGGAAAGTATAAATATCATTTTAAAGTACCGGCATCAGCAACCGCTAAAAATGTTTTTATAGTTTTTGAGGCTTCCATGACCGAAACGGAAGTTAAAATAAATGGAAAACTCGCCGGCCCGATACATCAGGGTGGTTTTTACAGGTTTAAATATGATGTTACCCAGCTGCTAAATTATAATGGTGATAATTTACTGGAAGTAACGGTTAGTAAGCGATCGACTAATGAATCGGTTAACCAGGCCGAACGTAAGGCCGATTTTTGGTTATTTGGCGGTATTTTCCGTCCCGTTTACCTGGAGATAGTTCCTGAAACATTTATTGACAGGTTAGCTATTGATGCCAAAGCAAACGGTTCATTAACGCTCGATGTATTTACTGTCCATGCAGACAGTATCCATACGATAAAAGCGCAGGTATTGAAACTAAATGGGCAACCGGCGGATGTACCTTTCAGCATAAAAGTAACCGCAGGCGAACAAAAAACAACTTTGAAGCAACAATTAAAAGATGTTTTACCCTGGAACCCGGAGGCGCCAAATTTATATAGCCTTGTGGTGTCAATTAGTGGCCCGCAAGGTGTAATTCATATCTTAAAACAACGTTTTGGCTTTCGTACGGCAGAATTAAGATTACAGGATGGGTTTTATGTAAACGACAAAAAGGTTGTTTTTAAAGGTGTATGCCGGCATAGTGAATGGCCCGAATCCGGTCGCGCACTAAGTAAAGATATCAGCCTGATGGATATTAAGTTGATGAAGGAGATGAATATGAACGCGGTAAGAATGTCGCATTATCCGCCTGATCAGCATTTTCTGGACGTTTGTGATTCACTCGGTCTTTTTGTATTGGACGAATTAACCGGTTGGCAGGCTAAATATGATACAGAGGTTGGTGAAAAATTGGTAAAAGAACTGGTGATACGGGATGTAAATCATCCGTCTATTGTGATATGGGATAACGGCAATGAGGGCGGCTGGAATACAGACCTGGATGCGGAATTTGCTAAATATGACCCTCAACATCGCCTGGTGATCCATCCCTGGGAAAAATTCAACGGTATTGACACCAAACATTATCCCGACTATAATTATGTAAGCAATTCGGTTTTATATGGGAAGGAGGTGTTTTTTCCTACTGAATTTATGCATGGTTTATATGACGGGGGGCAAGGTGCAGGTTTAGACGATTTTTGGAACCTGATGCGTAAACATCCATACTTCGGCGGCGGCTTTTTATGGTCGTTTCATGATGAAGGGGTAGCCCGGACAGACAAGAACGGACGAATAGATATACAGGGCAACGCAGCTCCTGACGGCATATTAGGACCCCACCGGGAAAAAGAGGGCAGTTTTTATGCGATCAAAGAAATTTGGTCACCGGTAGTGATCGAAAAAACTTTTATACCTAAGCTTTTTGACGGCAGATTAGCAGTGGAGAACAGGTATATTTATACCAACCTTAATAAATGCTCTTTTAAATGGAAACTGATGTCCTTACCTTTACCGGGAAGCAGTGATCTGCAAGGTAAAATTAACGCATCAGGAATAGCGGCTCCGATAAGTCTTGAACCAGGTGGCAGGGGTTTTTTACAACTCGATTTACCGGCAGGCAGAACCAATAACGACGTACTATATTTAACGGCTTATGGTCCAGATAGCAAAGAGCTCTTTACCTGGAGCTGGCCACTAAAATCACCGGCAAAGGGGATTAGTAAATTTGCAGTACACACATCCGCCAAGCCAGTAGCTGTGGAGCAGGAGGGAAGCCTGGTGATTAAAACCGATGGCATCATTTATTATTTCGATACGCAAACAGGCTATCTGCAGAAGGTGATTACCGCAAAATCAACGATTGATTTAAAGGACGGGCCAGCGCTTGCTGGTGCGAAGCATACGCTTAAACAATTAAAACATTATACTTCAGGCGAAGATGAAATAGTAGAACCGATATATGAAGGAAGCCCTCGTCTTAACATAAAATGGACATTCAGTTCAGGGAAACCCGCAAAACTCGATTATCAGTTTGATGAAAAAGGCGAGTTTGATTTTTCAGGTATCACTTTCAACTATCCGGAAGAGCAGATAACAGGCATGCGATGGGAAGGCCGCGGGCCATACCACGTTTGGAAAAACAGGCTAAAGGGGCAGCAGTTCGGTGTTTGGCATAAAGCTTATAACAATACGGTAACCGGCGAAAGCTGGAATTACCCTGAATTTAAGGGGTATCATGCAGAAGTATATTGGGTGACTGTTGAGAATAAACAAGCTCCGTTCACGGTGTACAGTAACCAGAAAGGTTTGTATTTGCAAATGCTCAAACCGGCTAAAGCCGTCGGATCTGGTAATGATAATACCAATCCTCCTTTTCCTGAAGGTAACCTTGGTTTCCTGAATACCATCAGTCCCATCGGAACAAAGTTTCAGTCTGCAGCAAAATTAGGCCCACAAAGTCAAAAAAACGTATCGCTTAATTATACACCGGTAAGTGGAAGCTTATGGTTCGATTTTCAATAGGAGGTGGTAATACTGATCATAGAAGGCATTTAATCATGGATATTCGATTTTGGCAAATAGCTATAATGACGTATTAAAATATATATTGTTGAGATATCAGTATAAACAATTGAGAAACCAGTGCAAACTCCCTCGGTTTTCCGCGATATATCTTTGTTATTAATTAACCAATTAATCAACACCTGAAATTTACCTTATGAAAAAAGCTCTTTGTGTGCTGTTAGCAGCAGCAGTATTTACCTCGTGCAAAAAAAATAACGGAGAACCAGCACCTGACAATGCTAAGGTTGAAGCCAACTGGTCATCGTCAGCTCAGTATGCCTCCTGGCAAAATGGGGGGTACACGGTTTATAATAATATTTGGGGCAGCGGGGCCGGCTCGCAAAACATCTGGGCCAATTCCTATAGTAACTGGGGAGTCTGGGCCAATCATCCAAACACAGGTGGCATCAAATCGTATCCGAATTCAACAAAATACGTCGGCGTGACATTAAGCAGCCTTAATAATTGCAGTAGCAGTTTCAATGTAACTACGCCTTCCGGCGGAGCGTGGGAAGTTGCATACGACATTTGGGATAACAATAATCATTATGAAACGATGTTATGGATGAATTCTACGGGTAATACCGATGGCAGCGGAAATGTCAAACCGATATCGTACAATTGGAATGCGGCTGGTAACCCTGTACCGGTATATACCAATCAGTCGATCGGAGGCCATACCTGGAATGTTTTCAGGGGTAATAATGGAAGTAATGATGTGTTTTCGTTCTTGAGAACCAGTAAGACAAATTCCGGTACTGTGGATGTGAAAGCTATTCAGAACTGGATAAAAGGGAAAGGCTGGTTTGGTGATATCACTTTAGGAAACGTACAATTTGGTTATGAGATTACGTCATCCTATGGAAATAACGGGTCAGGCTTGAACTTTACCACGAACAGTTATTCGGTGAGTTATAACTAACACGATAGATACAAACTATCGATTCGGATCTAAACTTTAAAACTTAGTTAATGATCATGACCAGAGACGGCATGATCATTTTTTTTTGATTTAACCGAATTAGTTTAAGTAAGTGAATGAAATGTAATTGCTTTATTTATAGTCTATTGTAGAGTATTGAACATATGGTCTATATTTTTACCCATCCGTGTCCCCCTCTTTTTTTTAAGTTGTCTTAGTTTCAACTCTCGGAATATAGTTCCAAAATGGTGTATCGAATTACTAATTCTGAGACCTATTCCACCAATTATTAATCGAACCAATATTTGTTTTTTTGACCTGAATAGACAACTGGGATTTTGTTTAAAATTTTAATGATGTGTTTAAAAAACTCACTTAATGACGGTGATCGGCATGTTAACACGAATGTCACGCAATCGATTGTAAAATCAAAATCAACCAAAATTTTCTTCATATCAAAAAAATTGAGGCAGCACCAGGAAAAAGGGAAGGAGGACAAAGATGAACACCGGCTCACCGATAAATATAAACACAAATTGATCCGGGTTTCTTACGGTCTGCTAAACTTAATATCAGCCTATTATTTCACTTAAATTTTAAATTCATGAAAAGAAAATTACTAACAAAATTCCTGTTTTTTATCGGGATTACCTTATCGGGTATCATGATAAGCCTACCCGGCTTTTCCCAAACAGGAAAAATTACCGGCAAAGTATCGGGCAAGGATGATGGGTTGCCTTTGCCTGGTGTAACGGTTAAAGTAAAAGGTACCGCAGAGGTCACAAATACGAATTCGGACGGGTCCTACTCTATAAGCGCTGTTCCTGGAAATACCCTGATTTTCTCCTTCGTCGGTTATGATCAAAAAGAGCTTGTTACTCCTGCATCGGGTATACTCAATGTCGTCTTGTCGAATACGACTAATAGTCTGAATGAAGTGGTCGTCATCGGTTACGGTACTGCCCGTAGAAAAGACCTCGTAAGTTCCGTTGACGTCGTGGCCGCGAAAGATGCCGGCGCCAACACCTCAACGAGCCCTGCGCAATTATTGATAGGTAAAGCGCCTGGTGTACAGGTAGTGAGTGCGAATGGTGTGCCGGGTGCGAACGCGCAAATTATCGTACGGGGTACAGGTTCATTTACAGATGTCAGCCCGCTTTACGTCATTGATGGTATACAGGGGGACGCCAACCTTTTTAATACGATCAGCCCGCAGGATATTGAAAATATAACTATATTGAAAGATGCTGCCTCGACGGCAATATATGGAGTTGCCGCCGCTAATGGCGTGGTGATGATTACCACCAAAAAAGGTAAAGCGGGAACCACACAGATATCATTTACATCACAGGCGGGTCTTTCAACCGTACCTAAAAAACTCGACCTGCTCCATGCTGCAGATTACGTGCAGCTCCTTAAAGATATCGATGTTAGTAACAATATTCCAATACCTGCAAAGCTTAATACACCTTATGTTTTGGTTGACCGTACCAACTGGCAGAACGAAATTTTTAAAACAGCTTTATCTACTCAAAATAATGTGACGGTAAGCGGCGGAAGCGATAAGGTTATATATAATATGTCAGCGGGCTATGTAACGCAGCAGGCAACAGTAAAGGATTATACTTTTAAGCGATTTAATAACAGGTTTGCATTGGAAGAAAAATTGGGCCGTTTTCGTTTTGGCGAAACGTTAAATTTAAGATACACGCTGACCGAGGGCCAAACTGCAGGTATAACTAACGCCCTTACCTACGCACCCTATCAGCCTGTCTATGATCCATCCGTCCCGGGTGGTTATTCCATCCTGACCAATGTCGATGATAACAGCAATGCCACCAATCCCTTACAGCCATTGGGGGTGCAAACGTTAAGCAGTCATGAGATGGTATTATATCCGCAGATATTTGGCGAAGTAAGGATTATTGATGGTTTAACGTTCCGTTCACAGGCATCGGGGGTATATGGCAGTAGTGTGGGCGATTCCTATCAGATACCTTACGTGACCTCCAATAAGCTGGGTTTCGACAGGCAGGCGGGCCGCAATTACAGCAGCTTCTCTAATTACACGATCGAGAATTATTTATCCTATAACCATAGCTTCGGTAAACATAATATTTCGTTGACAGCGGGAACCAGTTATATTGATGCTGGCAGCAGTAAATCCCTTAGTGTATTGGGGACTGGGATGCTGACCGATGCTGTAAAGGATATCGGCGTAGCTCCTACGATTACCAGCACAGGTAACTACTCAGGTTATTATACCCAATTTGGAGACGCAATTTCCTATTACGGACGTTTGATTTATTCCTACGACGATAAGTATATACTCTCTGCAAGTATAAGACGCGACGGGTCTTCCAACTTTGGCCCCTTAAGCCGTTATGGTAATTTTCCAGGAGCGGGTTTCGCATGGCGTTTCAGTCAGGAAGATTTCATCAAATCAGCTCTTCCGTTTATCAGCGATGGTAAACTGCGTATAGGATGGGGACGTACGGGTAATAACAGATTCGGGCTAACCAGTACCAATGTATTCACGTTTAGCGGATCCCCAAACGGAAATCTGGTGTATTCTTTTGGCCAGCCTGAGCAGTTCGTTAACGGAACAACTGCTATTACTATTGCCAATCCATTGTTACACTGGGAAACAACCGATCAGACTGATCTCGGAATTGATCTGGCATTTTTGAACAACCAAATAACTTTTACTGCTGACTATTATAATAGAAAAAGCAATGGCTTATTAGTACAGATACCTCTACCACCAAGCCTGGGTATAGGTATAAACACCTCCGGCAGCAACGAAGTGGTTAACGCAGCGAATGCGCAAAATAAAGGTATTGAATTTCAGCTGGGCTACCGTTCTGCTACAAAAAATGGTTTTAGTTATAATGTAAGCATTAATGGTGCCTACAATAGCAATAAAACGCTATCATTAGGTGCCCAATCGCCAACTCCAATAGTCGGGGGAGCTAATGGCGTAATGACATTGACCCAGCCGGGCAGTCCCATTGGAGCGTTTTACGGGTATAGGGTAGATCATGTAGCCAGAAATCAGGCTGAGATCGACGCGTTAAATAAAATGGCGCAGCAAAAAACCGGCAACCCGAATGCGGTTTACCAGTCAGGGTTACTCCCCGGCGATTTTATATTTAAAGATCTGACAGGAGACGGAACCGTAGACACAAAAGACCAGCAGGTTTTGGGGAGTGCCATTCCAAAGTTTATTTATGGTATTAATCTGGGTGCTGCTTATCATAATTTCGACCTCAATGTGGTGCTATCCGGTGTACAGGGTGTACAAATAGGAAATTCCCTGAAATTCTATACGGAATTCGCGGCAACCGGACATAACGCCACTACGGCTATATTGAATAGATGGCGTACGGCTGGTGATAATGCCATCTTGCCGAGAGCAGGACAGAATGTAACCGCCTCCGGAAATATTAGGCCATCAGATTTCTTTATAGACAATGGCGCTTATTTACGCGCCCGTAACCTGACCCTGGGTTATACGCTTACAAAAGCTGCTTTACAATCATTCTCGGGTAATGTTCTAAGCAAACTGCGCCTGTATATTGCCGCAGAAAATTTATTTACTATAACCGGCTATAAGGGCTATGATCCCGAACTGAGCACGGTGAACGGAGATAACAACGCTTATGATACTATTTTCAATCGTGGTATTGACAACGGACAGGTTCCGCATCCGCGCACATTTTTATTCGGGATACAAGCAGCATTTTAAAAACATCTTTAAAAATAAGTCATGAAAAAATATATAAAATTCCTAATAACAGGAGGGTTTTTGATGCTCTCCATAGGATGTAAAAAGAATTTAGATCTGGTTAATAAGAGTGCTTACACTTACGATACGTATTTTAACAGTGACGCATCTATTAATCAAGCTGTTGTAGCCACTTACGCCGGGTTGCTGCATACCGGTTTGTGGGCACGCGAGTGGTATTATACTTTTGATTTGCTGGGCTATGATGCCAAAAATAATCAGCCGCTGGTAGGCGATCTTCTGCAATTGGCCCAGTATAACTTTGGTCCCGATCAAAATCAAATCGGTCAAATGTGGTCTGCTTTATACCAGATTATATCGCGAGCTAATGTCGTCATTGATCGGGCACAGGCATGGAAGCCGGCTAATGCTACTGAGACAACTGATCAGGCGCAATATGTTGCAGAAGCTAAATTTCTGCGTGCTTATGCCTATTTTCAACTGGTTAATTGTTTTGGCAGGGTACCACTGCGTACCAAATTTATACCATTGCCTACACCAGCGGAAATTAACCTGCCGAGATCGCCTGTAGCTGATATATGGGCGTTTATTGAGCAGGATTTGAAAGATGCGGAGAAAGACCTTCCGGTTTCCTATTCTTCTACTACCAGTTATGGACGCGCTACACAAGGCAGCGCAGTAGCACTTCTGGGTAAGTCATATTTATATGAAAAAAAATGGACCCAGGCACAGGCAGAACTTGTAAAGCTAACTCAGGCACCTTTCAGTTATTCGCTGGCACCGGTTTATAACGACCTTTTTGACGATCCCAATCAGGATGACCCTGCCAGGAACCCTGAAACGATTTTTCAGATAATGAACCAGAAATGGACAGATTGGGGTATTGGTAATCAATACTATGCTTCCGGCGGGCAGGAGACCTGGGGCGGACGAGCGACACATTCGACCCGCGCGCAGGAATACGGCTTTAACGATTGGAGCAATGTATATATAACTACAACTGCTGTGAAGGCTTTTACCTATCCCAATCCGCAAAATCCTGCTGTGAAATATGTCGATCCGCGCGCGGCCTTTACCTTTTATGGTGATGCTGCGAGTGGCGGACAAACACAATATTGTCAGCAATGCAGTACAGATCCAACAGTTCCCCCAATAGATTATCCTTATGCTACAAAAGGGTATATGTGGCTTAAATACGAGTATTACAACAAAGTAGCGACTTTTGGCGGACCGCAAAGTGGTATAAACGGTCAGGTAATTCGCTATGCTGATGTTTTGCTTATGCTGGCAGAAAGCTATATACAGCAGGGCAATACGGGAACACAACCGCTGGCTTTAATTAATCAGGTACGCAGCAGGCCAAGCGTTAAAGCGCCGTTATATACTTTACTGGGTGGACAGACTGACGCGATGAATATTTTAATGAGGGAAAGACAGCTGGAATTAACCGGCGAGCAAAGCCGTTATTTTGATTTGATACGCTGGGGTATTGCCAAGCAAACTATAAATTCTGAAAGGCAAACTGAGGACGGTACACAGCCCTTTCAGGATAAAAATGTACTATTTCCAATACCTTTGGCCGAGAAGAACGCTAACGCCATAGTAGCTAAAGATGTTTCCGGAGACTGGAATTAAAAAGGCTAAACTCATGATTTTGCTGAAAAAGAGCTAACGCACTCCGTAGGTTCGGGCTCTTTTTTACAAAATTAGATAACTACAATAATAACTGAGCGCTATTAAGAAGACGGTAATGCTGACATAGCAGCAATCCATGAGCTAATTCAAAATAAATGGAATATAATGATGGAATCACAATTTGAAGAGCTGAAGGCTGCAATCGACTTAATTCAGACAAACACATCATGGGTATGGAATAACAATGAGGAATTGGAGAAGTTAAATGAAAAGATGGAAGTCATCCTAAGTATTTTAGACGAAAATACCGGATTATTGCGGGAGTTAATTACTGTTATCAAAGACCAAAAAAATCAATGAGCCGATCGAGGTGTTTCCGCTGTTGGAATTACGATGAAAAGCCGTTTAAAAGTATTTTAAGGCCGATATTAGTTTTAAAAAAAACAGATAATTAGTATCTTTGGATAACTCAAAGGGAGTGGATTACCAATCTGACTACCAGTTTTGAGATGTTAAGTTTAATTTGTTATATATCAGTTATTTATAGGATAGGGTTGTCGTCCTGCCATCCCGACACCAGCGATACCAAACTGAGTCAAAACCCTCTAAATTGCAAGATTTAGAGGGTTTTTTTATGATTATTTCAATAATTATAGTCTAAAGTAACCCATCTAACACCAAGCTTCTAAGTGCCCTATTTCGCACCCTCTTTTTAATCTTTAAAATTGTTCAATGCGTTTTACTAGCAACTCGAGGTTGCTTGTAACTGATTTAATGTTTTAATCCGGCCGGTACAGATGGAAAATTGTGACGGGCGGGAATGATATCAAATAAGTTTTAAGAACAAGCGTATGAAAACAACAAATTCATTCAGCGTCCTTTTCTTTCTGAAAAAGGATAAGGCCAGCAAAGGCCTTGCCCCCGTTTACGTGCGGATTGCTGTTAACATAAAAATCGTTGACATTTCTTTAAAACGTTGCATTAAGGTTGCTTCCTGGGATAGTAAGCTTCAGAAAATAATTGGATCGGATAAAGAAGTAAAAGACGTGAACAATGAGCCTATGAGGGATTTATTGAAACAGGAAGGTGACTCCATTATATTAGACCCTAATGCTTTCGCAGCCTAAAACCAAGCGGCTTCTGATGTCTGGATATATGGAGGCTGAGGTGAAGGTGATGGGGGATGGGCCCCAACAGTAGCTAAAAGTAAGAAATAGATTATAATGAAAAAGTTCTTCGTTCCTGCCTTCTAGTGGGGGAGATCATGTTTAAATCCACATAGTAATCTGTCTTTTACTTTATTTAATTGTAAATGAATTGCTTATATAAATATCATATTTTTATTTGCAAATAAGAAAAAGGTTACTACCTTTGCACTCCCGAAACGAAGGAAGGAAAAAAGGCGGAGACGCTGAGCGAGAAAGAAGGGAAAGCCAAAGCGAATTTGGCAGCAAAACAAAAG
>JACXTT010000539.1_pt1 | contig 64543 bp, 72 predicted proteins | sample 9270951 | NCBI WGS metagenome assembly JACXTT01 (sample SAMN15532306, study PRJNA645909) | rock metagenome | isolation source: weathered quartz diorite | place: Puerto Rico | collected 2017-06-21 | reverse complement strand
GACCCCAACGCTGTGGCCGGCTTGTTTACTTTCAATTATAACGTTCTGTATTAATCTTGCTTGATAGAGATATAAATTCAAAACCAAGTGGTTAGTCATGACTCATCGGGTAGCGGTTCTTGATAAAGAGAATTGCCAGCCAAAGAAGTGTGGTTTAGAATGTATCAAGTACTGTCCAGTAAATAAATCAGGAGCAGATTGTATAATATTAAATGAAGAAATTGCCAAAGCACAGATTGATGAAAATATTTGTAATGGGTGTGGAATTTGTGTTAAGGTCTGCCCCTTCGACGCAATAACAATAGTCAATCTTGCTGAAGAACTGAAAGCCGATAAGATTCATCAGTATGGAATGAATGCATTCAGAATATATCGAATTCCAACTCTAAAGAAAGGACAAGTGATGGGATTACTAGGTAGGAATGGAATTGGAAAGAGTACAATAATAAATATTTTATCCGGAAACCTAAAGCCGAACCTAGGTAATTATTCGTCACCGCCAGATTGGGGTGAAATTTTGAAGTGCTTTCATGGAACTGAATTAAAATCTCATTTCGAGAAAATTGCAAATAAAGAATTAAAAGCTTCTATAAAACCACAGCAAGTCTATAACCTGGCAAAACTATTTGATGGAACTGCAAAGGAATTATTAGAAAAATATGATGAACGAAATAAGATACCAGAGTTAGTGCATGATTTGGGATTACAGAATTCGCTTGAAACTAGACTTACTGAGTTGAGCGGTGGAGAACTACAGAGAATAGCAGTTGCTGTATCCGCTTCTAGAGAAGCAGATTTTTACTTTTTTGACGAACCATCTTCGTACAATGATGTATTTCAGAGAATTGGAGTTGCAAGAACGATTCAAGGTCTTGCAAAGCTAGGAAAGAGTGTCATGGTAGTTGAACATGACCTAACCTTACTGGATTATCTTAGTGACTTTATTGAGATTCTCTATGGGGAACCAGCAGCATATGGAATAGTTGCAAATGTTCTTTCAACAAAGGTTGGAATCAATGTGTTTTTAGACGGGTATCTACCGAACGAAAATGTAAGATTCAGGGATACCGCGTTTAGATTTGATGCATCAACGTCTACAGATGAGTTTGTTATGACTGAGAATACCATCGAATATCCATATCTTGAAAAGAAATATTCGACTTTTTCTGTAACGATAGAATCTGGCAAGGTACGAAAAAGCGAAGTACTTGGAATAGTTGGTGCAAATGCTTTAGGAAAAACAACCATGATGAAAATGATTGCCGGAGTAGAAAGACCAGATTCTGGAAGCATAGAAAATAAAGTCAAGATTTCATACAAGCCGCAATATCTGTCGAATGACTATGATGTTGATGTAATTTCTCTTTTGGAAAAGGCTAACGGTGGCGGAATATCAGAGACTAGTGAAGAGGAACAGATTGTCCATCCGATGAAAATAAAAAAGCTTTACAACAAATCTGTCAAAAATCTTTCAGGTGGTGAACTTCAAAAAGTAGCAATAGCTACATGTTTATTACAAAAGGTAGATCTTTATGCGCTTGATGAGCCTTCTGCATTTTTGGATGTTGAAGATAGAATAGCTATAGCAAAAGTGATTCAAAGATTTGTTCGTTCCTATGGAAAATCGGCGGTAATAATAGATCATGATATACAATTGATGGATCTGATTTCAGATTCACTTGTAATTTTTGAGGGCATTCCAGGAAGAGAGGGTCATGCAACAACTCCCACGTCAAAGGTGGATGGCATGAATCGATTTCTAAGATCTCTTGACATTACTTACAGGCGAGACGAAACAAGCATGCGCCCACGTGTAAATAAATCAGATAGCAGATTAGATAGAGAACAGAAACAATCTGGGCATTTTTACTATAGAAATTGACAAAGATGCTAAAACAAGCAATGGCAGGAATACTGACAGAAAAGGAAATGGAGGATTTGTACGGGGCATTTGATCAGATAGGAGCAATTGTAATATTGAGAATTCCCGAATCATTGTTATCTAAGAAAAAAATTATTGGTAAGGTTTTACTAGAAAAAGTGAAAACTGTAAAATCAGTTTTTTACCAGACATCTCCGGTTGAAGGCAACTACAGGATACGGCAATTGGAATTGCTTGCTGGAGAAGACAATACACAAACGGAGTACAAAGAACACGGCTGCAGATTTAAGGTAGATGTTGAAAAGACCTTCTTTTCTCCACGGCTTTCAACGGAACGCGAAAGAATTGCAAATTTGATTAATGATGGAGAAATCGTAATCAACATGTTCGGCGGAATTGGTATGTTTTCCATTGTTGCCGCAAAGAAGAAGAAATGTCATGTTTATAATATAGACATCAATCCCTTTGCTGCAAAAATGTGTTCGGAAAACATCTTGCTAAACAAGTTGAAGGGAACAATAGAATCGATAGAAGGGGATGCAACACAGGTAATAGAACAAAAATTATCTGGTAAAGCAGACAGGATTTTGATGTTATTACCTGAGAAATCCGATGAATTCTTAGATTCAGCGATAAAGGCTTCTAAAGATAAAGGAATGATTCATTATTACTGCCACATACATGCTGATAAGAAAGGTGATGTTCCTTCTCTGGCCTCAAAACATTTTCTATCAACTGTAAATGTCAAATCAACCATTTTAGGATCAAAAATAGTGAGACCAGTAGGTCCGAGATTTTATCAAGCAGTAGTAGATGTATCTATATCCAAATAGCTATTTTTTGTCATCTGTTACAAGAGAGGATGGTGAAGGCCTAGATGTTGCCATATTGTATCCAATCCAAGATATAATTCCCAAGATGCCTCCAACTGCCATTAGCACTGAAAGCTGAAGTACTATTGGACTCCATTCTGACAGCATTAACAGATATGCATAAATGAAAAAGCCCGCAATTGACAAAATAAAGATCGTTATCCCAACAGATCTCTGTCTTGTCATAACGCTAGAGTCTTTTCAAGACTTATTTATTTTAATCTAGTAAGAAAACTCGATTGCCATAAGATAAGCATCTTCACCATCTCGGTAATAGGTCTTGAGTCTCTGTTTTATAACAAATTCAAGTTTTTCATACAACTTTATAGCTTCGTTGTTGCTACATCTAACTTCCAAGTACAATTCATCTGCTTTTTTGAGTTTCACACCAAGAAGTGATTCTTCAACTAGAGCTCTTCCAATTCCTTTGTTCCGATGTTCTGGCAAAACTGCTATTGATACAACGTGACCTTTCTTTACAAATCCAAGTTTCTTAAAGTTCGAAAAACCATATTCAATTTTACACATTATATAGCCAACCAACTTTTTTTCAATTTCAGCGACAAGAAATGCTTCAGGCAACTCACCAAGTAAACTTTCATAAAAATAATCTGAATAATGTTCTGGCAAAGTTTTGAGATTTATTTCCATAACTGGCAATATATCTGATTGATCACACCTACGGATAACACAATTTCCTATTTCTCTTAGAGCTACCTGCATCTGAAAGTACTTGAATTATTAATTATTTAACTTTAAGCAAATAAACGAATTAATTTGAAGGTATTCTAGAAAGACTATTGAGTGTACCCACAATAGACGAAGTCATTTCGATTGTTTCCTCTTTATTTACTATAAAGAGAATCAATCAGAATCCGAGTTCAATAGAAATTGAAATCGAAGGAGTTGATATTACTCACAAGTTCCGTGATTTGGTACAGAAAATAGAACCAAAAAATCTAATTGCTCAACTTGAAAGGAGTAACGAAAAAACTTTCATCATAATATCAAGGTTTGAATCTCCAGCAACGAAGAAGGCGTGGATTCCTCGTGTTCTATTTGCTGCAACCATAACAACCGTAATGATTGATGGTTATTACAGAGCCATATCTACGAATTCAATTGCAAAGGTAGGGGACCCTCTTACTATAGCTATTTTGTATACTGTATCGCTGATGGGAATACTTGGAATTCATGAATTGGGTCATATTATTGCTGCAAAGAAACATGGACTTAAAGTTAGCTGGCCTTATTTTATTCCTGGAATTCCTGTGATTGGTTTTATTCCCACTTTCGGCGCTGTTATAAAATCTCAAGGCTTGATCATCAATAGAAACATACTTTTTGACATAGGAATTTCAGGACCGATAGCAGGTCTTATCATAGCAGTTATCGTTTCAACTTATGGAGCCTCCGTATCACCATTAGTGCAAAGCTCAGTAGCTGAAGAGCTTTCTGCCAAATCAGGACTTACGGAAATACATTCGAGTGTTCTAATGGATTCAACAATTATCTTGATGGGAAAGCATCTTCCTGATAAAGATCTCATAATGTCACCAGTTTTACTTGCAGCTTGGTTTGGTTTTCTTCTTACGTTCCTTAATCTTCTTCCCGCATGGCAGCTCGATGGTGGACACATTGCAAGAGCAACATTTGGACTAAAATTGCACAAGATTCTGACTTTTGTAAGCGTTGGTGTCTTAGCTTCGCTTCAATATTTCCCTATGGCATTTTTAGTATTGGTTCTTAGTATGAGAAGTCCTGATGTTAAACCATTAGATGATATTTCGCCACTATCCAGGAAGCGCAGATGGATGTTCATACTAGTTATGATACTTGCCTTTCTTTGTGCTCCTCTGCCATTCTCTATATTACCTAAGTAGTGCGTGGGAACCGTCTGAGACTATAGCAATCTTTTGCTTTTCTCCAAATGTTTTAAGAATATAGTCCATAGCTTCTTTTATTCCTCCAAATTGAATCATTCCAAGTTTTTCTTTTGTGTAAAATTGAGGCAAGATAGATACAATTCCCATTTTGAATTTCTTTCCAATCTCGGTCAAAAATAAAAGATCCTCCATGCCATCCACATATTTTGCTGGACTTTTTAATCTGTCAAGACTCATACGACCCTCTACATATTGCTGTATGGCATCAGATCCTAAACCATTTTTACACTCAGCCAAGAGAATTACAAGGCCCTCTTCTTTTACAGCATTTGAGCAATTCCAGATCGCGGAAAGAGACCTGCTGAATGTTTCATTACTAGCTTCCTTTCCTGTACTAATTATGATAGTTCTTTGTTTTCCTATTTCATTTACTGCTATAGACGATAATGATTTAGATATAGATACAGTAGATGATGGGTGACCTGTAGATATGTCAACAATTCCTGTCTGATTAGCAACAATCTCTATTGAGGATATCTCAAACCCATCAGCAAATTTTCTCGCAATATCCATCGTTCCTAGATTTTCGCCTGGTGAGGGCAAATTCCCATTTCTTTTTTCATATGCTTCTAGCATGTTTTCTTTTCCAAATCTTCTTAGTAATTTAGTAGATACCGTGTTGTATCCAAACAAACCGTCAAATTCCATTTCCCCAACAAAAACTAAATTAGCATTAGAAAGTTGTGAGATGTCGAATTCAGATATTGATATGGTTGGGTCAGAAAAAACGTTTTTTGCGAGATGCAAGTTTGATTTATCAATAAGAATTTTTGGTTTTGTAAGAGATTTCCGTGAACATATTTCAAGTAAGGCCAAAATCACTTTCTGAGCAGATTTTGTATAATCCAGAATGACTAGTTCAGTGGGTTTTGTCATGTCTAGAGCTTCAATCTTGGAGATAATCTCAGAATCAACTAGGCTTGTGCCTCCTGGTTCTATTTGCCTCTCAAGGTTCTCTGCCTTTACGTCTAGTACAACATCGGTAGGGCCATAATTGAGCCAAATTTCCGGCATACAGTGATCGATAAGACAGTTAAAATAAATCTAGTTCGATAAATTTTCCTGTGGATTTTGTCAAAGAGTTTGCAATTTTCTTACAAGAAAGCGGAGCAATCAAGTTTGGAAGTTTCAAACTCTCAAGTGGCAAAGAAAGTGCCTATTACATTGATCTCAGGATAGTACCAAGTCATCCTCATCAATTTAGAAAGATGATAAAAGCTCTTCAAAATTTAATATTGGAAAAAACTGGTTTAGAGAGTTTTGACTGTATTGCATCGGTACCAACCTCTGGGCTTGTTATAGCATCGGCATTGTCCTTTGAAACTGTAAAGCCTCTGATTTACATAAGAGCAAAACCAAAGGACTATGGCACAGGAAGCGTTATAGAAGGTAAAGTTCCCAATGGCTCTAAAATACTACTTATCGATGACGTAGGTACCACAGGTCTATCTTTACTAAATTCCATAAAAGTTCTAAAAGATGCTAAAATGGTAGTTACGGATGCATTTGTTGTCGTAAATAGATTTGAGGGAGCAAAAGAGCTGTTAGGGTCAGCGGGCGTCAAATTACATGAGTTAACCGATATTCTAACAATCTCAAATATCCTATACGATCAGATGCTTCTAGATGAGCAAACCCTGAATCGTATTAAAAAACAGATGAGTCGAGTCTATTCCAAAGCCGAAAGTACTTGATCAGCTTTCGTAGATCATTAGTTCTTTCTCTTCTAGAAGGGTATGGAGATTGTGTACTGCTCTATACACTTCGGATTCTTTTTTTGCTCCGGTACAGACAAGTTTTCCAGATGCGAACAGCAGGATGACGGTTTTTGGATCAAGCATTCTGTGTATTAGGCCAGGAAATTGTTCTGGTTCGTACATACTTCTTGGTAAGCTTCTTGCGGCTTGTTCCAAGTGTATCTTTCCTCCTAGGCTAGCAGATGCTACTATATTTTGTATGACTATTACAGCATCCTTTTTTATTTTGATTCCGCCTTTTCTTAGTTTTTGTACTACACTGCGAACTGCTTTAATTGCCTGTTCTTCTGATTTTGCTCCAGTGCAAACCATCTTACCAGAACTAAAAATCAATGTTGCAGTCTTGGGCGATTTTAGTCTGAATACTAGACCCGGGAATTGATCAGGATGATATTCAACATCTGGAAAAGTTTGAGTTATGACATTAAGATCAATTCTTTGATCAACAGAAGCCGATGCCACAACATTTTCTATGCTGACGATAGGTTTTGTTTGAGGCATTCTGGTCTTTATATATGGGCTTTATATATACTCTGTAACGTTGCAAGCTGATGTTGTTAGTATCATATCCATATACTTCTAAACCATTTTGGCAGCTCGGTCAAATGCCTTTACATCATGTGTCAGCCATAACTCTGATTCCTCATTGCAGCCAAACCATGATAGTTTATTGCTTATTTTAAAATTAGCATATTGTGCATGCGTGTAAACTAATCAAAAATGAATCAAGAGAATTTAGTGGGCCCAAAGGGCTTCGATCCCTTGGCTCACCGGTTATGAGCCGGTTACTCTACCAAGCTGAGTTATGGGCCCCACCAAAAAACAATTTGGCTTGCAGTATAAAATAGTATAGAGTTAGCAGTATGCCTCGTAACAACTATCAAGCAAGAGATTTTGGGCATCAAGTGATTTACTAGCAATCTGCGCAAGATTATCTTCTCTTGATGCCGGAATGTTTTCAAGAATTTTCCTCCAAAGTGCAGCATGTCTTATGTCTGCTTCAGTGTGGATCCTAAAGTAATCTATCGAGTCTTCATCAGCAATGCCATAGAATTTCCTTAAGCCATCTATCTTTGAGATGCTTATCTTTGGAATTTCCTGTTCCAAAGCATACATTGCTGTAGCTCCCGCCTCGAACGAATTCATAAGGCCTGATAGATGTGATATGGCTTGCCTTGTTTTATCTAGACCTTTGTAGTTTTCAAGTTCTGTTCGTAGCACTCCTACAGCACCTGCAAATTTTATCCATGCCTCAATGTGTTCATATTCTTCTTGTTTGTTTGAATCAAGTTTGCTTCTTATATTAGAAGGGCAAGTTTCCATTATTGCACCTACAAAAGAAGGAACAGATTTCACTAACTGAAAGTATTCTTTAGAATAACCACTAAGAGATTCAAGAGGCAGTTTTCCTTCGTTCCACATTACGTAAAATTTGTGTTTTAGCAGACTTTGTTCTTCAATCATGTTATCAATTCTTTGTACAAGCGAATTCATGCGAATTATCAAAGTATGGCAATAAAAAAATCTTTTGAATCACTTCAAAAGGATTTTATGGATAATATACAGGATGCACAGCGGGCTCCAGTGGTGTAGACCGGTCAAGCATATCGGCCTTTCAAGCCGGGGATCCCGGGTTCAAATTCTAAACGATGAAAATCCCGGCTGGAGCACCTACAAAAGCATTAATATTTAATGTTGTTTACGCTCCATAGTGCAAATTTTTGGATAGAAAAAATTTTGAGATAAACCCTCTCATAAAAGACTATAGAAATTATATCGATAAAATTGATCTAGCCCTTAAGCGTGAATTAGAGCTTTACTCATCCTCAGAATTCTTTGAACCACTTGAGTATGCATTAGAGGGTGGCAAGAGAATACGACCTCTAATTCTAATATTATCGTCAGAAAGCGCCGGCAATTGTGACGAAAATTCTTACGTTGCCTCTTGTGCCGTAGAGCTATTACACACCGAATCTGTAATTCACGATGATATTATTGATAATGAAATTCTAAGAAGAAGAAAAGATCCTTTTCACATCAAGTATGGATATAATACAAGTATAATTACTGGGGATTTTGTTCTTGGCTTGATCTTAAACATATCATCTCGTCTGAATAACCCAAGGATAGCAAGAGAGCTTGCAAATACAGCTATGATGATGAGCGATGGGGAAATGATTGAAACTAGATTGGAGACAAGCGAGGATATCACCTTCGATGATTATCTAAAAGTTATAGAATACAAGACTGCCACTGCCTTCGAGGCAGCATCAAAAATAGGCGCAATACTAGGTGGCGGCAGTGAAGAACAGATACTAGCACTTGCAGAATATGGTAAGAATATGGGCATAGCGTATCAAATCCGTGATGACTTGCAGGACTGGAATAATGAGGATAAGTTATTTAATATACTAATCAAGAAAAGTTCCGATCCTCGCATTGTGTTTGATCATATGGATATGTTGCTGAACAATTATTCTAAGAAAGCAAAAACAGCACTTCGGAAAATTAATGACAGCGTTTCCAGAATGCGACTTGAAAGTCTTTTAGATTTAACGATGCTTAGTGCGTAGTGGTAACACTAGCTAACGCTGGTACAGCAGATTTTGCAAATTCAATAAACGGATCTGGATAAACACCTATTCCAACAATAAAGATTATTGAAAATATCATGACTGCAATAATTGATTTTGGTTCTTTTACTCTTTTTTCTGATTCGCCTTCTTCAAAGTACATTTTTCGAATTATCCAACCATAGTATGCAAGGGACAGGGCACTGTTAAGAACTCCAGCTACCGCTAAATAAGGAGCCCATGACATGACGGAGCCTGCGTTTATTGCTGCTCCAAACAACATAAGCTTGCTCCAGAATCCGTTCAGTGGAGGAACACCAGCAAGAGCAAGAAGAGATATCGCTAAACCAAGCGAAGTGATTGGCATTCTTTTACCGAGTCCTCGTATTTTGTCAATATGTGAAATTGACAAGGTTGTAATTGTTCCAGCCACTGCTATAAATGCAGACGCTTTCATGACCGCATGATTTAGGATATGAAATAGCGAAGCTTGTATACCAATCTGGGAAAATGGTGCAATACTTAGACCGATCAAAATGTATCCGGCATGACCTATACTAGAATAAGCTAGCATCCTGGTAAGGTTTTTCTGCATTATTGCAGCAAGATTTCCTACAGTCATAGTGACAATTGCAATAATGGCAAGAGCGAAAGCCCAATTCAGATCAAGCGCTATTGCACCCATTATAATGACTCTTAATGCAGCGGCAAAGCCAGCTTTCTTTGTACCTGCTGCAAGCAGTGCTGATATGGTTGGAGGCGCCCCTTCATATGTATCTGGAAGCCACATATGGAAAGGCACCAAACCTATTTTGAATCCAAAACCAGCTATAAACATGGCAACAGCTAAAAGCGCAAGGGGCATCATGTCGGGTCCTAGTTTTGAAAATCCTGTAATGACTTCACCTATGTTTGTAGAACCTGTAAGTCCATAAGCTATTGAAATTCCATAAATTATAATTCCTGACGAAAGTGCACCAAACAAGAAGTATTTCAGAGCAGCTTCATTAGATGATGGATCTTTTTTCGCAAAGCCAGCAAGAACATATGTAGGAATGCTCATGAGTTCCCAAGCAACAAAGAGCATTACCAGATCGGTTGAATAAGCTATAAGCACCATTCCGATTGACGATAATAAAATTAGAGAATAATACACGGCGGGGTTAGTCCTACCTCGCATGTAGTTGAATGAACCTACTGTTGTCATTATTGCAACGATCAACATAGCAATTGCAAAGAAAGAACCAAATGTATCATCGACTAGAACATTCTTTGAGAAAATTGCTGCTGGCGTGATGTGTTTTGAAATTATTTGATATCCAACAAATGCTACAGCTACAATTAATGCTGCAAAAGCTATTCCGCCATAAAGTGAGGAACCTTTCTCTTTTCTTGCCACATTAATTACAGGAATAATTACTCCAACAGATCCCAGTATCATTGTTAAGATTATTGGAGTTGAGGTAAAGTCTATCATTTTTGTATCTTCCTAAATTAATAAAAGTAATACAACAATTAGGATGCCAGCACCAAAAACATAAAGATATGATTGTGAGATTCCTGTCTGTGTAGATTGCATTATTCTTGCACCTCCGGCCATTGTTTTTTCTGGTACTAGGTTAAGCCCTTCAATTACAATATTCTCAAAGTAACGATAAACGCCTCTGGCAAGATATAAAGGCGCTACAACAAATCCCCAATAGATTAGTGCATTAAGATACCATCGGTTTAAGAAAAATTTGTGAATTGCAAAAAAGAAGATGTTTGAATTTACAAATTTTACAGGATCGACAAATTTTCCTATATAGAAGATATACCCTAGCCCAAACCCAATTGCGAATGCAGAAAGGGAAGATACTAGTGCTACAGGATTAACTCCTTCTAAAAAGCCACCTAATACAGATTGAGATTCCATTGCAACGTTTGCCAAATTAGATTTTATTCCAAATGATGACGATAGATATTCTGTGAAAATGTGATGTATTTGATGTTCAAATGCAAGACCGATAACACCTATTCCAATTGTCAGCGCTGCAAGAATTCCATATGGAACCCACATTGATGGGCTTGCTTCGTGAATATGATAACCTTCCTTCTCCATTTCTTCCACGTGTTTGCTTTTGTTACCAAAGAAGACCATTCCTATCATTCTAGTAGTATAGAAAGTAGTCATTACTGCGGTGATCAAAGCTAGAATAAATATTGGAAGAGCCCACGTATTTCCTGATTCATACACAGCTGCAAAAATAGCGTCCTTACTCCAGAAACCAGTTGTGATAAATGGAGCACCCATAAGTCCTAGTCCTGCGGCCCACATGAAAGCATAAGTTTTTTTCATGTATTTCCTTAGTCCTCCCATATCAGTCATAAATCGGGAACCAACAATATGCAATAATGATCCTGCTGCCATGAATAGGGAAGCTTTGAACATTGCATGCGAGATGAGATGGAAAAATCCTGCAGTGTAACCGTCAACAAACTGCCTTGAAAGGCCTGCGACACCAAGTGCCATCATCATATACCCAATTTGTGAGCCGGTAGAATATGCAAGGACTTTTTTTATTTCAGGATGTACCATTCCTTGGGTAGCAAGCAAAAATGCAGTGATTGCACCAACCCATGCTACTACGTCAAAGAACTGATCCATGTTGATACCAATGGCAGCCAGTGCAAAGAACAACGGTCCGAGCCTAGCTACCAAAAACACTCCTGCTTTTACCATTGTAGCAGCGTGAATAAGGGCTGATACCGCGGTGGGTCCTGTCATTGCTTCAAGTAACCACTCATTGAGAGGGAATTGAGCAGATTTTCCTATTGCTCCTCCAAAAAGCAACACTGCTGCAGGAATTAGTAAATGTTGAGCAGACATAGTAGTTGCCCAAGCGGTATTCTCCGTCAGCTCTCTGAATCCAAATGTTCCAGCGAACGCAAAAATTAGAAACATCCCAGCTAGCATCATGACATCACCAACTTTTGTCATTATGAATGCCTTGATACCAGAATGGGTTGGCGAATAGTAATCAACTAATCCTAGGACTTTACGGCCTTCTATTCCAACATGATCTTTTTTCTTGTCTTTATACCAGAATCCAACCAATGCATAGGAGGCCAGACCTACTCCTTCCCATCCAAAGAAGAGTTGTAAGAAGTTATCTGACAATACAATTAATTGCATAGAACCCACGAAAAACGCCATCCAGAACCAGAATCGAGTAATGTCTTTGTCCCCTTTCATATAACCAGTACTGTAGACAAAGATCAAAAATGAGATCCAAGCAACTACATTACTCATTAAAGCTGCTAGTGGATCTGCCAGCACTCCTGCCTTAAGTCCAATTGATGATATCCATGGGATTTGATTATGGATTTCGTTATTACCAAGAGCTAATGGTAGAATAGTAGTTGCTGAGATTGCACTTGCAAGAGCAAAAGCTACTGCAACATAACCAGTGGATTTCTTTGAGAATTTTGCCACACCTGGAATAACAACAGCTGCAACAAATGGAAGTATCCAAACTGCCCAAGCGTTCAACGCATTTGCGCTCAAACCAAACTCAAAGGATCCAACAGCCATATTCTAAACTCCCATCAATCCTTTCATGAAAGGAACTATCTGGTTAAAGAAAATATCTGGATATATTCCAATTACCACAGTAAATCCTGCCAAGACCATCATTGGTCCAGTGACGTACCAGTTAGCTTCTTTTGTATTTTCTAGATTTTCTGGTAGCTTCCCAAAGAAAACTCTCTTTATCATCCACAATACATAAGCCATCGTAATAACGGTCGCAACCAATCCCAAACCAAATGCAATCATTCTTACGGTTGAGCCTTGCTGGATTGCGGTCTGTAAAACACCATAGAACATGGTCCATTCTGCCATAAATCCGCTGGTTGGTGGTATGCCCATTATTGTAAGAGCCCCTATCGTGGCACAGACAGCAGTTATTGGCATTTTTCCCGCGAGCCCACCCATCTTTGTTATACTTCGAGTTCCAACCTGCAAAATTATGGCACCTACCATCATGAAAAGCAAGACTTTGCCAAGACTGTGAGAAACAAACATCATCTCAGCCCCAGATAGTCCTAGAGCTGATGCAGAACCAATTCCAAAGAGTATGTAACCCATCTGGCTCATACTTGAATAAGCAAACAACTTCCTGATATCATCTTGAACCAATGCCATTATTCCGCCATACATCATCGTAGCAAGGCCCCACAGATTTAGAAATAATGCAAAGTGAGAATATTCTCCTGGTAAGAGCATTACTAACAATCTAAAAATGCCATAAGCCCCTACTCCTAGCATTGCACCTGATGATAGTGCATTAAGTGGTGTGGGTGCCGCACGATACACATGTGGTAGCCATATGTGTACCACAAATGCTGCCATCTTTACACCAAGTCCGATTATTATTCCAACCGCGGAAAGTACCAGAATGTTTTGCGGTATGCTGTGCTCCTTTATGTCTGCAAAATTAAAGCTTCCAACGTTTAGTCCTATCGCAAGAAAACCAAGGAGAAGAATTACTGCACCAACATGTGTCCAGAAAAAGAATAACAAAGCTACTCTTCGTTTCGCTTCGTATCCCCAGAATGCTAACATAAAAAACGCTGGAATAAGCATTACTTCAAAGAAGACATAGAATTCTATCAAATTAGTGGCAAGAACTGTACCCAACATGCCCATTGCCATAACAAGAAAGAGTGCAAAGTATGCACCAATCTGATTATTTACATAATTTTGCAGCGATGATGATTCTACCATAGCGGTCCCATCACCAATCAAATGTTTTTGTAAATGCGCTCTTTCTTCAAATTGTGATGTTATCTTTGCAACCATGTATGGCTTCGAAAATAATACCATTACGGTAGACACCACGTAGATTATTATCGCAAATGGTGATGCAAGACCATCAAGCATGAGGCCAAATTCACCAAATAACTGAGTCCAGCGATAATGTTCTTCGTAGGTTCCTGAGAATACAGACGTAATCATTATTGTTGTACAATATAACAAAAGTCCGAAGCTAAACCAAACCGATGCATTGGGACCAAATTTTTTACCAAGTAGATATGCTACGGGTGATAATAGCAGAGGCAAAAAGACAGCCTGCAGTAGTATAAATTGCATCATCCTTTCAGACTCCTGAAATCAGCTATATCGATGTTATTGTACATTCTATATGCTACAATTACCAATGCAAGTCCCACAGCGACCTCTGCTGCAGCAATCGCAATTGAAAACAGAGCAAAGGTTTGTCCTTGACTATTTGGAATGAACCTTGCAAAAGCAACCAAATTGAGATTTGCGGAATTAACAATCATTTCCACGGCAAAAAGCATCCTAATTGCATTTCTTTTCACCGACAGCCCGTATATTCCAATGGCTAGTAGAGCCACTGAAACTAGTACAAAATCAATCAGTGCGTTGGTCATTTGCCACATCCTCCCTTCTAGCTAATGCTAAAGCTCCAATTACAGCAGATGTTAATATTAGCGCCATTACGATGAGCGCAGGCGAATAGTAAGTAAGAAAGTCCTCACCTATCTTTTTGTAGTCCACAGATGGAGTGTTTGTCTCCATTGATTTCAAACCTGAACCGATGATTATTGTTCCAATTCCAAGCATCACAATTATCATTAATCCTATCCCTGCGTATCTTCGTCGCGAGTCCTCTATCTTATTGAAGATAAGCTCACGTCTAACTAGCATGACTGTAAAAAGGATCAACACAGCTATAGAGCCTACGTATACAGAAAGTTGGAACATTGCTACAAAAGGCGCATCCAAAAGTAAGAAAAATCCAGCTATTCCAGATAATGTAAGCATAAGTGCAATTGAACCGTAAATTAGTGAACGTATTTCAAGCGCAGCTATAGCAGAACCAATTGTTAAAACAGAAAGAGCTAAGAAAATAGAATCAACCATGTGAGGCACCCCTGTCATCGATCTTTATTTCGACATCTTGTGACATCTTCGGTTTTATAGAGAGCTGGGCAGGGGTGTATATTAAAGCAGACTTGGTGAAGGAAGAAAGCTCATAATCGTTTGTCATATACAATGCATAGAAAGGACAGGCGTCTACACACAGACCACAGAATACACATTTACCATAATCTATCTGTGGCATTATTGCTTTCTTGTTTTGTTTCCAAGTTTCGTTTACCTTTACCATACCGATGGCTTCAGCTATTCCTTCACATGCTACAGCACAAAGTTGGCAGCCGGTACAGTGTTCATGATATAGTATGTGTCTTCCTCGCAATCCAGCAATTCCTACTCCTGTTTCCGGATTGAATTGAAAGCCATCACCGACAAATTTCAACTTCTGCTCTGGATATCGTAACGTGAATCTTTTGACTGCAAGATGTTTCACGCCTGAATTGAGTGCCCTGATGATTCCACCTGCGGTGCTCATTGTATTAATCCTCCTGAGCCCAAGACACCTGCATATAACAATCCGAGAGCTATAAAGATGTTAACGAATGCTAAACCTATCCATTTGTACCAACCCGTATGCAACAGCATATCGATTCTTATCCTTGGAAAGACACCACGCGGCAGTAGTATCAAAAGAATTACCCCTACAGTTTTGATAACAAACCATAACGTACCATTAAGCATTTCCTGATCAAATAGTGGAAGACCAGGGAATTTTGCAGTTACCGGACCAATTGTGATTCCATTTGTAATTATATCAGCTGGAAATGGAGGCCATAACATTGGACCGTTCCAACCTCCTAGAAATAGAACAGTAAATAATCCAGCAAATGCGTAAAGTTTCAAGTAAGTACCAAGCTGAATCAAACCATACATCATTCCAGAGAATTCCGTTAACCATCCAGCTACTATCTCGCTTTCTGCTTCAGGTAGATCAAATGGTATTCTTTCAAGCTCAGCTATGATTGTAATGAAAAATACTATTGCGCTAATAGGAGTAAAGATTATCCACCAATAGTGTTGCTGAGATTCGACTATTTGCGAAAGATTCAGTGTACCAGATAAAATTACGACGCTAAGAAGAGACAAGATCAGTGGAATTTCAAATGAAATCATTTGATGTAATGCTCTTAGTCCCCCGATGAATGTCCATTTGCTATTTGCAGCCCACGCAGAGAGTACTGCTATTATAGGAAAGAAACCAATAGTGGCAAAGACAGCCAACAGCCCAACAGTAGGATTTGCCACAACCCAACCTGGTGCAACAGGAATCAACGATACAAATGCGCCTGCAGTACCGACAAACAATAGAGGACCTATCCAGAAAATTGGCTTGTCAGCTTTAGCTGGAATTATTATTTCCTTAGACACTAGCTTAAGTCCGTCGCCCATCAATTGGAGTATTCCTTCTATTTTTCCACAGTAAAGTGGTCCCACTCTTAGCTGCATCTTAGCAAGGAATTTTCTCTCTACGAAGATTGTTGCTGCTGCAATAAGAGCTGCAAAACCAAATCCTGGAAATACTGCAACTCTGAAAAATGTGGTGTGAATAAAAGACTTGATAATTGGAATAGTTCTTGATGGATCAGCAAGCCAAGTCAGAGCAAGATATGGAGTAAGAAGTTGTCCGTTAATCACGGGTAGTTTAACGTAGAATAACATTATGAAAACAATTGGAAGTCCAATTATAGTGAATATTAGTAAGACCCAAAATATTATGTCTACAAGGGACGCGATGAATCTGCTTAGTCGAAATTCAGGAGCAATTGTAGACATTTATCTATCTGCCTCCACTGGCCAATAGTTAAGACTCCAATATACAGCAGGCATGTTTCCTAGTTTTTCCCCTTTTAGTAAATATGGTATACAAATCAAATTCCTAAATGATCCCACACTTATCTTGACCCTGTATGGCTCTGGTCTGTTGTTAGATACTATATAATATCCCAGAGCACCTCGCCCTGATTCTACTCTGCGATAAACCTCGTCATTTCCACCCTTTGGGTTTGGCTTTAGTTTTGTGCGCACAGAACCTGACTTTGGCATTTTTTGCAATGCGTCCCTAATTATTCTACAACTTTCAAACATCTCAAGATAAGGAACTCGAGATCTAGCATAAGAATCACCTTCCTTCATTACTACTGTGTCAAAATCTAGATTTTCATACACGTCATATGGTTCCTTTTTCCTAATATCATAATCCACACCAGATGCTCTAAGAACCGAGCCCGTAGTCCCAAGTCTTATAGCATCAGTCCTTGATAAAATTCCAGTACCTTCCGTTCTTGCTATTAAAAGCGGATTTTGGTAGAATATTGCTTCATATTCCTTCAATCTTTTTTCGAAGTATTTTACTTGTCGGAGACATCTTTCTTCAAAGTTAGCAGGCAAGTCATTACGAACTCCTCCTGGAACAAGATATGCATGAGTTACTCTTGCGCCAGACATAGCTTCTAAAAGATCTATGAATAGTTCCCTGTCTCCTGCAGGCCACATAAACATAGTTGAATGACCTAGAAAAATTCCATAGATTGCGAGCCAATACAATGTATAGATACATCGATTCAATTCAGATGCAATAACTCTGATGTACTTTGCTCTTTCTGGCACTTCAATGTCTAAGAGTTCTTCAACTGCAAGGCAATACGGATACAGTATATTTGAAGAATCGTGAATCACTGGCCTTTCAAGATGTGGAATATTTTGAATGTAGTTTCGATATTCTGCCATTTTTTCTTCTCCACGATGAACATATCCTGGATCAGGATCACACGACACAATGTAATCTCCATCAACTTTTATGATAAGTCTCATATGGCCAGATCCTGGATGTTGAGGACCTACGTTTAACGTCATGATCCTTTCATCTATTTTCTCAAGCGCTATTCCAGGCGGTAGTTGTGTTACCATTTTATCGTCCCTTTATCTTGAAATCTTTTCTAAATGGTGGAATATCTGCCCAATCTTCTGGGAGAAGCAATCTTCTGTTATCAGGATGGCCTTCGAAATAGACTCCAAACATCTCAAAGCATTCTCTTTCATGAAATTCAACGCTGTAAAACACATCACGCAATGATTGAATCCTAGAGCTGTCTTTTCCCGGGTGAGGAATGTCTTCGCGTGGAACCCGAGTTGCTAGGGATAGAATTTGGCTTTCTTTTTGCTCTTCCGTATAGGAACCTAAATGATACACAACCTCTATTTCTTTTGAATCTGGATAATCAACTCCAGAAACTGATTCAGCATGGTCGTATCCAAGTTCATCACGAATAAAGTAAGCAACATCCAAAATATCTTCTCTCTTAGTGCTCAACCTGATTCTGTTTGGCCTCACATAATCTACATTTACCTTAGAACCAAATTTTGAAGAAACCTTATCGGATATTGATTTTTCAAATTGTGGTATAGGTCTTGGATGAATTGGTAAGTCTGGAGATAGATCTATTCCCTTGTCTTCGTAGAATTTGCGTAATTCTTCTTTTGTTTGAGAATTATCTAGACTAGTTTCTGTAGAACCAGATGCGTCAGATGGTACACCCGTAGTCTCACTGGGTTCTTTGTCCTTTTCTTTTTTTTTGACCATGCTATACAGCCTTCATTCGTTTAATTTTTTCCTGAAGTAGCATGCATCCTTGAATTAGAGTTTCGGGTCTTGGCGGACAACCCGGTACATACACATCAACTGGAAGTACGCCATCAATTCCAGGAAGTACGTTATACGAATCAAAGTACAATCCTCCAGTAATTGCACATGCTCCCATTGCTATCACATATTTTGGATCAGGCATTTGATCATAGACCATCCTTAATCTAGGTGCCATTTTTCTGGTAATGGTTCCCATTACCACAATAAGATCACATTGTCGAAGAGATCCAAAGGCCTCTATGATACCAAATCGTTCTACATCATATCGGGGACTTGAGGCAGCACCAAATTCCACACTACAACATGCTGTTTCAAGATGCACAGGCCACAGTGACCAAAGTCGTCCCCAATTTATGGCCAGATCTAATGGTTTTCCAACTGCTCTTATTAGAATATCGCCAAGTTTTCCGACCAATACATTTGTTGCATGAGGCGCGGTATCTTGACTGAATAGTTCTTTTAACAATTTCCTTCCCTGTACACGAGTCCATCCATATTTGATTTAAGAGTTACCAAATGTTCTTCCTCCCTGCTTGATATAATGCATAAGCAAAGGCAGCAAACATTACTGCCAAAAAAGCTATAATCGGAAGAGTAGCTGACTTGGGCAAGCCTATGATACTACTACCCCATGCATACAAGAAAATTGACATAACATCGAATACCACAAACATCAAAACAAATGCATAGTATTGCATCATAAAATGAGTTCTACCCTCTCCCTTTGGAACTTGACCTGCTTCCATTGGAAGATACTTGACAGGATTACTTGTACGACGCGGCGCAATCATTTTTGATATAATCAGTGCCGGTCCTGTAGCTACAACTGCAAATCCAAACAATAGCAGAACTGGACTAAAACTAGTTGCAGCTTCTCCTACCAAAGTAGCTAACAAGCCAATCGGAGAGTATAAAAATCTATGCACATTATGCGATCCTTATCTCAATTCAAAACAAATTTTTCATCAATTTTCTATAAATCAAGTAAATCTTCATTCATGAATTTTTTGCAATTCCATACATTCGAAAATGATTGATATATGACGATATCGACAACTCGTCCATGGTAAATGTTGGAGAGAATGCACCGCCATTTACTCTCGTTGACACAGACCTCAAGATGAGAAACTTGGACGAGTTTAAAGGAAAGAAAGTGGTTCTTTCGTTTTTTGTAGCAGCGAGTTCACCTGTTTGCACCAAAGAAATGTGCACCTTTAGGGACCAATGGAGTGATGTAGCAAAACTAGGTGCGCAGATAATAGGAATAAGCAATGATGGACCATTTGCAAATAAGGCATTTGCAGAGGCTCACCATCTCAACTTTCCTGTCTTAGGGGATTACAAAAGTCAAACAATACGTGATTATGGAGTACTTATGCCAGATCTCTTGCATGTCAAAGAGTATGATGCGGCAAAAAGATCAGTCTTCATTGTGGACGAAGGTGGCAAGATTGTGTACAAATGGGTGTCAGATAATCCTCTGATAGAACCAAACTATCAAGAAATAATGAATTTTCTAAAAAAATAGATCCTTAATTTTTATTTTGAAATAATTGTCAGTCTTTATTCTATCTCTGCAAGAACATCATTCTTTGCTACAGATATTCCCTGTTTTATTTTTAAGGATTTGATAACACCATCTTTATGTGATTTAATAGAAACTTGCATCTTCATCGATTCCAAAACGCATACAACATCACCTTTCTTAACTTTGTCACCAGCAGAAACATTAACTGAGACTACCCTACCTGGAATTTGGCTCTTCAGATATACTTGCGAATCAACTCCAGATTCCACTCCAGAATTCTTGTAAACAATTTGGTCCAAATCTGGACGTTTGTTGAATGTTATCTTTACTCCGTCAACGACTAGTGTTATTTTAGATGTGCTATTTTCAATGTATTTGGCTGTATGATATATGTTGTCTAACATGAACTCAATTTTTTCATGAGTCATGTTCAGAATTTTTAGATGGTGTTCCTTTCCTTTTGTATTAACAGTGAACTCATTATTTCCAAGGGATTTTACTATCTCTCCATCTAAGGTTTCGTCTGTATTTTCTAGTTTGAATTTCATCTTAGTGTCTATCCAATTGTGTTTTCCAGCGAATGCTTTGTTCCTTATTTGGCCTTATTTTGTTTTTGAGAAATTCAGAATGTACCAAGGTCGCTGCGAGGGCAGCGTCGCCTTTTTGAGAAGCCTCTTTTTTCATGTCTTCGCGTAGTCTATCTAAGATTTTGAACCTATCAAGAAAATCAGTTGATAGATCCCCCTTGATGAATTCTTTGCTGTCCAATATCGTTCTGTATAATGGTACAGATGTCTCCACTCCTTCTATGTAGAAATCAGATAGTGCAACTTGCATTCTTTGTCGTGATTCTTCAAAATTTTGTCCCCATGTGATAAGTTTGGCCATTAAAGAATCATAATATGGAGAGACAGCACTTCCTGGGTAGAGATATGTATCTACGCGAACTCCAGGACCGGAAGGAATGTTTACATCAGATATTCTGCCAGTTGAAGGAGCAAAGTCAAGAAAGGTATCCTCTGCATTTATTCTGCATTCTATGGCACAGCCATTGACCTTTAGATCTTTTTGTTTGAAGGGTATCTCTTCACCATTTGCTATGTCAATTTGTAATTTTACGAGATCAAGACCTGATACCAGTTCGGTTACTGGGTGTTCAACTTGCAGTCTTGCATTTATCTCAATAAAATAAAAGGTACCATCATCCAGTCTTAGAAATTCAGCTGTTCCTGCATTGACATAATCTACTGCAATAGCTGCCTTGACTGCTAGCTGTCCTACTTCGTCACGAATCTTTTGATCAACAATCGGAGATGGCGACATTTCAATGAGCTTCTGATGTCTTCGTTGAATGGAACATTCTCGTTCAAAGATGTGTACTGCATTTCCATGTTTGTCTCGTGCTAGCTGAAATTCAATGTGTCTTATTTTTGGAAGAAATTTTTCTACAAAGAGTGCAGATTTCCCAAATGCAGCCTTGGATTCCCCAGATGCCAACTCAAATGCTTGTTTCAGTTCTTGTTCGTTGTGTACTAGTCTGATTCCTCTGCCACCCCCTCCAAAGACGGATTTTAGCAGTACAGGATAACCAATAGTGTGTGCAATATCAATTGCTTTTTCAACCTCTTCTACTATTCCTGGGCTGCCTGGAACCGTTGGAACCTTTGCTTTTGCCATTGCATCTTTACACAACATTTTGTCGCCGCATAATCTCATTGACTCTCCAGAAGGTCCAATGAAATTCAGTTTATTTTTTTCACAAAGATCTGCAAAATCAGCATTTTCTGAAAGAAAACCATATCCTGGATGAATTGCGTCAGAGCCACAGCTTACTGCTGTTTCAACTATTTTGTTCATGTTAAGATAGCTTTGCGCAGGAGATGCAGCACCTATATGATATGCTTCGGAAGCCATCTTAACATGTTTTGAGTTCAAGTCTTCATCTGAATATACTGCCACTGATTTTATGCCAAGTGCGTTACATGTCTTTATGACACGTATAGCTATTTCTCCTCTGTTCGCGATTAGAATTTTTTTGATCATATCGAACTAGAGATTAATATTTCCGTGCTTACGTGGAATTCTTTTTTCTCTTTTGTTAGCAAGAGCTTCCAAAGCACGTATGAGTGCGGGTCTAGTTTCCGCTGGATCAATTACTGCATCAATGGTACCGTACGACGCTGCAACGTATGGATTTGCAAATTTTTCTGTGAAATTATCAACAAGTTGTTTCTTTAATGCCGCAGGATCCTTTGCGCTATCAATTTCCTTTCGGTTCATTATCTTTACGGCCGCTTCTGAGCCAAGCACCGCAATTTGAGCAGTTGGCCATGCATAATTCATGTCAGTACCTAGATTTTTGCTACTCATAGCGATGTAAGCACCACCGTAGGCTTTTCCAATAATTGTCGTGATCTTTGGTACCGTTGCTTCACAATAAGCATACAATAGTTTACTGCCATGACGTATAATCCCACCATGTTCTTGTTGAGTACCCGGCATGTATCCTGGAGTATCTACAAACGTGATAATTGGGATGTTATAACAATCACAAAACCTCACAAATCTAGCTGCTTTGTTAGAGGAGTCTATATCGAGTGCCCCAGCCAAAACCATTGGTTGATTTGCCACGACACCAACAGTTCTTCCATTTAATCTCCCAAATCCGACAATAATGTTTTGCGCAAATAATTCATGGATCTCAAAAAACAGATGATTATCAAGAATAGAGTGTATGATTTCTTTCATGTCATAAGGTTGCAACGGGTTTTCAGGAACTATATTTATCAAATTGTTATCTAGCCTGTTTGGATCATCACCTATTTCCATAACAGGTGGTTCCTGCGTACTGTTTTGTGGCACGTATGAGAGAAGTGTCTTAATCATGTCCATGCAGTGATATTCATTTTTAGCAACAAAATGTGCGACTCCACTATTTTTTCCATGAGACATGGCTCCTCCTAATTCATCAAACGATACTTCTTCACCTAGAACAGTTTTGACTACTTCAGGTCCTGTTACAAACATTGTAGCTAATTTGTCAACCATTATAACAAAGTCTGTCATGGCAGGAGAATAGACTGCACCGCCAGCAGATGGTCCAATGTTGGCAGTAATTTGAGGAACAACTCCTGAAGCGAGTTGATTATGATAAAAAATACTACCAAAGCCGTCAAGACTAAGTATACCCTCTTGAATTCTGGCACCGCCTGAATCAATGATTCCTATTATTGGACAGCCTACTCGAATAGCTTGATCCATTATTTTTGTTATTTTTTTAGCACCCATTTCACTTAAAGTGCCTCCAAGAACTGTGAAATCATACGCAAAAAGAAAGACCTGTCTTCCGTTTATTGTTCCATATCCAGTTATCACCGAATCTCCAAAAAATTTCTTACTTTGCATATCAAATTCATAATAGTGATGAGTCACCAGCGCATCAACTTCTGTAAAACTTCCTTCGTCAAGTAGCAGGTCTATTCTTTCTCTGGCAGTAAGTTTGCCTTTTTCATGTTGACCTCTAATCTTTTCTTCTCCACCACCTTGTTCAGCCTGACGTCGTTTATGCAAAAAATTTTTTATCTTATCAGAATGCATGTTTGGAATTAGAAGCTATTTCCAACCTATATTAATTTACTCGGTTTTAGCTTCCCGAATTCCGTCGCGACCACCCTTTGCGTTCCGGAAGACGTTCATTCCAATGTGATAATTTTCCCACAATGTCTCAAGAGTTTGTAGTTCCTCTTTTGCAAGCTGAAATGTCTCTTTAGTTGTTTGTGGATCTGCTTGCAGCTTGGCTAATTGCTCTCTTTTTTGGGCTAGAAGATCTTCTAGTCCTACTTCATAGTTTGATTCCCCATGAAAAGCTGGATCTAAAGGAGTTATATGCGTGGAACCTTCTGCCATTCAATTTCTATCCCTTTGATGTTAAATTTTAAGCTTTTACTGCCTGTTTTTGAATCTAAAATTTGCATTGTGAGCAAATCTTTGTAGATCTAGGAGGATCGCGACATGCTTCTTTGTAACTTAGGCCGATCTTGTAAGCTTGTATGATCGGCTTAGATCAAGCAAAATTGTCATTCAGCTATTCTAATTATTTTATTAAATTCTTGTCTGAAATGTTTAGAAAATACGCGTAAAAATTTTAGTCAAAACAACTGACTGCGATACACCGAAATACAAATAATCTACAACACTAGAGTAGTGTGAAATGGAGAGGGCACAAGAAATTTCATCTACTACCAATATAACCAAACAATCAAAGATAATAGATGAGTTTCTATTAGCAATGATCAGAACATCCAGTAGAAAGAAGATTTTGATTCATTTTAGATTTAAAAACAACGCCAGAGAATATCGGACATGGCTTACTTACAAACAATATCTGGTTTTTCGAACTATTGATTGTATAGATTATTGCCAGATTGTTCCCTATACCAAGTCTAATGTTACTGTAGCATAGGAAATCGCTTAGAAACTGTTTTTAGATAATGAGGAAATGCATCCTTACCGTCATTGCACTTCTTACATATACAAAGCTGTGAAACTCGGTTAAGATCACATTCATCGGCAAATTCACAATTAGGACAACCAGCTGGTCCACCACACACTGCACATTTTAGCTCTTTAACCTGTGCACATGCTTGATGTTTAATTCCCAACCCCTTTGCCCACAAAGCAACTTCATTTACCTCAACTTTCTTTTTACAAACTATACACGTCCCTGGAAATTTCATTGGTATAGCACGCCAGCTCATTTTATTGAAGCCATCTCTTTTTGTACAATTTCGTTATAGGACTCAGCAAGAGATATTTTCAGCGTTTTGTTTTTTATGCAATACAATAGATAAGGTAAATAAAATGTGGAAAAGGTACTGCGGGAAACATGCATGTGCTTTGAGAGGGTTGTAGCCAATTCTTTAATTGCTCTACCATCCCATCTCAGTCGGTTAAGCATAGGCCATGGAAGGTTAAACTTAGAATACCGTATTGGAGATCCTTCCTTGTAAAGGCGTAGCAGAATAGAATCAAGATATCGCAAAAGTCTCCATTCTTGATTTCTTATTATCTTTCCATATAGCATATCAGCTTCCGATATTACATCTAACATTTCTTTGAGAAGGTCTTTAGAAATGGGGCTGGTTATTACACTTGAATAAAATGAATTGATTTTTTCTTGAGGATCAATTCTCAAAGAATACAATATTGCTATTGCTTCGTCAAGTGACTTGGCTTTAAAGAATGAGTTTATCGAATCTTCAACATTTGTTGTTTCAAAAGATCTATCTAATTGTGGTTCAAAACCAGTAACAAGTGCTTGTGCAGAATTTAACATAGATCTCATGTCACCGCGTGAATCTATAACTAATTTTATAATATTACCAACCTTAAGCGATGTTCCTTCACGCCGAAAAATTTCTTCAAGATAAAATCGTAAAAGTCTTGGAGGAAGAGGTCTGAACTTTATAGTTGTTGTGACCTTTTTAATTGCTTTCATTTTATCGGAAGTGTCGGAGTTTGCGGCCAATACTATGGGCACAGTTGGTTCCTTGAGAATTTCGACTAGAGCTTCAACGCCGCCATAATCTGATCTGCCATGAATTCCATCTACTTCGTCTACAAAAATCATCGGTTTGCCAAATATTCCTGCACTACCTAGAACTGGACCAAGTATTTCTTGAATTCTTTGTTTACTCCTCACATCACTTGCGTTAAGACCAATCAAGTCGTAACCAAATTGCTTAGCTCCAAGCAAAGCTATTGTAGTTTTTCCAATGCCAGGTGGTCCTACCAACAATAAGGGTTTGGTACCTTTAATCCATTTTCCAAGCCAATTTACAAATGATTCTTTGGCTTCCTCATTTCCGATCATTTCAAGTAAATTTTTTGGCCTGTATTTTTCAGACCACATCATTTAGTATCACTTTGGGAGCTTTGAGACAAATTCATTCCACGGTTTTTCCTTTTGAAGTTGATTGAACCAAAATGTATTGTAATGCTCAACTGTTAGAAAGAGGAATTCGAGAAAATCCCTATGTGAGAAGTTTTGCGGTAATAGCTCCAAAGCAAGTCTTGCTTCATTTAGGTATAGTTCACTCTTTTTCATTGTAAATTCAAAGCCTCTCTGAACGTCATTTGTAAGAAGGCTATAATAAAGAGGCCAAGAGGGAATCTTTACAAATTTGTTCTTAATCGAATCTTCGATTTCATTGCCACAACCTACTGATTCAGCTGCTTTTGCCATACCCAGACAAAATACTTCGCCCAAAGGAAATCTGGCAAGGGCCATATTTTTACCAGCAGTACCCATAACGGCTCTGTATTTTTTGTAGCATTGAATCATTTCTTCTTCAGTGATGCTTTTTGGATTTGTTTTCAGTTTAAAATCGATATATTGTCCAATTCTTGCATCCTTAAAACCTCGTTCAAATTCTTCTAAAACTAGTTGTCCGCCGCTAGCAATTTTATCTCTTGCAAGTTTTAGGATGTATGGGTTCATTAGCTTGTAATCATCTAGAAACTCGATATCTTCATCCCTATCCATTATTCTGTCCATTGGTTCGCTAAGATCAATTGCTATAATGTGCCCATCTATGATGTCTGTTCTTTTTTTATTATCAGTCCCATCTCCGAAATATTGTGATGAAGCGTCATAGAGAGCATTGAAGACTGGAAATGTCATTTTAACAAAATTAGAATTGAGTATTCTTGAAACTCTATCAAGTATAATTTCATAATTTTCGATTCTTGTTTTTACCCCATCTATCTGCGATTTTTCAAGAGTAATCTCCTTTGAACCTACCTCTGCCGCGAATTTTTCCTGTGTCTGGGCTGGATTCTGGTCTGATTTTATTTCTCTTAGCAAGTCTTCAGCAAATCGCTTCGTGAATTTTGGAAACTCTTCCTCAGCTTCCTTTTTGTACTTGTCAAACTGTCTGTAACCTTTACTCTTGAGCAATGCTTGTTTAACAATGCTCTTACCTGGTTTTGTAGATAGCAGGGCTTCCTTGCTAAAAATTGATTCATCCTTACCACTCACACATTGGCACAACTTTTTTGCTATTTATGCATTGAGCCAAATTTCTAATTACTTAAAATAAATTAGGACCATTGTCAGAAAATTCATGAAAGTAATAGAAATCCTAGAAGAAGCTGCAAGACGAGTTTACAATAATGTAAAGCATCTCCCTGGTACAAAGGAATCTGGCGGAGATTTTGGCAGGGGAGCTGGCGGTGACATATCAAGGAGAATAGACGTGCTAGCAGAAAAGACCGTACTAGATTACCTAAAGGAGATAAATTTTGAGTGTGTTGTACTCGGCGAAGAATGTGGTCGTGTCGAGCTTTCCAAGAAAACAAGTGGATTTGTAATAATGGATGCAGTTGATGGCTCAACTAATGCTGTTAGGGGAATTCCCTTTTCTTGCTGTTCGCTTGCGTTTGCCACCGGCAATAAACTCAGTTCTATTACGGATGCCGTTGTAATTTATCTGTACAGTGGAGATCTATATTCTGCATCAAAAGGTACGGGGGCATTTATGAATGGCCATAAAATCCAAGTGCATAAGGAAAAACCCCTTTACTTTGTAGTTGGTCTTGACATATCTGGAATTTCGTCTGATACGCTTACTAGATTGTCGCCAATCATTTCAGAGTCAAATCACATAAGACATTTTGGCGCTGTAGCCCTTGAGCTTGCAATATTTGCGCGGGGATTGGTGGATTTGTTTGTTGATTTGCGTGAAAAGCTGAGAATTACAGACGTTGCAGCAGGATACCTTATTGCACAAGAAGCTGGAGGATTCATAGTTGACAAAACTGGCAAAACCCTTGATTCAGAATTAGGTTATGACAAAAGGATTTCATTTGTGGCTGCAGCAAATAAAGAAATTCTCAGTGAAACAATTAAGAAAATAGGAATTATCTGACTAGATTCAGTTTGAAATTTTGCGTGATAAAAAATTATGCGCCCTTGGCGGGATTTGAACTCGCGTCGAGGCCGTGACAGGGCCCCATTCTAGACCGGGTTTTACGAGGATTGGATCTTAACCACATCCCCACTATACTACAAGGGCGTAAAATACTGTGAACAAAAATATGAGTTTAAAGCTTTCTTTTCGTCTGCAAATTTTGTAAAAGACTAAATTATACACAACTATGAACCTTCGCTGTGGGTTCGTAGCTCAGCCAGGTAGAGTACCGGACTTTTAATCCGGCTGTCCGGGGTCCGAATCCCCGCGAACCCGCTTTATTGTAAATCGTAATTAGATTCGTTGTCCAGAAATAGATTCTAACTAAGGTTAGTAAAAATAGGTATTTTTCAAAAATAAAGGGATTCTAACTACTTAGGTTCAGCTCTGGGAATTCGGCTTGCTTTACTCCCAAATCACCCTGAAGGGTTCTAATCTTTTTAGCATATTCTGCCATTTTGGCGTGGTCGCTTTGTACTTTAGCAATCTTGTATCCCCGCCATGCTTTCTTCAATGCCCCCCAGGTTTGTCCTGCAGTGTAGTTAGGGTTGTTCGATTGTGGTTGTACGACTTCTTGGTACATGAGAGCAAATTACGAGAATTTTTTATCTGCGGGCATGTGAAGTAAAATCAATATAAAAGTCAAGATTACTACATTAAAATTCGGTTTTTTGACCTTTGCGGATTATAGAAAATTTTAGTTTAGCATCAGTTTTTTAATTATTTTGGGTTCCGTTGATTCTGGGGGTGTTATAGTGCTAATGAGGTCTTACTATTATTTTTTAATCAATGATTTTACCTTACTTTCCAGGCTTTCAATTGCATCCCTTACCTCATTTGTTCTCTTACCTGTTCCAACCATGTATGCTTGGATCTTCCTTTTCCTGTCTGCAATCATTCGTTGCTGTTCATGTTTACCAGAAGATCCTTGAGATTTTCGGCTTTGAAGTGATGATTCCGGAGTAGTAGACTGGATAATTTTGTATAGTTCTTTTGCATCAATTTCTTTATTTGGAATGGCACTTTGTACCTCGGAAACAGAAAGCCGTGTCAGAGGTTTTTTTGAGTTTGAACCAGTTTGGACTAGCTGACCTACTATCTTGTGTGCAATTCTAAATGGAATACCTTTTTTTACCATATGTTCTGCGATATCAAGGGATATAGAATATCCAGTCTCGATAGCTTGCCTCAGCTTCTTTTCATTTACTTTCATGGTTTTCAGAAGCGAGTTGACTACGACAAGTGATGATATTATGATCTTAGATGTGGGCCAGATAGAGACCTTAATTTGCTGCAAATCTCGACTATATCCTGAAGGAAGCCCCTTTAGATTTGTAAGTACTGTGATTTGTGATCCAATAACCTGTGCAGTCTTGCCACGAATCAGCTCAAGTATGTCCGGGTTTTTTTTCTGCGGCATGATACTAGATGTTGACGTAAACTTGTCTGCCAATTCTATGAAAGAAAATTCTGAAGTTGACCATATGATGAAATCTTCTGCCATCCTGCTAAGATTTGTCATGAGTATTGAGGCATTAGCCAGATATTCTGCCACAAAATCGCGCGAAGTGGTTGCATCGATGGAATTTTCTACCAATCCCTTGAATCCAAGCATTTTTGCAGTTGATTGCCTATCTATAGGAATACTTGTTCCCCCCACTGGACCTGCTCCTAGTGGAGATTCATTTACCCGACCGTAAGCAACGTAAAATCTGTCAAGGTCTCTAAAGAGTGCGTCAGCGTACGCTAACAGGAAATGAGAAAATAGGCCTACCTGAGCTTGCTGCATATGAGTATAGAGAGGCATTATGGCATGTTGGTATTTTTTGGCTAGCTGTATCAGCGTTGAAATGGTTTCATTCAAACAAAAGCAAATGTTATTGATATCATCACGAATCTTCATGCGAATATCAAGCGCCACTTGATCGTTTCGTGACCTTGCAGTATGCATCTTGCCTCCTACCTCTTTTCCAATTTTTTTTATTACAAGAGATTCTATTAACTCATGAATATCTTCTGCATCAGACTTTTTAGAGATGTTTTCTTTTTTGAGTCGCTCGAGAGATGCAAGAATCTTAATTGCTTCTGTTTTTGTTATAATTTTATTTTCTAAAAGCATCAATGCATGTGCTTGACTTCCTAAAATATCATACAATGTAATTTCAAAATCGTCAGAAATTGACGAAAGAAATTCCAATGTGTATTCATCTAATTTTCCTTTGAGTCTTGATCTGTACATCAACTTAGAAAATTAGAATGGTTATATATAGCATAGACGCTTTTTTGATTTGTGTCACAGGCATCCCAAGACCTAAGGAGACAAATTTTCGATGAGCTCACAAAGATTGTTGATCCAGAAATAAATGTCTCGATAATGGAGCTTGAGCTCGTAGATAATGTTGATATCAACAATTCAGAAGTGAAAATTGATCTTCATCTGACAAGTCCTTTTTGTCCTGCAATATTTGGATTTAAGATTGCTCAAGATGTTCATGATTATTTGTTGAAAATAGATGGTATCAATGATGTAAAAGTGAATGTTTCGAATCACTTTATGGCTGAGGCCATAAACAACCAAGTAAACGCAAGTAAGAATCCCAAAAAACCTTAAAAAGAATTTACTTTCTAAATCCCAGCAAGTAGCCACGAAGTAATTGTATTGCCATTGCTGGGTCAACCCCCTTTGGACAGACATGGCTACAAGAACCGGCAAAGTGACACCGCCATATTCCATGAGATTGGTCTACGATTTTTAATCGGTCCTTTGTTCCTTGATCCCTATTGTCTGCAACATATCTGTAGGCTTGGGCAAGTCCTTGTGGACCAATAAAAGATTCATCTGTAGCCATGGTGGGACATGCCGAATTGCAAAGCCCACATTTGATACAGTATGAAAACTGGAGAAACTTTTCAAGTTCTTCTGGAGTCTGGATAAATTCTTTAGTTTCAGGCGTTACTTCTGAATCATCACGTATGATAAATGGCTTCATTTTTTTGTGGTTAGAGAAGAGCAGCTTGAAATCTACTGCAAGATCCCTAATTATTGGGAAGTTATTCATGGGTTCTAAGGTAATTATGTTTGAGCCAACTTCAGAAATTTTTGTATAGCAAGCAAGACTTGGCTTTCCATTAATCTTCATTCCGCACGATCCACATGATGCCTGTCTGCACGAATATCTGACTGCTATCGAATGATCAAGATTCTGCTTCACATATAGAATTGCCTCTAAGACTGTAGTCCACTTCTGGACTGGAATTTTAAATTCTGCAAAAGCTGGAGTAGAATCATTTGATGGATTGAACCTGGCTATCCTTAGAGTTATCGTATTAGGTTTGGTTTCAGGTGTCGGAACAGAGATCGTTTCTTCTGAAGTTTTTGGGACTTCAACTACTTCCATGTTTACGACAACCCCATTCCTGCCATCAATATAGTTCTTGAACCGTAAGCGACTAGAGCCACCATCGCTGCAATAGAACCATAGTTAATTGCTCTTTCATATGCAGCTCCTTGCTTTAGCTCTAAAAGAATTACACGCAGTCCATTGAAACCGTGCACAGACAATAAGATTAGCACTACTTCAAGCATAAGCGCATATGGTAGAAAGTGATAATTTGCAATAACATTTTGGTACTGTAGCGAATCCCCAAATTTCTGCGTCATTCTAAAAAGAATGTGAACTGCGACCAAAGCCACGGCTGCAAGAGCAGTTCCATAATGTATTTTCATAATGATGCTTTCTCTCATTTTAATCACCAAATAATACTGCGGCACCGTACATCATTGCCAATGCACCAAGTGCTATTGAAACCCAAATGCATAGTCTTTGTTTATAGTTAAGCGATGCTGCTTTGTATGGATATTCAGGCTGGCCTGGTTTGCCAACACCTATTCCACCATGGCCCAACATAACTCGAATTCCGTTTGCGGTGTGAAACACACACATTCCTATCACAATTGTAAGTATAATGTGACCCTGGGTAGTTTGCGTGAGTTCTAACATCTTCTCCCATGCTATCTTTCCGTTTACTATGGTACTTGTTTCGTATATGTGACCTATTAGGTATGCGAGTAATCCAAGTCCACTTATTCTCTGCAACCAATAGGCAACTCGTTCTATTCCATACCGAGTTGGGTTTGCCATCCCTTTGATGCCTTCGCGGTTGGATAGTCTTTCTGCCACTAGTATTTCCTCTCCACCGGCTTGTATTTAGTAATAGTGACTGGATGAGTTTTCAGAACTGGTTCTTTGGTATCATAATACACTAGTGTATGATGCAAAAAGTTCTTGTCATCTCTATCAGGATAGTCAATTCTAGCATGGGCACCTCTAGATTCTTTTCTTGTTATTGCACCAACAAGAATAACTTCAGCTATACGAAACATTGAATCAAGCTCCATAACATTACTGAAGTTAGTATTGTACTCGTTAGCTTTATCGTCTACATGTTTCCATGTCTTTTGCCGTAATTCTCTAACTTTCTTGAGTCCTTCTACTAGCTCACTTTCTTTTCTAAAAACATAGGCCTTTTCGTTCATTGTCTCGGCTAGTTCTTGACGTACTTCATATGGATTTACATTACCACTTCCTCGAAATATTCCATCATAGATTCTTTTTTCCTCTATGTCTACTAGATGACGTGGAAAAGGTGGAGACGATGCATCCAAGACATATTTTGCTGCCAACTCTCCAGTAATTTTGCCCCAGACAAGGCATTCGGCTGTAGAATTGGCACCTAATCTATTTGCCCCGTGTACACTATTACATGCAACCTCACCAGCTGCCCATACACCTTGAATTTCAGTTGCGCCTTCAATGTCTGTGTGAATCCCTCCCATCATGTAATGACAGACGGGTCTAACATCAATTGGTTCATTAGATGGGTCAATTCCTGAAAATTTCAAGGAGATTTCTCGGATTGCAGGTAGTTTTTTTATAATCAACTCTTTACCTAGATGTCTTAGATCGAGCTTTAGGCAATCTACGCCTGTTTCATGTTTGAATCCACGACCTTGGTTTATTTCGGTGATCATGGCACGTGATACAACGTCTCTTGAGGCAAGCTCAAGTTTACTTGGCGCATATCTTTTCATGAATCGTTCACCATCTTTGTTTAGAAGGTACCCGCCTTCGCCTCTAGCACCTTCGGTTATCAATATGCCAGATGGTAATATGCCAGTTGGATGGAATTGAACAAATTCCATGTCTTTCAATGCCATGCCAGCCCTGAAAGCCATGTCCAAACCGTCTGGAGTTGAAGCTAATGCATAGGTGGAGAAACTGTATAATCTACCGGCTCCTCCAGTGCCAATAATTAGAGCTTTTGCCTTGAATGTGTAAAAGTTACCAGTTGAGAGTTCTATTGCGGTTATACCACAAAATCTTTGACCATCATGAATTATTGATGTAACAAACCATTCGTTGTAAAACTCGATATTATCAAACTTTTGACAGGTATCGTATAGAGTCTGCATTAAATAAAATCCTACTTTGTCTTGTGCATATGTAGCTCGTGCAAAGCTGTATCCACCAAAGTTTCTCTGACCAATTCTTCCATCTTCTCTTCTTGACCAAGGCATCCCCCAGTGTTCCAGTTGATAAATTTCTGATGGCATTTCTTGGACAAGTCTTTCAATTACATCCTGATCTCCCAAAAAGTCACTTCCTTTTACGGTATCGTAGACATGGGATTCTATAGTATCACCGTCTTCAGGATAAAGTACTGCAGCTGTTCCGCCCTCAGCAGAAACCGAATGTGAACGCATGACTTGGAGTTTTGATATTACTCCAATTTTTATCTGCGAACTTGTTTTAGCAGCTTGAATTGCAGCCCTCAAACCTGCAAGACCAGATCCCACTATTAGGAGATCAAGTTCTATGCTGTTAACCATGATTCGACATCTTCCTTTTCACACTTCATAAATATGTCTTGTGAAGAACTCAAACTATCCGAGTCCCGCTAGTTGTGACAAAAATTTTCTTCTCAATAGATCTTGTATGAGAAGGGTTAATATATATCACTAGCGATATCACTAGTGATGATTTCCGATTGGCTTCAACGAGTTGGCAGCTCGGTACCGAGAGGATTCTCAAGATATTTTATCTTGGAGGTACTCAAAAAGAAACCAAGTACAGGAAAGGAAATAATCAATGCAGCTGTTGAGCAAAGTGATGGTAAGTGGAAACCTTCACCTGGTTTGATTTACCCGTTGCTTGGAAGACTTCTCGATGAGGGATTAATAGAGGAGACCAAGGATGCAAAGTACCAGATAACCAAGAAAGGAAGAGCTATTTCTGAAGACCTTGAAACTGTGAATAAAATAGTGAAAAACCAACTTGATGTGGTCTTTAGAATAGGAAACATAGGCAGATTTGTGGCTATGGACCTCTTAGAGCGAATGTATACCATAGGAAATTCCTTAAGCTCAAATATATTATACATGACCAAAGAAGAGACCAACAAATATCGAAAATTTCTTGAATCAGAATTACACAAAGTTGACACTGCAGAAAAAAGATCGCAGGGAAAAGAGATCAAAATCAACTAAGCAATAAATAATTGTAAAACCGTATAGCCGCAGTTGACAAGTGTTAGAAAATTAGTATATGACAAATCAAAACCTCTAGTTTTTCCAGGTGTTTATGATGCAATAACTGCCAGAATTGCTCAAAAGGCAGGATTTGAAGCCATGTTCCAAACTGGATACGGCACATCTGCCGCTTTGCTAGGAATGCCCGATTATGGTTTTGTGGGCTCTACAGAAACTATTGAAAATGCAAGAAGAATATGTAAAGCAGTATCTGTTCCAGTAATAGTTGATGCAGATACTGGATATGGCAATCCTCTAAGTGTATGGAAGATTGTTAATGAATTAGAAGCATTAGGTGCATCTGGTATTTTCTTAGAAGATCAAAAATGGCCAAAAAGATGCGGACATATGGCTGGCAAGGAAGTTATTCCAAAAGAAGAATATGCTGAAAAATTACGTGCTGCTTTAGATGCTAGACAAAGCAAGGAATTCATAATTGTAGCACGAACCGATGCACGTGCAACCGAAGGACTAGATTCTGCAATAGAGCGTGGCCTACTATACAAGGAAATTGGAGCAGATGCCATTTTTGTTGAAGCGCCAAGATCAATTGACGAAATGAAGAAGATAGGAAAATCAATCAAAGCTCCCATGGTGGCAAACATGATAGAAGGTGGAGCTACACCTGTTCTTTCATCGCAACAATTACACAAAATGGGTTTTAACCTAATCTTATATCCTCTTTCCGTACTTTACGCGAATACCTTTGCTACGTTACAGATTCTCCGTGAACTAAAAAAAGTTGGTACCACTACCAAATTGAGAAAGCATCTTGTTAATTTTGATCAATTCAACGATATTGTAGAACTATCAAAATTTAGAAAAATGGAAAACAAGTACGCAACAAAATCATAAACAAAAAAGAAAAGTGTTTGTCAAGGCACTTTTATCTAAGAAGTATTTCTCTTTACTTCAATTTCTATGGTAGAAACATTCCTAGAACGTCCATCTTGTGACTGAAGCTGTTCTGAACCAATCTTGATGTTTCCGATCGTATAGCCAGCATTTTCCGTTTTTCGTGCGATTATCTGAGCTACATCAACCGCACGGCCGATGCTAAGTCCTCTTGCCTTGATTGAGATTTTTGGTTGATTTGCCAACTGTATAAGCGTAGAAGTAACATACGCCATCAGAGGCTTCTTTCCTATGAAGATATTTTCTCTAGATTCGGACATGCGTTCTCTATAATTTGGGATAATTTAAATCTAAGAATGGAAGAATCGTGGCAATGAAGTTTTTGCTCCCCTTGTTTTTTGTTGCTGTAATTATTGGAGCTAATTCAGCTTACGGATATGGGGAAATATCTACACCCGATTTTAAAATTGTCAATTCCTTAGGGGAAGAAATCAAATCTCCAGTAGTTGATCAGCAACTAAATCTACAGTCGTCTTTGAAGAATCTGAGTGGAAAAACCATTGATTGGGCCTATATAGTTCAAATAATTAATTCAGATGGTGCGATCGTGGATCTAAATTATGCCACAGGATCCCTAGTAAAAAATCAGACTCTAATAGCAGCACTTTCTTGGACTCCTCATACCAGCGGAAATTATAAGATCCAGACATTTGTTTGGGATAATTTGCGAGACATAGATCCACTTGCACCGGTGTCCAACTATGTCATAACCGTAACTTAGTATAAAGTGGACCGGGTGGGATTTGAACCCACGATCTCACCCATGCCAAGGGCGTATCCTACAAGGCTAGACGACCGGCCCATATTTTCAGTTAGAGTGTCAACTGATTGGCATTAACTTTTTTTGAGAGGTTATTAACGTTTAGTACATCTAGAAAATTAGCTTAACCGAAATAGCATAAGATATTTAACTATCCGGATCGAACTTTTCGCGTGGTCGTAGAAACTAAAGCAATTGTTTCATATGTTCAAATCCAAAAGGAAGATTTAGCTGTTTTCAGATTTATACCAAAGGAGGGAGAATTACCACAATACAAATCAGGTCAGTTCATAACTTTGGGAGCAAATGTTCCTGCTGAAAATAAAGTTATTCGAAGAGCTTACTCAATTGCTTCACATCCAGAGAACCGAAAGTATGTTGAATTGTATATCAGATGGGTAAGGAAACCATTACCTGGTAGGCTTACAACAGTACTGTTTAGTTCAAAGGAAGGCGATGAAATATCATGGGTCAAGCCCACTGGTGCTTTCACAGTTGATGACAAGAAACCAAATGAGGAACCAGATGATAGAAGAATTGTCTGTCTTGGCGGGGGTACGGGCTTAGCACCCTTTGTCAGTTATGCACGACATCTTCACGCTACAGGAAGTAAGAGAGAGATAGTGATATTACATGGAGCAAGTTATGTTGATGAATTAGGATATAGAGACGAATTAACTCAACTTGAAGAAGAAAGTCTTGATGGAGGAAAAGGCAAGTGGGATTTTAGATACAGGGCTACAATTAGCAGGCCGGATGAATGGTTTAACAGAACCTGGAATGGGCATAAAGGAAGGGTGGAGACTTTTCTACAGTCAAAGGATGGAGAAACATCTCCACTTGAGAAGCTTGTAGGAGAGAAAATCACTAAGGAAAATACGGTCTTTTTCATTTGCGGTTGGCAGGGAACCATTGATGGTTGTTTAGATGTTCTAACACCAAAGGGCTTTGTTACTGAAAGAAATAAGAGACCAGACAAAAGCTTTGAAATAAAGTTCGAATCATACGGCTAGACAAAATTAGTTTGAAAAGATAATATTCTATTACTTTGGCGAATGTACGGGGACGTAGGTTAGCTTGGTAGACTGCCAGCCTCGGGCGCTGGATGTCGTGGGTTCAAGTCCCATCGTCCCCATCCTCTATGAAGATTTTGTTTGCAGATTTACTGTTTACAAGTATGATCAATGATTGAAATATAACAGCTAAATATAGAAGTCAATTGACAATTGCAATTTATCTTGCTCATTTGAATCCTGTCACCAAGGCACATACGGAAATCATTAGTGAACTTGCAAAGGAAAATGAGGTTAAGGTCCTACCCGTTATTTTCAGAATGGATGGTAAGGAAATTAACAGTAAAAGCTTTCCGTTTAGTTATGATTTAAGAAAAAAAATGCTTCAATCAGTATTTGATGATTCCATCTCAGTTCTTCCAAATTACACATTTTATTCTCCATTTGCAAGATACATGCCTCCTCTTCTTTCTCCTTATTCATGGAGAATAAAGAAGCAAATACTAGAAGGAATCAAGTCAGATTATTTCACGTATACAGGCGATAATGCAGAGGGTATTGTGCTTAGACTTTATGGGCTCAATCCTAAGATTGGAACGAGGAAAGAGACATCAGCTTCTTTTGTAAAACAAAAGATGTTTGAAGCTGCTTTAGGCAAGGATACAGGATGGGAAAAATATGTCGAACCTAGAGTGGTAAAGATAATTCAGGAAAACTGGGATATTGTAAAGAAATTTTCCAATGCGGAGGATCAAACCTATAGAGTGCTTGGGATGAAATTCCCCAGTACGGGATTCTGGTAGAAATAGATTAATTATAGGCAGATTTGGTTTTTTATATGAAGTCTTTTGATCCAAAATTTGTTTGGTTTGATGGCAATTTTGTGAAAGATGCAGACGCAAAGGTGTCTGTAATGACTCACGCTATTCATTATGGTACTTCTGTTTTTGAGGGATTACGCGGCTATTGGAATTCCAAGAATTTGAATATTTTTAGGCTTTATGATCATATCAAAAGATTTAGGAATTCTGGAAAAGTATATTCCATGTCACTTAGATTCACAGACAAAGAAATTGCTAACGCGATAATTCAACTATGCAAAAAAAATAATGTGAAAGAATCGTGCTACATAAGACCATTTTATTTTGTTGGAAGGTATGGAATAAATCTACATGTAACAGAAAAAACTCCAACACACGCTGCAATAGTTATGTTTCCATTTGGAGATTTGTTCAATAAGAATGGAATTACAGCAGGGATTTCTTCATGGAGGAGAATCCATGATGTTTCCACACCACCGCTTGCAAAGATGGGAGGCAATTACCTTAATTCCGTATTAGCTACCCAAGAATGCAAGAGAAATGGATACGATGAAGCTATATTGCTAGATCAACTTGGAAACATAAGCGAAGCACCTGGAGAAAATATCTTCATAGTAAGAAATGACAAACTGTTAACTCCTCCATCTAGTTCTTCAGCTTTAGAAGGAATAACAAAGGATTCTGCAATAAGAATAGCCAGAGATCAAGGCTATGATATAGTTGAGCGAGAGATTCCAAGAACTGAAATTTATTTTGCAGATGAAGTCTTCCTTGCAGGAACAGCGGCGGAGATCACTCCCATCATATCGGTAGATGAAAAGAAGATTGGAAATGGCAAGATAGGAAAAATAACTAAAAAAATTCAAGGGATTTACTCGGACATAACAATAGGAAGAAACAAAAAGTATTCCGACTGGATAACAGCGGTGTATTAAGATGAAAATAGTCCAAATAGGTACAGGCGGATTTGGCAAGAATCACACAAGAATTCTTTCTCAGCTTGGGGTTTTATCTGCAATTTGTGATGCAAATCCCTCAAGAGCTGAAGAATATGGTAGGAAATATTCTGTCAATTATTATACAAGCATAGATTCTATGTTGAATTCAGAGAAGTTTGATGCAGCGTTTGTCTGTACTCCCACCTCAACTCATTTTAGTATCGCAAAAACTCTCTTGCAACAAAAAAAGAATGTATTTGTTGAAAAGCCTATGACATACATTTCTTACGAGGGAGAAGAATTACTAGATCTAGCAAGAAAAAATAAAGTAGTGTTAACATGTGGTTATATTGAACGATTCAATCCTGCTGTTTCTCTTGTAAAGGAATATGTCAAGAATAAGAAGTATGGCGAATTGATAATGCTGGAATTTCATAGAGAGAATAGAATGCCACCTCACATCAAAGATGTTGGCATAATTTACGATACGTCAGTCCATGATATTGATACTGCCCTGTGGCTGTTTGATGACATACCGGAGGTGGTATTTGCAAGGTCGGGCAAAATTAGACATGAACACGAAGATTTTGCCACAATAATGTTAGGATTCAAAGAAAACAAAGTGGCCATAATATCATCGAACTGGATTACCCCTATACGAGTAAGAAAGTTCAATGCCGTATGCAGTGATGCAATAATTTCTTCTGATTTTATTACGCAGGAGGTAAAGATCGAGACTGATGCTGGTTCTGAGATTCCGCGGAAAGAAGTGGAAGAACCTCTTTTGTTAGAAATAAAAAATTTCATAGCTGCTACAGAAGGAAAAGAAACCATAAGAGTCAAGCCAGAACATGCGGTTGACACTACCAAGATAGCTGAGGCGGCACTTTTATCTAGCCAAAAAGGAACTCCAATTTATCTAGAACTGAAATGAACAAGAAAATGATAGAAATTCTTGCCTGTCCGATAGACAAACACTTTCCACTTGAGCTTTTTGAGCTAGTCACAAAAGGAGAAGTCGTCTCCGAAGGTGTCATATTTTGTACGAAATGCTCAAGATTTTATCCAATAATCGATGAAATTCCAGATATGTTGCCTGATGAACTAAGAGATAAGAATCAGCATATTGAATTCTTGAAGAAGTACAAGGACAGTCTTCCTGCGAAGATTATCAATGAAGGATTACCGTGGCATTTGTGATAGTATGGTAACAAATTTCATTTCTGATAAAGCAAAGTTGGGAAAAAATGTAAGAATATGGCATTTTGCTTACGTAGGCGACAATGCAGAGATCGGAGATAACGTCAAAATTGGATCACTTGCTCATGTGGATTACAATGTAAAAATAGGAGACAACACGATGATTGAGGGAATGGTATACATTCCTCCCCTTTCAAGAATCGGAAAAAATGTCTTCATTGGCCCCGCTGCCTCCTTAACAAACGATCCTTACCCAGCCAGCAAGAAAATGATAGGTGTGATAATTGAAGATGGTGCCGTAATAGGCTCTAGAGCCGTTATCAAAGCAGGAGTCAAAGTTGGTAAAAATAGCGTTGTAGCAATGGGAGCAGTGGTGACAAAAGATGTCCCTCCCAATTGTGTAGTAGTAGGAGTTCCTGCGAAGGTCAAGTATTCCAGGGAAGAATATGACGCAAAGAAAAAGAAATGGGAGAATAGTTAATGACTAATTTGTTTTTGGAAAATCCAATTTTTTGTCTTTGACATAATGAAAATCCAAACTACCACAAGCAAAATTGCAATAAGTGCCTTGATACCAGAATCTAACAAGTGATTAATTGCGCCAAAACCGGTAATTGAAATGGGTGCAATTATTGTAACAAGCAGACCTCCACCTGCGATGAGCAGTATCCACATTATGAAAATGTATGTAAAGAGAGGTGCGCCTTTCATATCTTAATTCCCATCATAAATGACGTGATAATTGCCAGAAAGGCTGAAAATAACGCTAATCGAAAGATTGCAAAACCAATCTCCTTTTCTGTCATTGGACCATGCGCTAAAATTAGTCTAACTAGTGTTATCGGTGCCTCTTTTTCAGTACTGGCCATAAGTTTGAAATCTTCAGTGTGGACTACAGGATTTGCTTTTATTTGTCGATGCTCTATTACTCGTTTTACACTTGAAAGAAAAAGAAAAGAGTTTATCACTGCTGGTAACAAGGCAATGGCTGCTATAATTTCAACATGACCGACAACGGCTATTACCCCATACATTGCTCCAAGGGTTAAAGCTCCCGAGTCACCAGGAAATATCTTGCTTGGAAATTTATGATATTTGTAAAATGCTAGTGAAACAAATCCCAGAGGCAGACTTGCTAATGCTATATCATAATTGTGTACAATGAATAACGCTATCGTTAATGCAAAGCTTGCAATTGTCATAAATCCACTTGCTACGCCATTTAGAACGTCAATTGAGTTTATTGTATTACCCGTAATTGGTATGATAAAAATTATCAGAACAAGATAAAGTTCTGGAATATTGACGTAGCCAAATAAAGGAAACCCTAGGTGAGGAACATATGCCCCCAATAAAATGATTGGAATGGCAGAGGCAGCCAATGCTAGAGGTTTGAACCATCCTCCAAGTACCTTTCTATCATCGGTCAACCCAACTAGAAATGCAAGTGATGTTGTAATCATAATTGCTAAAATCTCAGTCGATGGAAAAAAAGTATAAAGAACTAGTTCAGAAGCCAGAATTCCGGCAATTATTGAAGGACCTCCAGGTCTTGGAAGCATGGCCCCTCCCACTCGATTATAGTCCTTTACTACTAGGCTTCTCTTTATGAGTAATTTGATAAGGAGAGGCGTTAGTGCATAAACAGTAACAAATGCTATAGCTGAAATTATTATACCAACAATAATCCTGTCTAGCATCATCTTATCTTTTTTAGCTGTGTCTTTATGTTTTCTGCAGTAACCGGTCCAATCTTATCGATTTTTGCAAGCTTTTCAACTGAAATGGCTGCTAGTTCATCAAGAGTTTTGATTCCATTTTTGAAGAGAATTCTAGCTCTAACTCTTCCTATGCCTCTTACTTTGACTAAATCTACAAGCTCTTCTTTTATTCCATAGGTAATCCTTTTTCTCAAGATATCAATCTCATCTAGAATATAGTTTAGTTTTTCCAGTTTAGCAAGGTCATAAAGGGCATTTATGAGCCAGTCAGCAGTTTCTACCACCCTGTGAATGTCTCCTGATTCTATGCTCAAATTATCGGACAGGAATACTTCACTTGATTCGTTAATCCAGGCATGCATTGCAAGCAAACTTCTATTGCAATCATATTCTGAGATATTTTCTATTTGTTCATCAGCATGATTTTCAAGAAGATTTCCAATTAGTTCATAGTCCTTGTTTCGCAAAGAAAACTTTGGGAAAAAATCCTCCGAATTTGTGATCAAATGCAACAAACCGAGTGTATGTCTTTTCCTTTTTGAAATTTTTTGTAATGATTTTCTAAACAAGACGGACGTGAATGGATCTATATACAAAGTTGAGGTTTTTTTGCCAAACTCAGTTGCAATAAATCTATTTCCTTTCTGTTTTACAAGTTCTTCAGATTCAAGATAGCTCAATGTAATTTTGATTTTGAATTGTACGGTGCTCTTTCTTTCCTGAAAGCCAGATAGAGTTTTTGAAAAGAAATCTGATATTTCCTCGTTCTTTATGCCAGGATTAGTGGATATGAAGCTTAAGACATGAATTCGTAGCGCTTTATCACTCGTGAGTTTTGAAGAAATTGGTTCTGGAGTTCCATTAATGTAGTAATCAAAAAGTTCGTCTCCATTAGAGCTACCAACAATTATGGCTTCACCATATTCATCATATTGTGGTCTGCCTGCTCGGCCAGATAGCTGCTTGTATTCAAGTATGCTAATAGGTTTGTTTGCACCAAATTTTCCGTCATATCTGTTAATGTTAGAAATTACTACTCTTCGCGCAGGAAGATTTACTCCCGCAGCTAAAGTCGGGGTGGAGGCAAGTAATTTTATTCTTCGACTTCGGAATTCTGATTCTATTATATCTCTACAATTTTGATTAAGACCGGCATGATGAAATGCAACTCCCTTTTTCACCAACGTCGCAAGATTTTTAATAAGTTCAGTATGCTCATTTTCATCAAGGATTTTTTTCGAGATTTTTTCCAAGATTTCTTTTTCTTCCTCCTTTAGTCTTCTTGATACTGGATCAGATGCTTTTACAGCCAATGAAACAGAACGCGTCCTTGTCTCTGCAAACAAAATGGCTTGCCCGCCATCTTTTAATGAATCCAATCCCAAATCAACAGGCGCGCCTCTCACGCTTACATCTATTTCAAAATTCTTTCTGTCCTGCATGGTAACTTTCCCATGATCATATACTCCTTCCCACAAAGGCACTGGCCTCCAGTCATTTTGAACTAGCTTGCATCCTAGCCAATTAGAAATCTCATCAGCATTAGTTACTGTAGCGCTTAGTGCAAGGATTTGTGGTTTATTTGGCAATGACATTAGTTTTGTTAAAACAATTTCAAGTGTTGGACCTCTATCATCATCACCCAACAAATGAACCTCGTCTGCTATTACAAGACTTATTTCATTTATCCACTCTACGCCTTGTCTTATTATTGAATCCATTTTTTCATTAGTGAACACGAGTATGTCATTTTGGCTGGCATTTTTGTCAGCCTGATCGTAATCGCCTGTTGATATTTGGATTCTTATTTTACGACCAAAATCTATGGATTCTAATTTTTTGAATTCAAAAAATTTTTCAGATGCTAGAGCCTTAAGAGGACTTAGATACACAATCTTGCCTTTTTTTGCAACAAGATGTTTTATGATTGCAAGCAAGGCAATCAATGTCTTTCCGCTTGCTGTAGGAGCTGCAACAAGTATACTATCTCCCTGAAGTAAACCTGCCTTTACGCTCTTTTCTTGTGGAGGATATAATTCTACAAAGTTGTTTTTATGAAGAAATTCGATTGCATGGAGGGGAATATCTAGTTCTTCTATTCTCATACCCGGTTATAATGACCGGGTTTTGATTCATAAATAGCTGACTCTCGCTGCAATTTCTTTACGTATTTTCTTGCCTCTTCTTCAGTAAACTTGCCCGTTTTGACCAGTTCTTTGATAAAGGTCTTCTCTTCGACTGGTCTCTTCTCATCTCCTTCAAGAGACTTCATCACATCCATAAATAACTGCATTTTTGAGACTTCGCTATGAGGTCTTCCTTGAAGAACACCGAGATCAACTTTTCCCGTATTAACATCAACCCCTGCATCTTCTAGCATACTCTGTATGAGGAAGATTGCTCGTTCAGCATCTTCCGCATCAACTTGGGGTTTCATTAAAAGTCTAGCTCTGGCTGTTGCTAATCTGACTAGTCCTTCTAATTGTCTTGGTGTTACAGTAATCATACCCTCTGATTCGACATTTCTCATTTTCATATAGTATTCCAGAATCTTTTCTTCTGCCTCTACAGTAAGAGTCGGTTCAGATCTCCGAGCGTATGACAAATACTTTGTCAAAATATCAACATCGATAAGTGATTTGGTGTCAGTTACAGATGTCCTATGGAGTGTTAGAATGTGACGAGCAATTCTGTTATCCCGTTCTTTGGAGGGAATATCCCTTACGACAAAAATGAGATCAAAACGAGTTAGAAGTGGGATGGGAAGGTTAACATTTTCTGTGATGTTTTTAAATGGATCATATTTTCCAAACATTGGATTTGCTGCAGCCAATATAGAGGTCCTAGCATTTAATGTAGCAACAATTCCTCCCTTTGCAATGCTTACTGATTGTTGTTCCATAACTTCGTGTAGAGCACTCCTATCTTCTGGCTTCATTTTATCAAATTCATCAATACATACTAGCCCTTGATCTCCGAGAACAACGGCACCAGCTTCAAGCATCATTATACCAATCTTGTCTCTTACAACTGCAGCCGTTAATCCTGCTGCAGTAGAGCCTCTGCCTGATGTATAAAGTCCTCTTGGTGCTATCCTTGCGCAAAACTTTAACATTTCACTCTTAGCGGTACCTGGATCACCTACAAGAAAGACGTTGATGTCTCCACGAATCTTAGCTCCATCCGAAAGAATCTTTTGGGTTGAACCTACAATCAATAATAATATGGATTCTTTGATAATATCATGACCATGTATATGGGGAGCAAATGAAGAGACAAGTCTATCATAAATGTCTGGGTTTTTTGCAAGTGATTTGATTATTTTTTCCTCGTCTGCTGAGATCTCTTCTCTTTCAGTACTGCGTGATGTTTTATTTCCGCGACCTCCTAGGAACTCTATGTTATTTCCTTGAATTCTTAATCTATAGATCCCGCTTTTTCCTCGCATTGAAGGAATGTGTTCTTGTTCAATTCTGACAATTCCCGTTAGTATAACTCGATCTCCAGGTCTTGCATTGTCAACCAAGTCCTGCAATACCGTGACATCCAAATAGTGCGGTAGTTGACCTGGTGGCAAGTCCTCTGGTAATTCTTGTAGTCTTACCATCTGAAAGTCTATGAATCTACTTTGTTCTGGATTAAGTTCTAAATCTCTGTGAGTGCATCTTCCATCAGCACATTTTAGAGGCTCTTTGAATTCTAATCCTTTCTCTTGAATTATTGCTGTTACATGTCTATCAGGGCATATGTAAACAAGTTCTTTTGCAAGTGGTTTTATCTCTGAAGATCTCACAACCATACCTGAAACACTTACCATTTTTCCTATTATTTCCGCGTTAATCTCTCTTAGACTTCGTTGTACCGGATAATTCGAAATTCTAACTCTAATGTCATAACGTATTTTTTCAGCGTATGACGGGAATCTTTCTTTTAAAATATTTTTTATTGCTTCGCTGAACGCATGCATTATATCATCAGGATCGGTGTTAAATACGGATTCAATTTCTGGATGTGAAACTAGATCATTGTAATCAACAACAACATACTGAATCTTCTTTGCCATCATTTGGTCAATTTCTTCTACGTACTTGTACGAGCCTTCTTTATCTTTAAATTGACTTAGGAATTCTTTTACACGGTCTTGTAGTTTGCTCTGCGATATAGATTCAGATTGTGCGGTCATTTCTTTTCACCGAGAATTTGGTTTTTGAACGCTTCACCATGAGATCGAATGTTATCAAACAACATGCGTTCTTCAATAGTTAATTTTTTTGCTAATTCTGATGTCATTTTAGATGAATCGGCCAACCTAACTATCTTTCCTTGTCTTTTGCGTATTAGTGAGTTTAGCATACTTTCAACTTTATCGTGATCCTGTTGAGGAAGTCTTTTTATGTATTCACTAATTTTTATGTAAAAATCAGCTTCTAATGTTGAAAGATCAAAATCTCCTTGAACATTTTCCTTAACAACAGCCTGTTTTAGAGCTACTATCATATCTGTATCTTGTATATCAACAAGTTTCTCGGAAGATAGTATGTTTGCTGTCCATCTGGGTATACTTAGGATTTCACCATGTTTAGCTTCAATTGAAATCTCTGGTGCATCTACTTTAAGATCGTAACCAAAACTAACTTTAACATCCTGTAGGTGATATCCTATATTGTGGATCCTTGCGAGTTCTGAGATATCCAAGTGTCAGATCCTCCTATAGGCCACTAATGGGATCGATCGATCAAATGATCAAAGTAAATTGTCAATAGAATTGATCCTGTTATTGGACTTATGAACGACTGGTTATAATGCAATAATAATTCTAAAAATACTATAAGAGTTCTAGACTTAATTTTATTAGTAGGAGAAATGGGTAGGAGCGTATGATCGAATCTACCATGTGGGTAGAAAAGTACAGGCCAATTAAACTTTCAGCCATAGTAAACCAAAAGGAAATAATAGGCAGTCTAAAATCTCTTCTAAAAAACACATCAGAAATGCCACATCTTTTATTTTCTGGTTCAGCTGGAGTAGGCAAAACTACCACTGCACTATGTCTTGCAAAAGAAATTCTCGGAGATTCCTGGCGCGAATATACTCTTGAATTGAACGCATCAGACGAACGTGGGATAAACATGGTAAGAGACAGGGTTAAGAAATTTGCCAGATTTTCAGGTCTTGATACCAAGATTCCTTTTAAACTAGTTATTTTGGATGAAGCCGATGAAATGACCTCTGATGCTCAAACAGCTTTAAGAAGAATTATCGAGGATGCCGCACGCCACTGTAGATTTATTATGATTGCAAATAACATATCAAAAATAATAGAACCCCTTCAGAGCAGATGTGCAGTCTTCAAGTTCACAAGATTGATTGAAGAAGACATCGTAGCTTACTTGGATGAAATATGCAAAAAGGAAAAAATCAAATATAATAAAGATGGCTTGAAGACGATCTATACTTATTCAGACGGAGATATGCGACACTCTATCAACATGTTGCAAGCTGCCGCAAGTTTAGGAATAATAGATGAAGACCATGTCAAAGCATCAGCTGGACTGGCCAAAACAAATGATGTGGCCGAGATCTTAAAACTTGCTCTTGCAGGAAAGATATCAGAGGCTCGAAACAAGATGATAGAGCTTATCAAGGTCTATGGAATGTCAGAATCAGATTTCTTAAAGTATCTAAACGAGGAATGCTATAAGCTGAAAACTACCCATCTCTCCGAAATTTTGGAATCCATAGCAAAGTATGATTATCGTCTAATAATAGGATCCAACCCAGAGATTCAACTTTCAGCATTGCTTGCAGAACTTGGACATATAGGCAAGTAATAGCGCAGAGAGAGGGATTTGAACCCCCGCGTGCTTGCGCACATAGGCTCTCAAGGCCCACGCCATGCCGGGCTAGGCGACCTCTGCGAGTTTTGTTCGGCAAGACTCGTTAAAATTTGTTTAAAATCGACATTTTCTTGGCTTGTGTACAAGTTAAAATATACTATCCTGAATAATGAAGAAAAATAAAAAGAACAAAAAGTTTAGTGGTGTGCGTGTGGATTAACAGAACCAGTTTCTAATTTTTTATATGTTCCTGCTGCTTTTTCATGGTGCTCTAGATTAGACTGATCTACCTTGATTGCCTGAGGGGGGCAAACTGATACGCATGCCATACACCAAATACAATCATGCTCCCTTATTGGATCAGCCTTGTCTGTGTAGTCCTTTCGTTCTTCCTTTACTGAACTACCAGTTCCCGCAAAATCAACATCTACTGCTTTCTTTGCGGAAATGTCCTTCTCCGTTCTATACCACTGAAAGACTTGCACAGGACAAGCCTCAATGCATGCACCATCAGCAACGCAAGAATCCCAATCCACTGCTACCATTGTGCCGCTTACACCCACGGGTTCTATTTTTTCACCTCTTTTTTTGAATGCTTCCTTGCATTTTTCGTCTTTAGAAGCCTCTGCTAATTTGCCAGGACCCCATCTAAAGTGAAAATGTTCACCGCCAGCGTGTGTTATTTTTCCAATAGGTTTGTAACCTTTTGGAAAATCTTCTGGTATAGGCATGGTTTTTGGTCACAGGGTATGTTATTTAAACCTAGACGAAATTAGTTTAAACTAAGGAATTTTGGCTATCTCTTTTTCATGAATTTCAAGATTTGCCTGATCCACTTTGATGGCTTTTGTTGGACAGACTTCAACACAAGCCATACACCAAATACAGTTTGCTTCTTTTACCGGATTTGCCTTGTCGGTATAGTCTTTTCTGTCATTCCTACCTGTCTCACCTGGATTCTTATACCACTCAAACACCTTGACAGGACAGCTTAGTAAGCAGATGCCATCAGAAATACAGGAATCCCAATCTACTGCAACAAACGTTCCATGTACTCCTATTGCTTTGACCTCCTCACCGGATGCTTGATAATCAGAACTTACTTTCGGATCTAGTGCAGCTTCTGCCAGACGTCCTGGGCCCCAAACCAGATGGTAATTATCGCTTAATGGATCTTTGAATTTTTCTATTACCTGATGGTTTTTTGGAAAGTTGGGATCTATCGGCACAGTATTGCAGACATCTTGCTACTTATTTAAAGTGTGTACAAGATAAATTCATATTTTTCATAAACACGTCGGTATCGTTGGGAATTTTCAAGTACGATGTATATCGGAGTCCAAATGTAGGAATTTATGCAAAATGTAATGACAGATTTGTCTTTATCCCTAACGGTTTTGCTTTAACAAAAGTTAAAAATCTATGTGAATTTTTAAAGACAGACTATATCTTTACGTCAGTTGCAAATACGAGACTTTTAGGTGTACTCACGGTTGTTAATAATACTGGTTTACTTTTGCCGCGAAACTGTTTAGAAGAAGAAAGAATTCACCTAAAGAAAACTACAGGGCTTAATGTGGACATACTAGACACGAAACATACAGCAATAGGCAATTTGATTTGCGTAAATGATAGAGGAGGAGTAATGTCGCCTCTTATTCCAAACGAGTATGTAAAAAAAGTAGAAGATATTCTTGGTATTGAAGTAATAAGGAAAAGAATTTCAGGATATCATCAAGCGGGCGCTATGACAGTAGCAACTTCACATGGAGGAATAATACACCCGGCGACAGAGGAAGAAGATATCAAAATAATATCACAGGTACTTGGCGTGAAACTTGAACCATCAACAATTAATGGTGGGTCACCTTTTCTTGCTTCAGGCATCCTAGCCAACAACAAATCTTTGGTTGTTGGTAACCTTACCAACGGTCCAGAACTTGTAATGCTAACAAAAGCATTTAGAGTTGAAGACTAGATCTTGGATTACTCAATACAGATTCAATTTTCATGTGTTTTTCGGAACCGTCTTCCATATTACGAATTATCACTAAATTATCTGCATATTCCTTTGGAGCTACTATGATTACATGCTTGGAATTAGACGCCATCTCCATCTGTTTTCTCAATGACTTGCCTGTTAGGTCCACCTCGGTAGCAATTCCTTTCAGTCTAAGTTGAGAAGCTATACTTATTGCGATTTTTTGCATATCTTCATTGACAGATACAATCCAGATAGGTGGACTGACTCCATCTATGTTTGTCTTCTGCAGTTCTAGTGAATGCGCTATTCGTTCTACCCCACCTGCTGCCCCTGTTGCTCCAAGATCACTTCTGCCAAATGCCTTTGTAAGAGTATCATATCGTCCACCACCCACTAGTGCACCTAGATCTGATTTACTATCAAATACCTCAAACACAATTCCAGAGTAATAATCAAGACCACGTACAATACCAAAGTTTATTCTAATATTTCGCACACCACGATTTTCAAGAGATTCAAATAGTTGTATGACTTTGTTCCAATTTGTTAATTTACTAACATCAATTTTTTTTTCTATTTCTTGTGGCGTTCCTTTAATTTGAGCAAATTCCAATATTTTTTCTAAATTAGAAACCGAGTATCCTTTTTCTTGATATTCCTTAATTATTTCCTGTTTTCTCTTTTTTTGGCTCTTATCAACTGCGCGCAAGATATCACTTACTATGTTTGAATCAGCTTTGAAACTGTCTTTTACGTATGATTCAATAAGATCTCGATCGCAGATATCTATTACTATGTTTTCTAGCTTTAGATTTGTAAAAAATTTAGATGTAAAATCTATTATTTCTGCATCTGATTCGATGTTAGGTTCTCCGTATATTTCAATGTCCCATTGATGAAAGAATCTGTATCTGCCTTTTTGTGGTTCATCGTAACGCCAAACACCTCCAAATGTAGAGAATTTAGCTGGGAGTTTCATCGATTTTTGGGATACTGCATAACGAGTAATACCTATAGTGAAATCGAAGCGTAAAGCAACCTCACGATCTCCTTTATCAGTAAAATAATAGATTTCATTTTTGATTGATGGGCCACTCTTTGTTTCTATAACTGAAACTAGTTCTATAGGAGAGGGCTCCATGAATTGAAAACCAAATAGATTTGATGTTTCTATGAATTTTTGCCTAATGTATTCAGTTACGGAAGATTCCTTTGGTTCTATGTCTCTCATACCACGCGGTAAGTCCAATTTCAAGACTCATTCTTTTTCTAATGCATTTAGACTTTCTGATTACGAAAAATCACAATTGGCATAAATTAATAGTACAAACTAGACTTAGCAAAGTCAATGACATACAGATACCTAGAGCACATGACAGATGCATTCATCGAGGTCACGGGCTCTACATTAGAAGAGGCTTTCGAAAGCGCCGGAATATCTGTGGTTGATACTATTTTAGATATTAAATCCGTTGAAGAAAAAACAGAAAGAAAGATCGAAGTTAGTGCAGACGAGTTGAATAGACTACTTTATACTTGGCTTGAAGAAATAATTATACTGACCATAACTGAAGGTTTTGCTACAAAAAGGTTTAGTATACAAATTACAAAAAATAGTAAATATTTTCTCAAGGCGAGAATGAGAGGAGAAGAAATTAATTTGGAAAAACACCATTTTAAATTAGAGATTAAAGCTCCAACGTATCATCTTATGGAAATAAAAGAAGGTAAACCAGTGATGATGCGATTTCTCCTTGATCTATAGACTAAATTATTAAATAGCGTATGACTATATTTGATTAAGTTTGGCAGACGAAGAACTTGAAAAAATAATGAAAAAGAAACTAGCTGATATGACTGCTCGCAAAGAACTAGAGATTATGGAGCTTGATGACACTAATTTTGACAGTGCCATTGCTGGCGAAACTCCTGTAATAGTAGATTTTTGGGCTACTTGGTGCGGTCCATGCCAATTCATGCTTCCAATATTTACAAGACTTGCAAAAAAATACAAGACCGTGAGATTTGTTCGTGTAAATGTTGACAATGCTCAAGGCATTTCCCAGAGATATGGAGTCTATGCAATTCCAACATTCATTGTCTTTAAGGACGGAAGGCCTATTGACAAAGCAGTAGGAGCAGTAGGTGAACCTGGTCTTCACATGCTTGCTCAGAAATATGCTTAGTAACCGTAAGCTGGATTCAACTTTCTTTGAATTGCGATAATCTCTTTCAAGACCTCAACTTCTTCTGGACTTAACTTATGCTCAAATCTTTTTAGCAAAAGCCTAGCCTCATGTGATGGTGGTAAGGAATAAAAGACTTCTTCTTCAGATATTTGTCTACCTATAGTCACATTTTGGATCGATACAGCTACTTCTTGACCTTTTTTTGCCTTCTCGATTGATTTTCCGCTGTCCTGAATTTGGTGTACCACTCCGATTCTTTTACCATCGGAATTCATTATGCCAACTTTTTGTCTTAGTGAACCAACATCTACATGAATACCAAAAACTGCTGGATTACTTTTTCTAAATACATATCCTTTCAAAAATGTAAATTTACAAACTGGTGTTAACTCTTGAAGAATCGCATTTTCTTCATTGGCAGTGTCTTCTTGTACCCAATTAAGATAGTTATCCAAAAGACTGTATATTACTTGATCATGGAAAATCCTGATGTGACTTGCTTCCGCTTCTTCCTGTGCGTCTTGAAGAATCTTTACATTAAATGCTATTACTACTCCAAGATGCCTGTCATGCTCCTTAATAGCTAATGCTTCTATTACATCTCTTCTTGTGACTGGTCCTATATCAGCCATTGATACCGGTATACTTTGTCTTTTCAACATGTCAGTTAGAGCTTCCAATGAACCTATGGTATCGCACTTTAGAATTACTCCTTTTGTATCAGTTTTTATAAAAACTGATCTCATTTCCGACTCGATTAGTTTTCTAAATTCATCGATTTTGTTTTCATCAGTACTGGCATACACTGGGCTTCCGGGTAACACACCTTCTAGATCAGGTGAGGCAATCTTTATCCCAGCAGCAGCTACAACTTCGTTTACTGGTCTAAACTTGTCTCGAGGATCGCGCATCTCATCTAGTGGTTTTGGTAAAAGTATAGCCTTTGGCTTGGTAACAATGACCGAGTCTCTTTTGGCAACTAGTATGGAATCTCCTTTATGAAGATGACCATCGATTAAGATGATATTAGCAGTAATTCCCAATCCAACCTCTTCCTTTACTTCAAGAACTATTCCTCTGGTTGGTTTTTCTGTCTGTTCCAGTTTCTTTTGCATATACTGTTGTGTGAGGCCTACTAGTACTGCTAATAATTCTGGAATTCCTTCACCTGTTCTGGCACTAACTGGAACAATAGATACTTCTTTTGTAAAGTCTTTTACTCTGTAGAATGCCTCAGAGTTAAAGCCAAGGATTGACAGAGTACCCACCACATTGTAAAGCAGTTCGTCAAGTGATGTTTGTACAGATGGTTCTTGCTCCTTAATCGACTGTGTAATAAATTGCGATGCCATTTTTTTCCATCCTGATATCATATCAACTTTGTTGAGTGCTATTACAAATGGTACTTTTCTGCTCTGCAATATTTTCAAACTTTCATTAGTTTGCGGTTGAAATCCACGATTGACATCTACGACTAAAATTGCAATATCTGCTGCAGAACCTCCTCTTGCCCTTAGATTCGTAAAAATTTCGTGACCAGGTGTATCAATTACTAATAGACCTGGAATTTCTTGGGCTCCACTCATTTTTGCAAAAAGTGGACCGCATACTTTTTTCAATGTCTCAGTAGGAAGAAAACTAGCACCTATATGTTGCGTAATTCCTCCTGCTTCTCTAGCCTGAACACCTGTACCTCGAATCTTGTCTAATAATGAGGTCTTACCAGAATCTACGTGACCTAGAACTGCTACTATTGGTTGTCGTATTTGCAACCCCTTTCACTTGAATACCACAGCTACCTCTTTTTCAAAACTTTCTATAGAGTCAGAGGCATGAATAATATTATCTGATATTCCAAGTCCAAAGTCACCTCTTATCGTGCCAGGTGTTGCTTCAAAGGACTTGGTTGATCCAATCATCAGCCTTGTTGTTGTAATTGCGTTTTTCCCTTCTATTACAGCAGCAACAACTTTGCCAGATGTAATAAAAGAGACCAATTCTCCAAAGAACGGCTTTGAGTTATGAACAGAATAGAATTCTTCTGCCATTTGTTTTGTAAATGTGAACATTTTGAGCTTTACTATGTTGAAACCTCTCTTTTCAAATCTAGAAATTATTTTTCCGACTAATTTTCTGTCTACGCCATCAGGTTTTACTATGAATAGTGTTTGTTCAGTCATCTACTTTTTGACCTTAATACCGCCCTTAACGTATTTGTTGGTCCACTTTAGTCTTCTTGGATCACGTTTGAGGACTAGCATATTCTTTTTACATTTTGAGGAACAGAACCAAAATACTGTACCATCATTTTTGACAAGCATGGTACCAGATCCCTTTGCTACTGGCCTGTTACAAAAACTACAAGGTTTAACAAGAACACTCAAGTCTAAATCACTTTATTTTTCTAGCTTCGCGTTCTGTTTCTCGTAACATAAGAATATCAGACATTCTCACAGAACCCTTTACGTTTCTGGTAAGAATTCGCCCTTTGTCTTTACCATCAAGTATCTTAACACGAACCTGTATGACTTCACCTGCAATACCTGTCCTTCCTACAATCTGTATGACTTCTGCAGGAATGGGAATTTCAGCACTGCTCATTTGCTAGCTTGACCACCCTTTATCTGCGATAATGATGCCACGATCTGATCAACTATGTGTTGAGCATCGCCTGAATCTATTATCGCAGCTGCTGCAGAGGTGACATCTATTCCCAAAGACTTTCCTAATTCTTGTCTGCTAGGGACGAATCCATATGGAATACTATGTTCTTCGCACAATATAGGAAGGTGCGCAACTACCTCTGGTGGTTCAACATCTTCAGCAATAACTACCAGTTTACTTATTCCTCGTTCGATAGCTTTTGTAACTTCGTTTGTACCCTTCTTTACTTTGCCACTTTGATGGGCAACCCTCACTGCTTCGTAGATTGGGCTAACGAGATCTGTTGGCACTTGAAACTTTACGTAATAAGCCTTAGCCACAGGTATCACCCATTGGGATCATTTCCATTCCTTGTGTGCTTTTAATTGGTTTTAAAAGTGTTATCTGCCGACTGCCGACTTTATTTTGGACATGTATTTGCAAAAAATATCGTCTAAACCAATTTGAGAGTCAGACTCTACATAGATTCGTGCTATTGGCTCCGTGCCACTTAATCGAACCATAACCCAATTTGATTTGTCAAGAAAGATTTTGATACCATCAGTAAAGTCTTTTTTGTAAGACTCACCCTGTAACAGTCGAATTATTTTTTTGAAATCATTTTGCGAACATTTTATTTTCCCTTTGGTTGTATATGACAAAGGAAGATTATCCATTTCCTCTGAAAGAGTTCTGTTGGTACCCGATATCAAATCTAAAACTAGTGCCATTGCCATGCATCCATCTCGCACTTGATTGTGTTTTCCGTACATAAAACCGCCATTTTCTTCAAAACCAATTATAGCGCCAACTGATACCATTTCACGAGAAACTTCTACACTGCCTACCTTTGTTCTTATTACCTTTGACCCTGAACTGGCCGCAATTTTCTCAGTTACAGATGTAGAGTTGACAGAGGTTACTACTTTAGAGTTTGGATATTTATCCAGTATATACTTTGACAAAAGCAAGGCTGACCTATCCCCGGTTAGAATATTTCCTTTTTCATCACAAAAAATACTTCGGTCGCCATCTCCATCAAAGGCTATCCCAAAATCTGCCTTTGTTCTTACAACCGTTGAGGAAAGTTTGTCTAAATTCTGTGGTGTTGGCTCTGAACCTCTTCCGGGAAAAGAGCCATCTATTTTCTCATTAATAATAACAAATTGACAACCGAGTTCCCTGCATAGCTTAGGTGCGGTTATGGCTTGAGCGCCATTGCCTAGATCCAATACTACCTTAGGCTTTTGTGATCTAATTTTTTTTGTATTTACCTGTATCTTAATTCCCCTAAGATATGTATCAGTAGCATTAGTTTCGTCCGTCATTATTCCAAAATTCTTTGAAATTTTCCATCTTTTCTTAAAATAAATTTCTTCTATCTTCAATTCATCTTTTCGTGATATTTCTATTCCATCTTTTGCAGTAACCTTGATACCGTTATACTCTGGCGGGTTATGAGAAGCAGTTATCATGATTCCTCCGTTGTATCCAAGCTTTTTGGTAGCAAACTGCAGGCATGGAGTTGGAACTAGGCCACATATTGCAGAATCTAACCCTGCAGAGCTTAATGCAGCTGATGCTATTTTTGATAGAATAATACTAGATTCTCTTCCATCATAACCCACCAGAATTGGTCCTTTCTTGAAAAAGCTTGCAATTGACAGAGTTATATCAGAAGCAAAATCTAGAGTCAGAGTCTTTCCAAATATTCCTCTTACGCCGTTTGTACCAAATAATCTTCCCATGTTATATCAACAATAGATAAATTTGTCTTAAAAGTCATGGTGCATGCGGGAGTTGCCAAGCCTGGCCAAAGGCGCAGGGCTTAGGACCCTGTCTTTTAGGAGTTCGTGGGTTCAAATCCCACCTCCCGCATTTAATGAATTATGCATAACTGCATTTCTTTGTGGTTCTGGAAATGAATACCGCAGAAATTGTTTGAACATTCATAACAGTGCCAATCGCCTATAGTTGAACACACCTTGCAAATTCTAACCGGATTGTTATGATCGTAATTATTTACTCTATTATGACCTCTATGAGAATTTCTTGGTTTGTCCATTATTGTTCCTCTATTGAGTTAAGAGTTGAAAAAGTACACTTGCCCATTCAATCACTCATTACGGAGCTGCAATATCTAATCTTCCCAGCATTATTACAATGAATAATATTTCAAAAGGCTATTTAAGCATTAATAAAGTACGCCATATCTACCATTTAGAATGAATAAGATGACTGTTGAACTCACCATCATAGGAAACGATCATGAAGGTGTAGTAGCAGGATTTACAAATTTTATTTTTCAAAATGGTGGAAATATTGAAAAGATAAACCAAAATGTTGTCAAAGGTCTTTTTGGAATGTATCTTGAAGCGTCTTTCACAAAAAAAATAGAAATCAAAAAATTCAATCGGGAAGCAGAAAGGCTAGCAAATAGCCTAAGAATGGATGTTAATATTCATCATGAAGCTTCCAGGAAGAAAAAAACCGCCATACTTGTAACTAAAGAACCACATTGTCTACAAGCTATACTAGATGCAAGAAGAAAGAATCAGCTAAAAGGCAAAATTGCGGTTATAGTAGGCACGGAAAATGCTTTATCTCCTTTAGCAAAGAAAGCCAAGATTCCATTTGTACTAGTCAGCGAAAGAGATCAGCCAAAAGCTGAGAAGAAAATAATCGCTATCATGAAAAAATATGATATTGATTTGATAGTTCTTGCCAGATACATGAAGGTGCTTTCTCCTAACTTTGTTTGGAGATATCCCAATCGAATTATCAATATACATCCCTCTTTATTGCCGGCATTTCCTGGGGCATATGCATATGTTCAAGCTTATGAACGCGGCGCAAAAATTGTTGGCTGTACTTCACACTATGTAACAGAGGATCTCGATCAAGGCCCGATAATCTTTCAAGATGCCTTTGCAATTGAAGAAAGTGAGACTTTGGAATCACTAAAGAAAAAAGGGCAGAAATTAGAAGCTAGAACCCTATTAGAGGCAGTAAAGATGCATCTAGATGGAAGACTCGAAGTTTATTGGGGCAAGGTACATGTGATACCAAGAAGATCCAGATGATAGTAAAGGATCTTACCAACTCTGACATTCTCAAGCAGACCAGAAAAAAATCAGTTGCGTTAATCCCGGTAGGATCTATTGAACAACATGGGCCTCATCTACCTGTATCTACTGATTCGGACATTGTCTCATATATAGCCAAGAAGGTTTCAGACAAGGCCGGATTTCTTCTGCTTCCTACAATAGAATATGGTGTCTCATTTGAACACAAGCCGTTTTTTAATCTCAGTTTAGAGTCTTCGACATTACAGAAGATACTCATTAACCTGTGTGTTTCGCTATATACTAACCGAATAACTACCATAATAATCCTAAATGGGCATCATGGAAACCAATTAGCCATAAAACAAATACCTAAAAAGGTTGCCAGAATTAGCGGTATTAATTCACGAATTCTCGTATGTTCTTACTGGCATTTCATGAAACGACGATTTGATCATGCAGGATTTGTAGAAACTTCTATAATGCTGGCGATTTCAAAAAGGGTTCATATGAGCAAAGCAAGAAAAGGACTTGTTCCAGATGGCTTATCAGCCAAAGAATTGACCAGATTAAATAGGCTTGCGAACAAATCTTTTCCTTCGATAACAAAAAATGGAGTTTGGGGAGATCCTAGAAATGCTACCGCAAAAGATGGAAAAGCTATTCTAAATGAAATAATCACAGGAATTGTTAAAGAGAGTCAAACTTGGCTTACTGGAAAAACCTGAAAATTACACCAATGAAATTTTAATATATACCCTCGATAGAGTGGGTAATAAGTGAATTAGATGTCAGTCGACATGGCAGTAAAAGTATTGGATGAGAGCCTAAACAAGGTTGTTCTTATCAAGCTGAAAGGCGGCAAAGTGATAAGAGGCAATCTTCATGGCTTTGACCAACACATGAACCTGCTACTTGATGCTTCAGAAGAGATCCCTTCTGAGGGCGAGACAAAGAGTCTTGGAACCATAGTTGTAAGGGGAGATAATGTAGTAATCATATCTCCTCCTCCAAAGTGATAACGTAATGACAAAAGGCACTACCTCCATGGGAGGCTACACCAAAAAGCATCCTCACATAAGATGTAGAAGGTGTGGAAAAAATGCTTTTCATGCAAGACATAAAAGATGTGCTAGCTGTGGTTATCCAGATCCTAGAATAAGGAAATACGGCTGGATCAAATGGTATACATAAATGGAAGAAATTGTGATAGTTCTTAGTTCTCTCGCTGGAGCCTGCACTGCTGTGGCACTAGATAAAATTCCGAAACTAAAACATAACAGGCAACCTCTAACCGTTAATCTTGCTCTTGAAAATCAATTACAATCGCTTAGAACAGAAAGGGAAATACTAATAAAAACAATTGCAAGACTGCACCAACAAGATTCTGGCCTCTCAATAATACACAAGGACAAGCTTTTGATTAGATATCAGCATCAACTTGTAACTACAATAGCCAAGATAGAGAAGCTCGAAGCCACAAGCAAATACCCTGACTTGGGTCCAATTGGCGATAATCTGATTTCATTAATGGACAATAAATTTTCCCAGTTGGATGAGAGATTACATGAAATCTCATCAAAATTAGTTCTAAACTCCTTAATACAACCAAAACCGCCACAGTCCATTTCAGAGACTGCACTAGAAAAACCACAAATAAAAAAGATTGGAGTTATAGATCATCAACAGGATAAAGTAAAAGAAAGAACAGAGATTCAAAAAGACCATATCCAAACGGTGTTACCCTCAATAGAGACTTCAATACAAAGACATAGATCAGTGGAACTTAGTACCTTAACTGAGATCACCAACAAGATCCCAGAATTTCCTGCGGAATTCATCAAATCGCCTACAGTAGAAGCTAATCAAATCCTAGAAGATGCAGTCAAAACAAAGACTTCTATTAAAGAATCATCCGTTGCCGCTGCAGCAGTTCTGCAAAGCACAAAAGAGGAAAATATAATACACGATTCGGAATTATTACAAGAATCAGAAAATAAAATTCAGCTTCCTAAACCGATTAAAATACCGGAAGAGGAAAAACTAGATGATGACGATAAAGATTTAGATAAAATAAAAAGCGAAATAATGAAAGCTCTATCAAAACTTGAACAAGTAGAGGTAGAGTAGTTGACAGTAGATGATGCCATAAAGGCATTATCTCCTCAAGCATTGAGGATGGTAAAGAACAATTATGTAATAGGACTTGGAAGTGGCCGAGCTGCAACTGCAATAGTTAGGTTGTTATCATCATATACGAAACAGCGAAAAATGGCGATAAAAGCTGTTCCCACATCTTTACAAATTAAGATGGAAGCTGAGAGGGGTGGCATACCCATTATCGAACCTGATCAAATTAGCCACATTGATCTAGTCTTTGATGGTGCTGATCAGATTGATGCAAAAGGAAATATGATAAAGGGCGGTGGAGGAGCACTTTTGCGCGAAAAAATTTTGATTAGCATTGCCAAGAAAGTGGTCATAATAGCTGATGAAACAAAATTTGTTAAACTACTTGACCGAACTGTACCTGTAGAAGTACACCCCTTTGCAAGAAATACAGCAGCAATTAAGATTAGAAAATATGGTGGTAAGTCACATGTTAGGTTACTTGAGCGCGGTTATCCTTTTGTAACTGAAAATGGAAACATAATATTAGATTGTGATTTTGGAAAGATATCCAAACCTAAAGAACTAGCAACAAAAATAATAGAGATTGCAGGGGTCATTGAGGTAGGAATCTTCTCAAAACCTGACATAATTTACAAAGTAAAAGAAGATGGCAAATTTGTGATCTCATGAACTGATTCTTGAAACAAATTTGCCATAGCCTGGCTTTCCAATTACCCTAAAATCTTCCACAATAACGGATCCTCTCAAAATTGTCTTTACTGGCCATCCTTTCAACTTCCATCCTTCATAAACGTTGTAATCAGAAAAGCCATTAAAAAGTTCAGCAGATACTTTTTTTTCCTTTTTCATATCTACGAGAACTATATCTGCGTCAGAACCCTTTTGGATTATACCTTTTTGTGGATACATTCCGAATATTCTTGCTGTATTTAGGCTTGTTAAATTCGACAACTGTTGAAGGTTTATTCTTCCTTTGTTAACTCCCTCACTTAACAAAATAGGCATCATGGTACTCATTCCTGGAAAACCAGCTAAAGCGTCCCATACAGTCTCTCCCCCCAGCTTTAGATTCAACCTATTTGCCACATGATCAGTACCGATAGAATCAATATTTCCATTTTGTATCTCGCTCCAAATTGCTTCGATATCTGTTGATGATCGTATTGGCGGCATTACCTTAGCTAGATATCCTCTCTGAGATTCATATGATAATGTGAGATAATGAGGACAGGTTTCGATGAAAATTTTAGTACCATTTCTTTTTTCTGAAAAGATGGAGTTAATTGCACCCTGTGATCCTATGTGTACGAAATATAGTGTACATCCTACTCTTCTTGCCAACTTAGAAGCAGTTATTATTGATTTGATCTCTGATTCTACTGGCCTACTTTCAGACCAAGCACCGAGTCCATCTTTCTTTTTCTCTTGTGCTTCTTTCATACCACAGGAACAAATTTTGTAATCTTCGGCATGGATTAGAACCGTACATCCAAGCGATGCTGCATTAGTGATTATCTGCTCGATCATTTCTGTGTTCATTTCTACTCTCTCTTCTCGTAAAGTTTGTTCACCAGGTTGCATGTCCATGTATACATGACCAATCTCATCTCCCAAATTCATGTATATTTTGAACGATGTGATACCCTTTTGTTTACAGAACTCCATCTCACCAATTTGATCTTTAGACAATATAGAAGCATGAATTGAATAATCAATATAGTGGGAACGTGAACTTTCAATAAGATGAGAATTGAGGTTCTTCTTATAGGAACCGCTTAGTCTTAGCATACGCATCATTGTAGTCACTCCTCCAATAGCTGCTATTTTAGACTCGGTTATTGCCGCTTTATCAATTGGAGAATATACTCCATAGTGGACGTGCGGGTCAATTGCGCCTGGGAGAGAAACTAGACCACGGCCATTTATCATGGTATCACATGAGGGTGTATCATTTGTTAGACCTACAATCTTTCCTTCATCTATTACAATATTCTTATCAACTACACCATTTGGCAGTACAACATGTGAGCCTATAATTACGGCGTCAACGGTCATCATGAATTTTGTTTGAAGTCCCAGTATTATTCTTTGAGTAAATGAATAAAAGCAGATACCATTCTGATAACAAAAGGGCCGGTGGTCTAGCGGTAGTGACGCCGCGTTCGCAACGCGGATGTCGGGGGTTCGAATCCCCCTCGGTCCACCATATTTCCAAAAACAATATACAGCTATAAACGGTAGTGCAGGTAATGAAAGTGTTCAATGGTAAAGCTGCTGCTGAAGAATATATGTCAAATCACACTTTGACTTTTTCCACTCCAGAGCTTACATTACTTAGATTCGCTTTTTGGCTTGGAGACATGGTACCTGATCCAAAAAATGCAAGTCAACAAATGCCTAGAATCATGGCTTTTGTAGAAGAGAAAGACTTTGCACCAGTCCCCATTGTAGACGATGATAAATTTATTCCCACTGGAGCAGTGAAGACTATAACCGGCCTATATGGAAATGTAGCAACAGAGACTGGTTCAAGTTCAAAGTTCTGTGCAGAATGTGGTGTAAAACTTTCTTTAAATGCAAAATTTTGCACAGAGTGTGGTGCAAATCAGGATTAAAAATTCTATTTTGTGTATCTTTTATTGAACTTTGTTTCCACATTTAGTGCAAAACTTTGCACTAGTTTTGATGGGAGAACCGCAAGTACTACAAGCTGGTCCGCTGGTATTTTGTTTTGGAAGAAGTGAGGGGTCAGGAGTTGGAAGAACACCAGGGGTTGAAAATGCAGTTGTAGCAGAAATAATTGATGGTGGACGGCCAGCTCCAGGTAATGTTGCTGCAGTTACGTGAGAAGCTTGTGTGCTCATGCCTATTCCAGGCATGGAACCACTCATAGTGCCATGTGTTTGTCCACCTATCTTGTCAAGTGATTTTTTGAGTTCAAAAATTACTTTCACTGCCAAAAATTCCAGAGCAGAATACGCTACTACGTAATCGCCTAGTTTTTCAAAAAATTCTTTTTCCGATAATTTGCCTTGTTTATACATTGCATTTGTATCAAGAAATGATTCGTAGTATCCTTGAGTATCATTTAGTAGGTTTGATAGCTTTTCAAACAAAAGGTTGAGAGTATCTACATCTCCTCCAAATGACATGTGAACTGTTCCTCTGACGGTTATTAATTATTTTAGATTTAAAAATGGATAGGTTTTGGATCTAGATTTTTCCTAAAGCATTGTCAATCATATTCTTGTACGAGCCTTTAGATGCTGCACCTACTTGCTGTGCTACAATCTGCCCTTTATTGAATATGGCAAGAGTTGGTATACTGAAGACATTATATCTGGATGCAAGTTCGTTGTTTTCATCTACATTTACCTTCACAAAATTCACTTTTCCTACATATTCACCGGCTAGCTCTTCTATAACAGGACTTACCATCCTGCATGGACCACACCATTCCGCCCAGAAATCTACAAACACTGGAACCTGAGAATTCATTACTTCACTCTCCCAGTTTTTTACATTAACGGGTTTTGCTTTTTCCATACTTACCAAATAATATAATCCCTAAATATATTGAACGATTTACTACCAGCGGCTTCTTAAACCGTAATAATTTTTATTACCATACTTTCTGCGGTGATCTCTTCTATCGTTCCTTTTATTCCAGTTTCCAGATCTACCGTAGCTTCTTCTAGAACCTACTTCTCTCTTTAGTGGATCTGGGATTTTTACTTCTATGCCTAATTCTTTGTTTAGATCCTTCATCTGGACTTTTGTTTGACTCGATATTGCCTTAAAGTCTCCAATTGATGAATATGACACCAATGTAATTGCTCTTCCCTTTGCACCGGCTCTTGCAGTCCTTCCTATCCTATGGAAATATACCAAATCTTGATTTGGAACATCATAGTTTACTACCAACGCAACTTCTGGCACATCGATACCTCTGGCAGCCACATCGGTCGCAACGAGAATGTCTGCTTTTCCTTTTCTGAACAAGTACATAGCTTTATCCCTTCTGAATTGTGACATGTCGCCTTCAATTGAAACTACGTTAAATCTCGCCTTTTCTAGTTCACGGCCAACTCTTCTAGTTCTCTCCTTTGTTGAACAGAAAACTATGGTTTGCCCTGTTCTGTTTTCTTTTATGAATTTGAATAGATAATCCGTTTTTTCTCTATCTTTTATAACTAAAAAAGCTTGTTCGATACCCTCACCGCTTAGGTCATCTGCATCTATGAAGATTCTCTGGGGATCTTTCATGTACTTCTCAGCCAACATGAGAATTTCCGGAGGCATGGTTGCGGAGAACAAGGATGTTATGTGTTCCTCCGGAACTAGATCCAGTATGAACTTTATGTCGTCGATAAAACCCATGTCAAGCATAGTGTCTGCCTCATCAAGTACAACGTGCCTTACATTTTCTAGTCTAATTGAACCACGTTTTATGTGATCTATAAGACGCCCTGGTGTTGCAACAACAATTTCCACACCCCGTTCCAATTCTTTGAATTGAACATTGATACTTTGGCCACCATAAATGGTTACATTTCTAACGTTAGAATATTTTGAAAATTTTTGAATTTCGCCAGATATCTGTACTGCAAGCTCTCT
>JACXTT010000538.1_pt1 | contig 64555 bp, 50 predicted proteins | sample 9270951 | NCBI WGS metagenome assembly JACXTT01 (sample SAMN15532306, study PRJNA645909) | rock metagenome | isolation source: weathered quartz diorite | place: Puerto Rico | collected 2017-06-21 | reverse complement strand
TCTGGGTCGCTGTTGGGTTTTGCACTGCCGTCGGGACAGGTTTGGTGTTTGGCCTGTATCCCGCCTATCGCGCTGCCATCCTGAGCCCGATTGAGGCCCTTCGGTACGAGTGATAGAATTTCATGCCCATGACCAAGGAAGAATACTTCGAGCAAGCGGTGAATGCTTTCGGCGAGGACAAGCTCGATGATGCAATCACCAACTATCAAAAAGCCTTAGAGATCGACGCCAACTATCAGGATGCTCTGCACGGATTGGGCATGGCGCTCTTCAATCGCGGCAGCATCGACGAAGCGATCGCGGCCGCCAAAAAACTCATCGAACTCGATAAGGATGACATCCTTGCTCATACCAGCCTCTCGATGTTCTATCAGTCTCAAGGTCGAATCGAAGAAGCCGAAAAGGAAGGAAACGTCGCCCGAATCCTCGGTTGGAAGCAGGAACTGCGCGGCGGATAAATTCCAGGACGGTTGCAGGAAAAAGGGGACAGTCCCCAATTTCTTGCACTTCAGAAATTGGGGACTGTCCCCTTTTTCGAATTAGGGAAACGACGCAACCGTCCTGGAATTTACCTCTTTGACTTCCGTTGTCCGAATGCGAGACTACGCGGTACTCTCAGCGCTCTGAAAGGACGCCAGGATGGCAGGATCGGCAACTGATAATCAATGGCCGTAGTAGCTAACGATGCAGCCCAGCTTGTCCACTTCCTCAAGAACGTCAAGCTGTTCGCCGAACTCAGTCCCGACAGCCTTGCCAAGTTAGGCACTTGCCTCAAAGTGGCCGACTTCCCGCCATCCGAAGTCATCGTACGCGAAGGCGCACCCGGCGTCTCGATGTACATCATCAAATCGGGTTTGGTTGAAATTCGAAAGAAAGACCCTGCCACCGGCATCGACTTCCTGGTCGCCCAACTTTCGGACGGTGCAGCGGTCGGTGAAATGTCTCTGCTCACCGGAAAGCCACGATCCGCGACCGTTACAACGGTCCAGCCCACGGTGGTCTTCACTCTGACTCGCGCGGATTTTAGAAATCTTCTGACTCAACATCCTGAAATTTCCCTCGGGCTGGCCCGCATTTTGGCGGAGCGGTTGGAAGACGCGACGAAGCAAGTCGGTATCGAGTACGTCAACCTCTTCAAAGGAAAATTCGATCCGCGAGTCGTCGGATTGCTGCCCCAGTCCTTGTGCCTGCTGCATAAGGTGGTGGCGATCGCGTATGTGAACAATTCCGTCACCCTTGCGATGGTGAATCCTTCCAACCTCGTCGCATTCGACGACGTTCGCCGTTATATCAAAGGCGCCATCATTGAGCCGCAGGTTTGTACTGAAGAGGACTTCAAGAAGTTCATGGAGACTGTCTATCCGGAACTGATGGGCCTAAGTCACGACAAGAAGGACGACGACAGAAGAAAGGAAGAAGACCGGGAAAGACGCAGAGAGACCAAGAGGCGGGTTGCGGAGTTTCAAGGAGAGAGTCTCGAACAACTTCAGAATGAAATTCTCAGCGGACTTGAAGTCCAGCAGGAAGAGGAAGAGAAACCCAACGCAACGGATTTGGCTGCCGCTTCAGAGGACGCCCCCATTGTTCGTCTCGCCAACAATATTTTGGCGCTCGCGATCAAGAAGGGCGCAAGCGATATCCACCTCGAGCCGCAGGAAAACGGCGTCGTGTTGAGACTGCGAATCGATGGCATCCTGTACGTCGAAAATAAGCTTTCGAAGAAGATTCAGCTTCCGCTCGCCTCCCGTTTCAAAATTCTTTCCAGGTTGGACATTGCCGAACGGAGGCTTCCGCAGGACGGCCGCATTTCCATCAAGATCGAGGACCGCTCCATCGACTTCCGCGTTTCGACGGTGCCGGCAAAGTTCGGCGAAAAGATCGTCATGCGTATTCTCGACAAGAGCGGTTCGTTGATGTCGCTCGACAAGATCATTGTTCATACGCCGACGGTTGAAAAGCTGCGCTGGATGATCAATCAGCCCTACGGCATCATCTACGTCACGGGCCCAACTGGGTCCGGTAAAACAACGACACTCTACAGCTCGCTCAACGAAATTAATTCACCCGAGATCAATATTTCGACGGCGGAAGATCCCATCGAATACGATCTCGCGGGCCTGTGTCAGGTCCAAACTCATACAGACATCGGACTCGACTTCGCGCGCATCCTTCGCGCGTTCCTGCGGCAGGATCCGGATGTGATCCTCGTCGGTGAAACCCGCGATCAGGAAACCGCGAAAATTTCCGTCGAAGCTGCTCTAACTGGCCATTTGGTTTTCACGACGCTGCATACCAATGATGCGCCGAGTGCGTTCACGCGATTGCAAGAGATGGGAGTCGAGCCGTTTTTGATGGCGAACTCTACCATCGGCGTCGTCGCTCAGCGGCTTGCGCGGCGGATTTGCCAGAACTGCAAAGTTTCTGCCGACGTGGATGACACCACGCTCAGCTTCTTTGGATACAACAAAGAAAATGCCCCCACTTTTTATAGAGGAGAGGGTTGCGAAAAGTGTAACCACACCGGGAAAAAGGGCCGCATCGGTATTTATGAGCTGATGGTCATGAATGATGAGCTGAAGCGACTCGTGGCGAGGGGTGCCAAAACGGACGAAATTCGCTCGCTTGCCTTGGCAAATGGAATGAAGCCGCTTAAGGAGTACGCCATGTTCCTGATGGCGGAAGGTCTGACGAGCGTTGACGAAGTGTTGTCGAACTTGGTCGTAGCGAGCGATTAATCTGCTGCCGAAGCCGAAGCCTCCCGGTAAAACTGGTTGTATTCCCGCACATCGTCGCGGCTGCCGATAATCAGCGGCACCTTTTGGTGCAGTGATGTCGGCTGAATGTCTAATATCCTCTCACCGCCTGTGGACGCTGCGCCTCCAGCCTGTTCCACAACCATGGCGAGCGGAGCGGCCTCATATAGCAGTCGCAGTTTTCCCTTGGGACCCGGATACAAGAAAATTCCGCCCTTCAACAGATTTCGATGGAAGTCTGCGACGAGCGAACCGATGTAGCGCAACGTGTACGGGTGGCCCTGTTCCTTCTGATCGTTCTTCACGTAATCAATGTATCGGCGCGTCCCTGCATCCCAGGAATGCGTGTTGCCCTCGTTGATGCTGTAGATCTTGCCCCGAGAGGGAATTCGAATGCTTTCGTGTGAAAGAAGGAATTCGCCGAGGCTAGGGTCGAGCGTAAAGCCAAACACGCCGTGGCCTGTTGTATAGACCATCATCGTGCTCGAGCCGTAAATGAAGTATCCGGCCGCGATTTGGTCGATGCCTTTCTGGAGACAGTCTTCGAGTCGTCCATCGGGTGAATGGTTTGTGATTCTGCGGTGAATGGAGAAGATCGTCCCGATGCTCGCGTTGACGTCGATGTTCGACGATCCGTCGAGCGGATCGAACATCAAAACGTATTTTCCTCTTTTGCTTTCTCCGGGAATTGGGATGATGTTCTCCGACTCTTCGGAGGCCATGACACAAAGATGGCCGTTATGACCCATCGCGCGGTAAATCGTGTTCTGCGCAAATTCATCGAGTTTTTGGACGGCTTCACCGTGAACATTGACCTCGCCCGTTTCGCCCAAAATTCTCACGAGTCCAGCTTTGTTTACTTCGCGGGAAATGATTTTGGCCGCGAGAGTCAAAGTTGTAAGCAGAGCTGTGAAGTCGCCGGTCGCGCCCGGATGCAGTCGCTCCTCATCCAGAATATGCTGCTGAACTGTTTTGATTTTGCTGTGCATGCTTCCCCTTTGTGTGCGGGAAAACGTTACAACGGGTAAGGCGTTATGGCAACTCGAACAAATTCCGTCCCGGAATCCCAGGCTGACAATCACTTACACAAGAAACTAGCCCTCGGGGTGCTTTTACTTACAAACAAAATTCGCGGCTTCGTCAGTGCTTCCGGAACCTTTGTACGCCGCGACCTGGGGGTATGGGCACAGCGGTCTCGTGCGGTCGATCTTTCCCGCCGTTTGATGTGAAGCCAAGATTAGATCCGGCGCCTTTCTGTTCTCCACCCACTGCGCAAGCGCGCCAATGCCATCGAACTTGTCCGTGCCGTTGCCGCCTTGGCAGTGATTCATTCCGGGAATCATAAACAAGCGAACTGAATTCGTTGTCTTCGACGTACCGCCGAGCACGTCGATAACCTTTTTGTAATACTGGACCGTGTTCATCGGCGGAATGCCTGGATCGCTCCAACCGTGGTACACGATCAACTTCCCGCCGTGATCGACGAAGGGCTTCAGATTAGGGTTGGTGGCGTCCATGCTGTTCGCAATCGCCTTTTCAGCGAGAGGAAAATCGGTTTCGGGGTTGATGGTTTTGAAGTCCCAGCTTGGATTATTGAATACGAGATACTTGTAAACGTCGGTCGCAAGCGACATCGGCTGCGGTCCGGCTAGCATGTTCCATCCCAACTCGCTGCCCGGCTCGAGACCGGGAAAGAGCTTTGGACCGGCGTAGAGCCTAGTTGCGGCTTCGAGCTGGGGAGCCGTCAAACACGATGGGCCATCGCCGTCTTTGCATGCGAGGACTTTCGGATCGAATTTGCACTTGGTCGGGTCCTCGAGGACGCCATCCTTGACTCCATCGATCGCATCGCACTGCTGAAGCACGGCGTTGTGAATCGCAGGATACTTTGCCGGTGGGATGTAACTCGCTTCATCTTTGTGGACGGCTTGCGATGCCCATACCTGCATCCCTTGCAAGCGCGACGCGTAGATCGCCGGTGCGCCTGCAAGAATTCCGTCATAGTCGTTCGGATAACGCTGGGCCTCAGTGAGCGCTTGCCTGCCGCCCGTCGAGCAGCCGTTGAAGTAGGAATATTTCGGGCCGCTGCCACCGTAATAGGCGCCGATGACGCCCTTGGCCAGCGCCGTCATTTCGTGAATGGCGCGGTAACCGAAATCGTTCACTTTCTCCGGATGTCCGGTGATGAAGTTTGGATTGTTGCCGGTATGTCCGGTGTCTGTGCTGGCGGTCGCGTAGCCGGCAGCGAGTGCGCTTGCCATTGCGGGATAGCTGATGCTGCCTGCCCAAGCTCCGTTGCCGACTGATTCCAGCTTTCCATTCCATCCGGACTCCGGCAGCCACACCTCGATTTTAATTTCCGAATCAGCAACGTGTGTGTTCGTCGCCGCAACCCTGCAAAATGCGGGCAGGCTCTTGAACGCTTCGGCTCCCCGCCCACCCTGTGGCGTGAACGCGCCTGGCGCGACAGGTTCTGCGAGCGTGATCGTGAAGCCATGGAGGTCGCGGGCCCAGGTTTTTACGGTTTCGCAGGGTGCGGCGGAGGCTGAGATGGAGAACGCCAACATCACTGCCGGGAACGCCGAAATCATGAACTTCATGTTATGAATTCCTTCCAATGACTACTTACATACAAAACTCGCCGCGGCGTTCGTATCTCCGGATCCCTTATACGCCGCCACCTGCGGATACGGACAAAGTATCCGCGTGCGATCGGGCTGGCTATTCGTCAGGTGCGACGCTGGAATTGAGTCCGGAGCCTTCGACTTTTCGACCCACTGCTCTAAAGCTGCGAGCATGTCGAAGCTCGACGGTCCGTCACCTCCGCCGCAGTGACCCATGCCCGGAACCATGAAGAGCCGGTAGTTGTCTTTCACCTTGTTGATGCCGCCCATCGAGTCGAGGACACTCTGGTAATACTCGACGCTGCTGCCGGAAGGAATTTGCTGATCGGCCCAACCGTGATAGTGAATCAGCTTGCCGCCTCGCCCGAAAAACGCTTTGAGATTGGGATCCATCGCGTTGATGTTCCCTGCCTCGATTTTGTTGACCTTATCCATGTCGCTATCGAAGTTCAGAGTCTTGTAATCCCACTTTGGGTCATTGAACACCATGTACTGATACATCTGCGTACCGATGCCGAAAGGCTGAGTCCCGCCGAATGTCGCCCAGCCCGTTTCGCTGCCGTATTCGAGTCCCGGGAAAATCTCTTTCTTCGTGCGCGAGTTGAAAACCGGTTGATACATCATGCGCGCCGTCTCGACCTGTGCCGCGCTCAGGCAATTTGTGCTATCGCCGGCCGAGCACTGCAGGACCTTCGGATCGAATTTGCATTGTCGCGGATTCTCGATGACGCGATCATTTACGCCGTCATTGGCATCGCACGCCTGAAGCACGGCGTCATGGATGAGACCGAACTTGCCTTGCGGGATGTATGTTTCCTCACTCTTGTGATCGTTTTGCGCAACCCACACAGAGAATGCAGCTCGTCCGGTTGCATTTAGCGCAGGCGCTCCGGCCACAATGCCATCGAAATCCTGAGGGAATTTCTGCGCCGCTTTGAGAGCTTGTCTTCCGCCGGCCGAGCAACCATTGAAATACGACAGTCTCGCGTTATTACCGTAGAAAGCGGTGATGAGCGCTTTACCTTTTTCACTCATCTCGTGCACCGCGCGATATCCAAAATCGATCAACTTGTTCGGGTTCTGCATCCAAGGTCCACCGCCACCCTCGTGTCCCGTATCGGTGCTTGCCGTCGCGTATCCGCGCCGGAGACCCGTCGCCAGCGCGTTCTGATCGATGTTGCCGTTCCATCCACCGTTGCCGACCGCCTCGAACTTTCCGTTCCAGTTGTTTGCCGGCATCCATACTTCAATCTTGATATCGGAATCGGGCGTTGGCTTCACCGTCAACGCAACGCGGCAAAACGCAGGCAGATCGCTGAACTGCGCGCCGCCCCCTCGGCCGCCACCGCCTGCCGGAGCAAACGCGCCCGCGGCGACAGCTTGTGCCGACGTGATCGTCGTATCGGGCAGCTTGAGCGAAGCGAGACCCTCGCATGGCGCAGCCGATACTGGGAGAACGCTGATTAACAGGACCAACAACAGAGCAGATGACAGCAAGATCTTTCTCATTTTTGGCACCTCGATTTTATTTCGAGCTAATTTGGCGAAGAATTATAGCGGGACAGTCCCCATTTTCTGAAGTACAAGAAAATGGGGACTGTCCCCAATTAATGCTCAAAGGCTATCCCATGGGTTTGGATGGGTCGCGCCCACCTGCAGAAAGCCACGGATATCGAGCGGTATCGAGTCCGGCATAATCGGGATCGAGATAGATGAAACAGCGCTGGATCAGAAAGTCTCGAATCTCGAAGACATCGCACCAGCGCCCTGCGTGAGTCACGCCGGCACGCCAAGATCCGTCGAGGTGCTGGCCAGCACTGGTTCCCTCGACGGCGAAGGTGTCCGTTCCCGTCATGACCCAGTTGAAAGTAGCGTAATCGTGAAGGATGTGTTTGATGAGTCCGCCGAAATCGGTGAAGAGCTGCCCGATTTGTTTCTTGCCGGTAGCGAGACCCCACTTTGGAAAGAAGACCTGGGCGTCCTCGGCAAATAAGTCGAGGACGCTCCCGCCGGTCGACGTCACACCATGATTGTCGAATGCCTTCAGGTACTCCAACGCAACCGACTTGCGCTGCTCGTCGGTCATCGTTTGTCTCGTGAGGGCCACGAGACTAAGTAGGAATGCGGCTTCTGTTCTTTGCCAGCCACTGATCGAAGTTTTGAAGCTGCGGATTCAGTTGCCGCGCAACATCCGCGCTCCGAGCGCCGAGTACTTGCTTTTCGAAATCCCGATAGACCTGAAACATGTTGCCCATTTCGTCCGCGCCCGGAAATCCAAAGCCTCGATACGTATCTGCGTCAACTGCATTATATTTGACCGGACCGATCCCGAGACCTTTCGAGAGCTTCTCGCTCATCTCGTTCAGCGTTAGATTTTCGCCGGTGATGCCGACTCGCTTTCCAACGTACTGTTGGCCTGCCTTGAAGATGCAGTACGCGCACTTGCCAATGTCCTCCGCGGCAAGACCGGACATTTTCGCGTTGCCCATCGGAAAGGTCCAACTATAGACGCCGTCCTTACCCTTCGTTGGCGCAAGCTCGAACATATAGAGGTTGTCCCAGTAGAAGGAAGTTACGAGATACGTTACCGGCAGACTCGAGAAGTAGGCATCCGCCTCAGCTTTCCCATCGAAGTGCGGCACTCGATATTTTTCTTGGAGGGTCGGCATGCGCTTATCGCCCGGCTCCATCAGCTTTCGAGTATCTTCCAGCGTCGACCAAATCACGTGCTTAACGCCTGCTGCTTTGGCGGCGTCCGCGATGTTCTTGGCTTGGGCTTTTTCTTTCTCCGCGGAATAGTGTTCCCAGAAGTTTGTTACGCCATATACACCGTGAGCGCCGGCGAATGCTTTCTTCAAGCTTTCGACATCATCGAGATTCGCCTGCACGACCTGCGCACCTTTGGCTGCGAGCGCCTTCGCCTTATCTTTGCTCGGATCACGTGTGATTGCACGAACGGCAAACCCTCCATTTGGATCTGCCAAGATTGCTTGAGCGAGCCCGCCGCCTTGCGTGCCGGTGGCTCCCACGACTGCAATAATTTTGTTATCGGCCATGTATCACTCCTTCAGCTATGAATTTTCGCTATTTACCGGCAAGCTCCTTGCGGACGATTTTCGCGCCATCAGATAGCGCGTGCAGCTTCATCTTGGCAACCATCCGTGCCAGCGGCTTCATGCCGCAGTCAGTGCTCAACGTGACGCGCTCAGGTGGCACCGCGGCGATGACTTTCCGAATGCGGCCCGCGACTTTTTCGGGCGTTTCGATGGCATTGGTGCGCACGTCCAACACGCCGATCTGAACGTCCCTGTCCTTCGGCAGATTTTTCAGAAACTCGATGCCCCGCATGTCACGATTCGCGTAATCCAGCACGAACTGATCGATGCCCTTCGTTTCGAAGAAGTGTGGAAGGACGGTCTGGTAACCGTCAGGGTAATTCGCGCTCAGAATGTCATTGCCCCATGCGTTACCGAAGCAGAAGTGCCAGCCGATTTTTGCGTCGACTCCATCGCAGCACTGTTCGACAACCTCACGGATCCACTTGTAGTCGTCTTTGTTGTTGGTGAAAAGCGGCAACCATGCGCCCAGATCTTCGAACTGAAGGTACTTCGCGCCTGCTGCAACAAGGTCCTTCATTTCAGCGTTGAAGATCGGTGCCAAGGCAAAACTCAGATCCTTGGGATTCTTGTAGTGCTTGAAATAAACGTGCCATGCAAGGTTTGCCGGACCAGCTCCCACGGATACCTTGACCGGCCTTCTCGCGTATCTGGCGGCAATTTTATACAAGTCCGCCAGGCGAATCGGACCGCGAGATACGGGACCACTGTTGATGACGCCACCCCAGTCATCGAGAATCTCTTTGCCTTGGCTCGGAGGAGCGTCGACGCTCGATGGGTGTAGTTCGCGCGCGTGCTCGAACCCACCAATGCGTTCGTACATGTACCAACAGAACGAACCGATCACGCCGACGTAGTCGTCGTACCACATGTTGCCATCGGTAACGATGTCGAGGCCTGCATCCTCCTGGTCGCGAATCACAGTAGCTACAGCATCGTTGTAGGCTTCTTCGTGCTGGACTTCCTTGAACGCAACACGAATGTCCCGGCCAAGCAGTTGATGTTTGTACCACTGCGGTCTGGGAAAGGACCCAACCATAGTGGTCGGTAAAAGAGTGTCGACGATCTTAGTTGGCATTTGCTACTCCTTAAAAGATGGCGAGTTGCTGGTTTATGATTTGTCTGGCCGCGAAAACGGAAATGCTACCTCGCGCTCAACGAACACGTCAAGATGCATGGGGGCGCAAGATCACGCTTGACCATGCCCAAAGCGCCACACATAATTCTTTTCACTCAACGTCGCGCGTGCGCGCGCAAAGAACGTGAACAGAGAGAAGGGAGATGCTCAATGCGGTTCATGCGAGAATTCGTGGGACTGGCGCTGGTTTTGCTTTTGGCCATTTGCCAGCAATCCACGTCACAAGAGAAAAAGGCTGGGGCTGCACAGCAAAAGGGTGCGGGAGGCCAGACGCCGGTTGAACGTGGCAAATACTTCGTAACGATCATGGGCTGCAATGATTGCCATACTCCGAAAGCAGGCGCCGATCTGGATACCAAGCGCCTTCTATCTGGTCATCCTGCGAACGAAAAATTGACGCCTGTTCCCAATGGACTTCTTGCTCCCGACAAGTGGGGAGCCCTCACGAACAACCATCTCACCGCTTGGGTTGGCCCGTGGGGTGTCAGCTTCGCTCCGAATCTCACGCCGGATAGAGCCACCGGCCTCGGCAGTTGGACGCCGGAGATGTTCATCGCCGCCCTTCGCACAGGAAAACATCGAGGCGATGCAAACGGTCGAGCCATTCTTCCTCCGATGCCGTGGGTCATGTACAAAGATATGCAGGAGTCCGATTTGAGGGCGATGTTCGCTTATCTGCAGTCATTGCCTCCGATCAACAACATGGCGCCTACGCCACTTCCGCCGGAGAGGATTCCGAGGTAAGTCCGCCGTTTTCCTCTGTTAATTAAGGACAGTGAGCAGATTGCTCACTGTCCTCGAGGAGCCGAAGACCATGAGCACGATTCCCGACAACTTCCGCGATCTCTTCCAAAAGAAAACATTTGCTCAGCTCGCCACGCTCATGAAGGATGGGTCGCCCCAAGTGACGCCGGTGTGGCATGAATTCGACGGCACGCATATCGTCATCAACAGCGCCAAAGGCCGCACGAAAGACCGCAACATGCGCCGAAATCCGAATGTAGCGATCAGTATTCAGGATCCGGAAAATCCGTATCGCCACCTTGCGCTGAAAGGCAAGGTTGTCGAGATTACGGAAAACGGAGCCGATGCCCACATCGACAAGCTTTCCAAGAAGTACACCGGTAAAGATGTGTATCCCAATCGCCGGCCCGGCGAAGTCCGTGTGATTTATAGGATTTTGCCGGAAAAGATCTTTACGAAGGCCTAGTTTTTCTCTCGACAACATCCTCCTAGAATTGGCATGCTCTCGCCAAAATTGCATGTCATTTGTTTCCGGCATGACCGGGATGGGAGGAATGATGAAGAGGTTTCTCTTACTAACAAGCCTGCTGTGTTTTTTCCTCGCAGGCACGAATGCATTTTCTCAATCGAGGATCAGCGGAACGGTAAATGATGCAAGCGGCGCTTTGATTCCCGGCGTCACAGTGACCGCCACGAATACAGACACAGCCGTTGTCACCACTGTCCTCAGTAACGACACTGGAACTTATAACTTCGCGAGCCTTCCGCCAGGCACGTACAAAGTGGCTGCAGAGCTTCCAGGTTTTCAAACCCAGACATTCGAAAACGTCGTACTGGGTACATCCGATCAACTTCGATTGAACTTCAAGCTGACCGTCTCTTCGGTCGCGCAGGCAGTGGAAGTTTCAGTCGACGCGCAAGCGCTGCTCACGGCGACGTCGGCATCGATTGGTGTTGCGCTCTCGGAACAGCGTGTCAAGGACCTTCCGATGGTGCGGGGGGACATCCTCGATCTGGTTCGAATCATGCCGGGCATGAGAGTCGATCCCTTTGGCGATCAGTTCAACGCCATGGCCGGCATTCCGAACAACACCATCAATACAACGAGAGATGGTCTGACCGTCACGGATACGCGGACCGGCGTCCTATCGGCGACGACAACGATGAATCCGGATACGGTCGGCGAGGTGCGCGTCATCCTGTCGCCTGTCGACGCGGAGCTCGGACGCGGCAATGGGCAGATCCAGGTGCTGACCCGTTCCGGAACCAACCAATTCAGGGGAAGCGCAGTCTGGAACAATCGGAATACGAAATTCACCGCTAATAGTTGGATCAATAATGAGCAGATCGACTCGCTCACTCGCAAGTGGAATCCCACGCCACTCAACTGGAGAAACACGAATCAATACACGTTGAGCTATGGCGGGCCGATCGTGAAGAACAAGACGTTTTTTTATGCGGTCTGGGATCAGAATATGAGCGTCACCAAGCAGACCGTGACGACGCCCGTCTTGACCGACACGGCGCGGCAAGGCATTTTCCGGTACTTTGACAATTGGAATAGCGCCGACGCGCACTTCTTGCCTCCCACTTTTCCGGCCAATCCAGCCAGTGCGACGATCGCGGTCGTCGACACGGCCGGTAACCCGGTGGTGGGCGGAGGATTTACCTCACCGAAGAATCCAGACGGCACACCATACACCGGAAGCCTGCGATGCTTCAGCGTGTATGGAAGCGTTAAGCTCGATGGCAGCCCGTTCACGCAGACCGACTGTCCGGGCGGCATGGCGATGACAAGCGTAGCGCCATGGGATTCGTTGCGCGGTACGCCGGATCCGACGGGCTACATCAGGAAGCTGCTGGCTGCCATGCCGCATGCGAATTATTTCTATCAGGGCGGAACCACCACCGATGGTTTGAATGTGGCGGCATTCCGTTGGACTCAACGCCTGAACGGCACGTCAGGCAACGCAGGCCAGGGCGGCACTGCGCCGGATACGATCAACCGGAAGCAGATCAATGTCAAAATCGATCATAACTTCAGCGCGAAACATCGGCTCAGCGGCAGCTGGACACTTCAACACGACTCCAACGACGATAATGCCGCGAATTGGCCTGGCGGCTTCCTAGGTAATTCGTTGCGACATCCGATGGTATTGACACTAAGCTTTACATCGACCTTATCGTCGGCGATGGTGAATGAAGTCCGCTATGGCTTGAGCCGCCAGTACTACGAAGTCAATCCGCCATGGTTACTGAATAAGGACGCGGCGTCGTACCTGTTGCAAGGAGGGAAGAGCGCGGCGGGCGAGATTTATCCGGTAGCGTTCACTCCAGGCGCCGGCAATTTCTCGTTCGGGAATACCCTCATCAACAATGCCGCAGCTTACACGGGCCAAAGCGCGCCGCTTTATGACTATGCGGACACGCTCAGTTATACGAAAGGCAAACACGCGTTCCGAACGGGAGTCGATCTTCGTTTTGCCCGGTCGACAGGATGGAATGTCGGCGCAAGCGTCGTTCCCAGCGCTTCCGGCGGCGCCGGCGGCAACCCGTCGAACTTATTGAATCCGATTACTGGATTGCCGAATCTATTGTCGACGAACCGCACGAATGCGGCGAACATGCTCTATTTGCTGGCCGGGTCCATCAACACTGCGAGTACGCCGTATTGGATTTCCAGCCTGGCGGATTCGAAAAGTGGAACCTGGCAAGACTACACCACGCAACTGAGAAGAACCCGCGAACAGGTTTACAACGAATGGTCCGCGTTTTTTAAGGATGACTGGAAAGCGACGTCCACTCTGACTTTCAACCTTGGCGCCCGGTATGAATTTTATGGCGCGCCATATCTTCGGGGTGGTTACACCGCGTCAGTCGCAGGACAAGGCACCGGGTTATTCGGCGTTAATCGGCCGAGTCTTACAGCAAACCCGTTCAACAATTGGCTGCTGGCTCCAGGCAATGTTTACTTGAGCGGTTACGGACCGAACGTGAGCGCAGCGAGTGCGCTGCAGTGTTCCAACACAGCGGCGGCTCAGAATCCGCTTCTTCCACCTCCGAGTTGCGATCCGTCTTTGCTGACGTCATTACAGTATGTCGGCCCTGGCTCTGATCATCCCGACCATCAAGCCGTTCGGAACGATTGGCACAACATCGGGCCCGCCATCGGCTTGGCATGGCAGGTTCCGTGGTTTGGAGCGGGTAAGACGACTCTGCGCGCAGGATTCGGCATGACCTACGGTATCGGCTCGCGCTTTTCGACGGCGATTGAAAATGTGATCGGCAATGTTCCCGGCGCTGCCACGACGGCCACTTTGGCTCTAACGAACTTTCCAAATTTGACAACCAATCGCGCACTCCAACTAAGCGATTTGGCAACCATCCTACCAGTCGTACCGACGACAAAACCTGCAGGAGTAGTGCCCATCTATGACAGAACTCAGTCGATGACGGCGTATGACCCGAACTTCAAGACGCCTTACACAGAGACCCTTGCACTATCGATAACCCGGCAAGTTTCGAAGAACGTGACCGTGGATCTCCGGTACGACGGCACTCTCGGTAGAAGAAGGGCAGACACGACTTCAGGTGCAGCGTCGCTCAACGTCAACCTCGCCAACGTTTATTACAACAAAGAACTCTTCGATGCGTTGGAGATGACCCGTCGGGGAGATGATGCGCCACTATTTGATCAGATGCTCGCCGGCCTGCTCCTTCCCGGACTCACGACCGCATACGGCCCTGTGGGAACGACGGTCAATGGCATCGTCCAACACGGTTCGTCGCAAATGCGAAGGAGCACGAACTTCTCGAGCGATCTTGCCATCGGCAATTATCAGAACATTGCGAACACTTTGAATACTCTTAGCACCGTTGCGGGGACTACTCCGGCAAATGGAGGTTTGGAACCTTTGCCGCCGGGTGTGACCGGTGTGAGCGGCAGAGTGCTCCGCAATGGTTGTGACCGGATTGCGGCGGGTCTGACGACAGTGGGATCGTCGATTTCGACTCCTCTCCGTTGTTTCCCTGAAAACTACATCGTCGCTAATCCGCAGCTTGCCAACGCCAACTATGTCGGAGGTTTTGGGAAGGCCAACTACCATTCGATGCAAGCGCAGGTTACGATGCGGCCCACGGCGGGACTCAGCTTTCAAAGTACTTACATTTGGGCAAGAGTTCTCGGCCTCGTGCCACAGAACTGGACGGATCCGCTGAATCGGAACGTGGACTACGCCCCGCCCTATCAAGATGTCCGCCATGACCTCCGCACCAACGGCACATTCGAATTGCCGATGGGACCAGGCAAGCTGTTTCTGCCGAAAGATTCCGGATTGGCCGCGCGGCTCCTCGAACATTGGCAACTCGGGTTCATCTTCAACGTCTCTAGCGGCAATCCGAGAACCGTCATTGGGGCGCACACGCTGTATGCAACTGGAAATCAAAATCTGGATTCGGCGCAAAACCGCGCGGATCTGGTGGCCCCTCAGTTGTTCAGCGCGGACACAAAGGGAAATCTCCAGTGGGACCCTGCAGGCAACCGCGGTTTCTTTTATGGCAAAGACAAGTACATCACCGTTCCCGACCAGCAATGCTCGCCTGGCGGTGTCACCGACCACGTGGACTCGATGGGTTTCAATCTTATGAACAGCGGATTCTGCACGCTTCAGTCGGTTGCAGCTCAGAATTCGGACGGCACCAGAGGACCGGTCATCTTCCAGAATCCCTTCCCCGGCCACCGTGGCAATATGCCGTTTGGATTGAATGCACCCGGCCAGTACAGATTCGATGCGAATTTGAGCAAGCGCTTCAAGCTTACGGAGACGAAGTCGCTCCAAGTACGTGTGGATGCCTTAAACGTGTTCAATCATCCCGGCCCCGGCGATCCGCAGCCAAGGACGGCAGGCGGACAGTCCATTAACACTCCCGGCATCATCTTCGGGCAAATTCCGGACAAGGGAGTGGCGGGTTCCGGCGCCAACCCGCAGGTCCGTTACATCACGGCGTCGCTTCGGCTGGACTTTTGAAGAATGGGACCGTTGAGCTGTGAGCCCCCAGCGCTAACCGTCCCCAGAATTTTTCGTTGACTTGTCCATCGACGGCGGTACAGACTCTATCGTTATGCGTTATATCGCTTGAGGACACATCATGAACAGACAGTCAAAATCGAATGTCCCGGAAAAGCCGGTAGAAAGTTTTCTGCCATTGACGCCCGCCGTCTTTCACATCCTGCTGACGCTCGCGGACGGGGAAGCTCACGGTTACGCGATGATGCAGGAAGTATTGCGCCGAAGTGGCGGCAGTGTGCGCCTGGGACCAGGAACGCTATATGGCGCAATCAGCCGTTTGCTGGAAGAGGCAATCATCGAGGAGTCCGAAGAACGGCCTGATCCGGAAAGGGATGATACGCGTCGCCGTTACTATCGATTGACGAAGCTCGGTGGGCGTGTGCTGGCGGCTGAAACCGAAAGACTGGCCGATCTCGTAAGAGCGGCGCGGTCGACCAAAGCGGTTCGCAAACTGAAGCCGGCGTAGCGCGCGGAAAGGGAATGTCTATGATCATGGGAAATATCTCCATCCAGTATTCCGAACGCCTTTACAACGCCTTGTTGTCGCTGTACCCGATTCGCTTCCGCGTCCGATTTGCGCCGGAGATGATGCAGTTGTTCCGCGATTGCTGTCATGACGCTTTGAGGAAAGGCGAGCTGGCTGTTTTCGCTGCATTCTGGCTCCGCGCGATTCGCGACCTTTTATATTCGGTACTCCGCGAACGTGGCCGGGAATTGGTGGGGCCGCTAGATTCGGAACATCCATTGATGGGCATCGTGGATCTACTTCTGATCCCAAGCATGGTCACCATCAAGCTCGTCGCCCTCGGCCCGATACTGACGCTTCTTTTCCGCGGAGGCTCGGGAATTTCGGCGAATCAATTCGTGGTGATGTCGGCGTTCTTTTCATTTGCAATCGGGACGCTGGCCGTGATCGCTTCCATCGTCATCACGAAATTGCGTCCGACCGTTCGTCTTTGGGTGAAGCTGTCCGCCTGATTGCGACGCTCGGTTCACACTTGCTCTTGACACCTGCACGCCGTTAAATATATCGTCTTACGTTATATCGTAATAGGACACAGTCATGCCTAAACTCCAAGTGCACAAGCTGACAAAGCGATACCGTCGGGTACCGGTTGTGAACGAAGTGAGCTTCAGCGTGATTTCCGGTGAAGTCACCGGATATCTCGGTCCCAATGGCTCGGGCAAGTCCACGACCGTCAAAATGCTCGCCGGTTTGGTCGAGCCGTCAGCGGGCGAAATCCTTCTCGATAGCGTCGATGTGAGGCGCGACTTCATTGGGTTCAAACGGCGGCTTGGCTACGTCCCGGAAGAGGCTCACGTGTATCCAGCGCTGAGTGGAATGGAGTACCTCCAGCTCATGGGCCGTCTTCGCGAAATGCCGGAGCGCGTCGTGAACCAGAAGGCCACGGATTTACTGAAGCTGTTTTCGCTGCACCTGCATAGGCACGCGCCGCTGGCCTCGTATTCCAAAGGGATGAAACAGCGCGTTCTCATTTCCGCCGCGCTGCTCCACGATCCGGACATACTAATTTTCGACGAGCCCTTGTCTGGTCTCGACGTCTCGTCGGCCCTTCTCTTCAAGCACCTGATTGCAGAACTCGCAGCGCGAGGAAAGATCATTCTCTACATCTCCCATGTGCTGGAAGTCGTCGAGCGAATCTGCGAGAAGGTGATCATTATTTATAAAGGTGAAATCAAAGCCGAAGACAGTGTCGGCCGCCTGCGCGACCTGATGCATCTTCCTTCTCTTGAAGAGATTTTCACGCAACTTGTCCAGCACGAAGACATGGAATCCGTAGCCAAGGACATTGCCGAGGCGATCAGCCATCGAGGTTGAACGTGCAATTAGACGCTTTCAGTAACGATCTCCGTTATGGTGCACGCATTCTGTGGAAATCGCCGGGCCTCAGTGTGACCGCCGTCCTCCTGATCGCGCTCGTCGTCGGTCTCAACACGACGATTTACTCAATCGTGCATGCGTTCGTAACACGTCCCGCGCCAGGCGTTCATTCGCAGCACCTGGTCTTGCTGGCAACACCCGGTGTGGATTTTGAACCGTTCTTTTCGTATCCCGAATATCTGGAGTTCAGCGCACAGTCGAAGACGCTTCAGTCACTGATTGGATATGGCGCGGAGCCGATGACACTCGGTACCGACCAAGGCAGTTACGGATTATTCGGCGGATACGTCACATCAAACTACTTTGAAGGGCTCGGCGTTCCGTTAGTGCGCGGGCGCGGTTTCACGGACGCTGACGATCGGTTTGAAAGTTCCGGACTGGTAGCGGTCATCAGCTATCGAGTATGGCAAGAGCAGTTTCGCGGCGAGGAGACTGTGCTCGGCAGCGCCATCTCCGTCAATGGCCATCCCGCAACAATCATTGGCGTGACGGAGCCGCTGTTTCAAGGCGCCGAACTGGCAATTCCCGACGATGTGTGGGTTCCCGCTGTGAGCTATTTTCGAACTCGCGGAAGACAACAACTGCTGAACGATCGGCGTGACGGCGGTTTTGGGTTTCTCGTCATTGGACAATTGAAACCGAACGTCTCCCTCTCGGAAGCCCAAGCTGAATTCGCGACCATTTCCGCTCGCCTGCAGTCTGCCTATCCGGATACGAACAGAAACAAAATCATCCGGCCTACACATTATTCTGCGACCGTCAATACCGGCATTTCTCGGGCATCGACGCAGTTCCTCGCAATCTTTTCTGTCGTTACAACTTTGACGTTGGTCATCGTCTGCGCGAATGTGGCGAACCTGCTGCTGGCTCGCGCTGTTGCACGACAACGCGAGACGGCGCTCCGGCAAGCGCTCGGCGCATCGCGTCCTCGGATCTTGCGAACACTGTTTGCAGAAGGAATCGCGATTTCGACGATGGCGTGGGGAGCCGCAGGTCTTTTCGCGTTCTGCGTCACGAAATATGTTCCGCGGCTTGTTGTTCCACCAGGGTCTGTGAATGGCCTCGGTATGCGGCCGAATCACATGAACATGAATCTCTCGCCGGATGTGGGTGTGCTTGCGTACGCGATGGTCCTTGCATTGATCGGAACCGTATTCTTCTCCATCGCGCCAGCGTTTCGCATGTGGCGTCAGGAACTACTCACCGGCTTGAGGTCCGGCGAGCAGGGTGTCGTCCGGGGAAGATCGATGTTGTCGAGTACACTCGTCGTCGTGCAGCTTGCGTTTTCCGTGGTACTCCTCACGAGTGCAGGTTTGGCATATCGATCACTTTCGCTTATGGATTCATTGGATGTCGGATTTGATAAACGTAATCTCTTGCTCGTCACACTCAACCCGACCTTGAGCATCACCAACAGGGAAGCCAACCTCGCATTCCTCGAGCGTGTGCGCGAACGGCTCCGAACCGTCGAGGGCGTGCAGGCCGTTTCATATGTCCGCCTTCCTCCGCCATACAGCTTGATGCGCCAGCGAATGGTTAGCCCGAACGCACAGAAGCCGATTGTTGCAAACATGAACTACATCGGTCCCGATTATCTGCGCGTGTTGGGATTGGCTCCTGCCCTCGGGCGCGAATTCTCATCCGATGATGCATCGCGGAGCCGCAAAACGGCGATGATCAACCAAAGCCTGGCATCGATCCTCTGGCCCGGCCAAAGCCCGCTCGGCCAGATCATTCCGATTGATGGAGGAAAGGATTCCGCCGAGATCATCGGCGTCACGCCGAACGCGCTCTTTTCGGTGCGAGATGAACCGTATTTTCTTTTTCTCTCTGAGCAGCAGGATCGAGATCGTGTAACGGGCCAGGCTGCACTCTTTGGATCCGGCGAAACGACCTTCTATGTGCGTTACGCTGCGAATCTTGATTCAATCGCGCCCGCCATTCGTCGAGCCGTTCGCGATGTCGATGAGCGCGTGCCCGTCATCAACATGCGCAGCATGCAGACCCAGTTGGATCGGGGTCGCGCGGAGTCACGCACGTTAGCCGCATTCCTGAGCCTGTTTTCCGGGGGATCACTACTGATTGCAGCCTTAGGCCAATATGCGGTCATTGCGTTTGAAATGAAGCGGAGGAGGCGCGAGCTTGGCATTCGGATGGCGCTGGGTGCCTCGGCGCGTCAGATTCAGGGATCGGTTCTGAAGGAAGGCTTAGCTCTCACAGCTATCGGCCTTCTTATTGGGTTTGGCATTAGCGTCGCGGCGGGCCTCGCGTTTCGCGGTTTTCTCACCGGAGTAACGCCGACCGACGCACGGGCATATCTCGGAGTTTTCCTCCTGCTTGCGACGACGTCTCTTCTTGCGTGTTATTTGCCGGCGCGGCGTGCGTCGCGAGTCGATCCGTTGGTGACGTTGCGCTATGAATGACAGATTCAAGACTCTGACCAGGCATTTCTTCTCGCGGTTCTTCGATAAGGATTCGCTTTCGCAGGACGCCGACGAGCGCGCGAACGTGGTTCAGATCGTTGCGATGCTGGCATTGCCGGGCGCCATTATCTGCCTGTTCTTGATTGCAGACCATCCACTGATTCGATCCGAAGTCACGCGCCTCTGGCTCCGGGCCGGTGATCGTTACGTATTCGTCTGCTACTCGATGGTGGTCATGGGTTTCGTGATGACTTTTAAGTGGGACTCGCTGTTCCCGGACCGGCGCGATTATTTGATCCTCACGCCGTTGCCGATCTCGCTTCGAGAATTCTTTGCAGCGAAAGCGCTTTCGCTCGGCGCTTTCCTGGTGTTGTTTATCGTGGCGATTAACTTCTTCTCGTGTGTGATGACGCCGTATGTCTACCTGGTGCGAGATAACCGTTTGGACTTCATCTTGCCGTCGTTCTTCGCCCATTCTGCCGCAGTTCTCGGCGGTTCGACTTTCATGGCGTTGTTCTTCGCAGCGCTGCAGGGTGTATTGATCAATCTGATGACACCGTCGGCATTCCGCCGAGTGTCGCCGTGGATTCAGATGATTTCGATGACGATTCTGGTCGCTGTACTATTGCTCGCGCCCGGCATTTCGACGAACATCCGGCTGCTCGCTGAAAGCAATACTCGCGTGCTCGATTACATCCCACTGTTTTGGTTTCTCGGCGTGTATGAGGTCTTGAATCCGGAAGGCACGCTGATTCCGGCTTCGTATATTTGGGCGAGCACGGCGGTTCAGGCGATGTTCGTTGTCGGTGTCCTTTTCGTGCTAACGTATCTCATCAGCTATCGCCGTTACTCGAAAAAAATTCTCGAGGGTGTTGAATCTCAGGTCTTCACTCAGCCGTGGTATCAACGTGTCTTCGCTTGGCTGCTGAACTCCACCGTACTCCGTCATCCTTTTCAGCGCGCATCATTCTATTTCATCGGACGGATATTCGGGCGCAGCGCGAAGCATCGGTTGTTCATTGCGATGTACAGTGGCATTGGGCTGGCTGTGACGATGTCGTCGTTGTTCGTGCTTCGGCGAGGTACCGGCTTTGTACTTTCGATTTCGCAGCAAGGCTTGATTGAAGCTCCGCTGATCCTGTCGTTCTTCGTTATCTCCGGACTGCGTGCCACTTTCAATATTCCATATGAGCTCAACGCGAATTGGATTTTTCAGATTACGAGTGGATGGGATGCGGCGGAATATCTGAAGGCGATTCGGAAATGGGTTTTTTTGAGGGGCATCGTACCCGTTTATGCGGTGATCGCACCCTTTGAGTTGTTCTTTTTTGATCCGGAGCAAGCGTTATTTCATTTGGGATTTGGCTTGGCGATCGCAGGCTTGCTGACGGAGTTCTTCTTCTTCCGCTTCAATAAAGTTCCGTTTACGTGTTCGTACCTTCCCGCGAAGTCGCATTTAGCGTTCCTGGCGGGCGCGTACTTGTACGGATTCACGATTTATACGTTCATGATGTATAGCCTCGACCGTTGGGTATGGCAGAGTCCACAGAGAATGACGGGCTTCTTTTCCGTCGTGGCAGCGATTTTGATTGGACTCGCGCTGTACCGACGTCGCATTCAAGATTCGACACTCGAGATTATCTACGAGGATGACGCAGACGTTCTGGTGCAGCAGCTGAACCTCACTTAAGAGTCACAGTTCTTTTCCTCGGTAGGCGTTATCAAGCAACTGCCGGATCCCGGCGTATTCCACCGGCCGTGGGTTGGGATACGGATGATCGGCTACGAGCTTCGCCGCGTGGTCCAGTTGATCTTCAGGCATGCCGATCTGTTTCAACGACGTCGGTGCGCCGATACGACGCTCGAGATCGAGCAAACCCTGAGGAGCATCCTTCGCTCCTAGCGCTTCTGCAACGATCCGCATCGCTTGAGGAGCCGCGTCCCGATTAAACGCTGCGGCGTGCGGCAGAATCACCGTGTGCACCTCAGCATGCACCAGACCGAATGAGCCGCCTAGGACGTGGCTGATATTGTGATGAACAGCCATTCCCACGGAACCCAAAACCATCCCAGCCAGCCACGCGCCATGCAATGCGTCGGAGCGAGCGTCAAGGTTGGATGGCTCCTTCACCACAACTGGTAAAGATCGCCCAAGCACCCGGATTCCTTCAGCAGCGAGAAGCGACATGATGGGATTGGCTTCGCGCGCATAAAGTCCCTCGACACAATGCGCGATCGCATTCATGCCGGAAGGACCGGACACCTTTGCCGGTAGGGTAGCCGTCAAAGCGGGATCGTAGATGACCGATTTCGGCAGCATCTTCCGATCGCGCTTGCCTTTCTTGATGCCGCCTTCAGTGTAACCGTAAAACGGTGTGACCTCCGCGCCGCCGTACGTCGTCGGGACTGCGACGATCGGAATACCCAACTCCAATCCAACTGCCTTGCTGGTATCGAGTGCAGAACCGCCACCGAAAGCGATGATGCTGTCCGCACGGTGTTGCTGCGCAACGCTGCGTGCCGAATTTATGGTTTCGATAGGAACATGCATGACCGCTTCGGCGTGGACTGCAACCCTCATCCCTGCAAGATCCTTGGCTGCGTGGTCGGCAGCGGTGCGGCGGCCCGGCGTCGCTATAAATAAGGGACAATTTACACCGAGCCGTTCAACCTCTTCCCGAAGACGTGCAAATGTCCCAACGCCGAAGATCACTCGCAGTGCCGGTTGGTCAAGCGTGAAATCTCGCACAATTACCTCTGTCTCTCTGTGGGTAGTCATCACAGAGACACAGCGACACAGAGTCTATTCAACCCCGAACGCGAGCAGCACATTTCCGCCCGAAGCGCCGTTGCTGATCGCGTAACCGGAGCCGATGTACAGAATCCCGCCGACCGCAACCGCTCCGCCGGAAGCAATCGCACCGCCGCGGGCCGGAACTTTGTTGACGGTGTCGAAGGGTTGCGCGGTATTGAATTCCCAGAGTTGTTTTCCATCGTCTGCGGAGACCGCATAGATCTTTCCATCCGATGCGCCTTGGAACACGACGCCGGGAATTACTGTCGGAGCCGCGCCAAGCGCTGAGCCTCGCCCGCCAGGAGTAGCGGGAGGCGCAGTAAAGGACCAGGCGATCTCGCCATTGGCAGGCCGCAACGCGACGAGGCCCGCTCCGCCGGCGCCGTAGTAGACGAACTGATTGTCCGATGCCCCACCCCACACGATGGACCCGCGTCCACCTCGGTTTGTGCCGACAGGCACGCCGCCGACGTTCACGCGAAAGACTAGGGCGCCGTTGTTATCCGGATCGACACCAAAGACATCGCCGCCCTTCGTGCCTGCAATCAGAACGCGCTTTCCGTTGGGAAGAGTTTTCAGTATCGGGGAATTACCGATATCCATATCTGGGCCCATCGGGTTCGGACACGCATCGCTCTTCACGGCGCCGCCGCAGCCGCCCATGAATACATCGTTCTCGGTTGCTTGATATGCCCAGAGAAATTCCCCGGTATTGATATTTACGGCCATGACGCCGTCGGTCGTTTTTGGTGACGGTGCGGTGGTGGCATCACCAGTGGAAAAGTAAACAGCCTGGCGAATGGGATCCACAGTCGGCGAATTCCAAACCGCGCCCCCTGCAGGTTTGTACAGAGTCACACCATTAGCCATGGTCTTGTATGGCTTCGGGTCGTCGGGTATGACCCAGGCTTTCCAAATTTGTTTTCCGGTGTTCGCATCGAGTGCCACGACACTACCGCGCGACGTGCAGCACGGATAATCCGGATTGCCGCTGCGAAATTCTTCCGATGAAGAAACAGGAACAAATAATTTTCCATTGTAGAGGCGGGTTCCCGCAGTGATGCGCGCGACGAAGTGATCATCGACTTTTGTCTTCCCCAACAACCTTCCGTTTTGAGCGTCGACCGCGAAGACGTTCGCCTTGCCATCGCCGAAGTACACAGCGTAGCGGGAATTGCCTTGTCCGCTGATCGGACCAACGGTTACCGCATTGCGAATAATGGCCCCGTTCTCAAAAGACCAGTAGACGCAACCCGTCGCGGCATCGAGCGAGTAAACAAAACCATTGTCGCTTCCAACAAAAACACGGCCTGAGGCGATGGTGGGTTGAGCGTTAGCGGAAACCCCGGCCGGAAAACCGAAGACCCATTTCAGCTTCAAGCGCGGTACCTGTGCAGCCGTGAGACCTGCATTCTGAGCGGGCTGGAATCGAGTGTTGGAAGTGTCCGAGCCCCAACCGTTCCACGAAGGTCCCCGAGCGGGGTCGGTAAGGGCCGGATTGTTCCGGCATTGATTCGGCATGTTCTTCGCATCGCCGACTTTCGAACTCCCGAGCGGCCGCGCCCCCATGAACTCAGCGACACCACGTTTGTCGGGATCAGACATCTTGTCGCCTTGTTCTTTCATTTTGCCCGTGGTCAGCGCTTCATAAATCCTCTCCGGTGACATCTCTCGAATCGCTGCCGGCGACTGCGCGCGTTCCACCTTCGGATTGCCGTGGCAGACAACGCACTGTGTCTGGAAAACAGCGATTCCATTTTCCGTTCCGGGCGCTCCCCTTTGACCGCCTGCAGGCGCAGCCGTTGGCGGCTGTTGACCGGCCGGCGGTGCTTGAGAGTGTGCCGCGCCGACCCAGGTGGTGACACCAATGAAAAATGCGAGAGCGATAATCAGCATTGATCGGTTACTCATTAATCCACTCCTATCTGCCTCTGTGTCTCTGTGGTTGGTAACGGCAGTAACCACAGAGACACAGAGGTTCGTTGGCGGAATTCCTTTTAGGGCAACGAATAAACGTACAGCGATTCGTTTCGGTTTGGATCGGGGTCCGTAATGCCTCCGCCACCCGAAGCCGTTATTGCGACGTACTGCTTTCCTTTCGCCTGATATGTCATCGGAACAGCGATGCCGCTGTTGCTCAGTTTCGTGACCCACAATTCTTTTCCGGTCTTAGCGTCGAAAGCTCGGAACCGCTTATCGTTGGTCGCGCCGATGAACACCACGCCGCCGGCAGTTGCGATGGATCCACCCATGTTGATCCGTCCCGTATTTTTCTTTCCTTCGGGAAGTTCATCCGTGATGCCCAACGTGACCTGCCACGCGATATCGCCAGTGTTCGCATTGATTGCCGTCAATTGTCCCCACGGTGGTTTCTGACAGGGCCAACTCTCTTCACCCAAAAGCTGACCCTGTGCGTTGACCTTCCGATCCCAGAACTTCGATGCGACAGGATTTCCCCACACACTCGCGCGATCGTACGGAACACGCGAGCCTTCGGGCCGCTTCTCGATCCATCCAAGACTGCCGTAGTTCAGCGTATTGACGAAAACGTATCCTGTGTTCGGGTCTGCCGAAATTCCACCCCAATCGGTACCGCCGATGTCACCGGGAAAATTGATCGCCGTGCGCGGAGGCGCGCCCGGCGCGCGATATGCCCACGGCGTATACGGACCTCGATTGATCAAAGTACCGCCGCTTTTTTCGATCAAATCGCGACAGGCCGCAGCGTGACCTTCAGTTGTGTCGGCAGCGGTGACGAGATCCTCCGGTTTGTAGTCGTGCTTTCCAAGCATCGGCGGCTTTAACGGGAATGGTTGCGTCGCCGCCGTGAATTCGCCCGGAACATCGCTCTGCGGCACCGGACGTTCTTCAACACCGAACACCGGCTCGCCCGTCACGCGATTCAGAATAAAGATGAGTCCGAGCTTTCCAGTCTGAATTAAGGCTGGGATCTTTTTTCCTTTTACCGTGATGTCCATCAAGATCGGTGCTGGAGGCAAGTCCATATCCCAGAGATCATGATGGACCGCTTGGAAGTACCACTTCAGTTTTCCAGTGTTCGCATCGAGTGCCACGACAGAGTTACCGAAGAGGTTGTTACCCTTGCGATCGAAGCCGTAGTAGTCGCTGGCGGGGCTACCGAACACGGTGTACAGGATGCTCCGCTCTGTATCGACCGTCATATAAAAGCCCCAATTGTTTGCTCCGGTGCGGTCCTTCCAACCATCCGCCGGCCACGTCTCATTGCCGGCTTCGCCGGCTTGCGGTACTGAGTGAAACTCCCAGACTTTTGCCCCCGTCCGCGCATCGTACGCCCGCGTGTTGCCTGGCGGTCCGGTTGCGGGTTGTTCCCCGACGTTCGCGCCGATGAACAGTAGATTCTTGAAAACGGTTGGTGGAGAGTTGTACGGCACCACCATATCGACTTCGCTGTTGGTCCCGAAGCCTTGCACGGATTCGCCCGTGGTCGCATTGAGTGCGATGAGCCGACGTCCTGCAGTCACGAAGATCCGCGCTGGTATGTTCGTGTCGCCGGACCAATACGTGACTCCGCGACGGGACAGCGCGTTTCCCTGACCCGCCGCGACTTCAAATTTCCAGATCTCTTTTCCAGTCGTCGCATCCAGCGCGAGGATGCGATTCTCGGCGGGCAAATACATAACGCCATTCACGACCACTGGCGTTGCTTCCGAAACTCCGCCCAGGGCACCTCCTGCAGCACTATTCCGATTGGCGCGATACGGCATACTCCACGCCAGCTTCAGCGTTCCGGCATTCTTAGTCGTGATTTGCTTGAGCGGCGAGAAGCGCGTTCCGGATAAGTCATGGCTGAACATCGGCCAATCGATTGCGGGATTTGTGATCTTTATTTGTTGTTGTGCAGTGATCGCCGCGATCTGAGCAACAATCATAACGGCAGCGCCTAACATACTTCGGCGAAACATAAAGAGGACTCCTGTTTAAATAAGCGAGCCAGCATTCTAGCGCAGAAGGCGGAAATTTCGGGACGGTTGCGTCGTGAAAAAGGGGACAGTCCCCAATTTTTTCCACTTCAGAAATTGGGGACTGTCCCCTTTTTCTTTTTACGACACAACCGTCCCTTGACAAGGCTCACCGGGCCTGACATAAGTAACGGCGTTTTCCGAATTCATTGGGAGGCGAATATGTTTAAGAAATCAATGCTCGCATTGGTTTGTGTCCTCGGCCTCGTTTCGATTGCCGCGGCACAGGATGCGAAGACGGTTATCGGTAATGCGTCGAAAGCATCGGGGTACGATGGCCTCAGATCCATTCAATATTCCGGCCCGTCCGGTCGCGAGGGTACGGCGATGGGTCAGGCACAAAGCGCTGCAAAGGGATGGCCGCACTTTACGCTCAAAGATTACTCGCGCTACATCGACCTGAATGCCGGCACCGCGCAGCAGAATTCGCTGCGTTCCAGGCCCGCTGAACCGGATGGACAACTCGCCGGTGGCGGCGGATTGGCTGCTCAGGCAGAAGCGCCGAATACGACCGTTATCAACGCAAATGGTTCATGGGCACAGAAACTCGACATTAATCTTTCGCCTCCAGGATTTCTGAAACTGGCCTCCACGGCCACGAGCGCCACTGTCAGCCAACGGAGCATGAACGGCAAGAAATACACCGTTGTGTCGTTCCCGGTGGAACAGAAATCTCCGTCGGGTCAGCCTTACACGATCGCCGGATACATTGATGATCAGAACATGGTCGCCAAGGTCGAAACCAAGATCGAAGACAACCTGATTGGAGACATGCTGGTTGAGCAGACCTACTCCGGATACAAAGATTTCAGTGGCGTCAAGTTTCCTACGCACATCGTGCAGACGCGCGGAGGACTTGCATGGAGCGATTTGTCGGTCGCTGATGCGAAGGCCAACGCGCCGGCGCCTGAGCCACCGGCTCCTCCAGCTGGACGCGGTGGTGGTGGCGGAGCTGGCCGCGGCGCGCCTCCGGAAGGCCGCGGTGGTGGCGATGGACGTGGTGGTGGTGATGGCCGTGGTGGTGGCGGCGGGGGCGGCGGACGTGGAGCTGCGCCGGCGCCTACAGCGAAGAAACTCGCCGATGGTATTTACATGATCACCGGTGGATATCGCAGCGTCGCGGTCGAGATGAAAGATCACATTGTTCTGATCGAAGCGCCGCAGAGCGAAGCCACAACCAATACGATCATCGCCGAAGTGAAGAAGGCCATTCCGAATAAGCCCATCAAATATGTCGTGAACACGCACACCCATTCCGATCATTCGGGCGGACTTCGTGCTGCCGTTGCCGAAGGCGCGATCGTTATCACACATGAATCGAACAAGCCGCTTTATGAGAAATGGTTCGCCAACACGCGCGGGTTGTTGATGCCTGACAAGCTGTCGCTATCCGAGAAGAAGGCGAAGTTCGAATACATGCGCGATAAAAGAATTCTGAAGGACAACGTGAATACTATTGAGTTGTATCACCTGAACGGCGCCGCGCACGCGGAGGACATGATTATCGTGTATTTGCCGAAGATCAAGACTGTCGTCGAGGCGGATGCTTTCAACGCCCCTGCCGCGAACGCGCCGCCTCCGACAACGATCAATGGCTTTGAGAAGCTCTTCGCGTCGGAACTGGATCGGCTGAAGATCGATTACACGACACTGATTCCTGTGCACCAGCCCAATCCGGACCGCGAGATCACCAAAGCCGACCTGCTGAAGAACATCGGAAGATCGGAATAGCCACAAAAAGGCACAAAGAGCACAAGATTTGTATGTGTTTTTTGTGCCTTTTTGTGGCTAAAAGAATGTTACGGAGGGAGTCATCATGAAGCGCACACTCCTCGTCATTGCGGTGACGATTTCCACCGCCGTCGCGCAGGTGAAGAACTTTGTGCCTGTGACGGATCAGATGCTCTTGAATCCGAGTCCTGAAGACTGGCTCATGTTCAGTCGCACCTACGACGCCCAGCGCTTCAGTCCACTCAATCAGGTGAGCAAACAAACCGTCGGCCAGCTGGCGCTGGCGTGGTCGCGCGGACTTGGCCCAGGCAACACCGAAACGATTCCCACGGTCTACAAAGGTGTGATGTACGTCAATGTCCCCGGGGGAGCCGTTCAGGCGCTCGATGCGACGACGGGCGATCTGATCTGGGAATACCAGCGGCCGGCTCCAGCACAGACCGCAGGCCGCGGAGGTCCCCAAGGTGGACGAGGCGGCGGTGGCGCGGCGCAATCGGCGAGCGCGGCCTATAGCCAAGCCCGATCGAAGACGCTTGCGATCTACGACGACATGATCTTTTATACCGCCCCCGACAGCTACGTGGTAGCGATCGACGCGCGCACCGGAAAGCTCCGATGGGAAACGCAAGTGGATCAGCGCGGGCACACGTCAGGTCCGATCGTCGTCGACGGAAAAGTTATTTCAGGAGGCACTTGCAACGGCGGCCGCGTCAATTGCTACATTGCCGCTCACGACGCCAAAACCGGCAAGGAACTCTGGAGGTTTTATACAACTCAGGCTCCCGGCGAACCACCAGGCCCCGATACTTGGGCGGGAGCGCCTGTCGAACGAAGAACTGCTTCCACGTGGGCGTTGCCCGGTTCTTACGATCCTGTGCGGAAACTCATCTTTTGGGGAATTGCGAATCCGACTCCGAACACGCGCGCCGCTCGTCACGGTGGTGACGCTCACGCCATTCCGCTGACGGCTCCGGCCGATCTCTACAGCAATTCCACCGTTACATTGGATCCGCAAACCGGAAAGCTGAAGTGGTACTACCAGCATTTGCCGGGCGACGATTGGGACGAAGACATCAATGAAGAACGAACTCTCATTCGCACTACTGTGAATCCCGATCCGAGATTCGTGAAATGGATCAATCCGAATATTCCTCGCGGGCAGGTGCGCGACATTTCCGTTAATGTTGGCGAGGGCGGCGGCATTTGGGCTCTCGATCGCGACACGGGGCAATTTTTATGGGCTATGCCGTTTCCGTTCGACACTCCGAACTTCATCATCTCTGACATCGATGTGAAGACCGGCATCGCGAAGATCAACGAAGAAGTGCTCGTCGACGAGCCTGGCGAACGCCACACGATCTGCTCGTTCAACACGCGAAGCTGGTGGCCGACGGCTTATCATCCCGGCAAGAATTCTCTCTACGTTCCCTACATCGATAATTGTCTCGACATGACTTCGGCCGCTCCTGCAAAGGACGGCAAACCCGCGACGCCCGAGCGGCGCGTCGGTACGCCGCGCCCCGGCGCCGATCCAAACAATTTGAATGGCCTCGCAAAGGTGAATGTGTCGACGGGCGAAGTGCAGCGATGGGTGCTCGGAAAGGTTCCGACCAACGGCGCGGTTTTGGCAACTGCCGGCGATGTCGTTTTCTTCGGGGATCTCAATCGGCGTTTTCGCGCATTCGATGCGGATAACGGAAAGATCCTGTGGGAAACCATTCTCGGAAACGTGATCTCATCGAGCACGATTACTTACGCCGTGAATGGAAGGCAATACATCGCAGTCATCGCCGGAGACAACCTCGCTGCTCCCGGACTGATTGCAGGTACGATGGGGCCGGTGAAGGTCGATATCACGAATCCGCGCGGAGCAAATGCGATTTACGTTTTTGCATTGCCGCAAAAGCGATAACCAGAAAAGGGGATTCCGTCCTGGAATTTCCGAATTATCCCCTTTTCTGGTTATCGCGAAGAGCAAGGTACGGGATTCCAGCCCGCAGCGTCGGCTTGCTTCTTGAAGTTCGTGCTCGTGACAAAGGGTTCCGTGAGGTACGTCGGATCTTCGACGACCGTCGTCACGACAAACCACGTGTCGCCGTTGCGTTCCTTTGAAAGATCGTAGAATTCTTTCACGACCGCGTTCGCGCTATACGGTGCGCCGTTCTTTCGCAGATATCCCAGGCGCAGTTGCGTGGTCACCACTTCAAGCGATCTTCCTTGCATTCCTTGCCGGACCGCGCCGAGACCGGGCGCGGGCGTTCCCGTTCCCCGCGGCGGGTTTTCCCAATTTGCCACCGATTATCCTTTCCACGTGCGGTCCGCTTTTTCCAGTGGCTTCCCATCGAAGTGCAACAGCCGCGTTGGCGTGCCCTGATCCGTTTCGATCTTTAGTGTGTTGTCGTCTTGCCACGTGATGTGCAGTCGTCCAGGCACCCGCATGATTCCTGGCGCTCCGTACGACCGGCATTGCTCACCTGCGGATTCATCCTTTCCCGGATCCCATGCGTCCCCTGCTCTGCGTCCTTCCGCATTGAGTGGAATGCTTGCGAAATCGCCGCGTGCCGGCGTCACCATTCGCCATCGCCAATCTTCAGTGACGACAGACACCCAGTATCCAGTCAGGTCTACGGGCGCCGCCGCGCGGCCGGTCGCGGGGGCCTGCCCCCGGCCCTGTGCGAAGGCGATGTTGGAAAATAGTAATGCGAAAAGCAAAGCTCGCTTCGCGGCTAATGCTGCATTCATTTCTTTCCACTCAGGCTTTTGTATACAGCCTCGACGAACGCATCGTTCGATCCACTGTATTCCGTGTCGTAGTCACGTGTGAGCTTCGCGGCTTTCACCTGCTCCAGTGTCATACCTTTCTTAATAAGATCCTGAACGCGGTCGCGAACAATCGTCACCATATCCCGATACTCGACGACGTCCGCTTCATCGCAAACGCGGCCATGTCCCGGCACGACGTATGTTCCACCTTCTTGGTACTTCAACGGCACGGTAATCTGAAGAATTCGATTCAACGCAGCGACCAGCCCCTGCACGGTCCCCCCATTTTGCAAATCGATCGCCGGATATTTGCCGGGTGTGAAGATATCGCCAACGCTCACGACATTCGAACCACGAAAGAACACAATGCTATCGCCGTCGGTATGCGCAGCAGGCATGTGATAAACGATGATGGCTTCGCCATTGAACGAGAAATCTTTTTGCGCCAAGTAGTATTCATCGTTGGGCCACAACTTATCCGGCACGATAGGCTCCGCGCCCCGCGGCGCAGCCGACATGCGATTGACGACATTCTCATGAGCGACGATCCGAGCCGCTTGGCGCGTTGCCGCATTGGCGAGCTTCGGCAGCGCATCATTGCCGCTGACGTGATCCGCATCGATTGCCGTGTTGACAATCCAGAAGATCGGCTTATCGGAAAGCTTACGAATCGCGGCAACAATTTTGGGCGCCAACTGTTCGTATTGCGTGTCGACGAGGACGACACCTTCATTTCCCGCCTGCACGGTGATATTCCCGCCCGCCCCAACCAGCATCGACACGTTTCCTTGAACCGGGATGGTCTGAATTTCTAAACGATCCAGAGCTGTAGGGGCGGTCTGCGACCGCCCTGGGCGCTCATAGAGCGCCACTACAGCAATCGCACTGAGGACTACTAAAAGTCCCTTCATTCGTCCCTCACGGCCGCTGGCGGCCGCGGCGTCGGAACACTGCAACCGTTTCCGAAGAGCGTTAGACACGCGCAATAACGTTCACATTTTTCGGGTGGCTTGTAGTCTCGAAGCTTCGCACGATATTCCGGATACAGCGTCTCCGCGCCGCCGCGTGTCGCCTCAAACGGGAGTCCATACCAACCTGCAAACTCTCGAAGACTCGGATTCGTTCCCGGAAGCCAATGCGGCACGGTTCCCTCCGGTGCGGGAACCTCCGGAGCAGGTTCGCATCCGAAAACGCCGATGGCCTGGCCCGGATCCAAAAACCAGTTGTCGCTTCGAACGAGCGGCTCGGTCAAGAATGCCGGATCTTCGATCACGGAAACGATGGTCAGCCAGTCTGCATGGCGCATCCAATGCTCGGTGAGCGTCGCTTTGTCGCTGCGCGGAAGGCCGTTGCGCCGGAGGTAATTCTCCTTCAAGTGCGTGGTGGTGATAGTGAGCATGTTTCCTTCCCACGCGCCTGTCGAGAAACCTTGCCACGTGTGGGGCGCGTACTCGCCCGGATGCGGCCGCCCATCCATATATATCGTGCGCTCGCTGTCCCACGCGAGGAAGTGCATGTGGAAAGCGATCAACCGTTGCGTGGCCTGATCGATTTCTCTCCAGATTCGAATATTGCCGAGACCTCGCAGCGCATAATCCGCGGCGTGGGGCCGGCATTGATATTCTTGGACGACGGAGATACGATCCGCAGCCCAACTATCGGCGCGCATTCGAGCGGCATCATTGATTGGAAATTCGAGGTAGTCGCCGAGCTCGGGCCCCGGCAACCGCTCCGGTGAGTCTTCGTGGTAAAGCGGCGCCCATTCTCCGGAAAAGTCGACTTGCGCAAATGCCGGCGAGGCCGCGAAAGCGAATACCAGCATCGCGAAAACGAAAATGATCCTACCGCGTTTGATGGGATTCATAACGACGCGGAGTATAACAGAACGATGGTCTAAGAAGACTTCGCTTTGAATCCGATTTTTTCGCGAATGCTTGTCGGCAGGTTCGCAAGCAGCACTTCAATCGGCAAAAGTTGCCCAATGAGCCGGACGCCGCGGCGGAGGCAAATCGTCGCGTAAAGAATCGAGTTGGTTGCTTTTTGCAGGTTATGATGAACTCTTGCACTGAGGCACACCAGCGATTTAAAAATGAGAGTTATGGGTAAGCTGGAAGGTATCTGGACGAAACGGGGGCACGGCGGCCCGATGGATGCGAAGCTCACGGCGCGCGCGATTCCCGGCAAGGGGCTTGCGGGCTGCGCGAATAACAGTCGAACGCGGCAGGTCACGTTGATCGAACGTGAGGTCTGGCAAGCGCTCATGCGGGAAGTCGGCGGCAATGCTTCTCCATCTTCCCGGCGTGCAAACCTGATGGTCAGCGGAATAGCTCTAGCGAATTCGCGCGGCCGTCTGCTTCGCATCGGATCTGTTCTCCTCCGGATTGCGGGCGAGACGAAGCCGTGCGACAGAATGGACGAGGTCGTTCCGGGATTACAAGCAACCATGTATGCGCATTGGGGCGGCGGAGCTTACGCGGAGGTCCTTACAGAAGGCGATATTTCCGTTGGCGATTCTAATCAATGGGCCGATGCCGCGACCAAGTTACCGAAGGCCGTTATTCCCGATCGCGAAGACACGATTCTCAACGACAGCGGATCCATCGATGCGTGTTGGCGTGAGGCTTGTCTCGCAGGATCGGCCCGGTTCGGCATTCATCCCGATGCCCTATTTGATGCGATAAGGAAATCTGGGAGGTGGTTCTGGTCCGATCCCGAGCGCCACCGCGTCGGTCGGTTGAACCTCGAAACCGCAAGGACGGAGGTTGTATGGCAGGCCCTGGTGGAACTCGGCATCGAGAACAAGGAACTCGCAGCCACAATCGGACGGATTTATCACAACAGTCGAGAAGAAAGGCTCGAGATTTTTCCCGATGCGGTGGAGACTCTCGAATGGCTGCGCGAACAAGGATGCAAACTGGCCCTACTCACCAATGGAAATGGCGCTCCCCAGCGAAGAAAGATCGAAACGTTCGGACTCGATCGGTTATTCGATGCGATTTTCATCGAAGGAGAAGTCGGCTTTGGCAAGCCGGACCCGCGCGTGTATCGGCTGGCTTTGGGGCGGCTTTCAACGAAGCCATCAGAAACGTGGATGGTCGGCGACAATCTGGATTGGGACGTTGCACAGCCACAGCGACTAGGAATATTCGGAATCTGGATTGACACTACGGGCGATGGACACGCGAGCTTGGGATCCGTCAAACCCGATCGGATCATTCGCAGTCTTTCCGAATTGAAACTCACTCGAACTGCTTCCTGAATTCTGCAAACTGTCTCTTCAAATCCTCGACCTCTTTCTCGAGTCTCCCGATTCGATCTATTTCCGGCTCCGCTTGCGGTTCAGGTTCAGCAGCCGCTACCTCTCCAGAAAGGAGATGGGCAAATCGAACTTCCTTTTGGCCGCTCTGCCGCTGCAAACGTACAACAAGCGGCGGATCGCGTGAGATGAGAGCGCTCAAAGTCGTCTCCACTTCCTCGAGACTCGAAAAATCATAAAGCCGATTGCTTCTTGTTCGGATTTCGCCGACAGTCTGGGGCCCACGAAGCATCAACACGCTCACTACGGCAATAGTCGGCCTGCCGAAGTTCATGGCTTCATACAGAACATGCCTGTACTTGGTCACTCTCGAATCGCTACGGTCGACGGAGTGAACGAGTTTCTTTTCACGCAAGCTGTCCAGCGCGCGAATGATGGTTGCTTCGTCGAAGTGCGTTACTGGATTCCGATTCGATGACTGGTTGCACGCTGCCGTCAGAGCATTCAGCGACAGCGGATAATAATCGGGTGTCGTGATTTCCTTTTCGATCAGCGAACCCAACACGCGAACTTCAACATCGTTTAGTGTGCAATCCACGATCAGATAAATGATGCGCCTTACAGATTGCTTAAAACGCTGTCCCCGCCGCTAATGGTGCATTGTCCAGCGGAGGGCTCTACCATGAGCTTTTCGACCGTGCCGTCCTTGACGACAAGCGCGAAGCGTTGGCCCCGAATACCCATGCCGAATCCAGATGCATCGAGTTCCAGGCCAAGCGCCTTGGCGTAGGTCGCGTTACCGTCCGCCAGCATGAGAACTTTCCCCTGCGCGCCGGCGTTTTTACCCCATGCGTCCATGACGAACACATCATTCACCGCCATGCACGCCACCGTATCGATGCCTTTGGCCTTCAGTGCCGAAGCATTCTGCACGAATCCCGGAAGGTGAGTCTTCGAGCAGGTTGGAGTGAACGCACCTGGCACCGAAAAGAGGACCACTCGCTTGCCTTTGAAGAGCTCATCGGTTGTCATAGAACTCGGCCCCTCCGCTTTCATGATTCCGAAACTGCCCGCTGGAACTTTGTCGCCAACTTTGATCGCCATCTTTCATTCTCCTTGTGATGTATGTAAGTTCTCCATCTTAACTTGAAATGGCGCCATTGCCGCGGCAGCCTATTCGAATGGCAATCTTCCAACGAGCAGTCCGATCACCAGCAAATAAAAACTGTTCATGCTGCTCGTCGAAGTCCCCCGCCTCCGCCTGTGCGTTTGACGACGACGTGGTAGACCACCAGCAGTGCGATCGCCCCGATTACCGAGGCAAAGAATCCCGCAGATTGGCCTTGAGCGTACCAACCTAAAGCACGGCCGATCATGCCGGCGACAAACGAGCCCGCGACACCAAGCAACATCGTAACGATGATTCCGCCTGGATCGCGTCCTGGCATGATTAGCTTTGCCAGCGCACCCACTACCAAACCAACGATTAGCATCCAAATGAAATGCATACCATACCTCTCTAGATTTGAAACTCTTCCTCCAAATTCCCTATGACGCACCCGGCATTCCATTTGGGAGAGCAATTGAATTCCAAGACTTCAGCAAAATCGAAGCTGATCTGCAGGAGAACCATCGGGTAAGAACTTCCCCGTAAATTTCCGTCGCATGTCGGGAATAAAAGACGGGAATAACCCAGATCCTTGCGCCAAATTGGATGCGGTCTTGGGCGTCGACGTGCGAATTAAGTCGCACTTCCTGAAGGGTGTTTATGAATATGATCGGGCCCAACATGAACCGGCGGTCGTTTCTGAAGTTGCCGGTGCTTTTACCGCTCACTGCGTTCCGCGCATCGCTCCGATGCGAGGAACATCATTTCCAATATGAAAGCGTTATCGGAACGTCGATGGATCTGGTGGTCTGGACGCCGTACGCCCGTATAGCAGAGTGTGCGTGCCGCACAGTCCTTGAAGAAATCGATCGACTTGCTGCGATTCTCAACACTCGAGATCCGGCCAGCGAGATCAGCCTCCTGGAAAATGTGAAAGGGGGAGGCACGCCTTCTCGCGAGCTTGCGGAAGTTCTCGATGCATACGATTACTGGGAGCGCCGCAGTGATGGAGTTTTTTCGATTCGTCCCGCCGGGGGCAGTGCGCCGCGAAACGTCGACGCATTGGGCAAAGCGTACATTGTTGATCATGCGGCTAACGTTGTACGGAAAGCATGGCCGTCGATCGATGCGCTGTTGCTCAATATCGGCGGCGACATCGTCGTGTGGGGCAGGTCCTGCGAGATTGGGATTGCCGATCCTGACGCTTGGTATGACAATGCCGCGCCGATCGCGACGATTCGTCTTCAGAACGCGGCCGTCGCAACAAGCGGCACGTATGCGCGTGGCGCGCATCTGACTGATGCGCGAAGCGGGCGCTCTACAGCGTTCGCCGCGGCAGCGACAGTTGTCGCCTCTGATGCGGTCACAGCCAATGCGCTCGCCACCACGTTATGCGTGAGCGAAGCAAACTATGGCCTTCAGCTTGTCGAGTCGACGGCCGGCGCCGAAGCACTCCGCATCGCGTTGGGCGTTCTGCAGCGTACTTCCGGTTTTGCCTTCCTGGAAAGACGTGTTCTACGTAAAACGCCCGTGGACACAACCTGGCCTCCTGGGTACCAACTCACAGTGACTCTTCCGCTCACTTCAGGCCGTTCCAAAAAACGTCCGTATGTTGCCGTGTGGGCAGAGGACTCCTCAGGCAAGCTTGTTCGCATCCTGACGTATTGGGGTAATAACTCGAAATATCATCCCGATCTTTCGACGATATGGAATCTCATGAGCAAGAACCTGAAACAACTCCGATCCGTCACACGCGCCACGCGGCCAGCAGGTAAGTACGAATTGGTGTGGGATGGGCTGGACAACGAACAGAAGCCAGTGCCCCTGGGTTCATACCGCATCACCGTCGAGACCAACCAGGAGCATGGAACTTATGCCAAGCAAAGCGGCACGATCACGCTTGGCGACAGCCCAGCCAGTATCACTTTGACGGCAACGACAAACTTCGACACGGTATTAGTTCAGTACGGTCCCAAATAGAACCATGAAGCATGTTGTTCGGGTCATCACGCACTGGGCGCTCCTGACTCATATCTATATTTCGATGGCGGGATTCACGCTCGCTCTGCTTTTTGGTGCGACCGGACTGACGCTGAATCATCAGGATTTCGGATTTAGCGAGCCTCGAGTAGCAAGGTCGGAGATCACTCTCGACAAGAAAGTCGTCAATAGCGCCGACCAAGCCCTACTTGAAGAATCCCTGCGCCAGAAGCTGGGAATCCGATCGCCGTCGACGGATTATCACGACGACCCCGATCAAATTCAGATGACGTTTGCCACTCCCGGCGCTCGCACCGTAGTGACCATCAATCGAGCGGACGGTCGAGGTGAAGTGGAAAAAGAGAGTCGCGGGTTTTTGGGTACGCTGGGCGATCTTCATAAAGGGTTCGACACTGGCGCCGTATGGTACTGGACCATTGATGTTGCAGCCGTACTGCTCGTCATCAGTTCGCTCACCGGTATGGTTACGCTGGTCGCGCTTCGCGCACGACGCCGCACCGGTTTCGTCATCGCTGCGCTCGGTGTCCTGAGCGTGATAGTGATTTATGTGATGTGGGTTCCCAAGTAGGGAGTAATCCGCAACGTCATCCTGCTTTGATTTGGAAAAAACTGCAAAGGAGATTGGACATGGTCAAAATGAAGCACGCACTCGTTGCTCTTCTTTCAGTTCTTGGTCTAGTGCCCGCAATTCTACGTGCTCAGGATAAAACGCCGGGGCCTTACTTCGTGACGTACGACCACTACATGGAAGAATTGGACACTCTGGAGATTGGAACGAGTGCAGCCGTGGGACAGGCCCACGACCTCAACACGTTCCTGGGCGACTGGAATGAATTCGAATACGGAGCTCGAAGATGGTGGACAACAGAACTCTACATCGACTGGCAACATACGCGGCATGAGGGAAGCCTGTTCACCGGCTTTCGATTTGAGAATCGTTTTCGACCATTCCTGGAGCCGCATTTGATCAATCCGGTGCTGTATGTCGAATACGAGCACCTCAATGGCGGCGACAAAGTACTCAAGGAGATTGTCGGCTTTGACAGCAAGGAGGATCTGAAAGCCGCCAATGATGAGACCCGTCACGAACGCGAACACGAGATCGAGACGAAGTTGATCCTCTCCAGCCAAATCGGAGAATGGAATCTTGCTGAAAATTTCATCGGAGTAAAGAATCTGCACGAGGGCCAATGGGAATTCGGATATGCCGTCGGTTTGAGCCGTCCACTAGCACCATTTACAGGAAATCGGTGTACGTTTTGCGCCGAAAAATTTGCGGCCGGCGTTGAATTGTACGGAGGCTTAGGGACATGGGACAAGTTCACGTTGAGAGGCACATCGCAGTACATTGCTCCACTGTTTCTTTGGACCTTGCCGAGCGAGACGACCATTCGCATATCTCCAGGATGGGGCATAACTGATCAGAGCGTCGGAACATTGTTTCGGATCGGTGTGGCGCAGGAAATAGACGGCATTGGTCATCAGATCGCCAAACTGTTTCACTCTCAGTAGAACTACGTGAGACCTCATCCAAAATTTCTGGGATCGGCGGTGCAGAGGAAGGACTGCGGCTCTTTTTGTTGAATGCGCCGTCTCACACTCTAAGGAAACAGAGTGCTGCACGATTTAGGAGGAAGTATGTACGTTTCGTCTAGATTTGCCACCGGCCGGGTGTTAGCGGTCGTGCTTGCAATCACACTATTGGGCTTCGGAGTTCCCGCTTTACAAGCCAAAGCACCGCAGCAAAGTTGTGGGACTTGTCCGGTAGACCCGAAGGAAGTCAAGCACCAACAGCACGAAGCCGAAGAGGCAAAAGCGAGGGAGCAGAAAGAAGCCGAGCACGCTCAGCATGAAGCTGAAGAAGCAAAAGCAAGAGAGCAGAAAGAAGCCGAACACGCTCAGCATGAAGCGGCCGAAGCGTGCGCCAGACGACAGAAAGCTTATCAACACGCTCAGCATGAAGCCGATGAAGCAAAGGAACGAGCGGCGTCTAAACAAGCTCAGGCCGATGACCTGGGGGGCATGTGCAAATCAAATGAGCCGGTCGCAGAAGAAAAAGCTCAACCTGAACCCGAAGTCAGGACCAAGCCGGTACCGGAACCCGAACCCGTCGCACCGATGCCGGAACCCGCGCCGGCACCAATCGTAGAAACACCAGCGCCTGAACCACCAAAGCCCGCACAATTACCCAAGACGGCTAGCCCAATGAGCTTGATCGGTCTCATCGGTTTGTTGTCCATGACAGGTTACGTCACCCGATTCTTCCGTCGCTAATAGCCGTGAAAGACGATGTGACAGATGTGAAGAATTGGCAGCGTGGATCCGGTTGTGTGAGTGATCCTTTCGCCCCTTCCGGGGTGGGTCGCTCACACCGTTTTTTGTTTCAGCGAACTACCGCGGCGTGCCGGGCAGAGGCTGGATTCTGGTCTTGACCAGGATACCGCCAGAAAACGCGGTTTGATCGCCGGCCCGCTTGCCCGGCGCCGGAAGCAGGCGGGCGGCGAGCGGTTTATTCCATCGATAAGCGAGCGTCGCGACATCTCCGAGAATCCGAGCGATTTGATCTTCCGACACGTCCCCGGCAAGGGGAAGCGTATCAACGCCGCCGGCGCAGACTGCGGAATAAGCGAGGATCGAATCCAGCGTAAACGTTCCTTCCGACCAACGCCTTGCCAGGACGTTGTCTTCCATGATCGGAATCATCAGGCCTGAATAACCCACCCGCTTGACGCTCGTCGATTGGACAGCGCGGGTAATGATTCCTGCGGCGGTCTCTGTTCCAACGGACCCAAAGGGAGCGCCGAGGAAGTATTCGATGGCTGTTCCGATCGAGCGGTCCCCCAGAGGCGCAGGAGTCGCGTCGATGCCTTCGTAGGCCCAACCCGTCGTCTTAGCCAACTGCATGGCAACCGTCTCCACTTGCTTCGTGTAGGTATTCAGAATGGCCGATAGATGGGTTTCCGCTTCGACGGGATCGCGATACTGCCGAAAGACATCGGCGACCACTTCCGCGCCTTCCATCGCGATCGCGAACGCATGCCCTCTGCCAATATGGTACGAACCCGGATAGTAGGGCCCATACGGCTTCATCATCGCAATAGCGCCGAAGTTGAAGTTCGCATCGCCGTTCGAGCTGCGCTCTGAAAGCTGTTTGATAACCTTCGACGCCTGACGGATGGCCTTCCAGTGAATTCCTTGCTCGTCGGCGGTAATCAGATTCGCGTTAACGTTGACCTTCGAAAGAATATCGACGACGAGCGCCGCTGCCGCCGGATCGTCATTGTCGTGGACCATCGCGGCCCCAATGTTCAGACCGTTTCTTTCCTTTGATGCCGCCTCTCGCAATTTTCCGACAAACGCCACCGCGTCCGCGACGGTCATACCCCTGGTGTATTGCGGGAACGGCTGCGTCGTGATGCGGCCTCCGGCGCCTTCAAAGCCGGCCTTGTTGAAGGCGTTTTGAGCGACTGCGAGAAACTTCTGCGCTTCCTGAATTCGCGCAGCGTAATTGTTGGGATCAACCTCGATGAACACCGTGACCGCGCGAATCCGGGGACGTACTTCGGCGGAGGCAACCGGGCCCGCGCCCGCGACACAGGCCAGGAAAGCGAGGCACAACGCGAAAAGAGTTTTGCGCATGGCTACGTTTAGATGTTTTGAATTACTGCTTGCCAGTCTTCGCCGCTTCTGCCGCCGCCTTCTCTACAGCGCGAGCACCGCTGAGTGAGTTGAACATGGCGTTATTGCCTTCGTGGCAAGCGTATTCAAAATTCTGATAGTCCGGTTCCTGAGTTAAAGGAAACGCCACTTTCCAGCGTCCCGTATAGGTTTTCGGGTCATCGATTGTCACTTCATAGTTGATCATGTTGGGACCTATGCGCGTGTATCGCTCAGTCAGCTTGAGCGCATCGCTCGTCGGTGTGCCCTGGCCGTTCGGTCCGATGCCCGTCGTACCACCGATGAAATTCGTGGTTTCGACAACCAGAGTGTTGCCTTCCCAATGGCCGCGTGCGTCACCCATGTAAGAACGGACATTGGGTCCGGAGTGCGGACGCCTGAGTCGACGCTTCATCGTTCACGCTCCAATCTTGTTCCGCTTTTTGAACGCATCTTATTTCGTCTTTGGAAATATCACAACTTTGCCGGATTTGAGCATCAATGCCTCTTCAATGCAGCGCAGCAATCGAGTGATATAATCCCGCCCAGTTTTTATCGATAACAATCTCACCTTTTCCGGAAGGTTCTATGAGCAAGAGAACGAATAAGAGAAAGATTTCTCGGCGGAAATTTCTCGAGGGAACCGGTACGGCCCTCGCTGTGGCAACCGCCGCGCCGGCGCTGGAAGCACAGCGTCTCGCAACCAGGCCTGCAACGAATATCGTTGCGGATCCAACCGTGCCGCGAACGACGATTCGCGTTGTCGTCAATGGAACCGAACGACGTGTTGAAGTGGAAGATCGCTGGACGCTCGTCGAATTGCTCCGCGATCACTTCGAAATGACCGGCACGAAAATCGGATGCGACCGCGGTGAATGCGGCGCGTGCACGGTGCTGCTCGACGGCAAGCCGGTTTATTCCTGCAGCAATCTTGCGGTGTGGGCCGATGGGCGCTCCATTCAAACCGTGGAAGGCCTGGCGCGAAACGGAAAGCTCGATCCCCTACAGCAAGCGTTCATCGACCATGATGGCCCGCAGTGCGGATTCTGCACGTCGGGACAATTGATGAGCGCGAAAGGGCTGCTGACGCGTAATCCGCATCCCACGGCCGATGAGGTGCGTGCCGGGTTGACGGGTAATCTGTGCCGCTGTTCCAACTACAACCACTACGTCGAAGCGGTTTTGGCCGCGACGAAAGGCGGTGCGCGATGAGCCGTCAAACCAATGGTTCGGTCAAGCCTCTGAAGACCATCGGTCATGCAACACCGCGTATCGATGCGCTCGAGCGCGTTACAGGGAAAGCGACCTATTCGGGTGACGTTCGGCTGCCCGGAATGCTCTATGCGCGGATTCTTCGAAGCCCGCATCCGCACGCGCGCATTCGTCGAATCGATTTGTCCAAAGCGCTGGCGGTTCCCGGAGTCAAAACAATACTTACCCACGAGAATTGCCAAGTCGTTTGGGGCGCTGGAGGGATCTCCGGCGGCCAGCAGTACAACGACGAGATCAAGAAGATCACGAAGCATCGCCGCTACATCTTTAATAATCCCGTGCGCTTCGTCGGTGATCCGGTAGCCGCAGTGGCCGCCGTGAACCGGCATGTTGCAGAAGAAGCGGTGCGGTTGATTCAGGTGGATTACGAAATTCTCGATTTTGTTCTCGAGCCTGAAGACGCCCTCAAGCCTGCTGCCGTCAAGATCTGGCCGGAAGGAAATCTTTCACTCAACGCGCAGAACCAAGCGCAGCCGCAAGTCACGCGACGCGGGAATGTCGAACAAGGATTCCGCGACTCGGATCAAGTGTTCGAGGATCGCTATACGACGGCCTTCGTTCACAACGCGCAAATGGAACCGCGTGTTTGTGTCGCAACGTGGGAAGGCGACAAGCTCACTCTGTACACACCGACTCAAGGTATTTCGAACTGCCGGAGCGACACGGCGAGAGATCTCGGCATGCCCGTAGAGAAAGTTCAGATCATCGCGCAATACATGGGCGGAGGATTCGGTAACAAGAATCAGAACCAGGATGCCGACTTGATTACCGCAATGCTGGCCAAACAGGCCGGGGCGCCGGTGAAACTGGAACTGTCGCGGAAGGAAGACTTCATCGGTGTTCATGGGCGTTGGCCGACTGTCCAGTATTACAAGGTCGGCGCCAGTCGTGATGGCGTGCTGAAGGCGATTCAACTCCGCGGCTACAGCGGCATGGGACCTTATCGAAAGAACAGCGGAGCGATCGGCGGCATCGACATTTATCAATGTCCGCATATCGAGAGTACGATCTACCCGGTCTATACGAACAAAACCGTTTCCGGAAATTTCCGCGGACCGGAATATCCGCAAGGCTTCTATGGCATCGAATCGATGATGGACGATGTCGCCTACAAGCTGAAGCTGGACCCGGTGGAATTCATTTTGAAAAACATGACGCGGAAGTCGCGCGACGAAGTTCCTTATACGAACTACAGTCTCGAGGAATGCATTCGCCGCGGAGCGGAAGCTTTCGAATGGAAGAAGCGGTGGCATCCGCAACCGGGCTCGGACCGCGGGCCGATCAAGCGCGGCGCAGGTGTGTCGTTCATGGCGTTCCGGTCGGCGCTGGGACGCAGCAATGCCGTGATCAGGCTCGATGGAAAAGGCCAGTACACCGTCTTCGTCGGCGTAACGGACGTCGGCCCGGGAGCCAAGACGACGATGGCGATGATTGCTGCTGAGACTTTGGGAGTGACGGTGTCGAAAGTGAGCGTCGTGTGGGGCGACACGGATCGCTGCCCCTATTCGGTCGGCGAGTCCGGAAGCCGCACGACGATTCAAACGGGACAAGCCGTCGTTGAAGCGGCCGAGGCGCTCAAACGGCAGATCGCTGAAAAAGGACTTCCGAAAGGTCAGGAGATGCTGGCTGCTTCCGCGTCACCCAATCCGACGCTCGAAGGGAAAGTGCGAGCCGCTTTCGGTGCGCACTTCGTGGAAGTGGAAGTCGATACAGAACTCGGCCGCGTTCGCGTCCTCAAGTATGTTGCCGTACATGACAGCGGCCGCATCATGAATCCGCTGACGGCGACCAGCCAAATCAAAGGCGGCGCGACAATGGGAATCGGTATGGCCTTGCATGAGGACCTGCTCTACGACCGCAGGAACGGACAGCCGTTGACGGCAGGATTCTATGGAGCACGGCTTCTCACACACCGCGACGCGCCGGAAATCGAAACAATCTTCATCGAGAGCGATGACGGTTACGGACCATACGGCGCCAAGAGCATCGGTGAATCGAGCAAGGTTCCAGCCGTTGCTGCGGTCGCCAATGCCGTATTCAACGCGATCGGACGCCGGATGAAGGATCTACCAATCACTCGCGACAAAATTCTGGGAGCACTCGCATGAAAACATTTGCCAATGCCAATGCCCCTGACCTCAAGCAAGCGGTAGCGCTAATGCAGCAGTCGCACCGCGACGGTAAAGCCGCATCGTTTGTCGGTGGCGGCAGCGATCTGCTTGCACTCGTGAAAGAGCGAGTCGTTTCGCCGGACGTGCTCGTCAATCTGAAAACCATCAAGGGCCTCGATCAAGTCACACCGTCAGCAAGTGGCGTCACGATTGGTGGGCTTATCACTCTCGACAACCTGAGCCGTCATCCGTTGATTCGGCGCCAGTACGCCGTGCTCGCCGAAGCTGCCGAGACGGTTGCGACACCGCAGATCCGAAACGTCGGCACGCTCGCCGGAAACGTGAACCAGCGTCCGTGGTGCTGGTATTTCCGCAACGGATTCCCCTGTTACAAAAATGGAGGCAACACCTGTTTCTCTTTCGGCGGCGAGAATCAGTTCCACGCGATCTTTGGCGGAGGTCCGAGTTACATCGTTCATCCGTCGGATACCGCGGTAGCGCTTGTCGCCCTTGAAGCGAAGTTTCGCATCGTCGGACCATCGGGCGAACGTGTGCTGCCCGCTGCGGATTTCTTCGCGCTACCTCAGCAGAATCCGGCCCGTGAAAATGTGCTTGCTCCGGATGAAGTGCTCGCCGAGATTCAATTGCCCGCGCCTCGGCCTTCGTCGCGAAGCATGTATCACAAGGTTATGGACCGCGAAGCTTGGACGCATGCCGTCGTCAGTGCAGCCTTGGTTCTCGAGATGGATCAGCAAGTCTGCCGAAATGCCCGAGTGGTACTGGGCGGAGTTGCGCCGATACCGTGGCGACTGCCCGAAGTCGAGCGTATGTTGACGGGCCAACGAATCACGGAAGCGCTCGCGTTGAGCGCGGCGGAGAAAGCGCTCGAAGGAGCGAAGCCACTTGCGAAAAATGGATACAAGGTTCCGTTGACAAAGGGCGTGGTCCGCCGGACGTTGCTGGAGCTTGGTGGCCGGACCTGATATGAATCGGCGCGACTTTCTATTCCTTAGGACTGATCGTGGACAGCCTGCGCTCGAGCTTTCGTGCGAGCAACTCTACATGAGGTATGTGGATTCACAGGTCAATGGAACAACTGCGGAATTATTCGAAAACATCCAGCGCAGTTTGTCGGCGGTTAGGGCCCTGTATCTCGCGGATGCCGCGTGGCTCAGTTGCGAAGAACTGCGACCCGTGACATCTCTGATCGCAGACTTTCAATCGCGCGGCGGACGAGTCTGGGAGTGAACTCGTGTTTTAACATGCCCCTCCTGCGAGGAGGGGCGGCCGCGCCGATCAAAAATGCAACGCAACCGTATAATCGGCGCGGCCGGGGAGGTCAGACAAGTGTTTTGACCTCCCCGGCTGCGCCCCGCTTAAGGCAGCGTGACATTTGTTTGTGGGGCGCAGCCACCCCTCCTCGAAGGAGGGGGTAATGAAAATATAGAAACCCACTGCACAGCTTGTCGAAGGAGCCGAATAAATGAAGCTTAGCATCCTAACCCTCGCACTCCTCGCAATTGTCCTCACGGCACTTGGCCAGCAGCCTCCCGCTCCGGCGGGGCCAATGCCGGCCGTTCTACGCAACTATCAGCCGGTCACAGCCGAACGCCTGAAGAATCCGGAACCCGGCAATTGGCTGATGATTCGCCGCACCTATGATGGATGGGGCTACAGCCCGCTGGATCAAATCACGACGCAGAACGTTCAGCGGCTCCGTCCCGTATGGAGCTTTTCGACCGGCGAGACGCGCGTCCACGAATCGGCTCCGATCGTGAACAACGGCGTCATGTTTGTCTCGACGCCCATGAATCAAGTGATCGCGATTGATGCCAAGACCGGCAACGTTCTGTGGCGGTATCGGCGACAGCGACCTGAGGGCGCATCCGTACCTCACGATACGAACCGCGGCGTGGCGCTCTTTGCCGACAAGGTCTACTACGCTGCTGGTGAAGCGGTGTTAGTCGCGCTCGACGCCAAGACGGGCAAGGAAGTCTGGACAACCACGGTCGCGGACAACAAATCCGGTTACTACATTTCCATGGCTCCGCTTGTGGCCGGGGGAAAAGTGATGGTTGGTGCATCCGGTGGCGAACGCGGCATTCGTGGATTCGTTGCGGCGTTTGATCTCGATAATGGAAAGGAACTCTGGCGAACCTTCACCGTTCCGGCTCCCGGCGAGCCCGGCAGTGAAACGTGGCCAAAAGGCGATCAGTGGAAGACCGGCGGCGCGCCGGTTTGGGTCACCGGGAATTACGATCCGGACACCAACATCGCTTATTGGGGAACCGGAAATGGCGGCCCATGGGTCGGCGATCAACGGCCTGGCGACAATCTGTATGTCGCGTCCACTGTAGCTCTCGATGTCGCGACCGGTCAGATCAAAGGTCATTTCCAATACAACCCGAACGAGTCGTGGGATTGGGACGAAGTGTCGCCGCCGATCCTTGTCGACTTCCGCCGCGGCGGGCGAACCATTAAAGGTCTCATCGACGTTGCTCGCGACGGCTATCTGTGGTTTCTCGACCGCTCCAACGGCCCCATTCGTTTCGTCGAAGGAAAACCGTACGTCAATCAGAATGTGTTTCTGCGCCTCGATCCAGAAACAGGAAAACCGGAAGTCGATCCCGCACATAAACCCGGCACTGGAAAAGCTGCGGAGTATTGTCCTAATGCTCATGGCGGCAAGAACTGGCCTCCAATTGCATTCAGCCCCCAGACGCGGATGATCTACGTTCCAGCGAATAACAATTTGTGCGGCGGCTACACCGGAATCGTCGTGCAATACGTAGCCGGACGCGGTTACACCGGAACCTCGGCGAACACTTCGTCCGCGAGGCCTGGCGCCGATCACTTCGGTGAAGTGCAGGCCTGGAACGTCGACACGGGCCAGCGGGTTTGGACACATAACTATCCCAAGAGTCCGAACTGGGGCGCGATGCTTGCGACAGCAGGCGGTCTCGTAATCGCCGGTGGAACCAGCGATCGAAAGATCCACGCGTTCGATGCGGCCAACGGCAAGCTGCTCTGGGAATCACCCCTGAGTTCCGGCGTTCTAGCTCCGCCAAGTTCCTTCATGCTCGACGGTAAACAATACATCGCCGTTCACTCCGGCTGGGGCGGCGATTCGCGCGGAATGCAGGCCAATCTGAACCGCCTCTTCCCCGGCGAGTTTCCGGAAGTGCCGGAGGGCGGAGCCATCTGGGTTTTTGCATTGGAATAATCATTCGCTCGGAAAAACAAGATAAAGAAACAGTGCGAGGTGAAAGCATGAAGCGATTGGCGCTGTGTTTTTGTTTCTATTGCGGTCCGGCAGTTTTGTCGTTGGCCCAAACTCCGACAGGCTCGATTGAGGGCACCGTCAGTGATCCCAGTGGTGCGGTCCTTCCTGGAGCCACGGTGGCCGTCACCGAACAGCAAACTGGACGTACGTTCGATTTAGCGGCCGACAGCCTCGGGTTCTATTCCGTGCGAAACCTGCTGCCTGGCGTCTATGCGGTCAAGCTGTCGGCTCCCGGATTCGCAACCAAAGAAGTGACCGACATCGCCGTCAATGCGGGTGCGATCGTCAACGTGAGTCTGAAGCTCGAGATCGGTGGCGGTGGAGAAATTGTCCAGGTCGAAGCACAACCCTTTATGATCGATACGAGCCGGCAGACCGTGGACACGGTCATCGATTCCAAGCAGATCAAAGAGCTTCCATTGTTCAGCCGGAATTTCTTGGATCTTGCGATTCTGGCGCCGGGCGTGATTGTTCGGGAAGGCAACGCGATCGATCCCACAAAAACTTTCGCATACCGCGCCGTCGGCATCGGCGGCCGGTCAGGCACGGCGACTCGAATTCAGATCGATGGAATTGATGTCACCGATGAAATGGTCGGAACGACCACGGCCAATATCTCTACCGAGGCACTCAGCCAATTCCAATTGACGCGTTCTTCGTTGGATATCTCGACGTCGTTGACCTCGTCGGGGGCCGTCAACATCATCAGCAACTCGGGATCGAACAATCCTCATGGGACCTGGTTCACCGATTTCTATAACCAGGATATGGGGGCACGGCTGCAGTACCAGCCCGACCCTACTCCGTTCAGCCGAAAACGCACGGGCGGTTCGGCTGGTTGGCGCCTCATTAAAGACAAAGCATTCTGGTTCGCGAATTGGGAAAAGACCTGGCAGTCAACGCAGTCAGTCGTTAATGTCGGATTCCCCTTTCAGGCTTACAGCACCGTGCAACGTTATCCAACCCGGGTTCAATATTTGCTCGGACGCCTGGATTGGAACGTCACGCCCAGCGCGCGCCTGTTTTATAAAGTTCAACATGACGACAATATCGCTATTGGAGGAGGCGCGAACCTCGCGCTTTCTCCTTATCAGAACATCGATTGGACCAATGTCCACACGGTTGCGTTTGACTTCGCGAAAAGCCGGGCGACGAATTCTGTCCGGTTCGGTTATACGAACTTCAACAATCAGATCAATTCGCAGGAACTGAATACGAAATTTCTCCGAGTCGACGGAGTGCCGCTGCGACTCATCGTTGGTTCTCTGACCTATGGACCGAATACTCTGGCTCCTCAGGCAACCTACTCGGACAACACTCAGATTTCATACGATGGAAATTATGTCTGGAGCGCGCATCGATTTCGATACGGAGGATCCTTCAATCATCAAAAGCTCGGAGGGTTTGCCGCTTTCGCGAACTGGCTCAGCGTGACGGGCACGTACAACCTGGGGACACTCACCAATCTTCAAAACCAGGGAGTGGATGTCACCAATCCGCTCAATTTTCCGCTGAGTAGTTTCACCACGGGATCGCCTTTCGGATTTTCCAACCTCATGGGTTGCCACAATCTGGATCATGGCTGCCATAAGAACAGCCGGACCGCTATCTACGGCGGCGACAGCATCAAGCTGCCCAAGAACCTTACATTGAACCTTGGAATACGAGTCGAACATGATTCGGGATATTTCAACAATGACAGAAGCGTTCAACGGCTACCGGTCCTTTCCACGTGGGGCACGGGCTTCAGCGATTTTCCGAACGCACCGACGCTCTGGAATCCTTCGATCGGCTTTGCTTGGGACCCTGCGGGCAACGGTAAGACTGCGATACGCGGCGGGTTTTATCGCGCTTACGAAATGAATATCTTCAACAATATTCTCTTTGATGAATTCGTCATGCTGCCGCCGGGTCTGGGCCCCGACACTGTATCCTTCAATCGTGTCGTGACGCCCGACGGTGCGGCCGTGAATATTGACGGACGACATCCGACCGGCAACTATTCCGATCTCGTCGGCCAGCCGATCGCTAATGTTCTGCCTTTGATCACGCAAATTCACCAGACGGTTCGAGGCGCTTACTTGAGTCAAAGATTCGATTCGAGCAAAGGAACGCCGGCGCTGATTACGCTCCAGCAGGATCGCGGAGGTATCGTGCCCGGCAGTGGCTTCAAACCACCGTATTCGCTCCAGTTCAATATCGGCGTGCAGCGCGAACTGAAGCCAGGCACGGTTCTTTCAGTGGACTATCTTTACAATCACGGCGTGGGCTTGCCCTTCCTTATCCCGGATTTTGAGCGGCGACATGACGCGAGCACACTGAACGTGGCCGCGGCGCAGACCGCGATCAACAACGTGCTTCGCGGCCAAACGATGGATCAGTATCTAGCGGCAACTCCAAACGCAAATATCTCCACTTTTGCCCTGGGCGGAGACGATGTTTTTACCGGACGGACGCCAAATTTCCAATTCATGCGATTCTTTCAAGGAGGTTTCACGAAGTACCGCGCGCTCCAAGTCAACCTGCGTGGGCGATTCAATCAAACGCGCGGGCTGTTGACCGGTGCCAGCTACACGGTGAGCTATTCCCGCGGACTGGCGGAAAGCACTGGCGGAGGCAACCGCCCGGAATTCGAATCGGGGGTCACGGACAATCATATTTGGAACAATCCCTCCACGTTTGGTCCCGTTGGCCTCGATTACCGTCACGTCGTCGGGGGTGCGTTGGCTCTGCGTGTCATTGGCGGTCTGAATCTGAATTCAAGCTGGACGCTAAGAACGGCGGCTCCGTCCTCGCTTTTCGTGCCCAATATCAACAACGCCACCTCTGCGGCAGACAACGGAATCTTCTCGACAGATCTGAATGGTGATGGCGGAACGGGCGCCGCCACTCCGCGCAACGATCCACTGCCGGGAGTGAACGTCGGCCAGTTCGGGCGCGGCGTCGGCAGCCTCAAGGAGTTGAATCGAATCATCGATGCATTCAACCAAAACTACGCGGGCAAGTTGACTCCCGCTGGAAGCGCTTTGGTGAATGCAGGTCTCTTCAGCGAAGCGCAACTCGTGAGGCTGCAGGCCGTGGTTCCGAAAATTCCAGGAATCCCCGACGGCAATCCCGATCCCTGGCACACCCTTTTTACAACGGACCTGCGCATCACTCGGCCTGTGGTCATCAAGGAAGATTGGCGACTCTCACCCTTCGCCGACATCATCAATTTGTTCAACCATGCTCCTATGGCAACCTACACCGGGCTCGGCGGAACCTTCGGCACACTGAATTTTAATTACGCTGCTGCCGCACCTGGCCAGCAATTACCGGATTTGAGAGTGCGCCAAGGCCGGCTTAACGGTCTACGTCAAGTGCAGGTGGGTGTGCGGTTGGACTTTTAGTGGTGAAGTCCGCACTTCGCGTTATACTCCCTGAATCTTTAGGAGGAATCCCAATGCCAGCCATCGAGTTCACTCTTAACGGGAAGCGACAAAGTGTCGATGTCCCGGCTCAGATGCCGCTGCTGTGGGTGTTGCGCGACGCGCTCGGTTTGACGGGCACGAAGTTTGGTTGTGGCCTGCAGCTTTGCGGCGCGTGCACCGTGCACATCAACGGAGTGGCGACACGATCTTGCGGTGCGCCCATCTCCACAGTTGCCGGCAAGAACGTCACAACCATTGAAGGTCTATCGCCCGACGCCTCTCATCCGGTTCAGCGCGCGTGGATCGAATCGGATGTGCCTCAGTGTGGCTATTGCCAATCCGGACAGATCATGTCGGCCGCGGCACTGCTCGCGCGGAAATCGAATCCGACGGATGCGGATATCGATCAAGCGATGCGCGGCAACCTGTGCAGGTGCGGAACATATTCGGCAATCCGGGAGGCGATTCACAGAGCCGCGCGATACGCCGGCACGACTGCGAAGACGCAGACAGGAGGTGCGGAATGAGTGCCATTCAGAAACTCGATCGCCGCAGTTTCCTCAAGACCACTGCTGCCGCGACGGGTGGGCTCGTGCTCGGGTTCTATCTTCCTGAGAACAATTCGCTCGACGCGCAGACGACGTCGGGAAAGCTGAACGCCTACGTTCAAGTCGGGACAGACGACACGATCACGTTGTACATCCATAAAGCCGAAATGGGACAGGGCACGGTGACATCCCTGTCGATGCTGCTTGCCGAAGAATTGGAATGCGACTGGAAGAAGATCCGGACCGAGTTTCCGGGAGTCGACCCCGTCGCGTTTGGACCGATGCAGGGCGTCTTCGGAAGCATGAGCGTGCGCACGTCGTGGGAGCCGTTGCGGAAGGCAGGTGCGACCGCCGCCGAGATGCTGGTTCAAGCGGCCGCACAAAAATGGAATGTGCCGAAATCGCAATGCCGCGCGGAGAACAATACGGTTGTGAACCTCAACACAAACGAGCGGCTGAGCTACGGCAATCTTGCCGAAGCTGCATCGAAATTGCCTGTGCCCCAGTACGGCGTCGCGTTGAAAGATCCGTCGCAGTTCAAGCTCGTCGGCAAACCGCAAAAGCGCATGGATACACCGGCAAAGATCAGCGGAAAAACGACGTTTGGAATCGATGTGAAAGTTCCGGGAATGCTTTACGCCAGCCTGCTGCGATGTCCGGTGTTTGGCGGGAAGGTGAAAAGCTTCGACGCGAGCAAAGCGAAGGCTGTGCCTGGCGTGAAACAGGTCGTTCAGGTTTCGAATGGCGTCGCCGTCCTTGCAGAAAACACGTGGGCCGCGATGGAAGGACGCAAGGCGCTCGTGGTCGAGTGGGACGAAGGCAAACTTGCAACGACTTCCAGCGCGACGATTCGGAAAACTTTTGCGGAACTTGCGGAAAAGCCCGGCGCAGTGGCGCGCCAAGAAGGTGATGTCGCTGCCGCACTGGCGAGGGCTCCGCGCAAGATCGAAGCTGTTTACGAGGTCCCCTACCTTTCGCATGCACCGATGGAACCGCTCAACGCCGTCGCGCATGTGCGCGCGGATGGCGCCGATGTGTGGAGCGGAATGCAAATCCAAAGCGTCGCCCGCCAAACGGTGGCGACGATCTCAGGGTTGCCCGCAGAGAAGGTTCAAATCCATACCGTTTACCTTGGCGGCGGTTTTGGCCGCCGCGGTGGCGCCGATTTTATCGGCGAAGCGGTCGAAATTTCGAAGGTCGCCGGAGTTCCAGTAAAACTCCAGTGGACGCGAGAAGACGATTTGCAGCACGACACCTATCGGCCGGCTTCGTACACGAAGTTTACTTCAGCACTCGATGAGAACGGGATGCCGACGGTGTGGAACGCTCGTGTGGCCTGCCCGTCTTTTGCCGGTTTGCGAAATGGAGTCGACAGAACCGGGGTGGAAGGAATTGCCGAGATCCGTTACACGATTCCGAACATTTTGGTTGAATACCATCCACCGGACGTTGGTATTCCGGTCAGCTATTGGCGGTCCGTCGGCTATTCGCACAACACGTTCTTCACAGAAAGCTTCCTCGATGAATTGGCGGCCGCCGCGAAACAAGATCCCGTTCAGTTCCGGCGCAAGCTGCTGGCGAAGGCGCCGCGGATGTTGGGTGTGTTGGAGCTTGCCGCAGAGAAAGCCGGTTGGGGCAAGCCGCTCGGGGCAGGACGATATCGTGGTGTAGCTGTCGTCGACAATCTCGGCAGCTTCAATGCTCAGGTCGCCGAGATTTCTCTCGATAAGGGAAAGGTTCGAGTGCATCGCGTGGTTTGCGCGGTCGATTGCGGTCATGTCGTGAATCCAGCCATCGTGAAGCAGCAAATCGAAAGCGGAATCGTATACGGCTTGAGCGCTGCACTGCGAGGCGAGATCACGATCGACCGCGGCCGGGTCCAGCAGACGAACTTCAACAATTACGAACCGTTGCGGATAGATGAGATGCCGGTGATCGAAACCTACATCGTGCCGAGCACAAATCCGCCCGGCGGTATCGGCGAAGCCAGTACTCCCGCGATTGCACCAGCCGTGACGAATGCGATCTTCAGCGCGACCGGTAAGCGGATTCGCAGGTTGCCGATCAAGCCGGAAGACCTGGTGTAGCGCCCTCACCGGGCCCTTCGGGCCACCCTCTCCCGAAGGGAGAGGGATTAGAGTCAGCCGAGTCCCTCTCCCTCCGGGAGAGGGTGGCCCGAAGGGCCGGGTGAGGGTCCTCCGGCGATGCCTCAATTTCTCAAACGTCTTCTCTTCATTGTTGCGATTCTGACGGCCACCGTGATCCTCGGCACGCTTGGTTTCGTTTTTATCGAAGGCTGGTCCGCATTCGACAGTTTCTACATGACGCTCATCACACTCACCACGGTCGGGTACGGCGAAGTTCATCCGCTCAGCAGTGAAGGCCGCATCTTCGCGTCAGTCCTGATGCTGATCGGCGTGACCACAGTTTTCGTTTCCATCGCAATACTCGGAGAAACGCTTCTCCGGCTGGAGATGACGGATTATTTCGGCCGGCGGCGGAGGGACCGAATGCTTAAAGATATCTCAGGCCATTACATCGTGTGTGGTGCGGGACGTGTCGGCCGCAGCGTCATTAACGAATTACTTCGAAGCGAAGCGACAGTTGTTCTCATCGATAACCGCGTCGAGCGTGCGCGATGGGCGACAGACAAAGGCGCCATCACGCTTGTCGGCGATGCTACGAAGGACGAAGTACTGCGGCAGGCGCGCATTGAAACCGCGGCGGGTCTTGTGGCGGCGATCAGCAGTGACGCGGAGAATGTGTACGTCGCTCTTTCAGCAAAAGTTTTGAATCCGCAGTTGGTCATCTCCGCTCGAGCCAGCGACGATCAGGCCGAAGAAAAACTCAGACGGGCCGGTGCCAGCACCGTTTTTACGCCCTATTCATTTATCGGACACCGTCTGGCGCAATCCATGTTGCGGCCGCATGTTGCAACGTTTCTAGATGTGGCGTCCGCGTTCCGTCAAAGTTCGGATTTAGATTTGGAAATCGAACAGCTGCAAATCAGTTCCTCGAGTTCTTTGGCTTCGAATACTCTGGAGCAGTTGCGGCTCGGGAGCAAATATGGCGTCATTGTCCTGGCTGTCCAGCGGAAGAACGGTCCGATGCAGTTCAATCCCGCTGCGGATCTGCGCATCGAAGCGGGTGACGTGCTGATTGCCATGGGTGAGCGGACAAAATTGAAAACCTTAGAAAAAGAAAATTCGCAGACTTGAACGAAATTCCAGGACGGTTGCGTCGTTTCCCTAATTCTGGACTGCGGAATTAGGGAAACGACGCAACCGTCCTGGAATTTCGTTCAGGTACGGATTCAGGAGGACAGAGGTGAACCTACAAAATGCGACGGCACTCGTAACAGGCGGAAGCAGCGGCATCGGATATTCCATCGCGAAAGCTTTGATCGATGCGGGCACTCGCGTAGCAATCACGGGGCGCGATGAGAAGAAGTTGTACAAGGCGGCAGAGACTCTGAAAGCGGTTGCGATCCGAGCGGATGTGTCCAATGAAACCGACGTTCAGCGCACTCTTCGAGAAACACTGCAGGCTTTCGGCCATCTCGACATTCTCATCAACAATGCTGGCGTCGGAATCTTCAAAAAGCTCGTGGACATGGATCGCTCGGGCTTTGATGCAGTCTTTGCAACCAACGTTACCGGGGCAATGCTCATGGGGCGAGAAGCTGCAAAACACTTCATCGAACGCAACAAAGGTAACATTGTAAACATCTGCTCTACGGCGAGCCTGCGTGGCGCCGCCAATGGTACGGCGTACTACGCCAGCAAATTCGCGCTTCGCGGTATGACGGAATGCTGGCGGGCGGAACTCCGTCCCCACAACATTCGAGTGTTTCTGATCAATCCGAGTGAGGTGTTAACCAACTTCGGAGCGGCGGCCGGTTTTACACAAAAAGAGAATCCAACAAAGCTTAGGGGCGAAGATATCGCCAACATGATCAAAGCAGCGCTCGAAATGGAAGATCGTGGCTTTACACCCGAGCTGACAATCTTTGCGACGAATCCGAAAGACTGAAGCAATCGGGACGGAATATCCGCCGATGCAACGTCGCGAACCGTGCGTCCTGACGCAAAGGATCCATTTTCGGATCGACTTCGAGCAGGCACAACGTGATCGAATTCTCTTCAAGTCCGCGCTCGAGCTCCTCAAACGCGCGATCGCGGTCGCCGAGCGCGTCGCACAACAAAGCGAAGTAGTACGTGTCAACATACTCCGACTTTCGTAGATCTTCGATTTCTTGAAGAACAGCCGCTGCTTCGCTAGTACGGCCGCTTTTAGCGAGACATACGCCTTCAAGAATGCGCAGCAATGTTAAGCCGGGAAGCATCGTGCAGGCCGTGCGGTACTGGCGCAATGCCTCTTCGATTTGGCCGGACTGCTCCAGGGCCTGCGCATAGAAGCAGCGTCCAATCAGAATGTACGGATGGAGTTCGAGGCTTTTTCGCCCGCACGCGATCGCCGCATCGTAATTCCGTGCGAAGAAATGTACCGAAACTTCGACGGCCGGCAGCACCGGGAAAAGCGGATCGATCTTGTAACCTTTGGCGAGCGCTTTCAGTGCGTCGTCGAATCTGCCCATACTCACGTAAAGCATGGCAAGGAATCCGTACAATTTCGTGACCGTTGGTTTTTCACGCTCGATCTGAAGAAACTCCTGCTCGGCCAGCACGAAATTGCGCTGCAGAACGTGGAGTCCATGCGCATGATGGACGCGCAACTCCGGAGTCATACCCGTCAAGGCAACCGCCCGATCCAGCGCTTCGGTAAAGAGCCCCCGGACTTCACTTGGTGGGCGCAAGCAATACGTGCCAAGCATCAGGTAAACGGCCGCGAGTCCTTCGTACGCACGAAAATCGGTCCCGTCTTCGAGTGCTGCCGCTTGAAAACAGACGAGCGCCTTTTCAAAACCTTCGCGGGTACGGCGACTCCAGAAGTGCCAGCCCTTTCGGACGAGATCTTCGGACCGCGGAACTTCCAACCGGTATCCGACTTTGGGCCGGTGCGTGATCCACGTTCCAAATTCCTGCAGGGCTTTCTTGACTTCTCCCACAGTCACATCAACCGTGTGCCGCGATACGACGATGCCATCCCAGGCTTCGGCGATCATGTCCTCATAACCCACATACTGACCACGGTTCTGAATGAGCGTTTTGAAAACTCGGCATGCTTGGGGCCGCAGACCGAGTTCAAGGCCGTCACGCAGCAGCCGCCCGCTACTGAGATCGATTAGGAAAGGTCCGACTTCAACTTCTTGTGTACAAACTCGCATCACGTCCTCAAAACATTTGACGTTTTTTTGAGTACGGCCAGAGGGTGTGCGGATTATACAGTGCGCAGCAACCGCTTAACAATGGAGGCGGAGAGCCGCGGGTCAAACTCTCTCTTGGGAGCGGGCGAGAACGACGTTCTTGCAAACTAAGAGGAAAGGGTTTGGCCCCCGATTCTCCGTCTCTTTTTTGACCTGAGCTCCCAACTGCGACAAGTTTTGACTTTTTTTTGATTGCGTACTCGAGCGGGCGCGGACTATACAGTGCGCAGCCGCTAACAGAGGAATTCAACCAATTGGTCCGCTACGAACCGAAAGGGGGTTTGGAGTGAAGTCTAATCTTCTTCTATCGTCCGTTGTCGTCTTGAGCGTGTTTGCCATTTCGGTAGCATCCGGATTGGCGCAGACCGGCAGTACCTCGGCCCTCACTGGTAGGGTCAGCGATCCGACAGGCGCAGTGATTCCGGGTGTTATGGTCACGGCGATATCGATAGCGACGAACCAAAGCCGAACCGGCATCACGGCGGAGGACGGCGTGTACCGTATTCCGTTGCTCGATCCCGGTTCGTATAAAGTGCGGTTCAGTTTGGCAGGTTTCAAGACATCGGAAGTGACGGACGTCACCTTAGCAGTCACGGAAACCGCGGTTCTCAACCGAACGTTGGAAGTCGGCGCGGCGGGCGAAGAGGTGACAGTGGAAGCCACCGTCGAAGCGCTGCAGACGGCCACTTCGACATTAGGCACTACGGTAACAGGAAACGCGATCAGCAACCTGCCGCTCGTCTCACGAAACTTCACTGCCGTCTTAGGCATGTCTGCCGGTGTGGCTGTCGCCGCGAATAACGGGACTGCCTTCGGAAAAGGCACCGAAAATATGAGTGTGAACGGCGCCAATCCCGAGAAGAACAATTACCAAATGGACGGCGTTGCCATTAACAACGCCGCTGGTAACAACGCAGCGAACGACGCTGGCCTTTACACTGGCATCGCAATTCCCAATCCTGATGCCATTCAGGAATTTAAAATTCAAACATCGACTTACGATGCGAGTTATGGTCGCAACCCCGGAGCGAATGTCAATGTCGTGACGAAGGGTGGAAGCAATGCGTTTCACGGATCGTTGTTCGAGTTCTTCCGCAACGAAGCGCTCAACGCGAACGATTTCTTCTATAACCGTGACCGGCGCCCGGGCTCACCGGATAAGCAAATACTGCGGCAAAACCAGTTCGGCGGATCACTGGGCGGACCGGTGGTGAAAGACAAAATATTCTTCTTCGGCAGCTACCAGGGTACCCGACAGTTCAACGGCGTCTCGGCCAACGGCACCACTTCCGCGACATTGTATCCCGTGCCGGACAACCGAGAAGCCGCCGATTTTCCGGCGCGTTTAGGCGCGGCGACATGTGGTTTTCCGACTCGAGGCGGATCAATTGCCATTGCGTGCGATGGTTCCAATATCAATCCAGTGGCCATCGCGCTGCTGCGGGTAAAACTGCCAAACGGCAACTACTACATTCCCGGGTCCGGCACCAGCGGTACGAGGCAAACGCTCTTCAGTGTTCCCGCAAAATATCGTGAGGACCAATACATCGCTAACAGCGACTGGATCATTAATTCGCAGCACAGCATGCAAGTTCGGTTGATGAAGGCGAAAAATCCGTACGAGTATCAATTGAATGGTAATTTGCCGGGCCGGTTCGCAAAAGACGCGCGCAGTAACGAGTCGGGACTTCTCCGTCTCACGTCTATTCTGAGTCCAGCATTAGTGAACCAGGCCCGCATATCCGTGCAACGCATTGTCGAAAGAGGATCCGAAACTTTGCCTTACACGCCACAGCAGGTAGGCATGAAACCCCTGATCGACATCACCTGCTGTAACGGGACGACGGCCGGTACTTATACCCAGCCGGCGGCCCTGTCTATCCTGGGTGCATTTAATATCGGCGGTACTCTGTTCCCTTCGAACGCGCCGACGACTCAAATCCAGCTCTCGGACCAACTTTCGTGGACAAAGAGATCGCATAACCTGCGTGCTGGTTATGAGTACGAATTCGTCCGTTGGCCTCTCACGTTCGGGGGCTTAGGGCGAGGAAACGTGCAGGTGAACTCCTTCGCCGATTTCCTTATCGGCCGCGCAGGTTGTGCTCCGACGGACACGACGTGCAGCCCATCGAATGCGGGCAATACTACGGGTTCACCCTCCAGTAGCTTTAACCTGTGTCTGTTCTGTGTGCGCAGTTCGTACCTCGGCATCGTGCACAACTACGCGTTACGCAACGCGTATGCCTATCTCCAGGACGACTGGACGGTGAACAAACGGTTAACGCTGAACATTGGCATTCGTTGGGAACGCTTCGGCCAGCTCGGCGACAAATACGGGAATCTGACGAATTTCTGGGACAGCGATCTCAGATCGGTGCCGATACCTCCAAGCTTCCAAAACTTCGCCGACCCGAACGCATTCAGGGGATATGTCGTGCCTAACAACTACGACACTCGCCCCACTTCCCAAGGTGGCCATGGTCCGATTCCTGCCGGCGTCCGCCAGTTTGACGGGAAGTTTGCATCCGAGAACCGGATTCCGCTGAGCAACTTTGCTCCCCGGATTGGTTTCGCATGGCAGCCGTTAGGGAATGGCCGCTTTGTGATGCGCGGAGGCGCCGGTATCTTCTACGATCGCGTCGGTATCAACCGAATGGTTCATGCGGTTCAGGAAGGAAGGCCGTACGCCGATACCCTCACGCTGCAACACGACGTGGCGAGTCTGCAGAGCCTGTTCCAGGACCGGCCGTTGGCGTTACTGCCTCGGTGGTACGATTTCAACCGCCTCACGGGCTCCAACTTCGATTCCCCCTTCTATGCACACGTTCAGACGCCTCTGGTCCGTCAATACAATTTGGGGATCCAGTATGAAGTGGCGAGTTCCTATATATTGGAAGTTGCCTACGTGGGATCGAGTGGCATCAACATTGGTGACTACAGCCACAACGTGAATATTGCCCAACTGGCCAGCACGTCCAATCCGATCAACGGCGTCACGACGAATACGATTCAGAACGCCAGCGCGCGTGTGCCCTATTTGGGTTTCACACCAATCGGCCTCCAGAAGAATGCGTTTGATGGCGTTTACAACTACAACAGCCTGCAAACGACGATTCGCAAGCAGTTCTCCCGTGGCTTTGGCTTCCAGGGTTCGTATACCTTCAGTAAGAATCTCTCCAATGTTGGCTTCAACTCGGCGAATATGAACAACCCGAACGACATGAACCAGCAATATGGACAGACGCCGTACAGCCGGCCTCACCGGTTTATCGTCGGCTATCAGTACGAATTGCCGTTCAAGGCGAGCGGCCTGGTCGGAAAATTCGCTCAAGGATGGATGGCTTCCGGCAGCGTCCTGGTTCAGAGCGGCAACCCGATCACGTTGTTCGACGGACGTGGCGGAACGATTTACTATGGAGGTCCGCCCACCAATGGTTCCGACAAGGGAGCTAACCGCGCGCAACTCTGTCCTGGGAAGACCTATGCCGACATTGAGACGACTGGCAGCGTGAAGGACCGGCTTGGCAGAGCCGGCGACCTCAGCGTTAAGCGTTTCTTCGACGCTTCGGCGTTTTGCGCTCCTCCCACGATCGGTAACGGAACCGACTTCGGCAACGCCGGTATCGGCATCGTTCGTGGTCCGGGGCAAGCGAACACGGATTTCTCGATCAGCAAGACGACACCAATTGGCGAGGGACAGACCCTTCAGTTCCGAACCGAGTTCTTCAATCTGTTTAACCACCCGCAGTTCGCGCTTCCGTCCGATGTTGTAGGCAATCAGTCGCTTTACCCCAGTTCACCAAACTTCGGGTTGATTACTGCGACTTCGATCAATCCGCGGATGATTCAATTCGCGCTGCGGTTGCAGTTCTGAGCCTCTGTGTCTCTGTGGTTCTGTTGTTAATGACCTTGATAACCACAGGGACACAGAGCCACAGAATTGATCTCATATCGCCCTTCGTGATCCAAGTTCTCTCAAGACCGGATAAAACTGCGTGAAGACGTGATCTGTTGCGGCTTTCTCGCGATGGCAGGATATACAACCGGCAGTCGACGGAAGTGCATCGGTTTGCGGCTTGAGTTTTCCACTGGCGTCTGTGAAGTCGTAGAAACCCCAGCCGCCCTCAAATCGGGCACTATCTTTCACCGATGCTTCCACGGCCATGATGTCCTTTTGGTACGAGCCATGGAGGCCGGGTTCCTGTTTTGTTTCGGCCGACAACATTTCTAGAACCATGACGGTGCCATCGGGGAACTTTCCGGAACGCACGTATTCGCGATAAGCGGCGGGATTGATGTATACGTTGTGGTACATCTCTGACGGATTCTCTCCGTACCCAAGTCCGAGAGAACTTCCTACGAAAACCCATTGTCGATAATCGTTGGGCAAGAGCAGGACGTTGTTACCGGCAAACACAACGGGCCCGGTTTGTTGCGCATGCCGGATTTGGCCCAACAGCGACACGGAGACGATTGTCAGAAAGGCAAAGCCGGCAATCGCGTAATGCTGTCGTCTGAATCCGGCCATAAAAAATCGTTCGATTCTCACGGCCCATCCTAACGACTGTTCGACTGCACCGAGCCTAGACATGACACTGCGGCGCACGCTGGTCAATGTTTCCTGACTTAACGACTCCCAATGCGCCGACCTGAATCGCGTTTTGATGAGGGATTGGCTTTTTTGGAGTTGGTCACAGTACCGCTGGCATTCGTCACAACCGATGATGTGCGATTCGACCGTTTCGACTGCCTCAGGCGACGGCAAGTCATCTTCGATATACAGCGCGAGAATCTCTTTCGAATACCCGCAAGTCATGGACGGTTCCTCATCAGGTCGTCGAGGAGTTCTTTCATGCGCACGCGGGCACGGCTGACCTGAGAACGCACGGTTGTTTCCGAGGATCCTAAAATCTCGGCCACTTCGGAAGTCTTGAGGCCATCAATATCGCGCAAGATAACAGCCAGTCGTTCCTTTTCCGGCAAGCTGTCCAAGGCTTTCCACAACAACTGTCGCTCCTGTTGCTCCGCCAAACCGGCATCAGGGCTCCGGGTTTCATCCGCAACCGCAATTTCAGTCTCTACGATCTCTGGAAACGTGTTCCAGCGTCGCTGGCGATTTCGACCGATGTTTCGGCAGACGTTAACCGTCGTCTGCATCAGCCAAGGTTCGATAGGCTTTCGAATATCGAAACGATGTATGTATTTGAAGACTCGTAAAAAGACTTCCTGTGCGGCATCCTGAGCATCATCCGTTGATCCTAGTAGTTTCATAGCCAGTGTAAAAACGCGTCGTTCGTACCGGATGATGAGTTGCTCAAAGGCGCTTGCGTCACCTCCGAGCGTGCGCTGGACGAGACAAGCAACTTCTGCGATCTCGACGCGCCGGTCCGTAACAGCCGACTGCGACATCCAAAAATCAGAACGGATGTGTTCCATCGATATTCGTCTTCCTACAGGTATTACCACCGCACGGTCCAAATCGTTGAAAAATTCCAGGACGGTTGCGTCGTTTCCCTAATTCTGGTCTTCGCAATTAGGGAAACGACGCAACCGTCCTGGAATTTCGTATCATCAAGCATGCGAATTTCAGCGATTCTCGTCGGGCTTCTGTTTATGGCAACTTCTGATCTTGACCAACGTTTGGCGAAATGGCAACCCGTTAAGATGCCGTTCAACTCGGCAGGTCTCAGCGCGCGCGAACGCCAAATGGTTCAGAAGCTGGTCGAAGCCTCGCAGTATCTGGACGATATCTACTGGCGTCAAAGTGATCCGGAGGGATTGGCCCTCTACAAATCCACTCGCGATCCGAAACTACGGCGACTGCTGATGATCCAAGGCAGCCGGTTCGATTTGATCGATGAAAACCGTCAAGTCATCGGAACCGAGCCGATGTCGCCGGGCCGAGGTTTATACCCGAAGGGGCTGACGCGCGAACAGATCGAGCAGTACGTCAAGGAGCATCCCGATAAGAAAACCGAACTATATAACCCGTACACAATTATCGAACGGCGCGGGAATCAGCTGGTGGGACGGCCCTATCATGAGGTTTATCGCTCTCTCCTTGAACCGATGACAAAAGCCCTCCGCGAGGCGGCTGCGCTTAGCGACGACAAGGCGTTCGCCGAGTTTCTGCGGCAGCGCGCCGATGCACTGCTCGTCGATGATTATTACAAGAGCGACTTGCTCTGGATGGATTTGAAAGATCCGAAATTCGATGTCATCTTTGCGCCATACGAAACCTACCTTGACGACGTTCTGGGCGTGAAGACCTCGTATGGTGCATCTGTCCTCATCCGTAACGAAGCCGAAAGCAAAAAGCTGGCGGTCTACCAACAGTACGTTCCGGATATTCAGGATGCTTTGCCATTGCCTGCGCCAGACCGTCCGTCGAAGCGCGGCCACCTCACGCCCATGGAAGTCATGGATGCGCCTTTCAGGGCAGGCGACCTCCGTCACGGATACCAGGCCGTTGCGGACAATTTGCCGAATGATCCGCGTATCCATGAGGAGAAAGGCTCGAAGAAAATTTTCTTCAAAAATTTCATGGATGCACGCGTGAGATACGTCGTCCTGCCCATTGCGAAAAAGTTGATGCGGCCGGATCAGGCGGCGAAAGCTTCGGGGGAGGGTTATCTCGCCGCGGTCCTATTACACGAGATTTCACACGGCTTGGGACCATCATTCGCAAGACAAAGCGGACGGCAGGTGGATATTCGCGAAGCCATTGGGCCGGTCTATTCCGGTCTCGAGGAAGCTAAAGCGGATGTCGTTGGAATGTTCGGATTGAAATGGCTCGTGGATCGAAGCGCGCTGTCGAAGGAAAGATTGGAAGAGTACTACGCTTCGTACGTTGCCGGCATTTTCCGCACGCTGCGATTCGGTACAGCCGAAGCTCACGGCCGCGCAGAAATGATGGAATTCAACTACCTGTCGCAGGAGAAAGCCATCACACGCGATGCTGTTTCAGGCCGTTATGTGATCGATTATTCGCGGATTCCCACGGCGCTCGGCCAACTCGCCAAGGAGTTGCTGGAGATCGAAGCCACGGGCGACCGCACGCGCGCAGAAAATTGGTTCAAAAGATATGACTCAATGCCGGCGGATCTGAAAGCCGCTCTGCAAAACACGAGCGATGTGCCTGTGGATGTAGATCCAATCTTTTCGCTCGCTGACCGTGTGGAATAGCATAAACGCGGGCTAAAGCCCGCGCCTACGTGTTGCATTCAGGCGTTTCGGCTCATGTCGTCGCGGGCTTTAGCCCGCGTTCTTTTGAAGAAGCGGGCGAAACTCGCGGATATTCTTCACATTTTCCAGACCAAGCACGGTATCCATAAGCTTGGTGCTCGTCGCCGGACCCAACACGGGAGCGATCAAATCGCGCGCTTTAGCCACAACCTCTTCTTTTGGCATCGGATTTTTGAACGTTCCTCGCACGGCCTCGACGTTTTCGGTAAGCTTCCTTCCCTTTTTTAGCACAATGTCCCACATCGCCTCGCGCCGTGGCGTCTGTGCTTCGAATTCCTC
>JACXTT010000537.1_pt1 | contig 64569 bp, 53 predicted proteins | sample 9270951 | NCBI WGS metagenome assembly JACXTT01 (sample SAMN15532306, study PRJNA645909) | rock metagenome | isolation source: weathered quartz diorite | place: Puerto Rico | collected 2017-06-21 | reverse complement strand
AGCAGCGGTTTGCAGTTTGCGGGGTCAAAGCTAATGCAACACGGTTGTCCACGGGGGCATCGCCCGGCTTCAATCCTGCAACCGCCAGCGCATAAAGCGCGTGATAGGTAATGAAATCCGCATGATCGAAGCGGAGGTCCGGGCCTTGCCGCTGCATCAACTCGCCGATCAACTTGCCGATCGCGTCTTTGTGCTTCGCCCGGTCCATCGTCGACAGCGCAATGATCTTCCAATTGAAGTCGATCGTGGTACGAGGCGCATAGGCGGCAATTTGGGCTTCGAGAAAGTCGCGAGACTCGCCCGCGAGACCGTAGGTCTGCCACGATTGCAGCGCGATCTCGAGAGGGCTCACCGCCGGGCTCGCGCCGTCGGCTTCCTCATCCGCGAGTTGGTTCAAACCCTTGTAATGCAGCTCGAGATAACCGGACGCGCCCTTGATGATGTCAAATGGCGCAGGACCAAACCCAGGCAGAATCGATGCCGAGTCCATCAAAACAGGCAGGCGGCTCGAAACCGTGCGTGCGGAAAAAATCACGCGCGACCAATTGACGTCATTATGCCCGGCCAAGGGACGCGGGTTGTTTTGCAACTGGCGCAACAATCCATCGACTGCGGTGCGATTCACCGGCTCGTACCCGTTGCGAACCGCCGTCAAATACGCGCGCGTTGTGAACTGCGTGGGATGGCAGGCAATACAGTTCTGCGTTTCCGGATGCTGCAGCGTGTCACGTGTGGCGACCGAACCGCGGCGTGGGATATTGTTCAGCCACGAATCGCCGAGGCTTACTGCGAAATCCATACCTGTGCGGACTGCCTGACGCGGGTCGCGATACGGAGGCAGCGGATAAGTCGCCGTGCGCAACCGATACGCCGGGTGGTTGGCTGACACGCGCAAATAGTAGGTCTGCCCGGCGCTGATTTTGCGGGCGCGATAGTTCGTGAGGCCTGGGAAGTTTTGCGTGGCTTCGGGCGTGTAGTTGTGGGTTCCACCCTGGTAGGGTTCCAACGTTTGGCCGTTGAGTTGAAAGACGTCGACATCCGCGGGGACATCGCGATCGGTCGCCTCCACAGTGAAGAACGCCAGTTCGTCTTTCGTCGCAGTGAACCGGTACCAGTGCTGACCCTTGGTCAGATCGGCGTAGCCATCCACGGGAATGTAAGGCCGTTCATCCGCAGCCCCGTAAACCAGCTCATTGAGGCGGATGCCCTGCGCGTCGCGCCACGATGCGCGCTGCTCCGAAATCTGCATTCCATCGGCGATCTCGCGGACGGAAACCCGCAGGTCCGGCCGCGAGACAATCTGCGCGGGGCCGGCCACCCGGGCCTTCAATGTGAAGTAGAAATCGGGATCGAACGCATGCAGCGATTTCTCCGCAACGATGCCTTTTGCGTCGCCAATCGCCACGCGCACGCGCTCATCGCCGCGAAACATAGCGAGGTCCGGCGCAGAGACTGTAACCGCATACAACCTGCCCTCGCGAAGCTCGACAGGCTTCTCAGGGGCGGCAAAGTTCACCCAGGCAAGTGCGCCCAGAACCGCAATCGCCGCGAAAAAACGCAACATCCCACTATATTACTGCTTCTTTTTAGGAACTCGCCTGCGCAACGGAGCCGGACGACGCAGCGAAGTCGAGTTTCTGCTCGATTAGTGGGACGTCCGGCCCTGCGCCGGCTTTTGCTGAGGTTCCGCGAAATTGATCTTGTATTGATTCTTCGGATACTGGAAGTTCTTCCAGTCCGGCGCCGCGCGGGCATTGAGGTCCCAGACCACCGCACCCTTGCGGATCGTCATGTCCGCATACAGACGCTGGCTGCCTTCGCGCCGCGCGCCGGCCGAATCGAGGAAACCGAATTTGCCGCGCTCGAGGCCGAAAACCGCCACATCCGCTTCCGCGCCGGCCGTCAGGTGGCCAAGTTCCTCGTGATGGATCTCCTTAGCCGGATTCCACGTGGACCGCCGTACTACTTCCTGCAGCGGCATCCCCATGTTCAGGAACTTCGACATCAGGTTCGACATGTCCTTGAAGCCGGAGTTCATGCTGCCGGTGTGCAAGTCGGACGAGATGGAATCGGGAAAGAACTTCTGCTCGATCGCCGGCACCGCGATGTGCCAGTAAAAGCTGCCTGCGCCGTGACCGACGTCGAACAGGATGCCGCGTTTGCGGCCGGTCCACATCGCGCTGCTGACTTTGCCGTCCACCACTTCATCGCGATGGCCTGAAAAACAATGCGTGTAGATGTCGCCGGGTCGCAGTTTGTCGCCGAGCAGCGTTCCCAGGGTGCGTTCGGGCGTTAGCACGCCGAAGTCGACCATCACCGGCAGGCCCGTAAGTTTGCCCGCCGTCAGGCCAGCGTCAATTGACGTCCACCCGGCGCCGCTGTAATGCGCGCTCTTGAACCCGACAATCACGTTCGGATATTCCTTGGCGATCCTGGCCGCGGCCTCGGCGTCGATGTCGGCGTTTTCCTGGCCCGTCATGCCACTACCCACAATGTTCACGAACGCCAGCAGGCGAGTCTTCGAACGGCTGATGACGCGGTCGAGAAAGTCCGGAAAGTTGCGCCAGCCGGACGAACCTGCGTCCACTTCGGTCGTCACACCCGCGCGGAACGAGAGCGGATCGGGGTACAGGCTTTTGTCGCCGGTAAGGTTCTTGTTACCCGTACCGGTGTACGCGTGCACGTGGATATCGATGACGCCCGGTGTGACGTAAAGTCCGGTGACATCGGCGACCTTGTGCGCCCCGGCCGCCGGAATGTTTGCAGCCACTGCAGCGATCTTGCCGTCCAGAATCGCGACGTCCATCCTCGCGTCGATGCCGTTCTTCGGGTCGATCACATGACCGCCCTTCAAGACCAGGTCGTATTGTTGCGCCAGAGTCGAAACCGCAAGCAGAGTTGTGGTGAGAAGCATTCTTGTCCCAAATCATATCCCAGGTACCATGAACCTTAAGCCTGTTCTTTCTCTATGCCTCTCACCTCTTTCGACAAGAGCCGCATCAAAGTCGTTTTGCTGGAAGGAATTCACCAAAGCGCCGTCAGTGCGTTCCATGCCGATGGATATGCCGACGTCGAGCATTACCCGAAGTCGCTGCCGCCCGCGCAATTGGCGAAGGTCCTGAAAAAGGCCTACTTGCTCGGGATCCGTTCGGCGACCCAGCTCACCGCCCAGGTTTTGGCGGAGGCGCCGAAGCTGATCGCCGCCGGCTGTTTTTGCATCGGCACCAACAACGTCGACACGGAATATGCGCAATTGCAGGGCATTCCGGTGTTCAACGCACCGTTCTCGAACACGCGCAGCGTCGCCGAACTGGTGATTGCCGAAGTGGTGATGTTGCTGCGCGGCATCCCGCGCCGCACCGCCGCCGCGCATCGTGGAGAGTGGATCAAAACAGCCACCGGCTCGTATGAGGTGCGAGGTAAGACCCTCGGCATTGTCGGCTATGGCCACATCGGCACGCAGGTGGGCCTGCTCGCCGAAGCGTTTGGCATGCAGGTGATTTTCTATGACGTCGAGACCAAGCTTTCGCTGGGCAATGCGAAGCCGGCGCCGTCGCTCGGCAATCTGCTCGAGACGGCCGATGTGGTCACGCTCCATGTGCCCGATACGCCGCAAACCAAAGGCATGATCGGCGCGGGTGAACTGGCCCGCATGAAGAACGGCGCCTGTTTTATCAATGCCGCGCGCGGCAGCCTGGTGGACATTGCGGCGCTTGCGAAAGCGCTCGAAGAAAAGCACATCGCCGGGGCGGCGCTTGATGTGTTTCCCAAAGAGCCCAAAACAGAGGGTGAGGAATTTGTTTCGCCCCTCCGCGGCATGCAGAACGTCATTCTTACGCCGCACGTCGGTGGCAGCACCGAAGAAGCGCAGGTCAACATCGGCATCGAAGTTGCTGAAAAGCTGATCAAATACAGCAACAACGGCTCGACGCTTTCCGCCGTGAACTTTCCCGAAGTTTCGCTGCCCGCGCATGCCGGGCAACATCGCCTGCTGCACATTCATCGCAATCAGCCTGGAGTGCTGTCCGCCGTGAACTCCGTGTTTTCGAGGCACAACGTCAACATCGCGGGCGAATACCTGCAGACCAATCCCCAGATGGGTTATGTCGTGATCGACATGGAAACCAAAGACCGCGCGGAATCGCTCGCGCTCAAGCAGGAACTCGATCAGGTTCCGGGCACGCTGCGCACGCGCCTGCTGTACTAAGTTTGCAGTTTCCGCGCGAACTCTTCCTCGGGCGCCAGGATCAGCTTTTTTCGGGCATGCAGCGCGAAGTACGCGATGCCCGCGATAAACCATGCCGCCGCGCCGATGACGCCTTTGTTGTAGTCCGGATTCACGAACAGAGTTCCCAGTGTGACCATCGCGATGACCGCCGCGAGCGCCGCGCCAAACATGCCCATCGGACTGACGTAGGGCCGGTCGAGCGTGGGATACTTCCTCCGCAGCAGATAGAACGACACCATCTGCAGTACGTACGCGAGCACCGCGCCGAACACCGCCATGTTGATCAATACCGCGCCAACAGCGCTGCCCTGTCCGGCCAGATGGATCGCCAGCGCGGCGAAGAATCCCATCACGGCGCCTGCGATCAGCGCGCGGTTTGGAGTCTTGCGCTGCGGGTGCGTGACCGACATCCAACTTGGGAAATAGCCGGCGCGCGAGAGGGAATAGATCTGGCGGCCGTAGGCGAAGATGATAGTGTGGAACGACGCGATCAGCCCCGTGCAGGCCACCGCGGCCAACAGGCTGCTGCTCGCGCCCGAACCGAAGATTGTCACAAAGCCGAGAAACAATGGCTCCTGGGACTTGCCGACTGCCTCCGCGCCGGGCGACATGCCTGCGCTGGTGAACAGCGTAGCGAAAGCGCAGAAGACCAGCGTCAACAGGCCCGACAGCAGTCCACGAGGCAGATCGCGCCGCGGGTCATGTGACTCTTCGGCCGCCAGCGGCAACTGTTCGATCGCCAGATAGAACCACAGCGCGAATGGCAGGCAGCCGAGCACGGACTTCCAACTCGACGGCGTCAACGATCCGGCCCACCTGGCGAGGTCCATGTGTGGAACCGCGCCGATCCAGAACACCGCCAGCACCACCAGCGCGGCGATCGTGATCGCCAGCGAAAACCGGAACGAAAGTTCCACGCCCCAGATGTTGAGCGACACGAACAGCACGTAGCAGAGGAACCACCACATCGGCGCCAGGGAAGGCGGCGTATGAAAGATCGCGCCGAGGTATCCGCCGATGCCAACCACAATCACGGCAGGCGTGAGAATGTATTCCATGTTCTCGGCGAGGCCCGTAATGTATCCTCCCCAGGGCCCCATGGCGGCGCGCGCGAACGAGTAGGCGCCTCCGGTATGGGGCAGGGCGGCGGCCATTTCCGCGATGCTCAGGCAGAGGCCAAAATACATCGCGGTCATGATGCAGAGCGCGGCCAGCATACCGCCAAAACCGCCTGAGGCCAGGCCGAAATTCCAGCCAAAGAAGTCGCCCGATATCACGGCGCCCACGCCAAGAGCCCATAAATGCAGCACGCGGGCGTGACGGCGAAGTTCGCGCAGGGCGAGATACTCGTCGCCGGCGTTCTGATAGAGATTGCTCACGGATGTTTCAGGATACTATCGATGCCTGCGGCGCTGCGTTAGCTTATGTAGATGGTTCGCCTCGTTTCACTCGCTTGTTGCTTCGCCATGTTGGCCGCCGCCCAGGGCGCACGCCGTACCTATGCTGACATCACGTCGAACGCCCGCAAAATAGGCGGATTCGTGAATCTCTATTGGGAAGAACGCGCCGGCAAAATGTGGATGGAAATCGACAAGTTCGATTCCGACCTATTGTATGTGTCGTCGCTTGCCGCGGGCCTCGGTTCGAACGACGTGGGGCTCGACCGCGCCCAACTGGGACGCCGGTTTCTGATCCGTTTCGAGCGTACCGGTTCGCGGATCCTGATGGTGGCGCCGAATATGACTTTTCGCGCCCTCAGCAACAATCCCGACGAGCGCCGCGCCGTGCAGGATTCTTTCGCGCAGTCGGTGATCCAGGGCTTCGATATTGCCGCTGAAGAGAACGGCCACGTTCTGGTGGACGCTACCCCGCTCTTCATGCGCGACGCACATAACGCGGCGGGAGCGCTGCAGCGAACCCGTCAGGGTACATACCGGCTCGACCTCGCCCGCAGTGCGTTCTACCTGCCGCGCACCAAAGGATTCCCCAAGAACACCGAAGTGGAAGTGACCCTCACACTTGCCGGCGAACCGCAGGGCCAGTTCGTCAACGCCGTCGCGCCCAGCGCGGATTCCATCACCATTCGCGAGCACCATTCATTCATCGAGCTTCCCGATCCCACTGGATTCAGGCCCCGCGAATTCGATCCCCGCGGCGGTTACGGCAGCTTCGAGTATCGCGACTTCGCAACGCCGGTTACCGAGAAGCTCGAAAAGAAGTTCATCCCACGCCACCGCCTGCAACCCGGCGGACAGATCGTCTACTACGTCGATCGCGGCGCGCCGGAACCGATCCGCAGCGCGCTCGTTGAAGGGGGCCGCTGGTGGAACCAGGCTTTTGAAGCGGCGGGCTTTCCGAACGGCTTTCGCGTCGAGGTGATGCCCGAAGGCGCCGACCCGATGGACGTCCGCTACAACGTCGTCAACTGGGTGCACCGGGCGACCCGTGGCTGGTCTTACGGATCATCGATCACCGACCCGCGCACTGGCGAGATCCTGAAAGGTCACGTGACGCTGGGTTCTCTGCGCGTCCGGCAGGATTACCTCATTGCAGAAGGTGTGCTTGCGCCATATGAAGACGGCAAATCTGTTTCTCCCAAGCTGTTGGCGATGGGCCTCGCGCGCTTGCGGCAGCTTTCCGCCCACGAAATCGGCCACACGCTGGGCTTATCGCACGCCTACGCCGCCAGTACGCAGTCCCGCGCGAGTGTGATGGATTATCCGCACCCGTGGATCGACCTGGGGCCCGGCGCCGTGCCGGATCTTGCCAACGCGTACGCTGTAGGAATCGGAGAGTGGGACAAGGTCGCCATCAACTTCGGCTATCGCCATTTCGCGCCGGGCGTGGACGAGAAAGCAGAACTCAACAAGATCATCGGCGACGCCGCGAAAAAGGGACTGGTGTTTCTCACCGATCAGGACGCCCGCCCGGAAGGGTCGATTCATCCCAGAGCCCATTTGTGGGATAGCGGCGCGAACGCGGTCGATGAGTTGAACCGGCTGATGAAGGTCCGCGAGCGCATTCTCGCCCGCTTCGATCAACGCGTGATTCGCACCGGCGAACCGATGAGTTCGCTGGAGGATGTGCTCGTTCCGGCTTACATGCTCCATCGCTATCAGGTGGAAGCGGCGTCGAAAAGCATTGGCGGCGCGGAGTATACGTTCGCCGTGCGAGGCGATGGCCAGAAGGTTTTTGAAATCGTACCCGGCTCTGAACAGCGCCGCGCGCTGCAAGCCGTGCTCGCGACGATCAAGCCTCAGGCCCTCGAGATCCCGGCGCGCATTCTCGCGTTGATTCCTCCGCCTGCGAACCACTATCCGCGTACGAGAGAGAACTTCCGGGGGCGCACGGGTCTCGCCTTTGACCCGCTGGCCGCCGCGGAGGCCGCTGCAAGTAATACTGTGAGCCTGCTGCTCAATCCCGAACGCGCCTCGCGTCTCGTGCAATATGCCGCGCAGGATTCAAAGAATCCGGGCCTTGGCGAGGTCATCGATGCTGTCATCGCGGCCACATGGAAGGCCCCCACGGCAACAGGCACGCACGCCGAACTGCAGCGCACGGTCGATGCTGTGGTGCTCTACCATCTGATGGCGCTTGCCGCGAACGACAGCGCGTCCGCGCAGGTTCGAGCGATCGCCCGCCACCGCCTGCACAAACTCAGCGAATGGATGAAAGGTCCCTCGAGTCCAGGTTGGGAGGAGCTCTATTTCTACGCCTCGGAACGCATCCGGCGCTTCGAAGAGAATCCCAAAGAAATCACGGTTCCGAAGCCCGCCGAGGCGCCGCCGGGACAGCCCATCGGCTGTGACGACTGGAACTAACGCGGTGCGAATCCTCGCGGCCGTATGGCTCGCCGCCGCTGCTCTGTGCGTCGCGGCGGAGAGGCCGAGACTCGTTCTTACCGTGGATCCTGCTGCGGCTTTGCGACCCGGGGATCCGGTCACCGCGGACCTCGACCTGCAGCAACCTGGCCGGCGCTCCTACCAGTTGACCCAAGCCGGAAAGGCAATCCCGTTCCGGCTTTCGGAACCGCTCGAGCAAGGCAGGCCCAAGGGCTCGATTTCGTGGACGGTGCGCGATCCACGCAAGCGCGAATTCGAGCTGGAAATCAAAGACGGCGCGATCGGCGACCGTCCGCCCGTAGGCGCCGGCGACGCTGTCCACTACAATCGCCCCGATGGTTTCGATCCGCTCACCATGGGCATGAAGAATGATCAGCCAATCGCGGTCGATTGGGACGGCGACGGCCGCACCGATCTGTTGTGCCGCAACCTGTATTCGACTGCCTTCGGTGAGCCCTGGTGGGGGCTTTACTTCTTTCGCAACATCGGCAGCAATGCGGCGCCGCGCTTCGATCGCGCGATTCTTTTGACCACTGACAACGGCGCAAAGACGATCGCGGATCCCTACGCCTCCTATCAACTCTTCGATGCGGACAACGACGGCCTTCAGGATGTGGTCGCCGGTGTGGGCGCCGGCCCCGAACGCGGCAAGTTGAAGGTCTATCGCAATACCGGCCAGCGGGATTCGCAGCGTATGCCGGTGCTGGTTCCATCCAGCCCGCTCTCCTGGCGGCAGCCCGGCGGCGACTTGACCTACGGCATGCGGATGTTGCTCGGCGATCTGTTTTCGTTGCGGCTGCGCGTCGAGTATTTCCCGAACCAGATTGTCGAATCCACTCTCTTCCGCCACGCCAACGATGGCCACAACAACTTTGGCTCAGGCCAGCCGGTGCATGAGGTCCCGCAAAACGATTGGCCATCCACCTTGTTCGACATCGATGGCGACGGCAAACCGGAATGGATCGGGTCTTCGCGCGGCGGCCCTGAAAATCCGCTGAAGACCTGCATCGTGGCGTGGACCGGAGGCGCCACGAAATGCCTCATCGACGTGACGCCCGAGGGTTTTGTCGTGCCAGCCGCCGCGGATACTCCGGCCTTTCGCGGACTCCTCGCGAGCCGCATGGGAGGCTGGCTGCAATACTTCGCATGGGCGGACGCCGGCGCGTGGGCGAAGCCGCAACTGCTATTGGCGCAAGGCATGCCCGTTTCCTCAGGGGGCTACAGCAGCGTCGATGTGGTGGACTTCGATGGCGACGGCGATCTCGACTTCATCGCGGGCAACGAAACGGGCTTTATTCAGTGGATTGAGAACATTTCGACCAAAGGCCGCACCATGTTCGCAACCGCGAGACCGATTCCGCTCACCGATGGCACGAGCATGTACGCCGCGCGCTGGCAGTTCATCGCGGATGCCGATCCCGAACGTCCGCTCGGCCAATCGAAGCCTGCCGTGGTGGATTGGGACGGCGACGGGGACCTCGACATCCTGGTGGGCAACAACAGCAATCGCATCGCGTACTTCGAAAACGTAGGCGGCCGCCGATTCGCGCCGTATCGCATTCTCGAACACGATGGCGGGCCGCACTTCTCGTTCCGCTCACGCCCTGCGCCTGTGGACTGGAACCACGATGGCCTGATGGACCTCATCGCAGGATCCGCCGGTCCGCGCGATCGCAACGATTCGAAGGATATCGCGATCGGCCTGTATCTGCGGTATCGCGACCCGTCGACTCGCCGTTTGCGCCTGCGCGATTGCGAGGCGCTGCGCGGCGCGAGCGGGCAAGAGCTCCGCACGCCGATCCCATATCATCACGGGTTTGAGGCAGTCGATTGGGATGGCGATGGAGACATCGATATCCTCGCTTGCGAGCGCACCCAAGCCGTGCTGTACCGTAACAACGGACACAACCGTTTCGACCGCGAAATCCTACAGTTCCGCGGCGCCCCGCTCAGCATCAGCCATCACGAGACCAGTCTCAAAGCCGTGGACTGGGACGGCGATGGCCGCCTCGACCTCATCGCTGGAGGTGAATCCGGCTGGGTTTACTACCTTCATCGCTCGACTCTGACCTCCGCGCCCGGGCCGAAGGTTGAGGTCCGGGTTCGCGCGGCCAGCGGACGCTCGCGTATACGATAGAACAGATGAGTCAACAAGTCGATGTTGTGGCGCACATCCACGCGGCGCCGGGTAATGAAGCGCTGGTGCGCGAAGTCCTCGAAGGGTTTGTCGGGCCGACGCGTCTCGAAGAAGGCTGCCTGCGGTACGACCTTTTTAACGACCTCAGCGATCCCAAGAGGTTTACCTTCATCGAAGAATGGACCAGCGCCGAAGCGCTCAAGAAGCATTCGCAATCCGCGCACATTCTCGCTGGACGTGCGCGTCTCGATGGCAAAGTCGATGGCGCGAACTGGGTCCAATTCCTCACCCGCATTCTGTAGATATCGAGACTGCCATGCTTGGAATTCTACCGGCGATCGTTACGCCAATCGATGAGGAAAGCGAGCAGTTGCACACCCGGTCTTTTGAGCGGCTCATTGCCGGCTATTACGAGGCTGGGGTGCATGGACTCTACGTGTGCGGCAATACCGGTGAGGGGCTGCTGCTTCGCCCGGAGGTCCGCGAGGCTGCAGTGGAAATCGCGGTGCGCAACTCCGGCCCGCAGCATCAGGTGATCGTTCACGTCGGCGCGCACCTGCAAAGCGATGCGATTCGCCTCGCGAAACATGCATCGCGGATGAAGGTTGCAGCCGTCTCGAGCTTGCCTCCAGGCGCTGGATATAGCTTTGCCGAAACCAAAGCCTACTACGAAGCGCTCGTGGCAGTTTCGGATGTGCCGTTTCTCGTGTACCATTTCCCGTCGATCGCGTCGTTTTCGCTCGCGCAGCTCGAGGAACTCTGCGGAATTCCGGGCGTTGCGGGATTGAAGTTCACATCCTTCGACCTGTTTTCGATGCGGCAGCTCTGCAAAGAAGGGCGGACGGTCTTCAACGGCCACGACGAAGTGCTCGCGCCCGGCTTGTTGATGGGCGCCGACGGAGGCATCGGCAGCACCTACAATGTCATGCCGGAACTGTTCGTGGAACTGTGGAATCACGCCCGCGACAGTAACTGGCGCGGCGCTGTCCGCACGCAGGACCGTATCAATGCGCTGATCCGGATTCTGATCGAATACCCGCTGGTTCCCGCCATCAAGCACGTGCTGACGTGGCGAGGCATTCCCTGCGGACACGCCGTGACGCCGCGCGCGCAACTGACCGAGGCGCAAATTGCCTCGCTCGAAAAGCGCGTCACGGCCTGGCAAGAGCAGCCTGCGTAAAAGCCTGCCGCACTGGTGAGTCGTCGGAGTTCGGAAAGTTCGCGCGCTGCACCATGAGAATGAGAGCCACGCCGCTCTTCGGATCGATCCAAGCCTGCGTGCCGTACGCGCCGCCGTGGCCGAACGTGCCTGGTTTGTTGCGCGCGGTCTGCCCTTGCGGATCCACCACCACGCCGACGCCAAGCCCCCAGCCGTGGCCGGGAATAAAGCCTGCCTTGATGCTCCCGGTCTGGCTCGAGGTCATGAGTTCCCAAGAAGCTTTCGACAAATACCGTCGGCCGCTGAGTTCCCCGCCATTCAGCAGCATGCGCGCGAACTTCGCATAGTCCGGCGCAGTCGAAAACAAGCCGCCGTTTGGCGCGGGATAGCGATCCCGATCCGTCGCCGCTTTGCCGTTGAGAAAGGCGTTGGGCGCCTCCACCAGCTTGCCGCCGTCCTTGCGCGCGGGCGTCGCGACGCGAGGCATCTGCTTGGCAGTGGGATAGAACGTGGTGTCCTTCATGCCCAACGGACGAAAGATCCGGGCGCTCACGAAATCGGGGAACGACTGGCCGGAGACAATCTCCACGACGCGTCCCAGCATGTTGATGCCGGTCTGGCAGTAGCGCCACTGGCTGCCTGGTTCAAACCCCACGGGCTTTGCGATGTAGACCGGCACGAGGTCCGCTAGCGTCTTGGCGTTCTTCAACTCTCCGGCGGAGGCCTCGCCCATGCCGGAGGTGTGCGTCAGCATATGACGCAGCGTGATCCGCTTGTCGAATCCGGGGATGTATTTGACGAGCGGATCTTCGATCGAGAGCTTCCCTTCGTCCTGCATCATCATTACGGCGGCCGCAGTCACCGGTTTGGTCATCGAAGCAATCCAAAAGATCGAATCTTTGCGTAGAGGCCGGGTTTTCGCCGCATCCGCATAACCGGTCACGCCCAGGTGCGTGACGCCCTTCGGGGTTACGATCGCAGTCACAGCGCCCGGAACCTCGTTTTGGGCGATCATCTCCTGCATCTTCGCGGCAATCGCCTGATCGCGATCGTTCGCAGACGCCAACAGGCAAACACATAGCAACGGCAACAACCAGCGGTTCATCGTGGGGCTATTCTATCGAACGCGCGTTGTCGCGATAACGCAGCGGCGCGCCCTGGTTCGCCGGAACCCGGGATTCATACTTCTTGCTCCCCAACGATCGCTCAAAATCCGCCTTGGCGTCCTGCACGAGTTTCGGGTTCTGAATCAGTTCGATGGTAGTGAGCGCGAGTGTCTTTGCCGCCACCATCATGCCCTTGCGGCCGATGCTCGACCCCGCGCACGCCACGTTCTGCCAGCTATGCCCAGGCGTTCCCGGCACGGCGGTCGCGGCGGTCATGCCACCCACCGGCATGATCCAACTCACGTCGCCTACATCGGTGGAACCTCCGCCTGCACGGGCGTCCCGCAACGGCTGGATTTTCTCCTGGCTGCCGGGGGGCAGCGAGAAATCGGGAGGGAACGTTTTCGCCAGCGCTTCCGCAAACGCCTGTTCTTCGGCAGTGTATTGGACGCCGCCAACCAGATTCAATTGCTGGTCGATGACCGTTGAAAGCGTGTCGTTGGGCAGAATGTTGTAAACCGAGTTGACGATTTCCACCTCGAGGCGGGTCTCGGTCGCGAGGGCGCCCGCTTCGGCGCATTTCAGAATACGCGCCCAGATACCGTCGAGGGTCCCCATGTCCGGATGCCGCGCATAGAAGTAGCCTTCGGCGAAGTCGGGCACGACGTTCGGCGCCGCGCCGCCGTTGGTGATGATGTAGTGGATGCGGGTTTCCTGCGGCACGTGCTCGCGCAACATGTCGACTGCGTGCGCCGTAAGCAGCAGCGCATCCAAAGAAGAGCGTCCTTTCTCCGGCGCGGACGCCGCATGAGAGGCTTTGCCGTAGTAGCGGAACTTGGCGTTGATGTTCGCGAGCCCGCCGCCTCTGGTGACCATATTCGCGGTTCCCGGATGCCAGTGCAGCGCAACATCCGCACCTTTGAAAGCCCCTGCGCGAGCCATGTAAACCTTGCCTCCGCCGCCTTCTTCCGCGGGAGTGCCGTAGAACCTGATCGTGCCCGGCAACTTGTGGACCTCGAAGTATTCCTTGGCCGTGATCGCCGCAAACGCCGACGCCGTGCCGAAGAGGTTGTGTCCGCAGCCGTGGCCTGGCGCTCCGGTCTGGATTGGTTTGCGTTCCGGCGTTGTTTCCTGCGACAGCCCCGGCAGCGCGTCGAACTCGCCCATCACGGCGATCACCGGTTTGCCGGAACCCCAGGTGGCGATGAAAGCGGTCGGAATGTTGGCGACATTCCTTTCGATCGAGAAACCGTTCTTCTGCAGTTCTTCCTGCAGCAGCGCGGAACTCTGCGTCTCTTTATAGCCGACCTCGGCGAATTCCCAGATCTTGCGCGATAGAGCGCCGTAGTAAGCGGCCCTGCTGTCCATCTTGGCGATCAACTCGCGGCGTTCCTCGGGCGTCAGGGCAAAAGCGGATCCAGCGATTGCTAGTGCGATCAAGGGCAGCGAAACGATTCGTCGCGTGTGCATGGCGCCGTCATTGTAACGAATCCTCAAAACTTTTTGGTAACGATCTTCTCGAAACTTCGTATTCCTGTTTATCCGCCATGTTCTCTACCCAGGTCCGTCATCTTCTGCGCCGGTTTCGCAAGGCGCCAGGCTTTACCTTCATCACGCTTCTCACTCTCGCCATCGGAATCGGGGCGAACACCGCAATCTTCAGCGTGATCAATGGCATCCTCTTGAAGCCGTTGCCCTTTGCCGAGTCGGATCGGTTGGCGGGCTTGTGGCTTTCCGCGCCGGGCCTCAAGCTCGCGGAATTGAACGCCGCGCCGTCGATCTACTTCATGTACCGGGAAGAGACCAAAACGATGGATCATGTCGCGCTTTGGAATGGCGACAGCGTGTCGGTCCACGGGCTTGCCGAACCCGAATGGGTGAAAGCAATCGACGCCACGCCCAGTCTGCTGGGCGCTTTGGCGATCGCTCCCGCGGCGGGGCGCAACTTCAGCGAGGATGACGGCAAACCCGGCGCCCCGAAGACCGTCATGCTTACCCATAGCTACCTGCAGCGCCGCTTCGGTGGCGACGCCTCGCAGGCGATCGGCAAACGACTCCTCATCGACTCGGAGCCTCGCGAGGTGATCGGCGTTTTGCCGCAGAGCTTCCGCTTCCTCAACGAGGATCCGATGCTGATCATTCCCCTCCAGTTCGACCGCGCAAAGGTGTTCGTGGGCAATTTCAGCTACCGGGGCATCGCACGGCTCAAACCAGGCGTGACCTGGGAACAGGTCAATGCCGACGTGAGCCGCATGTTGCCCATGATGCTGTCCAGGTTCCCGATGCCGCCCGGCTTCAGCGCCAGGATGTTCGAGGAGGCCCGCTTTCAACCCAACATCCGGCCCCTCAAGCGCGAAGTGGTGGGGGACATCTCGACGCTCCTCTGGGTGTTGATGGGCACCATCGGCATTGTCCTCTTTATCGCCTGCGCCAACGTGGCGAATCTGCTGCTGGTGCGGGCGGAAGGCCGCCAGCATGAACTGGCCATCCGCGGCGCGCTCGGCGCAAGCCGGGCCGACATTGCGCGGGAGTTGCTCGCCGAAAGCATGACGCTGAGCCTCGCCGGCGGTCTGCTGGGATTGCTGGTGGCGAAAGGGGCGCTGCGAATCCTGCTCGCGCTTGCCCCTGCGGGACTGCCGCGGGTGGCGGAAATCGGCATGGATCCGGTTGTCTTCGCCTATGCATTGGGAATCTCCGTGATCGCCGGGTTGCTCTTTGGATTGATGCCTGTTCTCAAGTACGCCGGCCCGAAGACCGGCATGGCCCTGCGTGACGGCGGGCGGACCGCGAGCCAGGGCCGTGAACGCCACCGCGCCCGGGCTGTGCTGGTGATCTGCCAGGTGGCGCTTGCTCTGGTGCTGCTGATCGGCGCCGGTCTCATGATGCGGACGTTCCAGGCCCTGCTTCGCGTCGATCCCGGCTTCCGCAATCCCGGGCAGGTCCTGACGGTCACGATCAACCTGCCCGAAGCCCAGGTGGCGAACAACGACCGGGTGCTCGGCATCTACCAGGAAATGCTGCGCAAGATCGGCGAGATTCCGGGCGTTCAATCGGCTTCGCTGGGCGGGTCCATCACCATGGATGGCAACGACAATAATGACCCCGTTTTCGCGGAAGATCACGCCTATCGCGAAGGGGAGATCCCGGAACTCCGCCGCTATAAACACCCGGCGCCCGGCCTCTTCTCGACTCTCGGAAACCCGCTGGTCTCCGGACGCGATTTCACCTGGACGGATGTGAAGAATCGCGCCCAAGTCGTCATCGTCTCCGAAAACCTTGCCCGCGAACTGTGGGGCGATCCCCAACGCGCGATCGGCAAACGGCTTCGCGAACGCCCGCAAGGCATTTGGCGCGAGATCATCGGCGTCGTAGGCAACGAACGCGACGACGGCATGTCCCAAGCCGCCAAGAAGACCGTGCATTGGCCGATCGCCGTCAAGGGCGTTTGGACCAATGAAGACTCGATCCGGCGCTACGTGACCTTTGCGGTCCGCAGTCCGCGCACGGGTTCCGAAAGCCTGGTGAGCGAGGTTCGCGCAGCGATTTGGAGCGTGGATTCCACGATTCCCATTGCCCGGGTGCGCACGCTCAAGGAATTGCAGGACCGATCCATGGCAAGGACCTCCTTCACGATGGTCATGCTGGGCATTGCGAGCGCCATGGCGCTGCTGCTGGGCGTGGTGGGGATCTACGGCGTGATTTCGTACTCGGTCTCGCAGAGGACCCGCGAAATCGGAATCCGCACGGCCCTTGGCGCGTCCCATGGTCAGGTGCGCGGCATGTTCGTGAGACATGCGCTTGCTCTCGCGGGAATCGGCGTGGCGGTAGGGTTGGCTGCCTCTTTCGCCATGACGCGCTGGATGGAGTCCCTGCTCTACGAGACCAGCCCGGTCGACGGATTGACCTTTGGGCTGGTCCCCCTAGTTCTTGTGACCGCGGCGGCTACGGCAAGTTACTTGCCCGCCCGTCGCGCAACCCGGGTAGAGCCTATGACCGCCTTAAGAGCGGAATAACCCTTCCTGCCGGAAGATTCTGTCGCCATACCCTCATTTGCGCATAGGCCAACCCACATTAAACATTGAGATTACCTGCATCGCGGCCCTTGTTCCTAAGTGGCTCTTTTTATACAGTTAATCTTCTGGCGCAGTTCGATGACCACGCGGCGGCAGAAACCAGGGGAAGAGATTGAGTGAAACGGACTGCACTGGACAGTTCCGGAGGGACCAGCGCAATGTTGCAGCAGTTGAGATCTTTTGATAGGCAGGAAGAACGCCACGTTCTCGTCGGCGAATCGGCGAGGATCCGGCAGGTGCGAGGACTAATCGATAAAGTGAGCCGGGGCAACTGGCCCGTGCTTCTGTTGGGCGAGACAGGGGCAGGCAAGGAAGTGATTGCCCGCGCCATCCACAATACCCGCAATACGGGTCCTTTTGTAACCATTGACTGCTCAGCCCTGGTCGGTCCACTGGTCGAAAGCGAACTGTTCGGCCACGTCCGCGGCGCCTTCACCGGCGCGCAGGGTCCCAAAACCGGCCTCATTGAAATGGCCGACGGCGGCACGGCGTTCTTCGACGAAATCGGCGAATTGCCCATGGAGATGCAGTCCAAGCTATTGCGCGTGCTGCAGGAAAAAGAGTTCCGTCAGGTCGGATCCACGCAGACCCGCCGTTCCGATTTCCGCATCATTGCAGCCACCAATCGCGACCTCGCCCGCGAGGTCGAACGCGGCACGTTCCGCCGCGACCTGTACTACCGCCTCAATGTTCTTCCCATCCGCATCCCCCCACTTCGTGACCGCCGCGACGATATTCCGCTCCTGATCAACCATTTCCTCCGCCGCTCCAACCTGCAAAGCGAAATTTCGGTGGACAGTATGGCCGCCATGCTGTCCTACGAATGGCCGGGCAACGTTCGCGAACTCGAAAACTGCATTCACCACATGGTGGCCGTCAGCGTCAACACCGAGCGTCAGGTTCAGGTGCAGGACCTTCCATCCGCCTTGCAGAATCATATGTATAGCCGGTCGTTGAACGCGATGTCGGCAGCCGCCGGGGCCTCGACGGCCCCCATTTCCGCTATCGCCACTTCCACCACATTCTCTTCCACGCCGGTTCGCATGCCAATGGGCAGCGCGTATGCCGCGACCACCGGCAGCACGCCTGTCATTCCTCTCGTTGACGTGGAAAGACACGCGATTATCAACGCCCTCGAATATACCCAGGGCGACCGCAATGTCGCGGCCAACTTGCTGGGTATCGGCAGGACCACGCTCTATCGCAAACTGCGGGAGTACCGTCTGGTGGCCGTGTAGTGTAGGCTTGCTTTGTTTCCACGAAAGGTAAAAACAAATCCAAATGAGCGCCCCTCGGATTTTGATCGTCGAAGGGGATCTTGTCGAAGCCCAAAACCTCGAAGATGCGATCTTTGAGATCCCGGAACGCGAAACGTCGGAGGAGGGCATATCCCGCCGGTATTGGTGGAATGCCCGCGTAGTTCACGCCGGGACGCTATCTGCGGCCCTTGCGGCACTCTCCGATAGGCAGGCGGATCTGGTTCTTTTGAATCCTTCGTTGCCGGATTCGCAAGGCATCGACACATTCCGCCTGCTGAAGATTCAAGCCCCCGATCTTCCGGTGATTCTGATTCTCAACGGGGGCGCCGACGAGCAGACCGGCCGGATCGCGTTGCGGGAAGGCGCGCAGGACTATCTGCTGAAGTCGCGGTGCGATTGGGAATCCCTGTCCCACGCCATGCAAAACGCGCTCGAGCGGGCGCGTCTGATCAGCGCCTTCTGGAAGTCGTTCCTGATCGACCTCCCCACCGGATTGCCCAACCGCACCGGCTTCATCTATTTGGCGGAAATGCTGCAAACAGCTTACAGCCGCGTCAACAAGCCCCTGCGGATGATTGTCGCCGCGCTAGACGGGGATCCCGCGGCGGCGCCGCAACAGGAATCCGAGCTTGTGCGCGCCGCGGCCCTGCTCCGCCGCTGCATCAATGAGGGGGATCTGGCCGGGCGGATTGGCGCCTTGGAATTTGGCGTTCTCTCCGCCGACCTCGATATGCGGGAACTCAACGCGCGCCTCGTCAACTGTCAACCTCCAGGCGTGCGCGCCCCGCAGTTCCGCTGGTCGGACTGGCGGGAATCGAATCCAGCGCCAGGGGCGATGGAATCGATTGACCGGCTAATCGCGAGCGCCGAAATGCTGCTGCCGGAACGGCGGGCCTCAGCCGCCGCAGCCGGGTCGGTACATTGACGTATCATCCATGTATGAAGAAAATCATCGCTGTCACCGGAGCAACGGGAGCTCAGGGCGGCGGCCTCGTACGGGCCATCCTTGCTGACCCCGCGGGAGGATTCGCCGTCCGCGCCTTGACTCGCGACGTCAATTCCGGGAAAGCGAAACAACTCGCCGAGCTAGGGGCTGAGGTAGTCGCCGCCAACGTGGACGACGCCTCGAGCCTCCAAAAGGCGTTTGAGGGCGCCTATGGCGCGTACTGCGTGACCTTCTTTTGGGATCACTTCTCACCGGAACGCGAAAACGCGCAGGCATCCGCTATGGCGGCCGCAGCGAAAGCCGAGGGCCTACAGCATGTGGTTTGGTCCACGCTCGAAGACACGCGCCAGTGGATCCCGCTCGAAAACGACAGCATGCCCACCCTCATGGGGCGTTACAAGGTTCCGCACTTCGACGCCAAGGGCGAGTCGGATCGGTATTTCGCCGAAGCCGGCGTACCCACCACGAACATGCTGACTTCGTTTTACTGGGACAACTTTATTTATTTCGGCATGGGACCCAAGAAGGGCCCGGACGGCAAGTATGCGATCACTTTGCCGATGGCCGGCAAACCCTTGCCAGGCATCGCCGCGGAAGACATCGGCCGCTGCGCCTATGGACTTTTGAAGGCAGGTTCCGGGTTCATCGGCAAGACCGTTGGCATTGCCGGCGAACACTTGACCGGGGCGCAGATGGCCGCAGGTTTCACCGAGGCGTTAGGTTTCGAGGTCGGCTACAACGCCGTGCCGCCGGCCGTGTACCGCAGCTTCGGTTTTCCAGGGGCGGAAGACCTGGGCAACATGTTCCAGTTCAAACACGACTACAATGAGGCGTTCTGCGGCGCCCGCAGCGTTGCGTTCAGCCATTCGATCAACCCCGCTTTGCAGGACTTTCGCGCGTGGCTCACGGCGAACAAGGCAAAGATCCCGATCGAATAGGACTGAGCTTTACGCCGCCTGGAACAGATCCGGCTGCACGGCGAACGCCGCGCGATTCGGCGCCGGACGGAACCCTGCGAGCGCCATCCGGTACTGGTGCACCAGCGGCAGTGGCGCAGCGCCTCGCGACGGATCGTATAGATTCTGCAACTGCAGGGCGTTCACGACCGACTTGCCCTTCGGATCGTTATTAAAGATCACCATCGTGCGGTCCGCAAACTGCCGGAACTTCTCGATCCGCAGCCTCCACTGGGCGAGCTCGTCCGGCGAATAGAGATAGTCATGCTGGTGCTGCCGCTCCGCATCCTGCCGGTAGGAGGCAACCGAGTTCTCGGGATTCCGGCCGTGCAGCCGCACATAACCCACTCGCGAGGTCAGCAGCGCCGTCGCAGGCATAGCGCTTGTGTGCGCAGGCTGGTCGATGTTGCAGAAGCCGATTTTGTAGTCAATCAGCGTGCCTTGCGCTTCTTCTCCAAGCCAACTGGCGTGGCGGAGTTCCGCCACGAGCGGAAACTCGTGAAACACGCGCCGCAGCTCGATCAAAAACGCACGGTTTTCAGAGGTGAACCGGAATGACCAGGGGAACTGCATCAATAGCGCGCCCAGCCGTCCCGCTTTCTGAATCGGCCGCAAGCCCTCGCTGAAGATCGCGGCTTCAGAAGGCGAAATCTGCCGTCCGTGCGTGAATGTCTGGTGCAGCTTCGCGCTGAACAGGAACCGCGGGTTCGATTCCGCCATCTTCACCCACAGCCGCGCGTATTCAGGGCGAATCGGCCGGTAAAACGAACTGTTGATCTCCACCGCGTCCACGATCCGGGAGATCGACTCGAGCGCATGCGTCGCGCCCCTCCGGACCTTTGGGTAGACAAGCCCTTCCCAATGCGGATAGCTCCAACCCGCGACACCGATCCTCGGCAAGTTCACAGTGTTACCGCCCATCTAGTTTCTCCCTTTGTTCGCTCCCAGTATGTGCGAACAAAAGGCGAAAGTCAAGCTCTTTTCCACAGCCAATTGTTTCTGTGGGACAATACAGCCTTACCCACAGGGAGGTGGGCAACAGCGAGCTACCGCGCCCGGGTGCTGGGACTCTTGTCCCTACTCATGATCGTGACTTACCTCGACCGGGTGTGTATCTCGGTGGCCGGACCACGCATGCAGGAGGCTTTGCACATCAGCCCCGTTGCATGGGGTTGGGTCATCGGAGTCTTCACTATCGCCTATGCAGTCTTCGAGGTCCCCAGCGGCGTGCTGGGTGACCGTATTGGACCGCGCCGAGTGTTGACGCGCATCGTGCTGTGGTGGTCCGGCTTCACATGGTTGACAGGAGTAGTGACAAGCTTCTACCCGCTGCTCGCGATCCGCTTTCTCTTTGGCGCCGGCGAGGCGGGGGCATTTCCCAACGCCTCGGTCGCGATTGCACGCTGGTTTCCCGCGCAGGAGCGCGGGCGCGCTTTTGGCGTCACTTTGATGTCCAGCCAGTTGGGCGGCGCGCTCACTCCGCTGTTGGTAGTGCCAATCCAGGTTCGTTATGGATGGCGGACGTCCTTTTTTGTGTTCGCTCTACTCGGCGTGGCGTGGAGCGCGCTTTGGTATTGGTGGTTCCGCGATTCGCCGGCGGAAAAACCGGGCATCAGCCAGGCGGAACTCGAAGAGACCCGCGTGGAGACTTCGAGACACCATCACGGCCTCCCATGGAAATCGGTTTTGCGTTCGATGAACCTGTGGGCCGCGATGGCCGTCGGATTCAGCTACGCTTACACGTTCTACTTCTTCTTTTCCTGGTTTCCCACTTATCTGGTGAAAGCGCGTGGATACACGGAAAACGACCTCATTCTCTCGTCGCTTCCCTTCTTCGTCGCGGCGCTGACGAACTTCATTGGCGGGCTTTCGAGCAACATGGCGGTGAAGAGACTGGGCCTCGAGAAAGGGCGCCGCGTCATCGGCGTGCTGGGCCTGTCGATCTCGAGTGGATGTCTCATCGCAGTCCTGTTGACGCAGCACTGGCTTGCCGGGCTCATCCTGCTATCGCTCGTCTACGGCGGCATCACCTTTCAGCAGCCGGCGATGTTCTCGCTGTGTCTCGATATCGGCGGCGAATACGCAGGCGCGGTGGTTGGCGCAATGAATACGGCCGCGCAAATAGGCGCTTTTCTCTCGTCGGTGGCGTTCGGATATCTGGTCGAAAACACCGGCAACTACAACCTGCCGTTCCTTCCGATGCTAGCTCTGCTCATCATCGCCGCCTTGCTTTGGCTGCGGGTGGATGCGAGCGAAAAACTGGTTCCGGCAATTCCTTAGGCAAAGCTTCCCGAAAAAGTCATGTGTTTCCGGTAGGAATTTCCGTTTTAATCCGGATTCACATCCGTAGCCATTGAAAACAAGCCACTTACGATTTGGCGAATGGATTGCATCTTAGGTTCTCGTCGCCGGATAGTCCGGAGATAGATGTTAGAGACTCGCTAAAGGAGACGCGACCATGACCCAGAACAACGAACATCAGATCGATGAGAGAGCAGACCACAATTCCAACTCCGGCTCTATGCTTGGCAAGGTCGTGGTCGGCGTAGCTCTCGCCGCCGCGCTTGGCGGCATCCTGTTTCAGAGCTCACAAATGGACAATGTCCGCAAGGAACTTGCCCAGACCCATCAGAGACTGGAACAAATGAAAGGCGAAGTGGACGCTTCGATGACTGCGGTCAAAGAACAGGCCAAAGTTTCGATCGAAGATTCCAGCGCCAAAATGAGCGCCGAAGTTGCCGCAGCCCGTAAAGAGGCGCAGCAGCAAGTGGCTCGTGTACAGGCGAACGCCAAGGCGGCGACCGGCAAGGTGGTCAAAGAACTCGCCGAGAAGAATGACAAGCTGGCCAGTGAACTCGACGGTTTCAAGCAGGCCTCCGAAACCAAGGCCACGCAGGTCGAAGAATCGATCAATGGCATCAAGGGTGACGTTGGCGGCGTGCGCACCGAAGTCGCCGCAAACAAGACCGAACTCGACAAGACCATTACCGACCTGCACCGCGTGACGGGCGACATGGGAGTCATGAGCGGGCTCATCGCCACCAACGCCACGGAACTCGAAGCCCTGAGGAAGCTTGGCGAACGCGACTACTTCGAGTTCACGCTCTCCAAGTCAGAGCCTCCGCAGAAGATCGCCGGCATCCAGGTCGCCCTCAAGAAGGCCGACATCAAGCGCAGCCGCTTCACGGTTGACGTGATCGCCGACGACCACCGCGTCGAGAAGAGGGACAAAGGCCTGAACGAACCGGTCCAGTTCTATACCTCGCAAGCGCGCATCCCGTTCGAAATGGTGGTGAACGAGATTGCCAAGGATAAGGTGACGGGGTATATCTCGGTTCCCAAAGTGAAACAGGCGGCCCGCCGCAAAGAAGGCGCGGATTAGTTAGCGCAGTGCTGGTAGACCAGGAACTGTTCGGTCCGCACCCGTTTTGAACGAGTTCCTCAGAATTAAAAGCTCCCCCCTAGAGACGTTAGGCCGGATTCCGCTGCAAAGCGGGTCCGGCCTTACTGTTTTTTAGCGGGTATAGTTTTTGGCTGAGAAGATCGGATACAACGGATCGACGCTGTCGTGCGGCGTGTCGGAACGTTGGCGGCGGACGGCGTCCATGGAACGCGGCAGCTCGAACGGCAACTTGCCTTGGGGACGAACGCGGCCTGCCAGCGCGTCGAACAACGCGTCATCCGTGGCGCCGAAGTTGGCGAGGATCGCAGCGGCGCTCGCCGCCACATTGGTGAGAATCGCTGGACGGTCCAAATAGATTGCAACCACCACGGGCTTGCCCGTTGCGCTGATTTCGCGAATTGCTTTCCAATCGGCGTTGTCGTCTTTGAAGTCCAGATCGCCTTCGTTCTGGCGGACGCCGAAGAAGAATCCCGGATGCAGCAGTTGATGCGGTGTCGAGGTTCGCACGATGACGACATCCGCCTGCTCCGCGGTTGGCGCCACGTTGAAACCCGCGATCTGCGCCGCCTCCGGCCGGAACCCATGCAGATAAACGCGCTTCGACCTGGCGAGCGGCAGCAACTGGTTCTTGTTTTCGAGGAGAACCATCGCCTTGGCCTGCGATTCTCTACCGAGTTTCACAAACGCCAGGCTGCCTGCGATGTTGATGACAGCCCCTTCGTCGGCGTACGGATTCTCGAACAGCCCCAATTGAAACTTCGACCTGAGCACACGAGTGACGGATTCGTCGATCCGCTTTTCAGTCACCAGCCCCGCTTGGACCGCGGCGAGCAAGCTGGAAGCATCCTCCGTGCCGCCAAACTGATCGATGCCCGCGTTGACTCCCTTGGCGAACCGCTCCGCTGGCGTCAATTGCTCCACACCCCATGCCATCGAAATGCCCTGAAATCCTGGCGGCTTGCCCGCGGGATAGCCGTTCCGGCAAATGTCTCCGCAATCATTCGTGATCGCCCAGTCGGAAACGATCATGCCCTGAAAGCCGTACTTGCCGCGCAGCAGATCCGTTAGCAGCCAGCGGTTGAAGCCTCCACCGACTTGCTCCACCGGCTTGCCTTGCACGGTAAGATTTTCCAGGATCGAGTACGTGGGCATCACTCCGGCGGTCTTCGCCGCGAACGCCCCTTCAAAGGCGCGGACGTGGGCCGCGAACGCCTTCTCGTCGATTTGCGCGTAGCGCCCATAATAGCTGTGGCTGTCCCACCCATCCTTGGCTGCTCCGTAGCCAACCCAGTGCTTCACGATCGCGGCGACGCTCGAGGGTCCGAGCCCCTGCGCGCCATTCTGGAAGCCTTCAATGTAGCCTTGCGCCATCTTGCTGACCAGTGCCGGATCTTCGCCAAACGTGCCCGTGACGCGGGGCCAGCGCGGCTCCGTGGCGAGGTCCGCCTGCGGAGAGAGCGCCATGTGGAACCCGGTCGCCCGATATTCCTGGCGCGCAATGTTGCCGAACATCCGCATCAGCACGGGATCGTTCAACGCGGCAAACCCCAGCGTTTCAGGCCATTGGGAGAAGCCGCTCGACGCCACGCTCGCGCCCTGCACATATTGAAAGTGATGCCGCGGGTCGGTGCTGAGCGTGAGAGGGATGCCAAGGCGCCCCGCCTCCGCAATCGCCTGCAGGGCGTTGTTCTGCCCGGCGAGTGCGGTCGGCTGCAGCGCGAGGCGGGAAATCATGCTCGTGACATGACGTCCTTCAATCAAGGCGCGCGCGGCGTCGAGATCGTAGCCCTTGTTCGAGAATCCACCGGGAGACCCCAATCCCGGAGCCGTACCATGCATCATCGCGCCAGCCTTTTCGGGGAGCGTCATCCGCGCGAGCAAGTCCCGCACGCGAGCCGCAACGGGAAGGCGCCAGTCTTCATAAGGTTCCAGTTTGCCGTTGCGATTCGCATCGCGAAACTGCTGTCCTGCGACGATCAGGATGGATGCCGAGCGCGTCGCGATCTTGGGAGCCTCGGCCGCCAGTATTGAGACGGAAGCGATGGCGATGAGGACGGCGGTCACGGAGGGATTCATCGTGCGTCCATTATGTCTCAACGAAACGGGATATACTGCCCACTAACCGGATCATGCGAGGCAAGCTGTACCTCATTGCCGCTATTCTGACCTGCCGCGCCTCCTTCGCACAGGGCGCGGACTTCGACCGTGATATCCGGCCGATTTTCCAGCAGTCCTGTCTGAAATGCCATAGCGGCGCCACCGCGATGGCCGGACTCGATTTGACCGAGGGCGCTGGCAAGGCGATCATTCCGGGTGATCCCGCCAAGAGCAGGCTGTTCCGCCTTGTGGCCGGCATCGAAAAGCCGATGATGCCGCTCGGCGCGGCAGCCTTGAGCGCCGCGCAGATCGCGTCGATTCAAAACTGGATCGAAGGCGGCGCGAAATGGGGCGGCTCCATCGCGAAACAGGAAGCAAAGCCGTGGGCCTTTCGTAATCCCGCCGGGCCGTTCGCGTACGATTCGATCGACGGATTCGTGAACGCCAAACTGCGCGAGAAGAAGCTCACCGCGGCGCCGCTCGCGGACCATCGCACGCTCATTCGCCGCCTTGCTTTGGATCTCACGGGCCTGCCGCCGGATCCCGCGGACTTCGGCCTTTCTTACGCAGCCGCGGTGGACAAATATCTCGCTTCGCCGGCTTACGGGGAACGCTGGGGACGGCACTGGCTCGATGTTGCGCGCTATGCCGACAGCAACGGATACGAACACGATTTCAACCGTCCGAACGCCTGGCGGTATCGCGACTATGTCATCAACGCGTTCAATTCCAACAAGCCGTACGATCGCTTTTTGCGGGAGCAGATCGCTGGAGACGAATTCGATGAGCCGACTCCGGAAACCCTCACCGCGACGGGCTTTTTGCGCAGTTATGCCAAGGTCGGCTACCGCGAGAAGGACAATCCGGAGTTCCGCTACGAATACATCGACGACATGATCGCCACCCTTGGCCGCGGCGTTATGGGACTCACCATTCAATGCGCCCGCTGCCACAACCACAAGTTCGACCCCATCGCCAAGGCCGACTACGACCGGATGAAGTCCACGTTGTGGGGCTACGTCGAGGTCGATCATTCCCTGGCGCCGCCTGACGAGACCGCCCGGTGGGAGCAGCAGAACGCCGCGTTTCAAGCGAAACTGAAGGCCGCGCGGCAGGAACTCGCGGCCCTCGAAAAGCCGTTCAAAGACCAACTGCTCCCGAAGAAGCTGCAGCAGTTTCCGAAAGCAGTGCAGGATGCCATCGCTACGCCAGAAGGGAAGAGGACGCCCGGGCAAGTTTTGCTTGCGAACCAGGTTCTGCGAACCACCAGCGTGTCGTCGGCTGAAGCGTTGAAGATCATGCCGGCGGATGCGCGTGCGAGGCGGGACATCCTGCAGGTGCGCATCGACAAGATCGCGCGCGAAGCTCCCGCTCCGATCCCGGCCGCGATGGGCATTACCGATGGCGACTTCCGTTTCACTCCCGATGGGCCCGGCGATGAGCCCGCGCCCGGCAAAGGCGTCAAGCAGGAGGCAGGCGATGGATCGTTTCTGTTCAAGGGTCCTGGCCGCTACCATGTGCCTCCTGGCGAGGGGATCGAGCCCGGATTCCCGTCTGCGTTGGCCGTAAATACGACGGCTGCCGAGATTCCGCCCGCGCATGGACGCACCTCCGGCCGCCGGCGCGCACTCGCCGAATGGCTGGTCGCAAGCGATCATCCGCTCACCGCGCGGGTTTTCGTCAATCGCGTCTGGCATCACCACTTCGGCCGCGGGATTGTCGCGACGCTCGACAACTTCGGCAAGATGGGCGAGGAACCCAGCCATCCGGAATTGCTGGATTGGCTGGCGATTCGGTTCCGTGACAGCGGTTGGGACATCAAGGCGCTGCACCGCCTGATGGTGAATTCCGAAGCCTACCGCCGCGCTTCGAATTTCGACGGCGCTGCGAACCAGTTGGCCGATTCCTCCAACTCCTACCTTTGGCGGTTCCGCGCGCAACGTCTCGAAGCGGAGATCGTTCGCGACCAGATCCTGGCGGCGTCCGGTTCGCTCAACCGCGCCATGGGAGGTCCGGCAATCTTCCCGCCGCTTTCGAAAGAAGCCCTCGCGCAGATGACACACGGCATCTGGGATAAACAGGAAGACGGCCCCGCTACGTGGCGCCGCAGCATTTACGTGTACCGCAAGCGCGGCCTGCCGTTCCCGTTTTTTGAAGTCTTCGACCTGCCGGACCAAAACATCACGTGCAGCCGGCGCAATACGACGACGGTTCCGACGCAGGCGCTCACGCTGCTGAACAACGAATTCATTCTGCAGCAATCGAAGCGCCTCGCTGCCCGGATCAAAGAACAGACTGTCGACCCTGCGCGCCAGATCGACGAGGTCTATCAATTGACTTTGAGCCGCGCGCCTCGCGAAGACGAACGCGAGTTGGCGCGCGATTATCTGCGCGCTGGTTCGCTCGACGGCCTGGCGCACGTTCTCTTTAACACCAGCGAGTTCCTCTACCTGCGATGATGACCAACCGGAGAGACTTTCTCATGCGAGCGGGCGGGGGCCTCAGCGGCCTTGCCCTCAATTCGTTGCTGCACGCGGAAACCAATCCTTACGCAGCCAAAGCGGGCCATCATCCGGCGCGAGCCAAGGCCGTGATCTCGCTCTTCATGTCCGGCGGCGTGAGCCACATGGATAGTTTCGACCGCAAGCCAATGCTCGACAAGTACGCGGGCCAGCCGCTCACCGGCAAAGGCGACATCGTGGTGCGCCAGGGGCATCCCGGACCGCTGATGCCGAGTCCGTTTACCTGGAAACGCTATGGTCAGAGCGGACTCGAAGTCTCGGAACTGTTCCCGCAGATTGCTGGCGCGCATGCCGACAAGCTTGCGGTGATTCGCAGCGTGTGGGGGAAATCCAACGACCATGTGCAGGCGCATTACGAACTCGCGACCGGCGTGATTCGCATGGGCTATCCGAGCTTGGGATCCTGGGTCACTTATGGACTCGGCACCGAGAACCAAAGCCTGCCCGCTTTTGTCGTGATCTTCGATCCACGCGGCGCGCCGTTCGGTGGTCCGGCCAACTGGTCGGCTGGCTTCATGCCCGCTGCCTATCAGGGAACGGTGTTACGATCCGCGGGCGACCCGATTGTGGACCTGCACCCCCCGCCGGGCATGTCGCGCGAGGAACAGCAATCGCGGTTGCAACTGCTGGACCGGCTCAACAAGCTCGACCTCGAGCGCAATCCCGGCAATTCGGAACTCGCCGCGCGCATTTCCGCCTATGAACTGGCGTTCCGCATGCAGAATGCAGCTCCCGACGCTGTTGATGTCAACGGCGAATCGGACGCAACGCGCAAACTCTACGGACTCGGCGATGCGGCCACCGAGTCCTTCGGCCGTCAATGTCTGATGGCTCGCAGGCTGGTGGAGCGCGGCGTTCGTTTCGTGCAGATCTACCACGGCGGACTCGGCAATCAGAACACCGACACATGGGATGCGCACGAGGACATCCGTTCGAACCACACCAAGCATGCCGCCGAAGTGGATCAACCGATCTCCGCCTTGCTAACGGATCTCGCTGCGCGTGGACTGCTCGATTCGACGCTTGTGATCTGGCAGGGTGAGTTCGGGCGTATGCCGATTTCGCAGCGTGGACTTGGCCGCGATCACAACCCCGGCGCGATGTCCATCTGGATGGCGGGCGCCAAGATTCGCGGAGGGCAAATCATAGGCGCCACCGATGAGTTTGGCTACAAGGCGGCGGAACAACCTGTGTCGGTGCATGACCTCCACGCGACGATCCTGCATCTCGCGGGCCTCGATCACAAGCGCCTGACGTATCGCTATCAGGGCCGCGACATGCGGCTCACCGATGTCGAAGGCGAACTTGTGCCGCAAATCGTCGCCTAACGCAACGGCGGCGTGCTGACGGGAGGCCGGCGGCGCTGGGTGGTCTGTTCGTAGGCGTAGGCCAGTTTCAGCAACAACGCTTCAGACCATGGACGGCCGTAGATCGTCATGCCTGCGGGGAGCGTGCCGCCTCGCGTAAAGCCCATGGGCACGTTGATCGCGGGGAAGCCGGTGGTTGGTGAGAAGAACTGGCTGTTGTCGCCGTGCGGCGTGTTGAGGTCGCCGATCAGGCGCGGTGGATTGCTCCAGGTCGGATAGACGAAGGCGTCCAGTTTCAAGCGGTCCATGGTCTGCAGTACGGCTGCGCGAACCTTCTCGCGATAGGCGTCATCGGCTTGGCACGGCGCGGATTCCGGGCCGCTTTCAGGACCTCGTTCGGCCATCTCGAGCCTCCGTTGCGCGGTCGGATGAAAGCCGTTCGACTTGATGATTTCGGCCAGTGTCCTCACGGGAACGCGGTCGCCCCGCGCGGCGAGAAAGTGGTTCATATCGTATTTGAAGCCCATGCATGGACCTGCGTTCGGATCTCGATGGAGGGCTTCCAAGCCCTCGATTTTGGCCGGGTCCACGATCGCCGCTCCCGCGCGCCGCATGTCGTCCAGCGCCGCGCGAAAGACTCGAACGATTTCCGGATCCGTTGTTTCGCGCTCGTAAGCCTCGTGCAATACGCCGATTACCGCGCCTTTCAGCGCGTTGCGATCGAGCGCCGCGAGGTAGTCCGGCGCCGGATGGCTCGCTGCGGCGGCCGTGACGGGATCGTTCGCATCCACGCCTGCGATCACCTGGAAGACGCGAACTGCATCCTCTACCGTGCGGGTCATCGGCCCCGCGATGTCCGCGCGAATGCTCAGCGGAAAGACGCCGGCGCGGCTCGTCAAGCCCATGGTCGAGCGGATGCCGGCGAGCGCCTGATGGGAAGAGGGTCCACGAATGGAGTTGCCGGTATCGCTACCCAAACCAACGAGGCCAAGGCTGGCGGCGACGGCTGCGGCAGTGCCTCCGCTCGAACCGGCGGTGACGCGATCGAGCGCGTACGGGTTCTTCGAATAGCCGGGCAGGATCGAGCTCACGGTCTCGTACGGCGTAAACGCCCATTCCGCGAGGTTCGATTTGGCAAGCACGATCGCGCCAGCCGCTTTGATGCGCTTCACCTGAAATGCGTCAGCATCGGGAACATACCTGGCGAACACGAGTGCGCCGTTACTGGTGCGCAGTCCCTTGGTTTCGAAATTGTCTTTGACGATCGCCGGGACGCAGTGCAACGGGCCGGTGAGTCCGGACTGTGCGAACCGGGCATCGAGCGCCGCTGCCTCCTTGACGGCGTCCGGATTGACGAGGATCAGCGAGTTGATTGCAGGTCCATTCTTGTCGTAGGCCTCAATGCGCTTCAGATACATACCGACCAGCGCCGCGCAGGTCAGCCGCCCGGCCTTCATGGCGTCGTGCACCTGAGCGATTGTGGCCTCGTGCGGCTCGAAGGGCTCGGGTTGCGGCGGCGCCGCCTGGGTGAGAAGGAATAAGGCGAAGATGGATGGCAGCATTAGCAATCAGGATACAAAGCTCTTGACATACGAAGGTCTTACTAGTAATGTCTTACTAGATGACGACGCAAGACCCGCCCAGGCCGACCGATGCCGAACTCGAAATCCTCACAGTTCTTTGGAGCACCGGCCCCGCCACCGTGCGTGAAGTCTTCGAAGTGATCAGCCGCCGCCGCACGGCGCAATACAGCACGATTCTCAAATTCATGCAGATTATGGCTGAAAAAGGCCTCGTGCTGCGCGATGAGGAGCAGCGGGCGCATATTTACAATGTCGCGAAGCCCCGCGAATGGACGCAGCGTCAGCTTGCCGGGGACCTCCTCGAACGGGCTTTCAACGGTTCCGCTGCGGCGCTGGTGGTCGGCGCACTTTCCGCGAAAAAGGCATCCCGAAAGGAACTCGAAGAACTTCGCAAACTGCTCGACGAATATCCAAAGGGGGCAAAATGAACGCGGTTGCCGAGGCGGTCGGCTGGGCATTGGTTCATTCCCTGTGGCAGGGCGCGCTCGCCGCGGCAGCGTTGGGCGTCACGCTGCTGGCGACGCGATCCCCGCGGATCCGCCATGGCGCGGCGTGTGTAGCGATCCTCGCCATGCTCATGGCTTTCGGGTTCGCCTGCCTGACTTACCAAACGGACTCCGCGGGGCGCCGGGAACCCGCGCCGAGTTTCCCCGTGTGGGACCAGGCGGCGCAAAAGGCGGACAACGGCAATCCGGCGGCCCTCTCGAGTCTGTCCGCAATCGTCCCCTCCATTGCTCCGTTCTGGTTGTTCGGCGCCACGTTGTTTTTGCTGCGCAACGCGGTCGCATGGTTCGCGACGCAACGGCTGCGGCGGCGGGGAGTTTGCGCCGCGTCTTCGCACTGGCAAGGGGAGTTGGACCGCCTCGCCTCGCAATTGCGTGTCTCGCGGGCCGTGCTGTTGCTGGAGTCGGCGCTGGCGGAATCCCCGATCGTGCTCGGCCATTTGCGGCCCGTCATTCTCATCCCGGCAGGTTTGCTGATGGGGCTTCCCGCCGGACATGTCGAGGCGATTCTCGCCCACGAATTGGCGCACATCCGGCGCAATGACTATCTGCTCAATCTCTTCCAGCGCCTGGCGGAGAGCTTGTTTTTCTATCATCCCGCAGTGTGGTGGATTTCGTCGATCGCTCGCACCGAGCGCGAGCATTGTTGCGACGATGTCGTGGTCGCGCTGCAAGGCGGCGAGGCGCTCGAATACGCCAAAGCGCTCGCCGCACTGGAACAGTTTCGCGATCTGACGGCAGTCGCCGCAACAGGAGGAAACCTTATGAAGCGAATCCATCGCATGCTCCATCCAAACACCCACTACAGCGCCCACTGGGCTGCTCCATTGCTGCTTACGGTTATCGCCGCCGCTCTCGCCGCGGTTACTGCTGCGCCCGCATTGTTCGCCGTGCCTGCGCCATCGCCGGCGCCGCAAGAGAAACAGGCCGAACAGCAGTCTTCATCGCCGTATTCGAACTGGTTGAATCAGGACGTGGCGTACATCATCGCGGAGGCCGAACGTGCGGCGTTCGAGCGGCTCGCCACCGACGAGGAGCGGCAGATGTTCATCAAGCAATTCTGGCTGCGCCGGGACCCAACGCCGGGGACGCCCGCGAACGAATTCATGACCGAACACTACCGGCGGATCGAATACGCGAACAAGCATTTTCGCACTCCCGGAGGCACAGCGGGTTGGAAGACCGATCTGGGGCACATGTATATCGTGTACGGTCCTCCGGATGAACTCGAGATGCACCCGTCCGGCGGAGGCGCCACCACGTTTCCCAACCAGGTCTGGCTGTATCGTCACGTCGAGGGAATTGGCGACAATGTGACGGTGACGTTTGTCGATCGAGGGAATACGGGGGAGTTCCGGCTCGCGCCGGGGAAGTCCAAGTAGCTTTGTGTTAGATTCAATCGAATCATGTCCTCGTCCACTTCGCTCGATCAGATCAAACAGGCGATGGCGGCCACGAACGCTATCTTCGATTCGGAAGTCTTTCAAAAACGCAATTTCGACGCGCTTGACCGGATTTACACGACTGACGCCACGATCCTGCCTCCCGGAGCGCATCTCATTTCCGGCCGGGCGGCGATCAAGGAGTTCTGGGCCGGGGCCGTCAACTCGTTGAACGCGACCTCCGCCGTGCTCTCCTCCGTGCAGGTCTTCGAGGCTGGCGAGGACATCGTGGAAATCGGCGGCGCCGTGCTTACGATCGATCCCCAAGGCACAGGGGCGCCGTCGAAGCTTGAAGTGAAATATGTCGTCTATTGGAAGCAGCAGGGCGGCGATTGGAAATGGCACGTCGACATTTGGAATACGAACGCCTAAAATGCCAGACCGGCGTGTCGAAGGTTCGCTCAGGGGCGAGATCAAGCAGACTCGTCCCTTTGATTCGCGTCTGCAGGAGGCGCTGTTAGGCATTCTCAAGACTGCCGACGAACTACGCTGGGGTTTGGGACAGATTCTCAAGGATTCCGGCTCAGGCTTGAGCCTCGAGCAATACAACGTCCTGCGCATTCTGCGGGGCGCCGGCGGCCAGGGATTGCCGACTCTCGATATCGCGGATCGTATGGTGGAACGCTCCCCTGCCATCACGCGGCTGCTGGACAAGCTCGAAACCAAGGGATTCATTCTGCGCGAGCGGTCCGCCAAGGACCGGCGCCAGGTCTATTGCGCGATCACCGGGGCAGGACTCGCGCTGATCGCCCGCCTCGACGGGCCAATTTCCGCCTATCACCATGAGTTGCTCGGCATCATCGGAGAGGAGGACCTCGACGGCTTGATTTCCGGGCTTGACCGAATCCGGAAGGCGGTTGCGGCCAAGTGAGATTTCTTGCGACCCAAATGACTGACTAGTCATCTATCGTAGTGCCGATCACTTGGCGACAAGATACATGGAGGTGGACAACATGTCCGCAGCAGCAGTAGTTGCACAACAACAACAGACCACGGAAGCCCTCGATCAGTCTCTGAATCAGGCGATCCTCACCGGTAAGGCCTTGGACGCGTTCGACGAACTGTACGCCGAAGATGTCGTCATGCAGGAAAACAATAACGAACCTTTCGTGGGCAAGACGTTGAATCGCGACCGCGAAGTGAAGTTCTTCTCCTCGATTGCGGAACTGCATGAGCTGAAGCTCGCCGCGTCCGCGGTGAATGGGGACGTGAGCTTTAGCGAGTGGGTGTTCGATGTGACCTTCCAGGGCGGGACCCGCAACAAGCTGGAGCAGGTAGCCGTACGCCGCTGGAAGGACGGCAAGGTGGCATCGGAACGGTTTTACTACAAGGGATAAGTGTTTCTAAGCATTCGCCGGCAAGAATTGCCGGCTAATTGCGTCTCTTGGCGACGATTTCGAACTCCGCCACCGTGCTGTTGAGCAGCCGGGTCTGGAGCAGGACTTCGAAGTGCGGCATGGGCTCGTTGCCGCGGAGGCCGAAGGATTCGCGGAGCCGGCGGATCGAGTTCTCACTGGTGAGGAATTCGCCTCCGGCTTCGGTGGACTGAATGTCGGTGCCGGAAATCAGAAGCACGAGGCCATTGCCCTTGGCCCCAGGTAGGTACGCCACGCGGCAAAAACCACGTTGGGCCCACACGCCGCGGTACTCGGGCTGTTCGCCGGGTTGCGGCGACTGGTTGACGAAATAGGCGACCTTAGGGGATTCCTCGAAGACGGTCCGGAAATTCAGTTTGTCTTCGTAAAGCGTCACCCAAGGGTTCGCGCGCCGGCTGCCCATTAGAATGCTGTTGCTATGAGAGGTCACCTGATTGATGGTGGCCTCTCGCGCATTTATGACATCGAACGGCAGTGCGTTCGATGCGAACATCAGCGCGATTTTGCGCATCACGCCCGTGTCGGCCATGCTCGTATGATTGCGGTTGACGACATTCAACACGAGCGCACGGATCGCCGGGTCTTCAATGCGCTGTTCCGCCAGGCGCCGGAACTCCTTGTTCTGATAGTCGGGCAGGGAAACGTGCTGCTTGATCGCATCCTCGAATACCACCAGGTTGGCGTCCGCGAGAACCAGGTAGGAATGCAGGCCGTTATCGAACATCTGCTTCCATAGCCGGTCCACACTTGGTTTCGGCCCCATCGCGAACTCCGCGCGGCGCCGTAATGAATTGTTATGGAGTAGTAACGCGATGCAAATCGCGAGCAGGACCCCTGCCGCCAGGCTCGTGGCGATCAGTGGCCGGCGGTAGCGGTCTCGGCCGGGCGCACCTGCTCCTTCCTCGGCGGCGGCCGAAGCGACGGCAGGCAGTTCACGCGGACGGAAATGCAGCGCGTAACTTCCCTTTGGCAACTCCACAACCAAGGGTTCCTCTCGCCCTTCCTCCTCAAAATACTGTTGGAGCTTTTTGCGGAGCTGCGACGCTTGCACGCGGACCAGCGTGTCCTGGCTCGTGTCGTAATTCTCGCGGCGGCCGAATACGGCGACGCCAATTTCCTGTTCGCGCAGATGCAGTTCGCCGTGCGAGAGACTGTGCTCGCCTACAAACAGCAGCAGTTCACGGAGACGGTTGGACTTCTGGAACGGCGGACTGGAGGCCACTCGCAGCAGCAATGTCCGGCGTGGATCGGCGGATAGCTCCGGGACCAGCACCGGTTCCGATGTGGGAGGGGAGACCATAACCTACCGAAAACGGGAACCATCGCTAGTATATCGCAAGCCAGACCACCATTTCACAGCGAATTTGCCGTGAATTCACTTGTTCGACACACCGTAAGATGCTGGCCTAGAAGTAAGTAGTCTTTGAACAGGAGTTGATGGATGTCTCAGTCTCGATCCCTTGCCGGCCTCGCCGCCGGCGCTCTCGCACTCGTCCTTTTGAATCCCCTGTATGCGCAGGATTCCCGCGGCACCGTTCTCGGCCGCGTAACGGATTCGTCGGGTTCGGTCATTCCCAGCGCAGAAGTCCGCATCACCAACGACGCGACCGGGGTTTCTTCGTCGGCGAAAACCAATGAGTCCGGCAATTTCGTGCTCCCTTATCTTCCGACTGGCACTTACACGATCAACTGCCAGATGGATGGGTTCAAGAAGTGGGTCCGCGGAGGGATACAGGTTCGCATTCAGGATAGCGTCGAGGTCAACATCGACCTGCAGGTCGGCAACGCCGCCGAAGTGGTGGAAGTGAAAGAAACCACGCCGCTGCTCGCCACCGCCGACGCATCGCTCGGGCAAGTGGTGGACCAACGCCGCGTGCTCGAGTTGCCACAGTTCGCCGGCAATGCCATGGATCTCGTGCACCTCGCGCCCGGGACAGTGAACGGCACCAATCTCCGCCTGCGCAAGGCCGGGTTCAATTCCGCACCCTCGCAGTTTTCCACAGATGGCGGCGGCAACAATCAGAACGAGTTCTCGATCGACGGTGTGTCCAACACCTATTCCGATGGCACGGCGCCCCGTGTGGCCTTCTCACCGCCGCAGACCGCGATCAGCGAATTCAAAGTGCAGACCGCGGCTTTCGACGCCTCGATCGGCCATACCATGGGCAGCAACGTGAACGTTTCGACGAAGTCGGGAACCAACGCGCTGCATGGCGAGGCGCATGAGTGGTTCCGCCATTCCGCTCTTGACTCTCCGACGCTCTTTCAGAATCGGTCCGGCCAGAAGATTTCGATCTATCAGGACAACCGCTACGGCGCTTCCGCCGGCGCGCCCGTGATCATTCCCGGGCTTTATAACGGCAAAAACAAGACGTTCTGGTTTTTCGCGTGGGAAGCCAACAAGTTCGGCAATCCCGATTCCGGCGGCAACATTACCTCAACGGTGCCCACCGCGAAGATGCACACCGGCGATCTGTCCGAATACCTCGCGCTTGGAGCCGCCTATCAGATTTACGATCCCAAGTCGACCACGCTGACAAACGGGCGCTATGTACGCGATCCGTTCCCGGGCAACATCATTCCCGTTGCGCGCCTCGACGCCGTAGGCAGAAACTTCATTGACCTCTACCCACTACCCAACCAGACCGGCACTCGCGACTTCCGCAACAACTTTTACCGTTCCGGCAAGGCGCTCGAAGATTACTGGGCCTGGATCACACGCGTCGATCATTCGTTCAGCGAAAAGCACCGGGTGTTTCTTCGCGTCGATCGCGACTATTGGCAGGAGGACAAGAACCGCAACTTCAACAACGATGTCAACGGTGTGATTCTCAACCGCAACAACAAAGGCATTGCGTTTGACGACGTGTACGTGTTCAATCCGTCGTTCCTGTTGAACTTCCGCTACGGCCTCACGTACCAGGACTTTCCGGAACGGCGCACTTCGCAAGGCTACGACCTGTCGAAGCTCGGCTTGTCGTCAACCGTCATCAATCAATCGCAGAACAAGAGCATTGCGCCGATTCCGCAGATTACGCTCGCGCCGTTCAGCACGATTTCAGCGTGGGAATCGCAGGATGGCGTCACGGCATCCACCACCAATTCGTTCACCGCGAACTTCACCAAGCTGTACGGCAGCCACTCGTTCCGCTTTGGACCCGAGTTCCGCGTGTACCGCGAAAGCCGCAACCGGTACGGCCCGGCGCTGTCCCCGCAATACAACTTCAACGCCAACTACACCAAGGCGAATGACACGGCCGCCAATCCCACGCTGGGCGGCGAACTGGCTGCCATGCTGCTGGGAATTCCGGCCGGCTCGATGAGCCTCACCGACAGCTACGTGGAACAGGACAAATACTGGGCGCTGTACTTCCAGGACGACTGGAAGGTGACCAAGAAACTCAGCGTCAATGTCGGGTTGCGTTATGAATACGAATCGCCGATGACCGAACGTTTCGACCGTTCCGCGATCCACTTTGCGGGAACGACCCCGAATCCGCTGAATGACGCAGCGCGCGCCAACTACGCGAAGAATCCGATCCCCGAGCTTTCGATCGACCAGTTCCGGGTGATGGGCGGCCTCACTTTCGCTGGAGTCAGTCCCAACGGACGCGACTATTGGAATGCGCAAAAGAACAACATTCAACCTCGCATCGGACTCGCCTACCAATTGAGGCCCAAGACCATTTTGCGCGCAGGCTACGGCATCTTCACCGGATCGATTGGCGTGAACTACACCAATACGAATCAGACCGGGTTCTCGCAATCGACGCCGATTCAGGCTTCGCTCGATAACGGTCTTACCTATGTTGCGACCAACGCCAATCCGTTCCCCACGGGACTCATTGCTCCGGTGCGTTCATCCGCGGGTTTGTCTACCAACCTCGGGCAGAGCGTGACGTTCTTTCCGGATAGCCGCACCCATCCGTATTCCCAGCGCTGGAGTTTCGGCGTGCAGCAGGAACTGCCGCAGAAGTTCATGATCGAGGTGTCGTATGTGGGCAACCGCAATACGAGGCTGAGCATCAACCGCGAGTTGAGCTATACCCCGGCTCAATACTTGAGCACCTCGCCGGTGCGCGATCAGGCCACGATCGACTTTTTGGGCAAGACCTTCCCGAATCCCTACTTCGGGCTCAACCCGATCTATGGAACCGTCATTTCACGCGCGAATTTGCTTCGGCCGTACAGCCAGTTCTCTGGCAACCCGAACGTCCAACTGATCGGCGACCCGGCCGGCTATTCGTGGTATCACTCGCTGCAGAGCCGCATCGAGCGCCGCTTTGCCAATTCGTGGACGGTGCAGGCTTCCTATACGTGGTCGAAGGCGATGGAAGCCGCGGAGTTCCTGAACCCGCAGGATCCGATGCCTGCGGAATCCATTTCATCGCTGGACCGGCCGAACCGGTTCACCGGTTCCGGAATCTGGGAACTACCGTTTGGCCAGAAGCGCAAATGGGGTTCGAGCTGGAATCGCGGACTCGACTTCATCGCGGGCGGCTGGCAGTTGGGCGGCATCTACCAGCACCAGAGCGGCGCGGCGCTGGGCTTTGGCAACCGCATCTTCAACGGCACGTTCGCGAACATCGTTCGTTCGAACGACACGCGCTCGGTCGATAGCTGGTTCATTCCAGCGGCCGATGCGGGTTTTGAGACCAACGGCGCAAAGCAACTGGCGTCGAACATTCGAAACCTTTCGCTGCGCTTCAGTTCGGTCCGCGGCCCGAACCAGGACCGTTGGGATTTCTCGATGATCAAGAACTTCCGGATTACCGAGCGCTTCACGACGCAGTTCCGCGCGGAGACGTTCAACGCGCTGAACCATCCGAATCTGTCGGACCCGAACACCGACCCCACCAGTCCGTCATGGGGCGTGATTACGGGGCAGGACACGGCTCGCTCCTGGCAGTTCTCGCTGAAGGTCACCTGGTAAGAACAACGCGGATCTCAACCGTAAGGCGTCATACAGAAACGGCGGCAGATCTCGATTTAGGCCTTTTCAAAGGCGTTGAATTGTGACTATACTAACGAAGTGCGCCTGGCTTGGCCCGTCGCAAGGCTGTTGGATGGGTGCAAACCTGCCGATAGCTTCTTCATCTCACGAATGTTGCAATGCACCGCCGCTAAACGCGCAATCGTCGCCGCCGGATTAATACTGACTCCACTCTTCGCGGGGGAGCAGGAGCAAATCACACAAACGGCGCCTCAGAGCGAATCGGACAAGCGGTACGAACAGATGCGCAGTTTTCTAGCCGCAAAAGGTTCGCCGCTAGCCGATTACACGGCGGCGTTTCTGGAAGCAGCGGACAAGCACAGCTTGGACTGGCGTCTGCTGCCTACCCTGGCTTTGGTGGAATCCGCTGGTGGGCGCGTCATTCGCAACAACAACGCATTTGGGTGGGGAAATGGGCGAATCCGGTTTGCTTCGGTGGCCGAAAGCATCCATGTGATCGCCGAACGGCTCGCGAACGGAGTTCCTTACCGGAACAAGAGCACGGAAGGCAAGCTCCGCGCGTACAACCCGGTGAATCGCAGGTACGCGACACACGTGTTGGATATGATGGCGTTGATAGGGCCAGCGGGATCGCCTGCAGCTGCGGCAGCCGTGTCGGCCACGATCGAAGCAGCATCGAATTCTTCTACCTTACCCGTCGTCATGCATTGAAGAGACCAGAACGGTCGCGCCAACCCTAATCACATCAGCGTTATTACGCCAGTTTCGTAACACCGAACAGGAGTCCGGCGAATAGGGCAACCGACACCACGGCGATCACGGCCCATACGACCATGCGTTCCTTGGTGGAAGTCTCTTTCTCACGGTCATGCTTCATCTGCTCGTCCAAGCTGTCGAACATAGGACTAACCTCCCGGGATACGCCTCAATGAATAAACGTAGAATGAGGCCTTAGGTAGTGAACCAACAAAGTTCAGCGTTCCCGGGAACAATTGCGCAGACTGCAGACTCTAAAGATCCATGGAAAGCATAACGCCGATAGCGGCGGAATACAAGGGGTGCGTCCAGCCGCGGTAGGCGGCGTCCAAACGATGGCGCCTCCTATTTCTTGCGAATTTCCGATTCGAGCGCGTCGATTTCCTTCCGCAGGCGCTGCACGCGTTCGAGGATCATTTGCGTTTTGGCGTCGAGCACAGGGGCGGAGACTGTTGTTGTTTGTTGCTGCTGCTTCTGTTTCTCGCCTGAAGGGCCGCCGCTGCCTGGCGCTTCCACAGGCTTGATCGCCATCGCGCCTTCTGACAGCGTCGCGAGCGCCTGTTCGTAGTTGTCCTCGTAGATCAACCGGTTGCCCATCGCCACCACAACCTTCTTTAACTGCGGCATCCTTGCGTTCGAGGCCTGCAAATAAAGGGGCTTGATGTAGAGGAACGTATCGTCCACCGGAAACACGATAGTCTGCCCGCGCAGCACCGTGGAGCCTTGCTGGTTCCACAGGCTGAGGTCCTTGGAAATGGTCTGATCCTGATCGATGCGGGCTTCGAGTTGCATGGTTCCGAGCAGCACCTGCTGCTTGGGTAACTGCAAAAAGACGATCTCGCCGTAGTGTTCCCCATCGTTGCGCGCGGCCATGTAGCCGATCAGATTGTCTTTGCCTCGCGGTGAGAAGGGCAGCACCAGCAGGAATTCGGTTTCCTTCCCGCCCGGCAGCGTGGCCATCACAAAGGCGGGATCCAGAATCTGGGCGCCCGCGGCCCCCTGCTTGGACACGAACTGGGCCTGATCCCACAAGTCGGCTTTGTTGTAAAACGCTTCGGCGTCGCGCATGTGATAAGTGCGGTAGATGTGGGCTTGCGTGCGAAACACCTTTTCGCCGTAGCGCATATGTTCCTTGATGTCGGCGGGCATGGCCGAGGCTTCGTGGAACAGCTTGGGGAAGAGGTTCTGGTAGGACCGTACCACCGGATCGGAAGGATCGACGACATAGATGCGCGTCGTGCCGTCATACGCGTCCACCGTGGCTTTCACGGAGTTGCGGATGTAGTTGAAGTTGCTGAAGCGCCCGTCCGAAACATATTGCGAATAGGGGTGCGCATCGGAAGTCAGGTAGCCATCGACGATCCAGACGAGCCGGCCTTCTTTGGAGATGACCAGGTATGGATCTTTGTCCCATTCGACGAAATCGGCAAGTGTTTCGAGGCGATCGTCCACGTTGCGGTGGATCAACATGCGGCTCTCGCCGGTGAGATAACCGGTGAGCAGGATGTTCTTGTCGCCGTAGTAAAGCGCGGCCATCAGGCGCATCCAGACGCTGTTCATGGCGATGCCGCCCTTGCCCTTGTAATGCGTATGGATGTTGTCGGAGCCTGAAGGGTAATCGAACTCCTGCTGCGCGGTGTCCACAAAGACGGGTTCCTGCCTGATTTCGCCGAAGTAGAGTTCGGGCCGCGTCACTTTGAGTGAAGAGGTGGTCACGTTGAGCGGCGCGTCCTGCACATACAAGAGAGGCAATCCGTTGGAGTTGATCTTATTGGCCTCGGCCACCACCAAGCCGTAGCCGTGCGTATAGACGAAGTGCGGATTGACCCACTGCCGGCGCGCCTCGCCCAGTTGTTCGATGTCGAGTTCGCGCGGAGCGATCATCAATTGGCGCATTGCGCCGTCGATCTTGTATCGGTCGACGTCGATGTCCTTATACGAGTACGGACGAAGCGGCTGAATCTGGCTCACGGTGTCGCGAAAGGCCTGCCAGTCCCAGAGGCGGACGTTTTCGAGCAGATGGCGATTTTTCGCGTAGTCGATCTTCGCTTCCTGCTTTGCTGCGAAACTGATTTCGCGCGTGTTGCGATCGAGTCCGTATGCCGAAAGCGTGGCCGCGATGTGGCGTTCGATGTACGGCTTTTCGAGCGAGATCTCGTTGGGTTTCACATAGGCGACGGAAACGATGCCCGGCAGCGCGACGCGTAGCGCGACGGTCAAGAGCGGCAGGGGAACGGCGAGAAAATAGCGTCCCAGGGCCACGAGCGCGCCGCTCGAAAGACACGCTGCGATCGCCATCCATTGCAGCGGCAGACGGATGGTCTCATCCACGTAGTCGGCCCCTGTCAGAAAGCCGTGTTCGCTGGTGAGCAGTTCGTAGCGGCCGAGGAAGAGCCGTGCGGAATAGAACACTAGTACGGCAGCGACCATCCAGCGAAGCGGCTTAGAAAACTCGAGCCTCAATTCACGTTCGCCGACTGGGATGGAGGAGATGAAGTAGACAATGGCGGCGAGAATCGACAGGATCATCAAGCCGTTGACGATTTGCACGTAGAACGGAAGATCGAACAGGTAGAACGAGAGCGGCTGAGCAAATAGGGGATCGCGCCAGGAACTGGCCGAGGCGGTGGAATGGCCTCCGTAGAATTGCACGATGGTCCACGGATGGACGAGGATCATGGCGGAGAACAGGGCGATAACGCCGAGGCCGATGGTCGGCAGGGGATTGCTGACTCGCCCGAGTTCCACGATGGCGGAGACCGCGCGGGCATGGCGGCGTCCCATGGAAAACGCGACGCGGAGCACGGCAAAGGCGAAGAGCGCGGCTCCGAGTCGAGGCAGGTACCGGTAAGCGGCCATGGAATACCAGGTGTCGAGTTGCCCCATCTCCTTCCACCATTCGAAGTCTATGAAGAACGACGCCGAAAAGGAGGAGAACACGATCAGCAGGAATCCTGCGATCAACAGAAGACGCATGCGTGCCATTCGATTCTGAGTGTAGCGGCTTTGCCGGAGCGGAGCGGGCGCGAGTTTTGAGGCCGCGCTAAAGAGAAATACCTAGTCAGCCGATGACAAACCTTAGTAAGAAGATTTCCCCGCGCCCGAATTAGGACTCTTTTGCCAACGCCAGAACTTGCACCTGAACTTGCCGATGCCGCGGATGTGCTGAGCGATCAACTTCGCACGCAGTTGCAGCGGATGTCCTCACTGCTCGAGCGGCATGTGGAAAAGCTCGACACACGTTTCCAGGCCAAACTCGAAAAGCTGGGCTACGAGAAGCCGCAACGGACGGCGCTTGCCGCCATTACGTTTGGCAACGCGGCGCGGATCCTCGCCGGCGGCCAGCCTGCGCTCAAGTTCATCGAACAGGTGGAATACAGCGGGCGGCGTCTTGCGAAACTGAACCTGCCTCCGAGCGCGATTGTCGAGGCGTTGCAGGAATACGACCGGCTGCTTACGTCGCGCTTGCGGCAGTTGCACTCCACCGACGAAGCGCAACAGGCGAACTTCCAATGGGTGCGGGAACAAATTCATTTCTGCGTAATTCTGACGCTCAACAATGCGTATTATCAGGTTCGCGAGGCGGAAACAGAAGCCTTTTACGAGCTTTTTCGGGTGGAACTCGAGTCTCGCAACCTCGAAGACCTGCTGCGGCGGTTCCTGGCGACGCTTGTAGGGGTTTGTGGCGCCGATGAAGGCAGGGTAGATCTGTTGAGCGAATCGGGGGGCGAATGGACCACCGTGATGGCGTCGGCGGACTCGATTGCTTCTCCGGTCAATCCGAAGCTGAACCTGCGCGGCGTGGGCTCGCCCAAGTTTGTCGACTGCAGGTCGAACTCGGCGAGTTGTCTGCTGGATCCGTCGTGGAAGGGGCGGTTCGAGTCCTGCTGGTCGATCCCACTATCGAAAAACGGGCGGATAGCGGGGGTCATGCAGTTCGGGTTCCGGCACTATTACGAATGGTTGCCGCGGGAACAGGATCTGCTGGCGGCCGCGGCGGAACGCTGCCTGATGGCGGCGGAAAAGACCCGGCTGATGGATCACCTGGCTGCGAGCGAGGAACAGATCCGGCAGTTGGCGGAGCACATGCTGCACGTCGAGGAGATGGAGCGGCGGCGCATCAGCCGCGAGTTGCACGATGAGGCCGGCCAATCGCTGCTGTGCATTCGCTTGCAGATGGAACTGCTCGAGCAATCTCTGCCCGAAAGTGAAATTGAGACGCGCCGGCGCTTGCGCGAGGCTCGCGACCTGACGGAGCGAACGATTCTCGAGATGCGTCGTTTGATTGCCGCCCTCAGTCCCGCGGTTTTGGAACAGCTCGGCTTGGGTGCGGCTCTGCGCCAACTGGTGGCGCGGTTCCAACGGGTGCACCCGATCAATGTGAAATTAAGCCTGACTCGCGTCGGCGGTTTACCTCACAAGATCGAGGTGATCGTATATAGGCTGGTGCAGGAGTGTTTTAACAACATTGGCAAGCACTCTCAGGCGACAACTGTAAATGTTTCGGTGAATACGGCCGATGGAGTACTAAGGCTGAACGTCGAAGACAACGGCGTCGGTTTTGTGGTGGAAGAAGCGATGGCCCGGCGCGATTCGTTTGGATTGTCCGGGATGCGCGAACGAGTTGCACTTCTCGGAGGCAACTTCCGCGTGTTGAGTTTTCCGCGCGTGGCAAAGGCCAACCGGCCGAAACCAGCGGGGCTGCAAGTCTCGCGAAAAGAGCGCGGTACAAAGATTTCCATCGAATTGCCGATAAGTACAGAGAGGCTGTCGAGAAATCGTTCGCCGCAGGAAGATTCGACTGCTTCGTTAGCAGGCACAACGCTCCGCGGTTTGGGAGCCGGAAAGAGATCGGCTTCTTCTGACCAGGGAACACGCAATGGCGGCCGCTCAGTGAAACTGGCCGGAGCCCGGTAGAGACGCCTGGAGGATCCAGGTGCGGACTAAGTATGGGACGGCGGGCTTCACACCCGCAAAACAAACGCTCGCATAGAGAGCGGAGGAATGATTATGGCGAAGATTCGGATCATGTTGGCGGATGACCACACTCTGTTCCGTCAGGGCATCAAGACGCTGATTTCAGCAGAGTTGGACATGGAGGTCATCGGCGAAGCATCCAATGGTGGCGACGCCGTGGAAAAGGCTGCTGAAGTGAGGCCGGACGTCATTTTGATGGACATCGGCATGCCAGGCTTGAGCAGCTTCGAAGCGACTCGCCAGATCCGTAAAAACCGGCCCGAAACCAAGGTGTTGTTCCTGACCATGTACGACGATGAAGACTATCTCGTCGAGGGCATGGAAGTCGGCGCGAGCGGTTATGTGCTCAAGGACAGCCCCTCGCAGCAACTGGTTGCAGCGGTTCGCGACATCTGCCGCGGTGGCAGCTACCTGAGCCCGCGCATGTTGTCCCAACTGGTGGACGATTTCCGCTCCCGCATCAAGTCGGCCAATCGCCTGCCGCGATTCGCCACGCTCACTACACGCGAACGCGAAGTCCTGAAGATGCTGGCCGAAGGCAACTCTGTCAAAGAGATTGCCTGCGACCTCAACCTCAGCGTCAAGACCGTCGAAGCGCATAAATTCAATCTCATGCGGAAACTGGATATCCACAACAAAGCGCAGCTCGTGCAGTACGCCATCCAGAAGAAGATCATCAAGATCCCGAATCTCGCGTAGGAATCCTCCTCCTCATCATTGTGGCCTTGACCTGTAACAGTCTGTTCACGGCCTTGACTGCTACACTGCGAACGTAACTGCACAATGATTCCACGAGTCAGAAAGGCCGTGTTTCCGGCCGCGGGTCTTGGCACCCGTTTCCTGCCCGCCACCAAGGCGCAGCCGAAAGAGATGTTGCCCCTTGTCGATAAACCGCTGATTCAGTACGGTGTCGAAGAAGCGATCCATTCCGGGCTGCAAAACATCATCATCGTTACGGGTCGAGGCAAATCCGCGATTGAAGACCATTTCGACGTCAGCTTCGAAATGGAGCACCTGCTGAGCTCCCGCAACAAGAAAGACCTGCTGCAGATCGTCCGCGGAGTGTCGGAAATGATCGACGTCGCATACGTCCGGCAGAAGGAGGCGCTCGGTCTCGGGCATGCGGTTCTGCGAGCGAAAGACCTGGTTGCGAACGAACCGTTCGCGGTGATTCTATCCGACGATGTGATTGACGCCGGAATTCCTTGCCTGCGCCAGTTGCTGGACATCTACGAGTTCTATGGCGCGTCGGTGGTCGCGCTCATGGAAGTTCCGAAGGATCAGATTTCCGCTTATGGGGTAGTGGACGCCGAACCGATCAGTCATGCGGGCGGTGGCAATCGTCTGTACCGCATCCGAAACATGGTGGAAAAACCCAAGGCGGAGGATGCACCCTCCAATCTCGCCATTATCGGCCGCTACGTTCTGACGCCTGAGATTTTCGGTTCGATCGAGTCGATTGAACCCGGCAGCGGAGGCGAACTGCAGTTGACCGACGGGTTGAAGCACCTGCTCCGCAGCCGGCCGATTTACGGGTACAAGTTTGAAGGCACGCGCTACGATGCGGGCGATAAACTGGGCTTTCTCAAAGCGACGGTGGAGTTCGGCCTCAAACGGCATGACCTCGGCGGTCCATTCCGCGAATACCTGAAATCGTTGCATCTGTAATAGGGGTGCACGGTCTACTGTTGCGGAATTCCGAAACATTTGCAACGCGGCGTGTGTTTCACGTATAACTGAGTTTGGATCCCCTACTACTCGAGCTACCGGTGCGGGCCAACGAGGCCGCCGCGCTGGCTGAGGTTGTCTTCCAGCAGGTCGAGGGCCGCCGCTTGAACGACGACCTGCGCCACCGCGCCGCCGGACGGGCCGGCTCGCTGGGACTCGAAACCATCGTTCCCCACATGGGGTCCCTGCAAAGCGACCCGATTCATCCCAACTGCTATTTTGTCGCCATCGACGCCGTTCGCGGAGGCATCGCCAAGCCGTATCTCCTGCGTCTTGCGAGCGCCAGCGCCCCTTCCTCAGGAACGTTTCAAAAATCCATCCTCATCGGACGCATGCGCCCCGGCGGCGGACGTGAGATCGTCATCAACACCGTGCCGTTCGGCCCGGAGGATCGCGACGCGATTCGCACCTTTGCCCGCGAGGTGGATCGCGGCTTTCTCCCCAAACCGTCGGGGAACGCCTTCAACATCGCCTCCAGCGATCCGGAGGCATTCGCATCCTTCCGGAGCATTTTGCTGGAGTCCAGTCTGAACGTCGCGGCTTATGCAGGCGACTGGCATTCCGGGGTGCTGCAAGCGATCCGGGCTGGCTGGCGCGAAGGCTACGCCATTGCATCTCCGCCCATTGTGTTGAAACGGGGAGTCGATCCTCTCGACAGCATGTTACGGTTAACCGGCTACACGAAACTGGTGATTGATGTCGCCCAACTCGATGCCGCGCATCGTAAGGACGCCGTTGCGATGGCGTTCGATGCGCTGGTGAAAGCCAACGCCGCCGAACATTGGACCTGGAAGCGGCCCGATCTGGAGCTTTCCTGGGGTTCCTCGGCCTCCGCCACAACCGCGGACGAAATCGCCATGCTGGCCGCCGAGTTGAAGGAGTCCGGACGAAGCGTGCAAGCGGTGTCGCCGCGCTTCGGGGAGAGTTGGTCCGCCAGCGTGGTGGATGCCGTTCGCGGCGCCGGTGCGGCTATTACACTCGACTCGGTTGAGCCGGCGCTCTCCGCAATCGCGCATGCCTGCGGCGGGCGCGTCCATTGCAATGCCCGGCGGCCGGGCGAGGACCTTCGGGCCTTGGTCAAGACCCTGCGGAGTTAATCTTTTGCGACGCCTCATTGCCATCAACGGCGATCCCGAATCGGAAAACCGAGTGCATGCCGATGACGTTGCGCGGCAACTCGGTTTTCGAGCCGGCCTCGTGCCCGGCGTGGATGTCTTTGAGTACATGGTGAAAGCCGTGCTCGAGGACGCGGATCCCGGCTGGCTGAGCGAAGGCGATGGATACGGCGAGTTGAAGCTGTTCAAGCCGTACTACGACGGCGACGAGGTGACGATCTCGATTGCGCCCGAAACCGGCCACGCTACTGCCGATGACCGCGCGCTCCTGCGGTTTTCAAGGCAGCCGTTCCCGAACGGCGCGCCGTCGATTCCCTTCCTGGAACTCCCTCAGGATCGGCCGCAGGCATCGGAAGTGACCTTGGCCCCTGGAACGATTCTCGGATCGCTTCACAAGGCGCTGGAGCACCGGCAACTCACATCTCTGAAAGCGCGTGAACTGCTGGACCTCGCCAACCGGATCCTCATGCGAAACGTGCGTCTGGATCCGTGGATTCACACGGGCAGCGTCATGCACTTGGGGCCGGGACTAGCGGAACTGGCGGAAGTAGAAGTGAGGGGCCAGGTGACGGATCTAAAAGAACGAAAGGGCCACGGTATCGTGACCCTTCGCGTAGTTTATCTGGATGTACAGCGTAGCCAGCGTCTTGCGGCATGGATTGACCATTCCGCAATCTGGCGATTCCGCTAACTACCAGCTGTTCTGGCCAGTGCGTTGGACGGGCAAGCCGGTCTTGGCCTTCAACGTACCCATGATGTTCTGGTAGTTGCTGCTGTCGAGCCACAGGGTTGCAGTTTCAGGACCATAGGCGGCGTCGTACTGAATTGTGACCTGGTGCTTGCCGACGAAGTTCATCTTCACTGGCAGGGACCATTTCGACGTCTTGCTCGACTTCTCCACTGGCGGCTGAGCCGCTCTCTCGTACTGCAGATTCTTGATTGCCTTGTAAGGAATATGGATCTCTTCGCCCTTCTTCGGCACGAACTTCATCTCGTTCCTGGCGTCAAACTGGAGCCAGCCAGCGCCGGCGCCGACTTTGGTCACGTCCGGATAGGTGGGCGTGCTGTAGAAGGATGAGTTCGGCGGAAGAGCGCCTTGGGCCATACCCAATGCCGCCGTCATCATGATCAGTAGGAAAGCTTTCATCATACTAGGGGTGAACCTGCCTCTCTCTTAGTCCTATCGGCGGAGCCAATAGTGGACTTTAGCGCGGTGTGGATTCCATGTCAGTAACCGATTTGCAACAATTCAGACATCAAATTGTGACCTATCTGCGATGATGATGAAGGTGAGGATACGTACCCTCTCCGCGTCACCCGTGGACAACGCCTCCACAACCCGCCAGATCTTCTCCCCAACCTCACTATTTCCTGGACTCATTCAAAACATAAGGAAGAAGAGGTGTATATGAACCCGTTCGAATGGCGTGGGCCTGAATTTCTGGTGTTCTACATCGTGTTCGCCGCGGCGTTGTTGCTGTGGCAGTGGCGCTGGGGTAGAGAGCGCGAAAGGGAAAGAGAGGGCTCGGCAAGGCCCGACCTGACCGATCCTTACGAGATTGCTTACCTTCGGGGTGGCAAAAACGAATTGCTGCGTGTCGCAACGGTCTCGCTGGTGGAACGCTGCCAACTTGAAGTGGACTCGGAAGGCAAGGTTCGCACCGTACCCGGTAAAGAGAAGAGTTTTTCGAGCAACGCGGTGGACGCCTACCTGCTCGACTATTATGTTGCGCCGGACAAGGCGTTCCGGGTGCTCAAGGCGACGCCGAACGACACCCTGCAGCGGGCGCTCGCTCCGTACCGGGCTCGCCTGGAAGCGGCCGGTCTGTTGCCGGATGCCGCCACCCAGCAGGGCCGAAAGCTGGACGCCGCCCAAACCGTTCTCGCGCTGGCCGCCGTGGCAGGCGTCAAGCTGGCGGTTGCCATTCAACAGGGACGCCGCAACATCGGGTTTCTGATCATGCTGGCGATCCTCGCGATCCTCATTTCCCTAGTCCTCGGATTCAAGCGGCGTCTGACGCGCAAGGGCAAGCAATCCGTTGAGGACATGCAAACGCTCTTCGGACACATGCGCGGCCAGCCAGGCCTCGCGCCTGCCGAGCTTGCGTTGACCGCGGCTGTGTTCGGAATGGCGGTGCTGCCTGGCCTCGGCGTCGCTTACGCTCACCGGTTGTATCCGCAGCGGGGAACCGGATCGTCTTGTGGCGGCAGTAGTTGCGGCAGTAGCGGAGACGGCGGCGGCGGAGGCGGAGGTTGTGGCGGCGGCGGTGGATGCGGCGGCTGCGGAGGAGGTGGCGACTGAGCGCCGCTACTGCGGTGGGCAACCGGTTCGGGCTCGGCTGGCGTTCGGAACTTGCGCCCGGCATTCTGACCCATCTTGACAGGATCGACATTGTCGAGGTGATCGCGGACGACTTTTTCGACGGCGGCGGCAAAAAGACGAGAGCCTTGCAAACGCTTGCTTCCCAGGTTCCGGTCACGCTGCATGGCATCGGCATCGGCGCGGCCGCGACGTCCGGAATCGAAATGAGGCGCGTTGAGGATTTCGCCCGCCTAATCGACCGCGTGAAGCCCGATTCCTGGAGCGAGCACCTGGCCTGGGTCCGCGCGGGCGGCTATGAAATTGGCCATTTGGCGGCGCCATGCCGAAATGCATCCACTGTGGCCGCGACGCTCGAAAACCTGGATCGCATGACGCGAAAGATCGGGTGGGCGCCCGTGATGGAAAACATCGCCACGCTCATCAACCCTCCGGCGAGCCCGATGAGCGAGGCCGAATGGCTGAACGCTGTACTCGCGGGAAAGCCAGACCTTGGGTTGCTGCTGGACCTCCACAATGTTCACGCCAATTCGAAGAACTGCCGTTTCGACCCCTACCGGTTTCTGGATGCGATCCCGCTCGAACGAGTGAAAACCATACATCTTGCGGGTGGCCGGATGTGGGAAGAGCGGGTGTTGGACGACCATCTGCACGACGTACCGTTGCCGGTGTTTCAATTGCTGGAGCATGTGGCGGCCAAAACATCGCAGCCACTGACCGTGTTGATCGAGCGAGACGGGAAATATCCGAAAATGGAATCCATGCTGGGCCAGTTGGAGGCCGCACGCAAAGCCGTCGCCCGAGGGCGGCGGATTCCGCACGAAGGCTCCGCTGCATGATAACGATCGACGCAAAGTTCGAAGGATTCCTCGCAAGGCTCTACGTGGATGCGGCTTTCCGCAAGGCCTTCCTGGAGGATCCGGAAGGCGAGGCGCTTCGGGCCGGGCTCAGCAAGGAGCAAGCCGCGGAACTGTCGCGAATCGATCGCCCAGGGTTGTTGCTCGCCGCGCGGAGCTTTCAGGCGAAACGGAACCGAATGGGCCACTGAAGGTTACTTGGAGGTCTCGATGTCCTCGATTTTCACCTTCGCCGTTGTCCCTGTGGCCGCCTAGCCGGCGGTGGACGGCGGGTGCTTCCACTTGTCGTCCCTCGCCATCGAAGTGACTCAGGCTTTAGCGGCTAGAAGAACAGAAGTAGCGCAGCAACGCCGGCGAGTCCGATCACAGCGCCGTCAAACGCCTGCTGCGGAATCAACATCAGATACCGGCGTCCGGCCCAGGCGCCGAACAGGGCAAATGGCACGAGCGTGGCGTCGAAGGTCAGCGACTTGACGCTGATCAGCCCACGCCAGGAATAGACGGGAAGCTTGCTGAGGTTGACGAGAAAGAAGAACCAGGCGCCGGTGGCGACGAATTCCTGCCTTGGCAGCCGCTGAGTGAGCAGATAGACGTTCATCACGGGACCCGCGGCGTTGGCGACCATCGTCGCGAAGCCCGCCGAGCTGCCGTAAAACGCGGAATACATCCAGCCCTGCCGGATCATGCTTTCACCGAAACGCTTGCGGATCAGAAACAGCCCAACCATCGCGAGTACAATGACGCCAACGAGCTTGCGGAGGATGGATTCCGGGCCTCCCAATGCAACGGCGCCGAGCGCCAGGCCAATGGCGACCGACGGCGCCAGATGGAACAATTGACCGCTTGCGGCCATCCGGCGGTACGTGATGATCGCGTAAAGATCCGCGGTCAGCAAAATCGGAAGCAGCCATCCGGCGGAAAGGCGAGCGTCGTCCATGGTGAGCACAAACAGCGGAATCGCCATGATGCCGATACCAGGCATGGCGGTCTTGGCGATGCCGATGTTGAAGGCGCAAAAAGCGGCCAACGCCCATTTCCACCAGACCATATCTTGCAGGATTTGCGGTAGCAACCCGATAGTGTATCAGCCACACTTCGAATGTCCTGACTTGCTGCCAGAATAGGGTCTATGCACCAACTGCACGCTTCGGCTCTGGTTACCTGGTGGATTGGCGGGCTTGCCGTCGTTGTCGCCATCATGGTGGCCGCCGCGATGCGCAGCCTCGCCGCCACGCTTGTGCTCGCTGGCATGATGGGTCTCGAGTACTGGCTCGCCTCGACAGGACGCCTGCTGAACTGGCAGGCGACGCCTCCGAACTTTACGATCCTGATGGTGGTTTGCTTCGTGCTGACGGTGCGCCTGGCTTTTTCGAGGACCGGCAACGACATGATCGCGCGGCTGCCCTACACGGCGCTGATTGGCTTTCAGGGCTTTCGCCTGGTGCTGGAAATCGGCATGCATCGGGCTGCGATCGAAGGAACGATGCCGGTGCAGATGTCCTACTTAGGCTATAACTTCGACATTCTCACGGGCGCCTCGGCAATTGTTGTGGCGATTCTCGCAGCAAGGGGCAAGGCGCCCCGCGGACTGCTTGTCGCGTGGAACCTGCTCGGCTCGATTTTGCTTGCGGCGATCATCGCCATCGCGTTTGCTTCGACGCCCATGATTCGTGCTTTTGGAGGCGGTGGCGACCGCCTCAACACGTTTGTCGGGTACGTTCCCTTTGTCTGGTTGCCTTGCGTTCTGGTGCAGGCCGCATTGCTGGGCCACATCCTGGTGTGGCGCAAGCTGGCGCGCAGTTAGAGCTAAAACCGCACGCCGATACCCGCCAGGAACTGGAACGAGTTCCGGCGCAGATCGCCCACGCTCTTGTAATTGAAATTCCGGCCCTCGGCCCGCAGAAATAGCGGACCCGCAACCTTAAAGTCCAGACCGACGCCCACGGCCACCGTAAAAGAAGTGGAGGTCGCGGATTGCAACAGATTCGAGGCGCTCGCAACAGTCGACCGGTCGAACCGCCCCGCGCCGATCCCGACAGACGCCCAAGGACTCAAACGCGTAGAGGGCGCGAGCCGCAAGCGCGCGCCTGGCGCCAACATAAAATTCATCTTTTCCGTATTGATGCTGCCGTTCGAAATCAGAGCGCGCGCCGGGCCGCCGAACGCCACGGGAACTTCCCAGCCGATCGCCGCGATGCCCAGACGCACAATATCGCCGCCGGGAGTGATCATGACAGAGGTCGTCGGCTTCGCCTCCACGGATTGGCCGCCGCTCGAAACCTTAGCCGTTCCGTTGCCGATTCCAAACGTCAGTCCGAAATCCACGCCAAAGGCCGCTCCGGTGGAGGCCATCATCATGCATGCAAAGAGTGCAAGCTTCTTCATATACTTCCAGAGTACGGGTTCGGAAGGCATCCGGTTACATCAGCGGGAATCGCGCGTTTTGAGAAATGCGGCGAAGCGCTCGACTTCGGCCCCAAACTCCACACGAAAGGCAGGTTCCGGGGGCGGATTTCCGGCCCTGAAGCCCGGCGACACAATCAAGTCGTTGTTGTTCGAATTGGAGATGTTCACCCACCCGATGATGTCGTCCCGCCACAGCATCGGCATCGCGTAATAGCCGAGTTGCCGCTTGTGCACGGGCGTGTACGCTTCAAACCGGTAGGCCCAGCCCCACAGGTGCTCGAACCGGTCGCGATCCCAAACCAGCGGATCAAACGGGGCGAGAAAACGCACGGTTTCATGGGGAATCTTTCGAGGGCGCGGGTTCGCCGCCGGCCGGAGATAGGGAATGCCGTCCACCGTTTCGACTGCCAGTTCCCCGGAATCGATGAGCTGACGGAGAATCGGCTTTCTGCCGCGCAGCGCCGGCGCGCCGTACGCCGAAACAAGCCGCAGTGCGGCCCGCAGGCTGCTGTCTGAAATCGGGTGCAGGATCGACACCACCAACAGGACCAACTGACGCAAACGCTCCGCCTGATCGAGCGGCTCATGCGTCAGGCCGCAGGGTTCATAGGTGCGGATGCCATTTTCCCGGCCAGCGACGCGCAACACGCCGCGATAGTGGAGAAGATGCAGGATGCGCGTCGTCGCTTTGGTCCCGCTTCCCCAATTGCTGATCGCCTTTTCCCGGCCAAAATGTGGCTCCAGATCGCGCGGGTGAAGCTGTTTCCGGGCCGCGGCTACGAACTCGAGCACCCGTTTCTCGGCTGCGCTGAGCCGTGCCGGTGTATCGAGCCTCGGGTGCAGCAAACGCCAGGTGGATTGCGGCACGAATCCATAGGCGTAAAGGAAGTCTTCTTCGAGGTTCAGGCTTCGATACTGCAGTTCGAGGTCGCCTGCGCGGTAGCCTTTCACGCGGTGTCGCAGGATGAGGTCCTGGGCGCGCGCCGGGGACCGGATCGGGTCCGCCTGCACGAAGCCCAGCCGCTCGACCGCGCGCCGCAGGGTCATGGGCGGGAACAGCGAACTTGCGATCGCGTCCTGTCTGAGATGGTGGAAGGTCCGGCTCATCCGACGGTTCAGGCACCATCATAAAACGGTTCGATTCGCGCGACTACAGAGACAATGGAAGGGTATGACAATCTCGAAACCAATTCTACATCCCGTGCTGCGCAACGCTACTCCGTCTCCGACCCTTGCCATGAACGAGCGGGCAAAGGCGCTCGAGGCGGAGGGCCGCACGGTGTACAAGTTCGGTTTCGGGCAATCGCCATTTCCGGTTCCCGGCGTTGCCGTGCAAGCGCTGCGGGAACATGCTCACGAAAAGGATTACCTGCCAGTTCGCGGACTCCCAGCGCTACGCGAGGCCGTGGCCGCGTATCACAATCGCCAGGGGATTCCGTGTGGCGCCGGCGATATCCTGATTGGCCCGGGCTCGAAACAGTTGATGTTTCTGTTGTTGCTCGCGATGGAGGCGGATCTGCTCATCCCCGCGCCCAGTTGGGTTTCGTACGCGCCCCAAGCCTTGATGCTGGGCCGTGGCGTGCGCTGGATCCAAACGCGCTTCGAAGATGGTTGGCGGGTCCAGCCCGGCCAGTTGGAAAACGCGGCTCCGGGTTCGCTTCTGGTGTTGAACTATCCCAACAATCCGACTGGGCTCACGTATTCGCAGGCCGAACTGACCGCGCTCGCGGAGGTCGCCCGCCGCCGCGGACTGTGGATTCTCTCCGATGAGATTTACGGTGAATTGCATCACGCCGGCAGGCATCGCTCGATCGCCTGCGACTATCCGGAGGGGACGTTCGTCACCGGAGGTTTGTCCAAATGGTGCGGCGCTGGAGGCTGGCGCGTGGGCACGATGCGGATTCCCGCGCAATTGTCCGAGGTTCGGGAGGCGATGGCGATTGCGGCGAGCGAGACTCATTCCGCGGTCGCCGCGCCGATGCAGTTCGCGGCGATCACGGCTTACACCGATATGGTTGAGATTCCCGGTTATCTCGCGAGTGCGCGAGCCGCCTTGCGAGACATCGGCGGCAAATGCGTGCCGATCTTGCGCGGCGCGGGAATCGCAGTGCATGATGCAGAGTGTGCGTTCTACCTGTTTCCCGATTTCAGCGCGAAAAAGCAGGCGTTAGCCTCCGCGCGCGGCATCCGGACGAGCGAGAATCTCTGCGAGAAGCTGCTTGACGAGACCGGAGTGGCGCTGCTGGCGGGGACAGCCTTCGGCCAGCCTCCGGAGGCGCTGCAGGCGCGCCTGGCGTATGTGGAAGAGCCGGAAAAGACGTTACGCGGCGTGACGCTTCTCGCCGAGTGGATCAGGAAGATCACAGACTGAAAGGAGACTTCGATGCCCTTTGTGAATTTGAGCGAGTTGAAGGTGACGGAGCGGCTGCCGGGCTGGCATGGACGCTACTTCCACTCCCTCCACATGACGTTTGCGCACTACGAGTTCAAGAGCGGGGCCGCGATTCATGAGCACTTTCATCCTGAAGAGGAAGTGTACGAGGTCGTTTCAGGCGAACTCGAGGTGGCCATTGACGGCGTGTCGCAGACCATTCGGCCCGGCTTGGCAGCGATAGTCCCTGCAAATGCGCGGCATTCGGTCCGGGCGCTCACGGACGGGTTCGTGATCGTCGTCGATCATCCGGCAAGGCCGGAATTCGGTTAATTAAGCGGCCTGCTTCGCCAAACGCGCCTTTTCGCACTCTTCGCAAAACGGAACTCCGTCCTTGGCCGCATCGATCAGGGTCTTGGACTGCGAATCGCCATCGTGGTTCGGCGGGAACGATGCGGGCTCCGGCTCGGGAATTCCGGTGGAGGCTTCCGCTTGCAGCCGCGCCTTCTCGCATTCCTCACAGAAGGGCTCGCCATCGGACGCTGCACCGGCTAGCGTTTCCGCCTGGGCATCGTTGTTGTTGTTGGGCAGAAAGGTCGGCGGCTCGGCCGGTTCCGTCCGTTCCACCGCTTCGCGGCGAGGCACAACTGTCGCCGCGCCGAGGGTGCTCGAGGAACCTACCGCGGGCAGCCAGCGTTTGATCACACACAGACGCCTGCGGACCATATCGGCTGCGAGCTTCTGGTACAGGTCTTCGAGGCGGTATACCTGCCCTTGCCCGGCGTATCGCTCATTCAGCAGTTGGCGGAACGAAAACAGCTCGGGATACCTTCTGAGAAATAGAACCGCCTGTTGCGTGGAACCAAAGCCCAACTGAGCCTCTTCAAAAGCTTTCGTGAGCCTGCTTTGGTCCGGCTTGCCGCCGGCATCCGCCCAATAGAAAACGATTTCGGTGTTCTGCTTCGCGATGATCATGATGGGTGGTCCGCCTCCGTCTCTTCCGTTGCCATGGCTGCAATCAAGACCGGCTCCTGTTCGGCGACTTTGGCCAGATAAAAAATGCTGGCCTGTCGCAATTCCTGCATGCGATGGGCTGAAGTCCACAAAAAACGATCCTCGAGAATCTCTTTCGCCCAGGCATACTCTTCCTGTTCCCAGAACCCCTCTCCGAACACCATCTGCAACGCGGCGAACCCCAGGTACTGCGGAGGATCGAAGCCAAGCGCCCTCGCCTGATCGATGGAATCCTCCGCCAGCCTCTGCAACCCGATCGCGCCAAGGTCCTGGCACTCCTCGGGGAACAGCCGCTGCAGGCCACCCTCGATCGAGTGGATCACCGAGATTTCACGCAAGGCGCGCATCTGCGTCTCACGGATTTGCAGCAAGGCCATTCCTCTATTATCTACGCGCTCTTCCGGTTATTTTCCTGTCTGCCCTTCGACGATTTTCAGAATCTGATTTGGCTTGACGGATTCCAGCCGGTCCACGGCGCCACTGGGCCAATGGACTTCGATCGATGCCGTCTGCGCGGCCCCTATGCCAAAGTGCACCCGCAGGTCGCTTTGCGACAGGTAGCTGCCGCCGCTGCGGACTTCGTCCATCTGCCTGTGCGGCTTGCCCTCCAACATGGTGGTGCAGATGACCCGCGCTCCAATGCCGGTCCGGTTGGACTTGACGCCCACGGCCTTGATTTTGATCCAGTTGTTGTTTCTGAGGCTGGAATCGCAGCGCAGGAGCTGCGGAACATCGTTGATGCAGTTCACCAGCACGTCGAGATCGCCGTCGTTGTCGAAGTCGCCAATCGCCATTCCGCGGCCGGTGACCTTTTCGAGGATGCCGGGTCCAAGCTGCTCGGAAACCTCACGGAAGCGGCCGTTCTGCAAATTTTGATATGCAACCTTCCGCTGCCTGTAGCCCGACTCGATCGCGCTGTCGCCGACCTCAGGATAGACGTGTCCGTTACAAAGAAGAATGTCTGCCCAACCGTCGTTGTCAAAGTCCAGAAACGATGCGCCCCATCCCAAAAACCGCGTGACGCGGCCGAGGCCGGATTGAAACGTCTGGTCCTCGAACATGCCATTGTCGAGGCCACGGTACAAGCTGCTGGTGTCGCCGGCGAAATTGGTTTTCAGCACGTCGAAACGGCCATCGCAGTTGTAGTCGGCTACGGAAACGCCCATGCCCGCCTGCGGCTTGCCGTCCGGCGAGTAGGCGGAACCGGATTCGATGGCGATGTCTTTGAAGGTGCCGTCCTGGTTGTTGTGGTACAGCGTGGACGAGGTGGAGTCGTTCGCCACGTAGATGTCGGGCCATCCGTCGTTGTCGAAATCCGCGACAACCACGCCGAGTCCGAAAGTGCCCGGGGTTTTGAGGATGCCCGACGATTCCGACACGTCTTTGAAGGTGCCGTCGCCGTTGTTGTGGAAGAGGATGTTCTTGCCGCCCTGCAAGCCAGGAGGTCCGCAGGCGACGAGCAGGCCCTTGTATTTGCAAGGACCCGATTCTGGTAGCGGCGCGGTCTTCGGATCAAAGTCGATGTAATTCGCCACAAAGAGATCGAGGTGGCCGTCTTTGTCGTAGTCCACGAAGGCGCATCCGGTGTTGTGCCGTTTCAGGCCGGATTTGGTGCGCGTGGTGACGCCTGCCTTCGCCGCGACGTCGACAAACCTGCCGTTGCCGAGGTTTTTCCATAACGCGCAATCGCCCCAGTACGTGACGAACAGATCGTCGAACCCGTCGTTGTCGAAATCCCCCACGCAGCACCCGGAACCCCAGCCTGTGCGCGCGATGCCAGCCGCGATGGTGATGTCGGTGAACGTGCCGTCGCGGTTGTTTTTGTAGAGACGGCTCACTGGAGCTGGGCCCGGCATGGCTTCGAACCGCGTGCCATTGACAAGGAATATATCGAGCCACCCGTCGTGATCGAAGTCGAAGAAGGCGGCCCCACAGCCGGTGGTTTCAAGCAGGTACTTGTTCCGCTGCTCGCTGCCGTAAATGGTTTTGGCTCGCAGTCCCGACTCACGGGCAATATTGACGAACCGGACTCCGAGGTGGGTTTCCTGGCCTTGCAGGAGCTGGCCGGCGGAAAAAACGGCCGCGGTTCGGGACAGGGAACGGAAGAAAGTCCGCCGGTTCATGGTGTTTGTGTAGCGAAGAGTAACTGAAAACCATTGTTGCATCGCGGGCGGGGCCCTTCATGCGGGACAATAGAGGTTTCGGATGATATCGTTCTCCAACATCAATAAACAGTACGGCAAGCAGCTCATCTTCGTGGATGCTTCTTTCCAGTTGAATCCAGGTGAAAAGGTGGGGCTGGTCGGGCCCAACGGCGCTGGCAAAACCACGCTGTTTCGCATGATCGTAGGGGAAGAGTCCCCGGACGAGGGCGACGTTTCGGTCCCCAGAAAGCTGAGTGTCGGCTACTTCCGGCAGGACGTCGAAGAGATGAAGGGCAGGTCCGTGCTCGACGAAGCGATCGCCGGCAGCGGCCGCGTCGGCGACCTGCATCATGAGCTCGAAGCGCTGCAGCATGCGCTCGAAGATCCCGCTCGCGCTGGCGAAATGGACAAGATCCTCGAACGGTTCGGCGAAGTGCAGGAAGAGTACGAACACCTGGGCGGTTACGCCCTCGAGGCGCAGGCGCGCGAGGTGCTGGCTGGTCTGGGCTTTGCGGAAGAGCAGGTTGACGGTGACGTCGGCGCGCTGTCGGGCGGATGGAAGATGCGCGTGGCTCTGGCTCGCGTTCTGCTGGGCAAGCCCGACGTGCTGCTGATGGACGAACCGACGAACCACCTCGATATCGAGTCCATCATCTGGCTGGAACAGTTTCTCAAGGGTCTGTCCGGCGCGCTGTTGATGACGTCGCACGACCGCGAATTCATGAATCGCATCGTGTCCAAGGTCGCGGAAATCGACTCGGGCGAAATCACGGTCTACACTGGCGACTACGACTATTACGAGCGCGAACGAGCCATCCGCGAGACCAACCAGCAGGCTGCGTTTGCGCGCCAGCAAGCGATGCTCGCCAAGGAACAACGCTTTATCGAACGGTTCAAAACGCATGCGGCGAAGGCGGCTCAGGTGCAGAGCCGCATCAAGGCGCTCGACAAGATCGAGAAGATCGAACTGCCGAAAAAGCGGCAGGTCGTGAAGTTCGAGTTCCGCGTGCCTCCGCGTTCGGGCGATCAGGTCGCGGTGATGGAGAACATCTCGAAGAGCTACGGTCCGCGGACGATTTACGACGGTTTTAGTATGACGATCCGGCGCGGCGAGCGCTGGGCGGTGATGGGCCGCAATGGCGCGGGCAAGAGTACGCTGTTAAAGATGCTGTCAGGGGCGATGCCGCCGGATGACGGTGAGGTCCGGCTGGGAGCGAGCTTGAAGATGGGTTACTTTGCCCAGCAGGCGCTCGATATCCTCGATCCGGATCTGACGATTCTCGAGCAGTTGCAGCGGGATTTTCCGCAGGACAGCCTCGGCGCGTTGCGTTCGCTGGCCGGCGCTTTCCAGTTCTCAGGGGACGATATCGAGAAGCGGATCCGTTCGCTATCGGGCGGCGAGAAGTCGCGCCTGGCGATGGCCCGTATGCTTTATGATCCGCCAAACTTTTTGGTGCTCGACGAGCCGACGAACCACCTCGACCTCGCCACCAAAGAGATGCTGGTGGAGGCGCTGAAGGATTTTGAAGGAACGATGATTTTCGTCTCGCACGACCGCATGTTCCTCCGCGGACTGGGTTCGCGCGTGCTGGAGTTAGGAGGCGAAAGCGGCAACGAGCGGGAGCCGCATCTGTACCCCGGTTCCTACATCGAGTACGTGCAAAAGTCGGGCCACGAGGCACCGGGGATACACTCGTAAGATAGCGAACGGGGATCGGCATTGCGATCCGCGAAGGGCTCAGGAACTCTCGACGCCGTTGTGGTCTGCCTCCCTTGCGCAGGCGAGTTCCTTAGAGTTCGAGGCGCCATGTCTGGCCAATGAGATCGTGGCCAAAACTGTGGTGAGGTTTCTCCTCGATCAGCTGAAAGCCGTGCGCTTGATAAATGCGCCGCGCCGAGTGCAGGAGAGAGTTGGTCCAAAGCTCGATCGACCGGTACCCGCACTCGCGCGCAAACGCGACGCACTCGCCCACAAGTCTGTTTCCGATTCCCAGGCCGCGGGCGGATCGTTCCACCATCAACAGCCGCAGTTGACTGGCATGCTTCGACTTGCGGACGAGAAAGATGCTGCCCACGCGCTCCCCATAGCACTCGGCGATCCAGCAGCGTTCGCATTCCGGCTTGAAATTGTTCAGGAACTTGCCGGCGATTTCCGCGACCAGCCCTTCGAACGTCACATCCCAGCCATACTCTTCCGCGTAGTACGATCCCTGCCGCGACACAACCCAGCCGATGTCGCCGGGCCGGTGTTGGCGGATGCGAATTTCAGGAGCCGCAGCGGCAGTGGCGGCGGCTGCTGGCGCCAGAGTCTGCCGGATTGCCGCCATCGCTCCGGTAAGCCGTTCGCGCGCGTGTACATCGAGCGGCGCAAGCATTGAGGCGACGTCTTTCGAAGAGAGCGCGTTCAACTCGGCAAGCACCTTTCGGCCCTTGCCAGTCAAGGACAGGTGGCTCGCCCGGCGGTCCTCCTTCGACTCCTCGCGGCGCACGAGCCCCTGCTGGACAAACGCCTTCACTAGCCGGCTCAGGTATCCCGTATCGATGCCGAGTATTTCGCAAAGCTGCTTGGAAGTGATGCCCGGCTGCGTTCCCACTTCGTAAATCACACGCCCCTGCGTCAGCGAGTAGGGCGTTCCGAGCAAGCCTGACTTCAGCGCGCCGATGCGGCCCGTGTAGAACCGGTTGAATTCGCGAACGCGCGCGACTACTTGTTCGAGGTCCGTCATGGACTCGATTGTCACCCAAATAGTTGCCTAAGTCAACTATTTCCGAGTCGCCGCCAATGGGGACACTCCTGGAGTGTCCCCTCTGTCCCCGTTCTACCCCTTGGTCAGCGGAACTTCCCTAGGGTGGGAACCAAGGTGCTGAGTGCAGGAAAAAGCCTGGAATCAGTTCTGATAAAACAACTTATCGAAAGGTAAGGGGATCTGCCTCCGCCCGGCCAAGCGCAGCCACATCGAGGAATTTGGTGACACTCCAGGAGTGTCCCCTCTGTCCCCGCTCTACCCCTTGGCCTGCGGAACTTCCCGAGGGAAGTCAGGCTCAGGTGATGCCGATGAACTCGCCGTAAGGAATGATTTCGTCCGAGGCGATTCCGATGTCTCGAGCAACGTCTGCGAGCGACCGGACGGCGTCATGATGAGATTGGACTAGCGGATAAACTCGACCTTGACCTTGTTGGGAATGATGCCTGCGTCGTAGCCCATGTCGAGCAGCAACTGCGCCGCCTTCGGAACGTCTTCGCCGCAATCCACCGTGTGGTGATTGACGTACATGCCGACAAACTTCTCGGCAAGCGGATGTTCCATATCGCGGGCGAACTGCATGGCGTATTTGAGCGCGTCTTCCTTGTTATTAAGCGCGTACTGAATGCTGTCGCGCATCATGCGGTTGCATTCCGCGGCGACATCGCCAGGCAGATTGCGAAGCAGCGCATTGGCGCCGAGCGGCAGCGGCAGACCCTGCGTGCGCTTCCACCATTTGCCTAGATCCTCGATCAGATGGAACCCTTCGCGGCTATAGGTGAGCTGGCCTTCGTGGATGATGAGTCCGGCGTCCACCTTACCCGCCTTCACGGCATCGAGAATCTCGTCGAAGCGAATGATGACGGCTTCGAAGTCCGGTTGAAACAGCCGCATCGTGAGATAGGCCGTGGTCATCGTGCCGGGAATTGCGACGCGTTTGCCCTTCAATTCCTCGACGCTCATCGGCTTGGTGGACACCACCATCGGGCCGTAATCGTCGCCGATGCTGGAGCCGGACGCCATGAGCGCGTACTTGTCGGCGACATAGGGGTAAGCGTGGTAGGAAATCGCGGTCAGCTCGTAGACGCCGTCGATCGCTTTGCGATTCAGGGTCTCGATGTCGTCGAGCACGTGCTTGAAGTTGACGAGTTCCGAGGTGACTTTGCGGGTCGCCATCCCGTAAAACATGTAGGCGTCATCGGAGTCCGGGCTGTGCGCGCAGACGACTTCCCTAAGAGGATTGGACATATATGGATTTTGCTGTGGGTTCAGGCAGGAAGCTGAACCCACAGAATAACATTGTTAAGCTCCGGCCTTGGCGCCGCGCTGCGGCCGAACCATGGGAATCGCGCCTTCGGGCGGAGGCTGCATGGAGCCGTCCGAGTTGCGGACCAGGCCCAAAGCCACGCGCAACTGGCCATCGATCTTGGCCTTCACGTCCGGATGGTCGCGCAGGAACTGGCGCGCGTTCTCGCGGCCCTGTCCAATGCGCTCGCCATCGTAGCTGTACCACGAACCGCTTTTTTCAATGATGTTCTGCTGGGCGCCGAGATCGATGAGATCGCCCTCTTTGGAAATGCCCTCGCCGTACATGATGTCGAATTCGGCTTCGCGGAACGGCGCCGCCACCTTGTTTTTGACGATCTTGACCTTGGTGCGGCTGCCGGTGACGGTGTCGCCATCCTTGATCGCGGCAATGCGGCGGATGTCCACGCGCACCGACGAGTAGAACTTCAGCGCGCGTCCGCCGCTGGTGGTTTCGGGGCTGCCGAACATCACGCCGATCTTTTCACGAATCTGGTTGATAAAGATAAGACAGGTGTTGGAACGCGCCACCACGCCAGTAAGTTTGCGCATCGCCTGCGACATCAATCGGGCCTGCACGCCGACGTGCGTGTCGCCCATTTCGCCGTCGAGTTCCGCCTTGGGTACGAGAGCGGCCACCGAGTCTACAACCAGAACGTCAATGGAGCCGGACGAGATCAGTGCGCCAGTGATTTCGAGCGCCTGTTCGGCGTAGTCGGGCTGTGAAACCAACAGATTGTCTACGTCCACTCCGAGGGCTCTGGCGTACAGCGGATCGAGGGCGTGTTCCACGTCGATGTATGCGGCCATGCCGCCGGCGGCCTGCGCCTGCGCGACGACCTGCAACGCGATGGTTGTCTTGCCCGAAGATTCCGGTCCGAAGACTTCGCAAATACGGCCGCGGGGGAACCCACCGACGCCGAGCGCCCAGTCCATGGAGATGGAACCGGAGGAAATCGCGGACACCGGAACCACGGCATCCGTGGCGCCAAGACGAAGCACAGATCCTTTGCCGAACTGCTTCTCAATCTGGCCAAGCGTTACGCTGAGCGCGCGCGCCCGGTCTTTATCTTCAGGGAGGGGGGACATGCGGAGACACCTCTAGCTAACTATAATTTCTCGGGGGGGTGTCCGTATTGTAGCGTAAATAACCGCTACCGTTTCAAAAAGCGACCAGGATGTCAATTCATCGCTTCGCCAGCCGTTTCCGCTTCTTCACCGCGATCGTTACTTCCTCCACCGCGCTCGCTACCAACTTGGGATTGTCGCTGTGGATCGAGTGCCCGCTCAAAGGGTCGAGAATGAACTTCGAGTTGTGTGACAGGCCGGCGAGGCCCCGAACCTGCTCGTCCTTTTCCTGCTGCATTTGCTTCCACGAATCCTCGGTAGTACCCGGCGGTTGGGGGCGTTTTCCCGCTCCGAGTACGATCAGCGGACGCTTGCCCAATGGCGCTGGATCATCCTTTCGGGCAAGAAACAGCAACTGCATCTCCTCTGGAAGGTAGTCATCATCGGGGTTGAACCGCGGCCCGGGAGGCGGACCCTCGAGGCGCGGTTCGGGAACCGGCCGGTCGCGGGCTTTTTCCCGCAAGCGGACCCAGCCGCCGTACCTTGCATTGGCCAGTACGGAGCTCTCGTTCGTGGGATCCACCATCACGATCCCCGCTACTTCGCTGCTATATTTCGCCGCGTAGATCCGCACCAGAAGCCCGCCAATCGATTGGCCTGCGAGCACGAATGGACCTCGAATCTTCGCCGTCCGTAAAAGTTCATGGAGTTCGAAGACCTCCTGCTGCATGGTGCGGGGTTAGGGTCCCGCTTCGCTCCAACCGGACCCCGCCCTGTCGGAAGCCCAATTCCGGAAATTCCCAGGGAAAAGTTTGCGAACCCCAAGCCCAGTGTTTGCTGTAGCCCACCCTCCCTCCCCCAAACCTACTTT